>Ga0307929_1000053_pt1 | contig 107094 bp, 88 predicted proteins | sample AceLakmetage1330_FD_203160 | JGI IMG/M metagenome (GOLD analysis project Ga0307929, IMG submission 203160) | Saline water microbial communities from Ace Lake, Antarctica - #1330 | ecosystem: Environmental > Aquatic > Non-marine Saline and Alkaline > Saline | place: Antarctica: Ace Lake...
TCCCGCATCATTGATGGCGTTCATGACTTTGACCTGACCCGCATTGCAGACGGAGGCGACCGAGTGGCTTCCGTCATTGGGATTGTAGATCACGACGACAAGGTTTTCATTGAACTCCTTGAAAAAAGCAGGCATATCTTCATTTTTTGCCTGAACAACAGATCCATCAACTGTGTAATCCCCCCATGCAGCCATGCTTGAACAACCGAAGATTGCTGATACCACAAACAATTCTGTATACTGATCAATGAGAATAAGCTGATCGATAGACAAACCGGAAGTTTCAGCCATCCCGTCGAATATCTCCTTTGCTCTATCAGGATATTTCTCATAGTTCCCCCTTGCAAATTCTTCTGCGTCTTCACGAGACCAGTTGCCGCCCCAGGGAGAATGCTCGTTTATCGCCTTCTGGTAGTAACTTTGTATCTGAGATTTTAATAAATACCCGTACTGGCGACCCATTTGTTTGTATTCTCCGTTTAGCTGGGCCACATGGATTTTCTCCGCATTATACAGGTAGCCTCCCTCAAAGACCATGACCACATTTCCATTGGAATCTGTTCCGCTGGAGCAGCCGAGAATAGAAACAAATAAAATTAGCATCATCAAGGTCATAAAGGAAATGGTCTTTTTCATTGCTCCCTCCGTTACAATTTGTTGCGAATATTAATGTTTGCGATTCCCGCTCTTCTGTGGAATGCAAAATATCAGCTACTAACGAAAAGTGGTGATAAGTGTTACATACCCGTAATTTTGACCAGCCCCTTAACGCCACCCCAAAAATTTTTGCCACCACAACATAACCAAACCGACAACATAACGTGCATTAGTCCAGCATTGCCTTCGAGCCAAAATATGCCGATTTTCAATCAGATGTTAACACAGAAATCGAAACGTACTCAATGCAAGAATACATATTCCAGCCTTGGAACCAACGCTTCCATCCTCATGACCTGATTTCCCCGCAGCCTAATAGAAAATGAAAGATATCTTGGCATCCTTCATGACACCAAAAAGTAGTTTACACTTTTTTGTAGGTGCGGATTTATCCGCACATGGGTTTTCGCGGTGCGGCTGAAGCCGCACCTATATTTTCCAGGCAATTAAAAAGCTGTAAGTGTAAACCAAGAAATGAAGGAGGCCGATATCTTCAACAAAAATAATATATTGCAAAAATCCACATAGGCGCAACATGGCCGAAACGATAATCAAGGCCCCAAATTATCTTCCACGCACAGGCCCAAAATTTCAAGAGCTTGATTCCTGGTCCCACCGCCCCGGAATGGGGGTGCCGCAGTAAGTGCATTTACCATCCTTCATATGGATTTCCTTGATCCAGTAACCGTTTCTGCCAACAATCACTTTCCGGCACTGATGACAATAGGTCTGGGTACCCGGGTGCCCCGGGACATTGCCCAGGTATACATACCGAATGCCCTGGTCAAGGGCGATTTTTCGAAATTCCTCAAGGGTTAAAATGGGTGTGGCCGGAAGCCGGTTCAGTTTATACTGGGGAAAAAATCTCAGAAAATGAAGGGGATAATCCGGCCCCAGGTTCTTCAATATCCAGGCACACATGCGTTTGATCATTTCCGGTTTGTCCACGTATGTGGGCACCACCAGGGTGGTCATTTCAAACCAGACCCCCTGTTCATGAAGGGTTTTGAAAGTTTCCAGAACCGGGTGAAGGGCACCGCCGTTAAGGCACCTGTAGATGGCATTGTCAAAGCTTTTGAGGTTAATGTTGGCCCCGTCCAGGTATCGGCAGAGGCTCGTGAGGGGTTTTCGGTTGATGTAGCCATTGCTGATGAGCACATTTTTGAGGTTTGCCTGTCGCGCCAGTCTGGCGGTGTCAAACATGTATTCATAGAAGGTGGTGGGCTCCGAGTAGGTGTAGGCAATGGAACGGGCCCCTTTTTCCTTGGCAGTTTTTACGGCCTCTTCGGGAAACAGGGTCATATGTTCCACCTGCTCCGGTTTTTTCTGTGAAATCTCCCAGTTCTGGCAATTCAAACACCTGAAGTTACAGCCGGTGGTGGCGATCGAAAAGGCCTTGGTGCGCGGATAAAAATGCATCAGGGGTTTTTTTTCAATGGGGTCCAGATGTACCGCACAGGGGTTTCCGTAGGTCAGGGAATAGAGTTTTCCCTCGATATTGACTTTGGAGCGACAGATACTGCGGTCCCCGGGACCGAGGATGCAGCGGTTGGGGCACACCTGGCACTGGACCTTCTTTCCTTGGGAGGTATAGTGAAAGCCTTCGATGGACCATTTCCAGGGCTTTTCCGGCGCATCATCCCTTGTGATGTGCCCTTTGATGCTACCGGTACAATTGGCGCTTTTCCCCAAAAAACCATACCCCGTCCCGGCGCACAGAAGGGCTGAGGCTCCCAGGGCCGCGGATTTCAGGAATTCCTTGCGTGTCATCATTTTATTCATGATCATTCACCTGAATTGTTGATGCTTTCAATGTTGCGAGACCTTATTCAGTCTGACGGCTGAAGAGTATCAACAGACTGCTTGAGACTTTCATCAGTATCAGCAATAAAACCGCCATCCCCATACCCCACAGAGGGATTAAGAAAGTTCCCACAACCAGGGCGCCCACCGCTGCGCCGCACAGGTCGGCTGCCAGGCACCCGGCTGCGGGACTTTGATCTTCGCCGATCAATTGGGTCACCACGGGAAACTGAAAGCCTGCAAAAAATGAGAAACCAAAGCAGAAGGCCAGAAACCAGGCCGGGTGAAGTGAAACCTTGAACCACCCGCACCAGCATAAAAAAACCGCCGACATGACCAGCAAAGCCGATTCCGAAAGGCCTACCTTCACGCCGCTGCCGGCGCCCCATTTTACGCCCGCCAGGGCACCCGGAAGAAGGCCCAGCAGAAACGCCGTGATGATGGCGCCGATCATCATATAAACATAACCATAGATGATTTGGAATGCAAAAATGATGGTCATTTCCATGCCCATGGTTGTAAAACCCGTTGAAAAAAGGATGTATTCCTCCTTTCTCATGAAGATGAAATAAAGCAGCAACCCGCCCGCCAGAACCCATATGAAACCGGTGGGCGTGGTACCATGCCGGGTGAACCATTCCCTGAAAACCAGGTGCATGATTCGGGGGTTGAAATCGGTGTTGATGGTTTTGTTTTGACCCAGCTTTTCCCTGAGCTTCAAAATTCGCTCTTTGGTGATATTGCCGTGGAAATAACCGTCAATGTATACCGTGTTAATCCCTTTTGATTGCAGTTTCCGGGGGATTTCAGCGGAGAGGGGGCGGTCGCTCACCAGGAAACCGGCCTGCTCGCCGGGAAGGACCAGGATATGGTTAAAGTGCCTTTCCAAGGTATGGTAAAGGATGGACAGCTTTTCTTTTTGAACTTCACTCAGGTAGTTGGGAGAATAATCCATGTTCAGCGCCAAGATGCCGTTTTTTTTAAGCATGTGCTTTGCCATGGCAAAGAATTCATCGGTGTAAAAGCGATTGACCTGAAAGGTGTCGGGCTCCGGAAGGTCCAAAATCACCGCATCATACCGCATGTGGGTGGCTTGTATGTATCGCCTGGCATCTGTATTGATGATGTTTAAAAAAGGCACTTTCGGAATCATTTTAAGTGCCAGAGCCGTTCGCGTCAAAGCCGGGTCCAGCTCCACATAATCCACACGGACCGGGTCGTATTTTCCGATCTCCACAAGAGTTTCACCTAAGCCCCCTGACACCAGCAGCACGTTTTCCACAACGTTTAACTGGCTTAACGGGTAATGCACCTTTTCTTCGGCTTCGATCACATTGGAATCGGAATAAAGGGGCGTCCCCGATCCCCAGAAGGTGTATTGCGAGCCTTCCTTTGTTACCACAATCCGTCCGAACGGGGATTCCACATATTCTGTAATATTCCCGTACTGCGTCTGGAGGGTACGCATTTCCAAGGAAGGCGTCAAGGCCAGCGCGTAAAAAAAGGCGGCAATCGGTATGGCAAGCGCCAGAAAACGCCATTTTTTAAATACGCCCATCATGAACAGTGTGACCAGGAGCAGGAAAGAGGCGGCCACGGCAATGACGGCGAAAGGTTTGAGCCAGTAAACCAGCAGGAAGCTGAACAAAACGCCCCCCAGGATATCCCCCACACTGTCGGTGATGTAGAGTTCCCCGCTTTCAAAAGGGATAAATTGATTATGAAAAAGTTTCTGGGTGTAGGGCAGAATAAAGCCGGTGAGAAGGCAGTAGGGGGCAATGGCCAGGGTGACATAAATCAAGATGGGGTAGAATCCCGGGCTCACCCCATGGGTAAAAAACAATTCCCTGAAAACCCGTATGCCCATGACCTGGAAAAGGGGTAAAAGGCCGATGGTGAGCGCCAGCACCAGGTAGACCCCGAGGGATGCCTTTCGAAAGCACTTCGCCGCAAGGGTTCCCATTCCCGTCAGGACCAGCCAGCAGAAAACAACCAGGCTGATGGTGATTTCATTCCCGTGGAACTGGCTCAGGAATTCTCGAATGGTAAGGATCTGGGTGGTAACCGATGAGATACCGACCCCAACGATGGAGCCCACCGCCAACCGACGAAAATGGGGGGGCGAAATGGTTCCAATGGGGGGCATTATTCCTCAAAGGCCTGGACCTGGTAGGTGGAAACTTCAAGATCCCCCTTCTCCCAGGCGTTTCCATCCAGGCCCGCCTTGAGGCAGAGGTGATTCAAAAACGCCTTTTTATCCGGGAGCTGGTCCCACACCTGGGGCAGAAAGGTGGACTGGTGAAATCCCTTTTTGAGGATGACACCGTCAATGCCCGGTCGAAGTTTATTCAGGAGATCTTTGCCGTCCGTATAGGCAAGGGGTTTGGGTTCGGTCAGAATGCTGATTTCAATGTGCACATTTTTCCATTCATCCCGGGTAAGCGGGCTGAAGCGCGGGTCTCGGAAGGCGGCATTGACGGCGTTTTCCCGAATCCCCTCGATAAGGGATTCCTGGGGTATGATGTGCCCGATGCAGCCCCTCAGGTTCCCACGAGTGGTTAATGTTACAAAAGTGCCCCTTTTTTCATTGAAAATTGCCGGCAGGTCTTCTGTTTCCCGGTGCCCGTCCGATTTGCCGGAAAGGCGCGTTTGAATTGTTTTTCTGGCTTCTAAGAGCAGATATTCCCCTTGCGCTTTGGTTAGATCTCCCTTTTTTGACATGTGTTCCTCCATCATTTCGCCTGCATTTGAAATGCCCCAAACGGATGGCCCCTGAACCACCATGAAAATCAGGATTATCCAGGACAGATGCAGGAAACGGAAAAGAATCTTTTGATTTTTCATATCTTTCGTAATCAACACTCGTATTTTATGTCTGATATTAGCGCCTAATTTCTAAAACCCTGTCATAAAAAACAAGGAAATTTTTCGGAAAGGTTGTAGATCGGCATCAAAATACCTTTCAGGGGGGTGATTGCTTTTCCCAATCTCGTTGTTGTAGCGCATTAAATTTTTCTTTAAATCTTATTCAGTGGACGATTTATTTGATGTGCTTCTCTTTTGCCCAACGATTCTGCTATAATAGCGGTCACTAGGGCATTCATGCTAACGCCCTCTTTTTTCGCGCGTGCGGAGAGTCTGGCATGTAGGCTTTTTGGTATCCTTTGGACAAAGCGACCGCTTGCTTGGCGATTGCCCGGTTCAGGAACCGGATCATTGAATTCTTTTGAGGTTGCAATCCATGAATTCATCGCATCAATACCGTTTTTTATTGCCTCTTCAATTGTATCCCCATCGGAGATACAACCGGTCAAATCAGGGAAAGATATTAAATAACCCCCTCCTTCTTCCTCAGAAAGATGCCTGATTTCGAATGGGTATTTAAGTTGTTCGTCCATAGTTTTATTCTCCCTCACCTTCGTCGATAAGACGAATAAATTTTTTTATATAAATTGGTTTAATAGGTCGGTGTGCCGGTACTGTCAGCTTTGATCCATTTAGATGTCGAAATGTAACATGACTGGTACCAGGTTGTCGCCATTCAATATTAAAACGTTTAGCGATATCCTTCAGTGTTTCAATTTGCCAATCACGAGGATTGTTTCGTAATTTGCTCAACAATTTTTCAATTTTTACCATAAAAGATGATACTACTTATGATATCACTTGTCAAGTTGGTGATTCTCAAATCTTCGGGTGTCATTTGCTGCAGGCCAATTATGATATTCGTACCATTCAGGCGCTGTCGGAGCACAGCGATGTAAGGGCCTCGGCAAGAAATAATTAAACATCCGGCTTGTCTTTTGTCCCGTATACTGCGTTACATCCACCGGCACATATCCAGCAATATGCACCGGCAGATGCGCCTTGTATCCGAACCAAAATCCGGCGCAATCTTGTGAAATTATTTTTTGCCGAGGCCCTAAGAACCACCATGATTTACACCCACACCATCAGGAGCCAGACAATTAAAGAGGCTAAAAGCCCTCTTGATTTGTAAGAGGGAAATCCATTTGACATTGACAAGCGCATGATATCCGTAGTATCTGCGAGCCAGAGGGCTGTTGTAGGGGCTTTCTCCTGGTAAACCTATGGGGGGAGGCAGGCTGTGGAAAGTAAGAAACGCAGAACCGCCAGGGTAAAAGAGATTTTTGATATTCTGGATCCACTTTATACCCCGGAAAAAACCGCCCTCAAATACCAAAGCTCTTTTCAATTGCTCAGTACCATCCTATCGGCCCAGTGTACTGACAAGCAGGTGAATACGGTCACCAGGGTCCTGTTCCGGAAATACCTGTCACCCGATGATTTCTTGTCCGTCCCCATCAATGAGCTGGAGATGAATATCCGTCCCACCGGGTTTTTCAGGAACAAGGCCAAAGCTATCAAAGGATGCTGCCAGGGGCTGGTGGAACGATACGAAGGAATTAAATCTCTGATACGGTGATAAGCAGATTAAAAACTCGATTCTAATGCCAAGAAACCCGCTCGCTTGGGCGGTAAAATTGGTATCAAAATGTGACACAGAATTATGAACATTCCCTTTTGGGTCAAAACTATTTTCCAACAGATATCCGGGACTTTCAAAAGTGCCTTTTTTTGGATGTTCTCAACCGATAAACATCTTCTGATAATATGTGCTGCGTTATGCTTCTTGTCTCTTTCCATGAATTGGCAGGGTTCTATTTTTGTCCTGAATGCTCCTCATGATAGCCTGCGGTATATTGAGATGGCTCAAACGGTTGTAGAGGGTCGTTGGCTTGGTGATTATGATCATATGACACTCATCCGGTCACCCATGTACCCACTTTTTTTATCGTTAAACAGTCTCGCAGGTTCACGCCTTCATATTTTGCAGTATGGTCTTTATCTGTTCAGCATTGCCTTGCTGTCAATCTCTTTTCGTATGCTTGATGTGGCCCGATGGCGCGTTGCAGTTATTTTTACCCTATGCGCCTTTCATCCACTAACAATTTTGCCCGCCTTTTGTGTGGCAACTGAATCATTATATGTTCCGGCTGTAACAGCAGTGGTGGCGGGTTGTTTGGGCATACTGGGTTCCGTTTACAAAGAATCATGGTTTAACTATCTATTCTGGCTCCCGGTCTTTTCGTTTTCGTTAACTGTTTTCTGGTTCACTCGTCCGGAAGGGGTGTGGATTTTACCCTTTATGGTTGTCTGTTTTGGTTTTCTCATATGGCGGCACAGACGGGGTTTTCGAAATTGCAGAATCAAAATCCTCATGGCGGTTTTGATTCCCCTGTTCATACTAATATTCGTCTCCGACTATCTTAGAGGTAAGAACAAAAAATATTACCATGTTGACGTGATTCACGAACTTGCTGAACCAAATTTTAGGGCGGCTCTTTCCTGGCTGACTCGCGTGGCTCCTGAGTCGCACAGACCGTATGTTCCCATAACCAAAAAAGCCATGGCCGCAGCTTATCGCGAAAGCGAGCATTTTGAATTGCTCAGACCCTATCTTTCCAAACAGACCAATGGCCGGGGATGGGCTAAATTTGGATGTGAATGGATGGGTATCTGTGACGAACTGCTGGGTGGCTGGACCATGTGGGCGATTCGAGATGCCGTTGCCTCCATAGGGGGCTATGCGACCGCCGAAAAGGCCAAGGCTTTTTATGGGGCCATTGCCACGGAGATCAGAGAGGCCTGTGAAGATGGGCGTCTGAACTGCTCCTCGAATCCAACTGGAAATCTGCATGCCCCACCGTTAATATGGTCCTATCTGCCCAGGATAGGTAATTCTGTGTTCAAAATGGTCGGCATGTTGATAAACCTGGGAAATTTTACGGGGAGTGTGACTCCGGCAAACCAGGGAGGAGAGACCAAAAGACTTGTTGCGCAATATGAGCTCATTACCCATGACCAACGTCCTTTTAAGGGCCTTCACTTTAGCCATTTCTACCTGATCACCTACAAAGGGTTACAGTTGGGAGGCGGACTTTTGGTTTTGTCTGTGCTCTTAATATCTCTGAGAGGAAAAAAAGCTCGTGAATGTAATGGTAATGGGATCTGGGAACACCATGTTTATGATAAAATGATCATTTTTTGTCTATTAGTGCTTATCGCGAGTAGAGTTGTACTTATCGGGTATTTGGATGCCATCAGTTTCTGGACGTTGCCACGCTATCTTATGCCAATATACCCTTGTTTAATGGCTTTAATCGGTTTAGTTGTGCCAGAATTTAAGTTAATTTGGAATTTGGCTCATCGCAAGCTTCCGAGGGTAGATGCTAAAGGCAACCTTGAAACGGTCCGGAAAATGGAAAAACATGAAAAACCGTAAATATTTTCCAAAAATCCAGGAACAATATCAGGCATACTATTAAATGGTTATCTTTCAAGGCCCAAAATATTCAAGGCAAACCCGTAGACAAATGCCTGGAGGCCCAAGGCAATTAGTGTGGTCGCCAGAATAACCATTCGTAGACTTGTTTGGTAGGGTAGAGGGCCAAATCCTGCAGCTTTCCAATAAAATACCGCATGAGTGAGATAAGCCACGCCGGCGATAAGTAAAATAAGACCTATTATGATGCCCCATTCTACAGCATATCCATTTGTGATCCGATGCCAGTAGGCTTTTCCTGGAAGAAGTCCGATATTTACAGCATAAGCCTTGATGAATAAACCAAAGGAAAGCACCTGGAAACCTGTCAGCATGGAGACACTGCATACTAAAAGGGAATTTAGATCAAAGGTGATGGCACCAATCTTGAGGGGTTTGGTAAATAATAATGCAAAACCGAATGCGCCGATCACCGTTAGTATCAAACCGGGCAAGATAAAAAGCCAATTTGGACTATACAGCAGCATGAATCTCAGATGGCGCCAACCGTCTCGCCAGCTGCGAAGATGGGGGTTGCGGGAGCGCCCGTCCTGGCGTAGTGTAATCGCGACCTGACTGATTATGAGCTTCTGCAATGTGGCTTTGACCACCATCTCTGAAGCGAATTCCATTCCGGTGGTCCGTAGTCCGAGATCAATTATTTTCTCACGCCGGAAAGCCCGAAGGCCACAGTGAAAATCATTCACGGTAGAGGAAAAAAACAATTTCCCCAAGGCGGAAAGAACTGGATTGCCAATCCATCGATGCTTCCATGGCATAGCGCCGGCATCAATATGGCCTCCGTACCGAGGAAAACGGCACCCCATTACGAGGTCATCACCCTGGCGGAGTCGTTCAAGGAACCGCGGTAGCTCGCCGAAGTTGTAACTGCCGTCTGCGTCTCCCATCAGGACAAAGGTCCCTCGAGCATCGTCGATACCTTTCTTGAGGGCGTTGCCATAACCCTTTTGAGACACATGTACAACCCGCCCCCCCGCCTTTTCGGCGATATCAGACGAACCGTCGCTGCTACCATTATCAGCTATAACTACTTCTCCCTTTATCCCATTCTTTGCCAGCGCTTCAAGCGCTTCACGAATACATCCTTCCAATGTTCCTGCTTCATTGAGACAAGGCATTACGACAGAAATCTCAATTTTATTCATGACAGCCACGGATTTATGATACTAATTTTGCAGGTTCCAGACCTGTTTTCAATTGAAATCCTTTTATCATCATACGATTTTCAATAGCAACTCTACATTTGATTTCGTCAATAGGCAACAAGAATGAAATCTTACGAGGGTTCAGACCTCAGTGAGTGTTCGAGCAGGGTCGTCAAAAAGTGTCCGGAAAACACCGGAGGAATCGCCTGATAATTATGACAGCTGTGAAAGATACTATTATTTTTGTAAATCTGAGAGCAATGCATGTTATTTCTCAAGCGAGAAGCTCACTAATTCGCTGAATAATAAACTTGTTTTTTTTCAGCCATTGTGAATGATTATCCTCTTTATAATGGATTTGGTTCTTTACATGTTCTGAAGTTAATTTAACGACTTTAATCGCATCAAGGGGTGAAACGCTCAATATTTGATCTGCAAATAGATGCTCATTGGAATACGGATAAAAAACGTCAGTGACTTCCAGCATTAAACGCTTTAATTGTTTTGCTGCTTCCAGCGAATCCATAGTTTGATGCTTCCAGTTTAAAATAAATCCCTCCAAGCCAAATTTCTCTTTCTCTTCTTCGATTCTTACTTTTGGCAGCATCATAAAAATAAATGGTGAGAACCAATGAAGGGCAGTTCCAGAACTTTTGTATTGATTTAAAAAGTCAATGGTATTGCCTACAGTTTCACTGCTTTCTCCAGGGAATCCTACCAAAAGCGTTGTAGAAGTTGAAATATTTGATTCTCCAAGCCCATTTATAATCGCCAGTGTATGATCAAGATTCTCTTTCTTGTTCATATTGCTTAGAATAACGTTGTCCCCGGATTCCACACCAAAAGTTAATAAATTTGCGCCAGAATCTGCAAGTAGTTTAATGCTATTTTTATTAATAGAGTCTGGACGTATAAAACTTGACCAGGTAAATGGATAGCCGTTATCAATAAAATCCTGGCAAAAGGTCTCAACCTCTTTGTGGTTTAACAGCATATTGTCATCTACAAAGGAAATATGCTTGACGGACCTGCGGGAAGATAATTGATCAAGCTCTTTCATCAACATATCCCTGGGTTTGATCATCATTTGAGGGCTGAAAAAGAAAAAATTACAAAACTTGCATTTAAATGGGCAGCCAAATGAACCTCGTAACGAAACCGAATCTCTCAATAGAGCATCTGGCACCTTATTCCAGTTAATAAACTCATCTGCAATATCAGGTATTTCTGGACGATGTTGGGTGAAGCAAATTGCATTATCTACAGTTACACCAAGGTTTGGAACATTTGCTACATCTTGTTTTTGAATTAGCTTGCTTAATAATAGGTCAAGTGTTTTTAACCCATAACGGTCAAAAATATAGTAGTCAATATCTTTATCTGGCTCAAAAAAGAGATATAATTTTTTTAATATTTCACGGTCAGCATATGCTCTATGGTCTTGAAAAATTGAAAAGCTCATATGAACCATAGGTCCACCTACGATAACCGGAACTGTTTTGGTCATTTGACGAATAGCATTTGCAATAAAAGTTAAATGTTCTTTAAAAGGCATGAAGGTTGTAGATATAACAATCGCTAATAATTCTTCTTTTAGTGTGTTAACTAAAAGCGTATAATCTTCCTCGAAATCATTAACTACAATAGGTGAAAATCCTTTTTGCTGTAAATAATTATACAAAACAATTCCGTTAAGGTTGGTAACTTGAGTAATCTTAGAGGTATTGCTATCTTCAATTTCTTTAATAGCTTTTCCATCATTGCTCTCATGGATCACTTTTTTCAGGTGACTTAGCTTTTCAACAGTCTTCCCATTGATGGATAAAGGGGTATAGATGTCCTGTATAGCTTCTATGATTGAAGGGGACGATGTGTGTTCATTAATAAGTCCGCTAAAGCCATTTCCAGCAACAATGATCACTTTGTTCAACATTTTTGATAATTCCTCAAAAAGCTTAAAACCACATACGACCTCTTTCATTCATAAGTCGATACTTTTCAAAACTGAAGTATGTCTTTGGAGGCAGACGGCTTAGATTTCTAAAATTATGTGAACAGTCTTTTCACTCTATATATCCGCAAAATGAGAAAAGAAACACTTAATGAGTTGATAAGACTTTGCTTCTGTCAGGGTCGACTATAAAGAAAACCGGATTCCGGGTCAAGTCAGACTTTTCCAACTAAAACTCCGAAACGATCTCCATCCAAAAAGGTCAATAGCAAATCCCCCGAGTCATGACGGCTCAATTCGTAATTCTGATTTCCGAACATGCGCGTTCTGATTGTGGACAAAACGCATTTCCAGTCTTCAGGGCTTAGTCAGTCACGACAGCAAAGGACAGAACCAAAATAATCAATGGTAATCCTGGCAAGCATAACCATATCACCGGACCGGGGATCATGAGATTTCACCTTCAAATCCCACTTCTGAAGGATGAAAATGTGAAGTGAATCAGGAGTGAGGCTATCAAAAAAGGGAAACTATTTCCAGAAGATCCGTATCCTAATGGCCTTGAAAGGTGTAAGTGGAAATCCATTTGAGATTGACAAGTGCATCGTATCGTAGTATCTGCGAGTCAGGGACTGGCATAGGGGCTTTTTCCTGGTACACCTATGGGGGAGGCAGGCTGTGGAAAGTAAAAAGCGCAGAACCGCCAGGGCAAAAGAGATTTTTGAAATTTTGGATCCACTTTATACCCGGGAAAAAACCGCCCTCAAATACCAAAGCCCTTTTCAATTGCTCATCAGTACCATCCTATCGGCCCAGTGTACTGACAAGCAGGTGAATACGGTCACCAGGGTCCTGTTCCGGAAATACCTGTCACCCGATGATTTCTTGTCCGTCCCCATCAACGAGCTGGAGATGGATATCCGGCCCACCGGGTTTTTCAGGAACAAGGCCAAATCCATCAAAGGATGCTGCCAGGGGCTGGTGGAACGATACGGTGGAGAAGTGCCGGCCACCATGGCCGAGCTGATTAAACTGCCGGGGGTGGGCAGGAAAACCGCCAACTGTGTCCTGGGTGCTGCTTTTGATGTGCCGGGGGTTGTGGTGGATACCCATGTGAAACGGCTTGCCATGCGGCTGGGCCTCACGGAAAACAAAAACCCCGACAAAATTGAAATGGATCTGGGGAAACTTTTGCCCGAGGATCGATGGCGCCGGTTTTCCGATATCCTGATTTACCACGGCCGCGCCGTTTGCAAGGCCAGAAAACCGGATCACGCGGGATGTGCTGTGTTCGGTCTTTGCCCATCCAGTGCCATTTGAGGGAAAATATAAGAGGACTGAATTGATGATGAAAAGGATTTTCACTTGCGTTTGCTTGGGGGTGTTTCTTTTGGCCGGTTGTGCGGAGACCCAATATCGGGAATCCAAAATTCGGGTTCAACATCGTAATTGGGACGATGAAGTGGTTGCGAAAGTGGCCAAACGGCAGGTGGAACCCGATATGACAGGCGATATGGTGAGAGCCGCCATCGGTCTGCCGGATAAGACTTCCCGCCAGGGGGATACGGAGAAGTGGGGGTATGCTGTTATGGTGGGGGACTATCAGCCCAGACAAAAATTCGTGTATTTCGTGTTTTTCAAAAATGGCAGGGTGGTTCGGACCGAGGGGGATATCAAAAAGCTTAAAACCCTCTCTTGGTACAAGTGACAAACGTTCCTGCCGGGGTGTGTAAGGAAGAATTTGATCAGAGAATTGAATGGGAGGTGTTGTCATGAAAAAGAGTTCTGTTGCCATAGTTCTAGCCTTCGCAATGTTGCTGGGTCTAGGGTTTAGCCAGTGGGTCCTGGGAGATGAAACCATCAATGAGGAAGTTTCGGTATCCCCTGGAAAACCCCTTTCGTTTCCCCAGCAGGAGCGGATTGCCAATCTGGCGGTCAAAACCTTGAAGCACATTGCCAAGGCGCGCGGTTTCATTCACACCCATAACTTTGCCGATGCCAGAGGGGAACTGGCCACAAGCCAGGAACTCATGGAAATTATTCGGGCATCTCTCCCCACCACCCGCATTAAAGACCATATCTGGGTGGCGAAAAAACATCTCTCCTACGAAGATTCAGAAGAGGTTATTCCCGATCTGGTTCCCATCTACGCCTCTCTGGATGAAATCCAGAGTTTTGTCAGTGTGGATAAGACCCGGGAACACCTGGATGAGGCGAAAAAAGCCCTTAAAGAGGACGACAAACAGAAAGGTGCGCAGGCCCTGGAGCTGGCCGGTGAGTCCCTGAACTATGTGGAAATCGATCTGCCCTTGCGATACACGGAACGGAAAGTGGCGAATGCCCTGCACCTGCTGGCGGAAGGAAAGGGTAAAGAGGCCGATCAGGTGTTGAAAGAGGCTGAAGACGGGGTTCAGGTAATTTCCATTTCTTCCTATGGTCCCATGGTGCTGGCCCAGGAAAGCCTCTGGCAGGCCACCAAGGATTATGCAAAGGGTCGGTACGAGGCTGCCAAAAGATCCCTTGCGGATGCTAAGGTATTTTTAAAAATGGCGGCCAAACAAGCGGATGAGAAAACAAAGAAAGCCCTCGCCAAATTAAACCGGAAGATCGATGAATTGGAAAAAAAGATGGCGGAAAGCGGCAGCGATTTCAGCAAAGAGATTAAGGGCCTGTGGAACAAAACCAAAGATGTCTACCACGAGACCGTGGAAAAATTCAAATAGTAGGGGCACGATGCATCGTGCCCCTAATGAATGGGGGCAAGCGGTTCGCCATGAACCCCTTGCCCTTTTTTGTTTCTAAATTGGATCTTTTATGTCCGTAAAAGACAAATCACGATATGTTTGCCAGAACTGTGGCTATGAAACGCCAAAATGGCTCGGCCGGTGCCCCGGGTGTGAACAGTGGGGGAGCCTTCTGGAGGAGTACGAAACACCCCGTCGCAAAAACACCGGCCCGTCCACCATGAGCAGGCCGGAGTGCATAGATGCCATTTCCCTTTCCCCCGAGATGAGGTGGGGCACCGGAATTGCGGAGTTTGACCGCACCCTCGGGGGCGGTCTGGTTCCCGGTTCCCTGGTTCTGATCGGGGGGGACCCCGGCATCGGCAAATCCACCATGATTCTTCAAGTATTGGGCGGGTTTGCACGCCGGGGACTTAAATCCCTCTACCTTTCCGGTGAAGAATCCCTACAGCAGATCAAAATGAGGGCTGATCGGTTGAACATCCGGGCGGAAAACCTCTACGTCATGACCGGTACCTGTATTGAGGATTTTCTGGCCCGGGCCGCGGAACTGGGGCCGGACCTGCTGGCCGTAGATTCCATCCAGACCTTTTATACGCAGGATATCTCGTCCCCCCCCGGCAGCGTTAGCCAAGTCAGGGAAACCGCTTCCAGACTCATGGCCTTTGCCAAAAGTTCAGCAATTCCGGTATTTCTGGTGGGGCATGTGACCAAGGACGGCGCCATCGCCGGCCCCAAAGTACTGGAACATCTGGTGGATACGGTGCTCTATTTCGAAGGGGATCGGGGCCATGCGTTTCGAATATTGCGGGCCGTGAAAAACCGTTACGGTTCCACCAACGAAATCGGTGTCTTTGAAATGAAAGGGTCGGGACTGGCTGAAGTGAGCAACCCCTCCGGTATTTTTCTGGCGGAACGGCCCGAGGATGTGCCCGGATCTGCCATCATTTCCTGCATGGAGGGAACCCGCCCTCTGCTGGTTGAAATCCAGGCCCTGGTGAGTCCGAGCCCCCTGGGCATGCCCAGAAGAACCGCCAGGGGTATCGACCAGAACCGCATATCCCTGCTGGTGGCGGTGCTGGGAAAACGCCTGGGAATGGAATTGGGGGACCATGATATTTTTGTCAATGTGGCCGGCGGCCTAAAAATTGATGAACCCGCCGCTGATCTGGGAATTGTTTCTGCCATGATGAGCAGCTTTCTGGAAAAACATGTGAACCGGAACCTGGTTGTTTTTGGCGAAGTGGGCCTGGCTGGTGAAATCCGGGGGGTCAGCCAGCCGGACATGCGCATGAAAGAGATTGAAAAAATGGGTTTTTCCACCTGCCTTCTTCCTCGAAGCAATCTGGAAGGATCGAAATCACTGCCTGGACTGAAACCCCAGGGCATCGGATCGATCCGGGATTTGCCAGATTACCTTTTTAATGATCATTTATAGGGATCCCTGGTTAAAAGAAGACCGGAGAATCTGTTGTGGGCTGGGCGTATTTTGACAAAATCTACTGTATTTCACTAGACGAAAGATCAGACCGGCGGAGGGAAGCCAACGCCCGGTTTGATGCTGTCGGCCTGTTAAATAGGGTTGAATTTGTTATTGTGAAAAAGCATCCCATCGATTGTGAGCAAGGGATCTTTGAATCTCATTTTCTCTGCATGCAAAAAGGGCTTTCTGCCGGTGCTGATACCATCGTCATCTTTGAAGATGATATTTGTTTTGATCGGTTCAACCCTCAAATCCTCAAATCTTCTATTGATTTCCTGGCAACAGAACCAAATTGGAAAATATTGTTTCTGGGATGTATGGTTAAAGGGAGCCGGAAAACAGAAAATAAATCCGTACTAAAAATTGACTTTCGCAGCTTATGCCACGCCTATGTTATAAACCCCGGTTTTGCACAGCGGCTGGTAAAGGATTCCTGGCAGGAAACACCCTTTGATGATATGTTGCGTGATCTCAGAGATAACCATTTTTACGCTGTCCATCCGTCCTTTGCATTTCAGGGGAACTCCCGGTCGGATAACCTTCGCTATCTCGCCCTGGACAGGTTCAGGAGGCTGTGCGGAGGGCTTCGACGGTTACAGAAGATGAATGAATGGTTCCATCTGAACAAGCGAATCATTGTGATGATGCATGTCCTGTTGATATTGACGCTGGTTGTCATGTTGACGGCCGGATTTTTCTGAGCCTTTCCACTGGGAGACCGGAATCTGAGCAAACGACATCAACAAAGAAAAGTCACTGAACTCAGTCGCATGTTGACCTATGTCCTGGGGTATCGGCCTGATGAATTCGGCCTGGTCCCCAATGAGGGAGGGTTTGTGCGTTACAGAGACTTGCTCAAAGCCCTGCATGAGGAAAACGGGTGGCGTCATGTGAGGCATTCCCATATCAATGAGATGCTGATGGGCCGGGATCGGGCACTCTTTGAAGCTGAAAACGACCGGATCCGGTCCCGGGAAAGGCATTGGGTCCTGAACACCGATAATGACCTTCCATTGCCCGGACTGCTGTATACACCCGTCCGGAAAAGGGCACATCCCGTCGTTATGGAAAGGGGTTTAAAGGCTGAATCCAACGCCTATATGGCCCTTTCCACCGACCGGAAAATGGCCCTGCGCATGGGCCGCCGCAAGGATCAACATCCGGTGCTGCTGGAAATCCCCGCTGCTGCGGCAGGAAAAAAAGGCGTGCTCATCTTTCCGTTTGGGGACCTGTATCTGGCGCCGGAGATTCCAGCGCATTTTATTGCAGGTCCCCTTCCATCAAAAGACCTGGTGGAAAAAGAGGAGAAGAAGGTCGACAAAAAACAAAAACCCCATGCGGGCCCCAAAACCGCGACCCCGGGCTCATTCATCCTGAACCCCCAAAGAGACCCGGACCCTTCAAGGAAATCCAGGGGGAAAAAGCGAAAGGGGTGGAAAGAAGAGGCCCGTAAAATGCGGAGAAGGCAAAAGGGGGTTTGATCACCCTGATAGGACTCACCCTTGATCGGTCTTATGCGAATAATCGGAAAGGGGTTTTTTGAATCCGCACCCCTTTTTTCTGCAGGTCACAAGGGGTTCATTTGCTTTTTTGGGCCGTTTGATGTTCAGTACCGGCGTGCCGCACTGGGGGCAAACACCGTCGTAGGGTTCATCCCAGGTGGCAAACCGGCATTTGGGATATTGATTGCAGGCATAGAACTTTTTACCTTTTTTGGAGGTCTTTTCCACCAGGGTTCCTGAGCAATCGGCCTCGGGGCACGGTACCCCGGTGCTCACCGGGTCCGGTGCCCAGATGTTTTTGCACTCCGGATAACCGGAGCAGGCCACAAAGGGCCCATAGCGGCCGGTTTTGGTGACCATGGGTTTGCCGCATTTTTCACAGGTCCCCTTTTCCTCGCCTGCATCGGAGGCGGCTTCAATAATAATCTTTCCTTTTTCATCTCGTGAAAAATTGGCGGTATTCCGGCATTCGGGATAGCCGGTACAGGCCAGGAAAATGCCGTTTCGGCCGGATTTTATGGCCATGGGGCGCCGGCATTTTTCGCAGGTGATTTCCGTTAAAACCTCACCTTTCATCCCTTCGGTGGCTTTATCCAGATCTTTTTCAAAGGAAGCATAAAACCGTTTGAGCACATCCGTCCATTTCTCTTTGCCCCGCTCGATCTGGTCCAGGTTATTTTCCATCTGCGCGGTAAAGGTTGTATTCAACACATCGGGAAAATTCTTGACCAGGAGATCCGTTACCAGAAACCCCAGTTCAGTGGGGCTGAATCGTCTTTTTTCAACCGACACATATTCTCTGCCACTGATATTGGCCAGGATGGCAGCATAGGTGGAGGGCCTGCCAATGCCGTTTTCTTCAAGTGCTTTGATCAGGGAGGCTTCCGTAAACCGCGGAGGCGGCTGGGTAAAATGCTGTGCGGGATCCAGCTTCAAAAGGTCCAGGATCTGCCCCTTTGTTAAGGGTGGCAGTGGGGTATCCGCCCCATTGGGCTGCCCATCTTTTGCTTTTAATGTTTCCTTCTGTTCTTGATAAAGGACGGTAAAGCCCTTGAATACCATCACCGAGCCGGTAGCACGGAACCCGGCGTTTCCAGCGTGGATTTCCACCTGGGTTTTGTCCAGCTGTGCGGGGCTCATCTGACAGGCCACGAACCGTTTCCAGATCAGTTCATAGAGGGCCGACTGTTCCCGGCTCAGGTATTTTGATATGGTTTTGGGCGCCAGGTCCACAAAAGTGGGTCGGATGGCTTCGTGGGCTTCCTGTGCCCCTTTGCGACTCTTGAAACGATTGGGCTTATCCGGTAGAAAATCCTTTCCAAACGCCTTCTCAATATACGTGCGCGCCTGATCAAGGGATTCATTTGAAAGGTTAAAGGAATCGGTTCTCATGTATGTAATCAGACCTACCAGACCTCTTTTTCCCAGGGCAACCCCCTCGTAGAGGCTCTGAGCAATGGACATGGTCTTTTTAGCGGAATAACGCAATCTTCTGAAGGCTTCCTGCTGCAAGAGACTCGTGATAAAGGGTGGGGGTGAATTCTTTTTGGTCCGCTTTTTAGTGATTTTTGAGATTTCAAAAGGGAGTTCTTCGATCTCGGAGAGGATGCCAAAGGTCTGTTCTTTATTGGCAAGGTCTGTCTTTTTCCCTTTGTATTGAAAAAATTTGGCTTCAAAAGGAGGGGGTTTTGTGCCTTGCAGGTGTGCTGTCAGGGACCAGTATTCCTGCGCTTCAAAAGCCTGAATTTCCCGTTCACGATCGCAGATCATCTTTACGGCCACGGATTGGACGCGGCCGGCACTTAAACCTCGTTTAACCCGCTTCCAGAGAAGCGGTGAGATTTGGTAGCCCACCAGACGATCCAGAATACGCCGGGTCTGCTGAGACTCGAATTTATTCCGGTCAAGGGTTTTGGGTGATTTAACGGCCTCCTGAATGGCTTTTTTGGTGAGCTCGTTAAAGAGAACCCGATAGATTTTCTGTTTATTTTTTCCCTTGCCCAACTCCTGGGCCACGTGCCATGCAATGGCCTCCCCCTCCCGGTCCGGATCCGGCGCCAGGTAAATGGCGTCAGCGGTTTTCCCGGCGGCTTTCAGATCCTTGAGGACTTTCCCTTTTCCTTTAATGATGACATAGTCGGGCTCGAAATTTTTCTCAATATTAACGCCCAGTTTGCTGACGGGTAGGTCTTTCACATGCCCTACCGAAGCCATGATTTTAAAATCGGGTCCCAGGTATTTCTTGATGGTTCTGGCTTTGGCCGGTGATTCAATGATGAGAAGGTTTTTCGGCATTCTTTAGATCCAGTCTTTGTCTTCCAAAGTAAGTTTTTAAGGTTTAACAACGTACGTACATTTTTCCAGGGAGTTGCCGAATGGTTCCGTTTAATTCCATTTTGAGCAAAATCATGGACACCTGGCCCGCATCCAACGCCCCTGTGCGTGCGATCTGGTCAATATGTATGGGGTAATTCCCGATGATGTCGTATAGGCGGAGCTCAAGACCTTCCATCCGTCCCTTTGGCAACGGTTCCTCCCGCTCCTTTTTCACCCCCACTCCTTGCTTCAAGAACCATAATTCATCCAAGATATCATCGGCGTTTTCAATGAGTTTGGCTCCCTGTTTGATGAGCCAGTGGGTACCGGTACTTTTAAAAGAATCTATGCTTCCGGGAACGGCAAATATTTCACGGTTCTGCTCGAGGGCAAGGGCGGCCGTAATCAGAGATCCGCTTTTTCGAGTCGCTTCAACGACAGCGACCCCTCGACTGAGGCCGCTGATTACCCGATTTCGAATGGGGAAATTCCGGGGCTCGGGGGCTGTTCCCATGGGGAACTCGGATACAACCACGCCTTTTTCGAACATTTGTTCAAATAGCTTCCGGTTTGATTTGGGATAAACCACATCAATGCCCGTGCCCAGTACGCCGATGGTAACCCCCCCGCCCCGAAGGCATCCGCTATGCGCGGATCCGTCAATCCCCCTCGCCAGTCCACTGACCACGCCGGCGCCCCTTTTCGCCAGGCCCATTGAGATGTTTTCGGCGGCCTTCAAACCGTAATGGCTCGGATTTCGAGACCCGACCAGGCCCACAAAGGTTTGCTCCAGGGGAATGTCCCGCCCCTTCACGAACAAAACCATGGGTGGATTGTGAAGCTCACGCAACAGAACCGGATAAGCGGGATCCTGATACGTCAAAACCTTCGCCCCGGTACGTTCAGCCTTTAAAATCTCCGCTTCGGCCTGTTCCAGCAATCCTCGATCCAGAATCTTCCGGGCGATCCCCTTCCGAAGCCCTTCCACCCCCATCAAATCAAAAAAACCCGCTTCAAGGATGGCGTTAACGTCAAGGAATTTCTCAAACAGTCTCCTCAGAACCACATTGCCCAGTCCGGGAATCATGTAAAGGGCCAGCCATGCCTGTCTTTGGTCCTGTGGTATGGTCATATGGTATCAAAGGTCTCGAATTTAAGGCTGGAATGGCGGGAATATAAAACAGGATAAAATGGATTAGTCAAGCCTTTTCTCAATCGGGCAGCTTTGATGTTCAATTTACCGAACATTTCACCATGGTTGCCAGGAGGTAAAGGCTTTCGGGTAAATCCTGTTTCAAATCAATATGTTCTTTGATCTTTATCAAAACGGGGACCAGTTCATTTCTAATGTCAATCTTTTTGAAGCCTTCATAGCCCTGGGCCGCCAGGGTTTTTTCAAGGGCATGGTTCAAATTTACCGCTTTGATCATTGTTCCGTTTGGAAAATCCCTTTTTGCGTTCAGCACAACCGCAGTTGCCGTTTCCAGCCTCGATTCCACAATAATGAGATAACCCAGCACCAGGTCCGGCAGGTCCGCCCCGCTTGTGCCGGATGCTTCCATGCGGGTCTCAATGGCAAAAAGATTGCCCCGTTCAAGGCCGTGCTTATACCCCTGATTGATATAGACCACCGAATATTGCCCTTCCAATTCAAACTGGTCTTTGGAGGCCACAATAGCGGCACTGCAGCTTTTGCCGTCACCGCATTTTTTCCAGTCCGGGTTTGACGGCTGTATGCAATGTGAAACCGGTTTATAAGGCAGAAGCGGATCTCCCACCCGCATGACCCTGTAACTTTTTATGATCTCCGCTTTGAACGAACGTTCGCTGACCTTTTCTTTCAGGACAATTTTTCCCAGAAACAAAACGACGGTTCCCACATCCGATCCGGTAAGCGGATGATCCAGGTCCTCCGATTCCCTGTAAAGGTAAAAGATGTCTCCGGACTTGACCTTACGGTCTTTTTCAAACGTCACATAGATGTTGTCGTATTGGGCCAGAAAGATTCGCTCTGTTTCATCGGCGGTCACACGACCCCAGGGTTTTACCCCTTCAGGCGATAAAAAACCCAGCGCCTCCACATTGCAATATGCAGACACATCAACCCCTTTGGTTGCCCACGTGGCATCATCCGCACCGATCAAGGACTGTAGCCCTCCCTCACTCTGTGTTGAACCCTTCTTGATGGGCACATCTTCCAAAAGAGAAATAACATCACCGGGCTGGAGGCGCCCGGGATCGGTTACAAAGGAATTCTTTTTCCACAACTTCGGCCAAAGATCCCGGTTTCCATAGTATTGAACGCTGATACTCTGGAGGGTATCTCCCTTGACCACGGTGTGGGTTGAGGGCTGGGCCCAGACCACGACACTTCCAAACACAGAAAATAAAAAGACGTTTAAACTGATCCGGAAAACAAAAAAAAGCAAATGTCTTTTTCTCAAAGCATCCTCCCATTGAATCATTTGCTCCCAAGCATCAAGCACTCAAAGCCGACGCACAACAACACCTATACAAAGCAGGTCTTCAATTTGTCAAGCAGATCAAAAATAAAAATTGCAAACATTAGATTAGAACATGGACGGAAAGGGGCTTTTGGGTTAGAATTTTAGGTTACGGGGTCCGTTATTGCTGTTGGCCATAAGGCGGCCCCGAGGAATGGAGTCGAATCCCATTGAAGCGAATCTTCATTATCTTTTCCCTACTCATTCTGGCGGGAATTCTGATGTTCAAGGAAAACCGGTTACAACGCCCTGAAGGGTTTTCCGGGGAAGGGTGTCTGTTTTGTCACAAAGAGATGTCGGATTCCGACCGATCTCATCCAGCGGCTGCCTTTGGATGCAGCTCCTGTCACATGGGAAACCCCTATTCCCTGGACGAAAAAAGAGCACACACCACCCTGGTCAAAAACCCGGGAGATCTTCGAGTGGCCGAGATGACCTGCGGAAAATCCGGTTGCCATGGAGAGATCGTGGGCCGTGTGAACAAAAGCCTTATGGCCAGCAACAGGGGTATCCTAAGGATTGTTCAGGATGAATGGGGGAAGGGACAAGAGGACGCATTTGTTTCGTCAAAACCCCTGAATGTGAGGGATCTGTATGGAAAATCCCCCCCCCGAAATGCCCCACTCGATCTCTACCGAAAAATGTGTGGCGGGTGTCATTTATGGAAAGAAAAGGAGGGCAATAAAGGCGAAGTGGGCAGAAGGGGCGGTGGGTGCAGTGACTGTCATGTGGTGGACGTGGACAAGGTGAAACCCCCGGAGGGCCTCCTGATTCAACATCCTGAAATAACCACAAGAATACCTTCTGAAAACTGTGTCAAATGCCATAATCGATCGGCGAGGATCGGATTGTCCTATTTCGGAAAATTCGAATCAGCAGGATACGGCACGCCCTACGAAGGCGACGATTTGAGCAGCAGGCGGCTTTCCGGCAGGCGATTTTATCTTGATCTTCCGGCCGATATCCATTTTGAAAACGGAAAAATGGTCTGCATCGATTGCCATACGGCCACCGGGTTGATGGGAGACGGCCATCGATATGACAAAATGGCGGATCAGGTGGATATTACGTGCAACGCGTGCCATTCACCCCGGTTTACATCCAATCCGGAGGCTGAGGCTCTGGCAGACCGGCTGGCCTTTTTAAACGGAAAAATACCGAAGCCCGGGAAAACCCCCATCGGTTTCACCCGAAAAGGAACCCCCCTTTACAATCTTCAAAAGGTTAATGGAAAACCGGTTTTTTACCGGAAAATGGATGGTCGGGCCTTGAAACTGCCGGTAGTGAGTGATTTGAAAAAAGCACATCATAACCTGAATGGCCACGACCGGCTCTCCTGCCAGGCCTGCCACAGCGCCTGGATTCCCCAATGCTATGGGTGCCATTTGACTTACCAGAAATCAGCTCTGCAGAAAGACTGGATCAACGGGAAAAAAACCTATGGCAAATGGAAAGAAGCCCGTTCCTATCTGCGGTTTAGAACGCCCACCCTGGGGCTTCACGGTGATGGCCGCATCTATCCCCTCTCACCTTGCCAGGTGTTTTTTTCCGCCTTCGATGATGCCGGTCAATTTATAAAAACGGAATCCTTTACAAACCTCAACCTCTCCGCATTTGATCCCCACACCACCCGGGGGAAATCCCGCACATGCATCGATTGCCACGCAGACCCCAAAACCATTGGACTGGGAGCGGGTATTCTTTACCAAAATGAGGGAAAACGTGCTTTCAGGCCCACCCACCATGCTTCGGACCACGGGCCGGGCCTCTCCTTCCCTTTGGACGGTTTTGTGAACCTGGCGGGAAAATCCCTTCAAGCAGGGGCTAAAAACGGGGTGAGGCCCTTTGACCGGAAGGAAATAGATCGGATCCTCTCGGTGGAGCCGTGTCTCGGATGTCACAGCACCTATGAAGACAAGATTTACCGGGATTTCCCGAAATCCTTGAAACGATTTACAACGGATGAGGGATTGCCATGCCTGAATTAAGCCCCATCCCTCGCTTTTTCCGCAAATTCTGTCCGGTGGCACTTATCTGGCTCTGTTTAGTATTGGCCCTGCCCTTCTTAAGCAATTCCGCATCTGAAGAAAATTTACATAAATCCGATTTCCGTGACTGTATGTTATGCCACAAAGGTATTGAGGCCATCAGCCCCAACCATCCCTTTGCTTGCGCTATGTGTCATTTATACCCGAAGGATCGACACAACAGGCCTCTTACGAGCCACCAGAGCATCCTTTGCAACCCTTCCGATCCCAAGACCGTGCGTCAGTTCTGCCTCCCCTGTCACCAGAAGGAAATTTCAACCCTTGAGCATTCTCTGCACGGGTCCATGGCAGGCATAATCAACCAGACCCGATTTCTCTGGGGTGCTCAGGAAACAGCCGCTCCGGCCGTCTATGGCATTAAAGGGCCCCTCAAACCCCTGCCGGATCCTGATTTTTTCCCCGCTCCCCAAAAGCCGGAGGATCTCGTGGACGATTTTCTGCGAAGGCGCTGCCTGAGATGCCACATCCATACGCGGGGGCCGGGTGGGGTCGGCCTTTATCGGTCCACCGGCTGCGCCGCATGCCACATGCATTACAGCGATGACGGCCGTTACCGGGGAAAGGACCCGGCCATCTCAAAATCCAAGACCGGATATCCGTCCAGACACACCTGGACCCGACAGATCCCCAACGAACAGTGCCTTCACTGTCATCACCAGAATCATGTGGGTGCTGACTATGAAGGACTTTTTGAGCATGATTACCATGACGTTTTCCGTTCCCCGCTGGTCCGGGGAGAACCGAAACCCAGGACCCATGGGTTGGATTATCACCACCTGTCCAAGGATGTCCATGCCGAAAAGGGCCTCTGGTGCATTGATTGCCACACACGAAAAGACATCATGGGAAACGGGATTTCCTACAGTTACCAGATGGAAGTTCCCAAACGGTCCTGCAGGGATTGTCACGGGGGATTTGAGGGGCATTTGCCGGATCCATCCATTTTGGCCATTAACAAAGAGACGGACGGTTTTTATTTTGTTTCCAGGAACAAAGGGCAAAAGCATCCCCTGCCTTTGTTTTCCGCCACCTCAACCGCTCACCACATTGATGCCCACAAGAACGTTCGCTGCAGTGCCTGCCATGCCCAGTGGTCCTACCAGGATTACGGTTTGAGTGTCATACGGGAAGAGATCATTCAGGGCTACAAATGGAGTGAACGAACGGTTCAGGGGGATCCGAAGATGGAAAAAGAGCTGAAAATGCATACGGAAAAGGATGTGGTCGGCTACCCCGTTTCAACGGACTGGTTATCCGGCGAAAAAAGACCGGGAATCTGGTCCATGGGCTGGCGGTTCAGGCGATGGGAGCCTATGCCCCTGGGCGTGGATCAGGAGGGACGTTTTGCCATTCTGCGACCGCGATATCAATACCTGGTCTCTGCTGTAGACCGAATGGGTCATGTGTCCCTTGACAGCGTTGCCCCCCAAAGGGGGGACGGAAGCAAACGGGGATGGGCATTCATGCCCTATGTCCCGCACACCATCGCCCCGGTTGGAAGAGGGTGCTTTTCCTGCCACCAGAACCGGGTTGCAGCGGGGTTGTCTCCGGATGAAAAGCCAACCGTGGACACCCGTCTTGTCATTCCTTCCCCGCCGGCAGTCAAATCCATGCGCCTGCTCAACGCTCAGGAACAAAAAAAACTGCTCCAACCCGGGGCAGGGTGGCACAGGGAAAGGCTCAGGAGTCTACGGAAAGATAATTGATGGTAATCGTTCACAGGGGATAGGATGAAATTCGAAGATTTGAAAATGCTGATTTCCTTACCTTCCTTGATCCGTGGGTACCGTCAGTGAAGGCGATCCCTGATGGTCTTTGCATAGGTGGAAATTGATCCACGAGGAGGTTCGGTCCAGTTCCCAATTGCGGGGCGGGATAAACCCCTGATAGATTTTATCGGGTCTGCCAATAGCCGCCCAGCGCCTGTAAGCCCTGAACCACACGCAATGGCGGTCCGGGTTAACCTCACAACGGCTTTCCCGGCTGCCGCCACAGGGGCCGTTACGGGTATGTTTGGGGCATTGGGATTCCGGACAGAAAAATGCCAGATGTTGAAGGCCGCAATCCCCGCACTCCCGGCACGAAAAAAGCATCTTTTTGGAGATGTCCTCCAGGGTTTTGGTGAAAAGGTACCCAAAGGGTCGTTTCTCAAGCCTGGCGCAGAGATTCCTGTAAATGCCTGAAAACAGAGCATCATGGCTGAAAAAAGTACGGTGAACCTCCCGATAAACCCCAAAAAGCATTTTTTCCCCGGCTGATATGGTACTCATCGAAGGACTCAATTCCGTACCGCAAAGCCCGGTTTCAGGATCCCGGGCATACCGGTAAAACCCGTTTTTCTGCGGAAAATCGAAATCGGGGACAAAGTCCCGCCATCGTTGCTGGATCTGCCCCATACGATCCAGAATTTGCGCCAGGGTGTCAAATTTGTGGTTGATGCCTCCGAAATGGGCTCCCTTGTACCCCAGACCTTTGAGAACCACCGCCAGCCTAGCCGAACGTTCAACAGCCGCCAGATGCCCTTTTTTCTTGTCCTGCCATTCCCCCTGTACCTGTTTTAGCAGCTCAGGGTTTACCACCACGCCGGGCACCCGTCCACTGGCCATGATTTTCGCCACCGTTGGCGTCAGGACATACACCGATCCCAGGGTAGGGGTTTGGATATCCCACTCTCTTTGAATACAGAGCAGTTCATGAAATTTTCGAACGTCATAACCCAGTTGGGTAATGATGAAACGTGCTGAAGCCTTCACCTTTTTTCGCATTTTGGCGTATTGGCAAAAGACTTCTTCCTGCGTCTGCTTGAACGGGGAAACCGCGCATCCCACAAAAAAATTTTCCTGATCATCCACAGCCAGCGTGCCTTCTCCCATCATCTTGAGCATGACGAGAAGGCTGACGGCATCCAGATCAAAAACAGGCGCCCCTCTTCCGGCAAACCCTTCTCCTGAAAAATCACCGGTAAGCGCCAGGATGTTTCGGATTCCCATATGCCCCAGTTGGAGGGCACGGCTTTCAAGGCCTACCCGGTTCTGGTCGCGGCAGGTGAAGTGGACAATCACATCCATCCCTTTGCGGATAATGTCCCTTCCCAAAACATCCGGGCTCAGGGAGGGATGGCCACCGGGATTGTCAGTGATGCTCACAGCCGAAACCCTGCCGTCTGCAAGAGCATTTTCCGCAATAGCCATCACCGTATCGACGGAACGTCCCCGGGACTGCTCTCCCGGAACCAGTTCCAGCGTGATGACAAAGGATTCCGGATCGGAAATGTCCTTTCGAAATGTCCGGGCAGGCCTTTCTGTCATGGGGCCTCCATGTTCGTTACGCATCATCTGTCTCTTGTTCAGTATTTCAATGAACAAATTTACCAGATTTAGAAGGAACATTGGAAGAAAAAAGGTAACATCCGCAGAAAAGCCTGCCCTTTAAGCAACCCGAGTTTAAGGAATTTCATTAATATTGAGCATTTTGAAACAGCAGGGGCATCTTTTAAGATGTTCCCTCATATCATCCCCCCTTGACCAGAACAGCGGCCGGCATTGGGACCCTGAAAAACGATACTGCACCCATACGGGAAATCCGCACCCACAAAATCTCTGTTGCATTTTCCATTCCTCCTTTTGTACATTTTAATAGCCTTGTGTTTATTGAAAGCAACATCTCGGGCAAAAAAATATTCGGCGGTCTTTTCATCTGTACTCCCTGCCTGCCCATACCACTTTTCCGATGATGCGGGCCACGTTCATTTCAGCCTCTTTCAGAAAAATAGGGGCATAATCCTTGTTGTCGCTCTGCAGTACCAGGTTGTTCGGATGCTTTTCCACCCGTTTGACCATCACCGTGTCTTCAATGCCCACCGCATAAAGTGCACCGGCAATAATCGCTTTCTGGGATTCATCAACCAGGACCGTATCACCGTCTTTTAACTCAGGCGCCATGCTGTTGCCGAAGATGTCCATCAGGACCATTGAGCCGGCACTTCCCTTTCGGCTCAACCAGTCTTTCCTGAAAGCGTAGAACCCCTGAATATTCGACCCCACCTCAAAAGAGCCGTCGCCTGCACAAAGGCGTGCATTGACTTTCGGAATTTTTTCGAATTCAGAGTCATGGCCGATTTTGTTGCCCCTCGGATCACCGGTCCCCCTTTCAAGCCAGTCGGGGTTCAAACCGAATTTCCGTGACAGCCCAAAAACCCAATTGGCAGGAATCGCGCCCTTTCTTTTGGCCTGGGTTACGGCGGAGCGGTTGATCCCCAGAACGGCTGCCAATTCAGTTTGAGAGCGAATTCCGGTTGCTGCGGTGACGCGCTCAAAGAATGATTCAAACCGATGGAAGGCCATGGTATCCCTAAAAACAGATAAAAGTTAACAATTTGTTTATTTAACTAAACGATATGCGCACTTCTGTCAAGCTTTTTTTTCAGTTGCCCCTAAATGCTCTGCTTCGGTTGCATCCGGTGCCCAAATCATCACCGGTCGTCCGATGAGCTCCGAAAGGGGCAGCACTTCCAACCCCCGGTCTTTGATGCCCTGAAGCACGTTGTCAATTTCATTCAGCCACAGCGTTAGCGTTGCATGCCTTTTTGGCATGACATCATGGAGCGCAATGATATGACCGTTTCGCAAATGTTTGAGCACACGCTTTGAAAGACCATTGAGCCGTCTGTTTCCCGCATCCCAACCCCGGCAGCTGAAGTTTACATTGACCATTCCCAGTTCCTTGAGCACCCGCCAAAGCTTCGGATTGGTGATGCCCACAGGCGGCCGAAAAGCCAGGGATCTGACGTGAAACCGGGCCAGAACCTCCTGTGCAGCGCTGATTTCCTTAAACAGGTGTTTGCTGCTTTTGAGCATACAGAGGTTGTCATGTCTGTAGGAATGGTTTCCCAGCAAATGGCCCTTTTTAAGTATTTCTTTGATTAATTGAGGATGAGCGGCCGCTTTTTTCCCCAGAACAAAAAAAGTCGCCTTGACCCCATGCCGGTCGAGAAGGGCCAGCAGCGGTTCGGTGGTAAATGGATCAGGACCGTCATCAAACGTGATAGACACGGCCTTTTGACTTGAATTTCCCCGGCTGATGATGGGGAGAAAAAAACTGAACCGCGGCAGGAAAGGTGCCACCAAACAGAGACCCACGAAAAGGAGCAGGGGCAGCACCGCCAGGGACATATCATAAAGGGCCAGCAGGAACGCCGAAACATAACACGTAAATCCCAACAAATGGGCGAGTGAAAAAGTATTAGACGGCATGGGATTATCCCTCAACCTTGCGCTCAGGGGGCAGTTGTCAGGGTGCAGAAAATTCGAGTTACATCCTGCCCCCTGACAACTGTTCCCTGCCCCCTGCGAAGATGTTCAACCTTTTTCAGCCATCAACCAGACGGATTCCCCCTTTGACCCGGAGGGAGTGTTGCGTTTCACCTGGAAACCGGTGCTTGTGATCATTTCGACCATCATGTCAGTGGGCCTGTAATACAGGGAAGTTCGGGAGAGTCTGGATTTGAGCGATTCCAGTTTCCACAGCCATGAATAACGACCTTCAGCGGGCGCAGCCACACGAATCAGAAGCCATCCGCCATGGCTGAGATTCATGTGAAGCCGCTTAAGGGTGAGGGCCAGGACATCATCCGATAAATAGTGGACCATGTCCAGCATGATGGCGATATCCGCCGGTGTCGGCACCGTTGGAACATGGGGGGCCGCATCCGGTTCTATCCGGCCTCTTTTCCCCACCGCCATGGATGCCACGCGAACCCTTTCACCGGCAGGATCAATGCCGAAAACCTTTGCCTCCGGAAATCGTTCCAGGAGCCAGCAGGCCGGCACACCGTAACCGGTACCGATATCCAAAATGGTCTTCGGGTTCAGGTCACCATCAAAAAATTGGGGGAACTCTTTAAACATGGGATCCACCATCATTTTAAAGCGCGCAAAGCATCTTGGATAGGCCTCCAGATTACGGTATCGCCTCAGGACTGCCCGGTGAAGGGGCAAACGTTTCCCGGCCCTTTCAGCGGGTCTGCGAAAAAAGAATTTGAGAACCGGCGGCAAAATGATAAAGGCGCCAGCCAGGGAATAGGTAATCCCCAGAAGCGACGTCAATCCCGCGCTTCTGAGGAGGGCATGCCGGGCAAAACACAACACCCCGAAACCAATAATGGTGGAGGAGGATGCCATGAAAACAGTCATTTTAACCAATTGAAAAGACGGATGATCCTCAGTGGCGTATCGCTGGTAGGCCCTTACCATGAACAGCGAATAGTCAATCCCCATGCCGATGACGACGATGGAAAGCATCAATCCGGGGATGTCCAGGGGATGTCCCATGAGATTCAGGGTCCCAAGGGTACAGACCAGCGCAAATAAAACAGGTATGAGCGAAACCAGCACCAGGCGCCAGTCCAGAAAGTAGATATAAAGCAGAACAATGACGCTTAAACCGATAATCCACAACATGTTCAGGAATGTTGAAAATAGAAGCCCCCCCAGCCTCTGGGAAAAAAAGGTCGGATCGAATATTTTACCATATGGTCCGTACCGATCGTAAAAGACCATAGCGTCGTAGGCCGGCCCGGGTTTCAGGGTTGAAAATTGGACCCATTGGGTGTTTTCGGAATTTTGAGTAATGCTCAGCATAGGGTAGAATTCCGGCCCGATTTCCGTCGATTTGACCTGGTAGCCGTGATCTGAGAGAGTTTCCAGAAAGGGTTCGAAAGCCTTCGGCCTGAACCCCACCTTTGCGGAGGCCTTTTTCAGGTTTTCCTTTAATTGCTCAACCCGTTTTGGATTCCAGAAAGACCGCCAGGCTAGAAGATTTTCCATGGCCTTTTTTTCCCCGGGGAAGACCATGGACGGCATAAATCCCGAAACCAGCACACCTGAGACCAGATCCCGGTTTAACATTGGCAACATGTTGTCTCCCACGGCTTGAAGATCCGAAACATGTTTGCCTTTCGTCATCAGGAAAATGTTTTCAAAAATACCTTCTCCCCAGATTCGGCCAAGGGTTTTTTCGGCGGCAAGGGTCTCTTCACTAACGGTGTTCATGGCACTTAAACTGACAAGAAACTCGGGTCGTGCAAAAAAGATCATGAAAATCATTAAAGCAACAGCCCCTAAAGCACCTTTCACACCCAGACCCGTAAGCCTTTGCACCCCTTTTCGAAGCGGCAGAGACCGTTCCGGGGCCGGCGGCATTTCGGGAAAAATCAGCGGAAAAACCACATGAACAAAGAGAAAAGAGAATCCTATGCCCAGGGCTGTAAATCGGCCTAACTGTTCAAAAATTGGAAAATCACTGAAAATCAGGGCGCCGAACGCCCCCATTGTGGTGAGCGCTGCCAACAGACCCACGGACCATATTTCCCGGGCCGCTGCCTTTCCCCGCGTAGGTTGAGGGCGGTCCAGGAAGAGTAGAAAGGCGATGCCGTGGTCCACGGTGATGGCGATGATGGCACCGCCGAACCCCAAAGCCATGATGGAGATCGACCGTTCCAGAAGGGCAAGGACAAACAAAGCGACCACGGAGCCGAAAAGCGCCGGCAGAAACGCAAAGAGCCCCAAAAGGGGCCTTGGAAAAGCAAAAATCAGCAGCAGGGCAATCCCTATGCTGGCCATGAGCATGGCCCTTTCACTGTCCTGCCTGGCAATGATTTCATTGTCCAGTGCCGCTCGATAGGCGCCCATGGGTATGAGAGCAACCTGATTTTCAGCATCTCCAAATTGGTTGGTCAATTCCCGACCAACGGTCGACAACAGCGCAGACAGTTTACGCGCCAAGGCGGTATCCATCCCTGATCCGGAGGGTGTGGCAACCAAAAGGAGGTGCTTTCCATCACAAGATATGAGTTGCCCCCCCTGAAATCGAATATTATTGGCCGGCGCCAGGGAAGACAGGCGGGCCAGAACCGTGTTGGAGAGTGCCAGGGGGTCTTTTGAAATGGTTTCAGAACGTCCGATGCCCTCCAGGTCCAGCAGTTTGTTGTAATGATCCTTTACCACCTTACTGATCTTTTCAAATGTCAGCAATGGCGCCACCTTATCTTGAAGTTCCGTTTCATCAAACATGACGGGAAGGTTATTCAAAACGTGGGCCATGAGATCCGGCATTACCTTCTGAAGGTCTTTGATACCCACCTGTTTAAAGAGGTCGCTTTGGGTCAGTTTCTGCGCCACAAACCGACTGCACGACAGCAGAAGCGCCAAATTTTCCTTCTGAATACCGATGTCGATAATCAAACGGTCCTGGATGGGGTGATTTTTGAAAACATGCTCGGCATCCGTGATGACCGGATCTTTTTGCGGCAGATATTTTGTGACGTCCGTATCGATTTCCATGCGAAAAAGGGCGATGGCCAGCAACACCGCCATCACAGCCAATACAGCGATCAGAAAGGGGAAATGGATTTTAATGGATTTCATTATGGTTGCTTATATAGCAGGTTTAGGGTTATAAAACCATTTTGTTTGAAGCCATTATGGGATTCTCCAAATCAGCAAATGAACCGCATCACCCAGAAAATCATCAGGAAAACAGCTGCAACCAAATTCGTGCAAAAGGCCATCGCCGATAAGGCTGACCTGAGTTCCTTCAAGGAGCGGCCGAGCCCCCGAGCCATTGCGGGTATCGTGGCCATCGGAATCAGCTACATCATCGGCTGGCCCGCGGTGGCACTCCTGGGAGTTATTTCAATCCATTTGGAAAAGCCGATGATTGCCATTATCGGGGGCCCTCTGACCTACGGCCTGTCCCATCTGATTTTCATTCTGGGAATGTATCTGGCAGGGGCCGATTACACAAGAATCTTTTTGCGGTGGGCCACAAGAAAAGTCATGAAAAAGTGGATGGGCAATATCGATGAAGGGTCAAAACAGAAAACCAAAAAGCCGAAATCATAAATCTCCGGAAAAGATCTTGCCCGGATTCAGGATGCCTTCGGGATCAAACGCTTTTTTGATACGCTTCATTAGTTGAATGCCCTCGACAGGAATTTCCATTTCCAGATAGGGCGCTTTGGTAATGCCGATACCGTGCTCACCCGTAATGGTGCCGCCCATGTCAATGACTTTCTCAAAGAGCGCTCTGACAATGGTGCGACCGTTTTTGAGCTGGACGGGGTCTTCTTTGTCAAGCATGATGTTCACATGGATGTTTCCATCTCCGGCATGGCCAAAGGCGGGAATGGGAAGCCCGTATTCAATGGAAACGATTTCCAGGAATGATACCAGTTCCGCCAGGCGGCTTCGGGGCACCACAATATCCTCGTTAATTTTGTGAGGTCTTAACTTGTGAAGGGACGGCGATACGTTCCGTCTCGCTTCCCAGAGCTCCTCTGAACTTTCAGGGTCTTTTGCCGCTTTAAATACCATGGCATCCCCGCATAAATCTTCAATGATTCTAGCCTGGTACGCCACCAAATCAGGGGTTCCATCCACTTCGATCAGCAGCATGGCACCGGAATTCTCGGGCAGATCGAGATGCATCTCTTCCCGCACGCAATCGATGCACAGCCGGTCCATGAACTCCAGAATGGCAGGAACAATCTTATTGCGGATTATTTTTGAGACCGTTTGGACTGCCAGGGAGACATTCTCAAAAAAGGCCACCATGGTACGCTTGGTCTCGGGTTTCGGCACCAGACGAAGGGTCATGGCGGTGATGACCGCAAGGGTTCCTTCAGATCCCGCAATCAATCGAACCAGATCGTAACCCGCAACGCCTTTTCGGGTTTCAACACCTGTTTTGATGATTTCTCCGGTGGGCAATACCATGGTGAGCCCCAGCACATAATCCCGGGTGACCCCGTATTTTACGGCCCGAAGCCCACCGGCACATTCCGCTATATTTCCCCCGAGGGTTGAAACTTTCAGACTGGCCGGATCAGGCGGATAAAAAAGGCCCTGTGCCTCAACGGCCTGCTGAAGATCGGCTGTTATGACACCGGGCTCAGCTTTCGCGATTAAGTTGTCCCGGTCCACGGAGAGAATCCGGTTCAGGCGGTCCATGGCCAGTACAACTCCCCCCTGAACAGGTACCGCGCCTCCGCTCATCCCCGTACCCGCCCCCCTGGGAACGACGGGAAACCCATTCTCCGTCGCCAGCCGAAGGATCCGGGAGATCTGTTGGCTGTTTTCAGGAAACGCCACCACATCGGGCATGTGGGCTATTTTGGTGGCATCGGCGGAAAAATCGACCATGTCCTTCTGGGTGGTCAACAGATACTTTTTGCCGACAATGCCGGATATTTTCTTAAGAAGGGTTTTTGAAATCATCGCGGAATCCGAACACGACGCTTAAGGGCATGCTGGAGGGTCATGGTGTCCGTAAACTTGAGATCTCCCCCCATGGGTACCCCCAGGGCGATCCTTGAAATCTTAACCCCGGGATTCTTCTCCGAAAGTAATCCGGCAATGAAAGAAGCCGTGGTTTCACCGCCGGTGGTGGGATTGGTTGCCAGAATAATCTCTTCAATTTCCTCCCGCTCCAGTCGCCCCAGAAGCCTGTCGATCTTCAGGTCTTCAGGGCCGATACCGTCCAGGGGGGAGAGCACACCATGCAAAACATGGTACCGGCCCCTGAAAACGCCGGACTCCTCCAGGGCCATTTGATCCCCGGGAGTTTCAACCACGCAGATGGTCCCGTCGGCGCGCTGATCGTTCCGGCAGATGGCACAGGGATCTTCATCGGTCAGATTGAAACACACCGAACAGAAACGGATCTTTTCTTTGACTTCGATCAAACTCCGGGCCAGGCTTTCCGCCAGTTGTCGATTGCTGCGCAAAACGAAAAGGGCCATCCGCGTGGCGGATTTCTGGCCAATCCCGGGAAGTTTGGAAAATTGATCAACCAGTTCAACTAAAGGTTCAGGATAAATTCCCATAGGTCATCTTCAATAATGATTGTCATGAATCAGGTCTGCTGCCATTGATGGCACATAAAATGATCAGCTCAGGCGGACCGATGTTACGTGAGACCGGGCATTCCCGGGATATTCATCCCCTTGGTGAGTTCCCCCATCCCTTCGTTCATCATGTCCCTGGCCTGTGTCAGCGCATCATTGGCGGCTGCCATGACCAGGTCCTCCAGCATTTCCACGTCTTCCGGGTCCACCACTTCACGGTCGATTTTGATGGAGATGAGATCCTGTTTCCCATTGGCCACCACGGAAACCATACCACCACCGGCGGAAGCCTCTACAGTCTTCTCCCCCAGTTCTTCCTGAATCTTGGACATTTTAGATTGAAACTTCTGGGCCTGCTTCATCAACTGCCCCATGTTCGGCATGCCTTTCATTTGATTCCTCCTTGATTGTTCATCGTCTATTTAGTGCCCGAACGAAGACTGTCTTTTTCGCCAATCTCTGCGTCAGATAACCCGTTCTTAATAAAATTGGTTAATCCTCAAAATACCAAATGTATTCCTGCGGTTAAAATTTTAATCTTCCTTGACCTTGACAAAAAATCCTAGTTTTCGTTCAGACACTATTTATCAACTTGCCTTCAAACAAATCCAAAACATTCTGCGCCACGTCTCGAACTTCAGGTGGAAGTTCAACCGATTCGTCTGCGCTGATGTTTTTATTCTTGCTTGAAACCCTGTCCTCTTCGAGGTCCAATTCCTGCGGTTTAACCTTGATTTTTACCCGTATATCCCTTTGAAAAAACGTCCGACAATACCCCGCCAGTTGATCAAGTTTCTCCTGTTCCTCAAAATACCCGGAAGAAAATTTATGACTGCCGTTTTCGATTTCCAATAGATCTTCAGTGAATTTCGTGAAATGCCAGTCTTTTAGGATGGTGTAGATCATTTTGCTTTTACCGAAAACAAACTGAAGGAAATCCTCCCAGATTTTTTCTCCATTTGCGGATGGGTCAGGCGAATTTTTCAAGCCGGTCCGGCCGGATGCTTCAATGTCCGTCTTGGCCGTGGGTGTTTCGCCAGTATCAACTTCACCCATTGTTACTGCTTTGTCATTCGGAGACCAGCTTGTGGTAGCTTCTGATAGGGTTTTCCCGTTATCCCGGGGTTTCCCGGATGAAAAGGACATTATCCGTTCTTCCAAAACGGCCATTTTTTTCATGATATCGCCAAATGACAGGTAGTCGCCAAGGCTGCACAGCTTAATCATGGTGGTTTCCAGTACCAGGCGCGGATAGGCTGTAAATCGAAGACCATCTTCCCTGGCGATGAGAAAATTTAATATAACCTGCAGCTTTTCCTCCCCGGCCATTTCAGCTTGAGTCCTTATTTCGTCCCGGTCGCTCTCACTCATGTCGATGAGCTGTTCTTCAGGGGCAATTAGGCTGATCAGCAGGTTTCTGAATTGCGCCATCAACGCGCGATAGAATTCTTTGATGTCGTACCCCTGGTTGTATACTTTTTCCACCACCGCCAGACACCTGGGCGAAGAGCCTTCAATGACAGCAGACGATGACTCGAAGATAAGACCGCGATCAATGATGCCAAGGATCTCCGGCACCTGGCTGTCCAGAACGCTCTGTCCGGCGAATGAGATCACCTGATCCAGAAGGCTTTCCGCATCTCTCATGCTTCCTTCCGCTTCCCTGGCAATCATGGAGAGCGCCGTGGTGCCGATGTTGACGTCCTCATGCCTGGCAATTATTTCCAGATAGGCGACAATCTTGGGCAGGGGGATCCGCTTGAAATCAAATCGCTGGCAACGGGAGAGAATCGTGATGGGAACTTTGTGGCTTTCGGTGGTGGCAAATATGAACTTTACATGGGGTGGCGGTTCTTCCAGGGTTTTCAGGAGAGCGTTAAAAGCCGGAAGGGTCAACATGTGGACTTCATCTATTATATAGATGCGGTACTGGCTGGCGGAAGGCATGTATTTGGCGTTTTCACGAAGTTCCCGAATCTCGTCGATGCCCCGGTTGGAAGCGCCATCAATTTCCTGCACGTCAATGGAATTACCCGCTGTTATTTCACGGCAACTCCGGCATTGGTTGCAGGGTATTCCCGGTTCTCCCTCGGTACAGTTGATGGCCTTGGCAAAAATTCTGGCCACGGAAGTTTTGCCTACGCCCCTGGGCCCGCCAAAAATATAGGCGTGCGCCAGCCTACCGGTCCTGATGGCATTCACCAATGTCTGGGTAATGTGCTCCTGGCCGATGACATCCTCGAAAACCTGGGGACGCCATTTTCTGGCAAGAACTTCGTAGGGCATCTCTTTATAACTCACGAGGGACTGAAAAAAACCTATGGAAAGTCGGGCGGGTCGGCCCTTCGAGAAATCCTGAGGATACCGCAATTCAGTGAAGACAACACATTTAAAAATATGGCGGAGAGAGAGGGATTCGAACCCTCGGTACCACGGTTAGCAGTACACGCGATTTCCAGTCGCGCTCCTTCGGCCAGCTCGGACATCTCTCCTTAGTTCTATTCTCAAATGAAAAACCGATCCACCATGAAAACCCTGGCGGAGAGGGTGGGATTCGAACCCACGTGCCCCGCTATTAACAAGACAAGTCGATTTCGAGTCGACCCCGTTACGGCCACTTCGGTACCTCTCCTGAATCGGGTTTGTTGCCTTTTCCCCTGCGGGCCTGAAAAAAACGTCTCATCAGTGCCCGACACTCATCCTCCATAACGCCTGATACGATTTCAATGCGGTGGTTAAGGCGGTCATCCCGGGAGAGATCATACAAAGACCCCGCAGCGCCGCCTTTCATATCGTGTGCTCCGAAGGCCAGCAGGGACACCCTTGCGTGAATAGCCGTTCCCATGCACATGAGGCACGGCTCTATGGTCGAAACCAGCAGGCAGCGGTTCAACCGATAGTTTCCTTTGATCCGGCAGGCCTTTCGGATGGCCAGGATTTCAGCATGTGCTGTGGGATCACAAAGCGATATGGGCTGATTGTGAGCCCGGGATAAAATGCGTCCTTCAGGGTCGGCTACCACTGCACCTACAGGAACTTCCCCCTTCAGATAAGCCTTTTCCGCTTCCAGCAGTGCCTGCGCCATCAAATGATAAAGATCAAGTTGCATTTTTCAATGCTTTTACATTATTTTTTTCCGGTACGTCAAGGGGATACTCTTTTGACCGCATGAAAATATCAACAACTCTGGAATTTGGATTTACTTCCGTTGCTCAGCCCTGATTTTACCCACCGCCGACGTATCAATCCGGCGCCTGTTTAGACCCTTCCACGGGCAGCAAAAAATGAAAACCATCGGTCCCCAGCTTGGCTGTCAGCGTGTCCACAACTTTCTTTGAAAAGTGGGCGCCATCATTGGGACCTGCCATGTACATGGGTTTTCCGTCCCGGCCGAATGTAAATGAGCGGGGGCACTGCTCTTTCTCAATGTCTCCGAAGATCCTTTTTGTAAACCCGTAATCCCTGTGCGGGGAAAGGCCTAAGGTTTCAGCATAGGTTTGCGCATCTTCCACCAGTTTTTTCGCACACGCGGGGTGAACTTTCACCAAATCCTGATGTTTTTCAATCTGCTGCAGGCGAAATCGATACTCATTTTCGCCTATGAGCATACAGTAAGTATCTTTAACCCCCAGGCAGAAAACATCCAGTAAAAAGGTTGCCATCAGAACCTGGTTCCCCGGTGTTTTCCGCGTGACAACAACGGTTCCCATACCGGCATCGGGTTCAAAAAGGCCTTTGCGTTCCCAGCATTCGTACAGGGGCGCCTGCAGGGCCTGTGCCGTGGCAAGCCGGTTGGTGATACTGGACAAAGCCGCTTCTCTGCGGATGGTTGCCTTTCTTTTTTTCCTTTTGGCGGTTTTTTTTGCCTTCTTCAGCTGGATTTTTCTGCGGCGTAACGCCATGATACAGTTGCTCCCGACGAAACGTATACCCCCAGGGTCTCGTCGCTTATTCTTCGGTTTCGTGGCCTAGCAGGATCATACGTTTTTTGGCCGCAGCGTCTCTTTTTGTCTCCCAGGAATTCCACTCTTTTTTTAGACGGGCCAAATCCCCTTCCAGCGACACAATCTCTTCGGCGTGGGCATCGTCTTTCAGTGCATTTAATTCATCGAGCCGCCTCTTGATCTCACGAACGCCCTCTTTGATGGATTTCATTGCCGCCAGGGCTTCTCTTTCCCCGGGGGTGGGCATCTCCATCTTGCCGGTACAGGTGTTCATATTCTCCAGGCCAGGAGTCCTTTCGGTGTCATTTTCCATAGTTTGGCCTCCCATATTCCGCCGACAACGGTACTGGAATTGCGGGGTGTATTAAACCGATCGCCCTACAGACCCTGGCCGGTGAGCCGTTTCAAGGCATCCAGGTATTTTTCTCTTGTCTTTGCAATTATTTCCTCGGGCAGTTTCGGCGGCGGCGGCGTCTTGGGCCATTTGATCCGGACCAGGTAATCCCGGAGAAATTGTTTGTCAAAACTCTTTTGCGGACCACCCGGTGCATACGTATCCATGGGCCAGAAACGGGACGAATCAGGGGTCAATACCTCGTCAATAAGGATTAATTTCCCCTCTTTGATACCGAATTCAAATTTTGTGTCCGCAACAATAATCCCTTTCCGGGCGGCCAGTTCTCTTCCAAACTTATAAATTTCGAGGCTCAGCCGGCGAACTTCTTCCGCCGTATCCCTGCCCAAAAGTCCTACAGCGGTTTCAAAATCGATGTTTTCGTCGTGCATGCCGTCTTCGGCCTTGGTGGAGGGGGTAAAAATAGGTTCAGGCAGCTGTTCTGATTCACGAAGCCCTTTTGGGAGGGTTATGCCACAAACGCCTCCGGTTTTCGTATACTCTTTCCAACCGGACCCGGAAAGGTACCCCCGGACAATACATTCCACCGGCAAGGGCTCTGTTTTCTTCACCAGCATGCTGCGGTGCTCGAGTTCCGCTGCGTATTTCCGGCAGATTTCAGGATACTCGGCAGGTGAACTGCTGATGATATGATTTTCGATCATTGATTCAAGTTTCTCAAACCAGAACAGAGATATCCTTGTGAGAATGCTGCCTTTGTCAGGAATGGGATCATCCATCACCACATCAAAGGCACTCATGCGATCACTGGCCACAATCAAAAGCTTGTCCTCAATTTCGTAAACATCGCGAACTTTGCCCCGTCTTAAAAGAGAGATATCGTTGAAGTCGGTTTTTGTGACTACCTTTGAACCCATGGGCTTCTACCTCCAGGTTTTTTTCTGCACCGGCATAAAATGAAAATCGGGGCCATATGGCGACTTCCCAATTTCGTGAAATCTTACTATAATGATTTGCGTAATGTAATGCAAGCTGGAGAGCAGTTCATGGTTATCTTTATTGTCCCTCATTATAATGTGAGTGGGAGAGAATTTTTGGTTAACCTGGAAAAAATCCTATGCGGTTTGTAGCAGACATAATGTTGGGCAGGCTTGCCAAATGGCTCAGGGTTCTTGGCTTTGATGCCCATTATCAGTCTTTTGATCCAATCCACCATATCGATAAAATGGCTCGTGATGGGCGGATTCCGTTGACCCGCCAACGGAAACTGATCCCGTTGCTGGAAGGTGCCGTCTTTATCCGGTATGATCGTGCAGGTGAGCAATTGGAACAGCTGAAAAAGGCGCTTTTTTTGGAAACCCGCCATGCCGATTGGTTCAGCCGGTGCATCCGGTGCAACGTACCATTGATAGCTGCACCAGAGGAAGCGGCCCGTGACAATATCCCGGAATATGTTTTCTATGAAAATATGAAAAGCATCCGGTTCTGTCCTTCCTGCGGCAGGTATTTCTGGCCCGGAAGCCACAGAATCAGCATGGAGAAGCAGCTCAATGGGTGGGGTTTCTTCAACCCTTTTCTTGACCTTGGCAGCAAAAGCTGATATCAGTACACCCTAAAGGGCGATTAGCTCAGATGGATAGAGCGTTGGTCTCCGGAACCAGAGGTCGCGAGTTCGAGTCTCGCATCGCCCGCCATAAAGAAATCAAGGGGTTACGTCAAAAGCGTGGCCCCTTTTTTGTTGGGTGCCCGGGAACAATATTTTTTGCAGTGTTGGCATTGGTGTATCGTTTCAATCGTGCCGATATAAAGGGTACACGTGTCCACCATGTTTTGGAATGCATTTGCCGATAGCGCTTCGGTATGCAATACCACGGCATCTTCAGAGAATCGATAATCATCAGGATTAGATCCCAAGCCGTCAAAGAGGATCAGTACACAGGCCCCGGGCGGCACAACCGGAAAACCTGGGGAAAATGTAAGGAGAGTTTTATCGGTCCTCGGACGGAACCATCACTCCTGTCCCCAGGAGGGTGAGGTCTGTTTCCCTTTTTCAAAGGTCACGCGTCTCTGGGTCCGCCCGTTGGCGTTCATGATGTAGATGTGATACTGGCCGGTTCTGTTGGAGCTGAACGCGACATACCGACCGTCCGGTGACCAGCAGGGGTCTTCATTATCGCCTGCACCGGTGGTGAGTCTTTTGACCCTGCCGCTGTCCGGTTCCATGGTAAAGACATCAAAGTTCCCGTTGGTTTTCCCCACAAAGACAATTCGGTTCAAAGAAGACCAGGCGGGGGACGTATTGTATTTGCCCTCATAGGTGAGTCGATCCACCCTTCCGCTGGAAATATCCAGAAGATAAATCTGCGGGGAACCCGACCGGTTGGATACAAAGGCAATTCTGCTGCCGTCGGGGGAAAAGGCCGGCGACACATCAATACCCCAATGCTTCACAAGCTGTTTCAGAATTTTCCCCTGAAGATCAATGGTGAAGATATCAGGATTTCCCTCGTGGCTCATGGTTAAGGCCAGTTCTTTCCCGTCAGGGGCCCAGCATGCGCCAATATTTAGTCCCGACCGGCCTGACAGACGTCTGAGATCGCCGGTAACCAGGTCCCTCAGGTAAAGCATGGGCCCACTATTTTTCTTTTTGTAGGAATTATAGACAATTTTCTTTCCGTCAGGTGACCATCTGGGCAGAAGGGCAATACTCTTGTCCCGGGTCAATGGCCTGACATTGTGTCCATCGTAATCACAGGCGTAGATTTCCCTTTTTCCCGTGGCGGTACCCACAAAGGCCAGGCGGGTCAGGAAAATGCCTTTATGCCCGGTCAGCTTGAGAATGATTTCATTTGAAAGACGATGCATCAGGTGCCGGTACTCGTCAAGCTTCCCCTGTGCCCTTTTGCCCAGGATCTGACGACCCCTGAAGACATCGAAAAGTCTGATTTCAACTTCCAGGCGATCTTCGACACAAACGTAGCCCCCTTTTAAAAGGAGCTCGGCGCCGATGACGGACCAGTCTTTAAAATTGATATCCTTTCCTTTGAGGGGGCCGTCTTTTTCCTCCAGAAATGATGCCTTGTCCAAGGGATTGAAATAACCGCTCAAGTCGAGATCGTTGCTCACGACACCGGGAAGCTCGGTGGATAATGCCGGGCGTTTGTTGTCGGCCCCCAGGTTTTTGAAATCCGGTATGGCGATGTTGAACTTCGGTACAGAGGGAGAATTAACATCAATATAGATACGCGCAAACGTGATGCTTTCAAAACAAAAGAAGAACAGGGCGAAAACAAAAAGCCAGCCAAAAAGGAACCGTCTCCGTCTCATTTGACAACCTCCAACAGCGATAATATTGTGTAGTCGTTCAATTTTCTTCCAGTTCACTGAGGTTGAACCTGATTTCCATCTCATCCTGGCGCTTATTATACCCTTCCGGGAAGGGAGGGAGCGGATTTGACCGTTCCACCGCCTTTATGGCCGAGGCGTCAAAGATGGCATTGCCTGAACGGTCAATAAACCAGGTTTTCAATATGGTCCCGTCCTGCCTGACTTTGACGACCACCGTGGCCACAAGGTCTTTCCGTTTCGAAGGACTGGTCAGGGCAACCGGATACTGCCAATTGCTCTTGATTTGTTCCTCCACTTCCATCTGGTAAATACGGATGGCAATCCCTTCCGCGGGCGCGCCTCCCGAACCGGCTGTTCCTGATTTTTTGACACTATTCTGGATGTTGGAAATAGCCCGGTCCAGGTGTTGGTCATTCTTATTGGTTTTGACATTTCTTTTGATCTTGGCCACCGCCTGGTCTATGAGTTTCGATGGGGATACTTTGGGCTTTTTGGGTTTCGGTGTCTTTTTGGGAGCACTTTTCTTTCTTTCAACCGTTCTTTTTCCAATGATGACGGGTTTTTCTTTTTTTGGCGGCGTACTGATCCTTTTGGCGGCGACTGCTTTTTTTGAATCGGTCACCTTTTTGGTGGCCGCTTCAGATTGAACGGCTTTTGCCGGTGCCTTCGATTTGGCGGCAGGTAGATTGACCAGGTTCACTTCATAAACCGTGGGGCCGCTTATCTTCCGGGTGGATGCAGAATCGGGAACGAACAGTAGCAGGGATAAGGCGCATAAATGAAGAAGCAGGGATAAAAAAATGAACCGACCCCACCTGGGCTCCCCTGATCGATCCGACATGGTTTTTACCTGTAACCTTTCCATCAAAATCAGTCCACAGGTTCGGTGACCATTCCCAGCTTTTCAATTCCGGCCTTTTTCACGCTGGCAATGACATTAATAACAAACCCATAGGGAATATCCTTGTCCGCCCGCAGCAGCACCTCCTTATTCCGTCTGTTCTCAAAGATTTTCTTGATTTTTATTTCCAGGGATTCCAGGGGAATCCTGTGGCTCTCCAGAAAAATCTCCTTTTTATTGTTGACCGTCAACATGAGGGGTTCATCAGACGTCTTAATGTTCTTGGATTCGGTTTTCGGAAGATTAACATCTACGCCCTGTGTCATCATGGGGGCGGCGACCATGAAAATGATCAGCAGGACCAGCATCACGTCTACAAGAGGTGTGACATTGATTTCCGACATCAATTGCCTGTTATGACCACCGGAATTGAATGCCATATGATTAAGTGTCCTTCCTGACGGATGGTTTCTTGAAAAACTGCCGGACCACCATGCTCAAAAAATCGGAAGCGAAAATATCCATTTCCGCACGCAGACTTGCGACGCGCTGGGTGAAATAGTTAAAGGCCACCACGGCGGGAATGGCTGCCGCCAGGCCGGCGGCGGTGGCGATAAGGGCTTCCGAGATGCCGGGGGCCACCACGGCCAGATTTGCGGACCCTTTCAGACCGATATTGTGAAAGGATTCCATGATGCCCCAGACCGTTCCAAAGAGGCCGATGAAGGGGGCTGTGTTTCCGGTGGTGGCCAGAAAGCCCAAGGCCTTTTCCAACCGCTTATTCTGATCGATCTCCGCTTTCCGGAGCGCCCGTTCCAGGTTGTCCATAAGGGTTCGCTGGCTCCGCAGCGGATAGTCCGATTGACCGGCAGCCCCATTCTCAAATACGGGATCGGGATCATTGCCCTGTATTTTCCTGAATCGTGTGAATTCGGCATAGCCGGCACGAAAAAGTCGTGCCACCGGGCTGCGGTTCAAAGACTGGCTTGACCGGTAAATTTTCTTGATGTCCCTCGACTCATAGAAAAGTTCCAGAAAGTCGTCGGTTTCATCTCTGGCTTTTCGGAGCAACCTGAATTTCAGAAAAATGATGGCCCATGTGCCGATTGAAAAGAGAAAAAGGATCAACATAACAAATTTGACCATGGCCCCGGCATGCAGAACCATCTGGACGATATTGCCGTTTAAGACGCTGTCAAAACTGATGCCTGCGGGGATGAGACCTGCTATGGGAATACTCATCATTGGCTTTCCTCATGATTGAATAATTAGGGGCGATGCACTTAAGGCCGGCCCGGAGTTCAACATGATCTACTTTTATAGTGGTTGCGGTAAGGTTTCAAGAAGAATCTTTACAAATGCGGAATGCGGAATGCGAATTTCGGAACTCAGTGGGTCAGTTTGAATTTTTCCACAAGAAAATCAATCAGGTCGCTGATATCTTTCAGAGCGAATCGACGAACCTTTAATTCAACCGGAATATCGCTCATAACGGCAATAACATTACCATCGTTGCGGCAGAGGGGTTCGTCATGGATTTCGGACCTGAATATCTCCACTTTCGGCCGGTTCTGCTTCTTGTACCCTTCGGTCAGGATGATATTCACATTGTTGAAAAATTTTCTCAGTTCATCGGGGTTGTGATCGTGGTCCACATCCATCACCATACCGATCTGATAAGGGGATGAAATAAGTGTTGTGCAGGCCCCGGCCTGCTTGTGGCGCCAGCTGTCCTTCCCCGGTTTGTCCATTTCAAACCCGTGCACATCATGCTTGATGCTGCCGACCCGATAACCGCGGCGGGTCAGTTCGCCGATCAGTTTCTCCATTAAGGTTGTTTTTCCCGCCCCCGAATAGCCCACAATGGAAATAATGGGGGCAAGATTCATTTCATTCAAGCTACTTCTCCTCCATATAACCGACAGCTAGTGCCCGTCCACGAATGAGAAAATTTGTTCGAGTTCAAGGAGGGCGATAATTGTAACCGCAGGAATACATGAAGGTATTTCGAGGATTACAATCTGAGCCTGACGCCGAAATCGGGCAAATTGGCCATTTGTGGATGGGCGCTAACTATTCGCCGAAAATATCACTGAAACAACGGTTGTCTTCCTCTAAACAGCGTGCTTTCAGGATGCGGTATTTTTCCAGCAACACCTTTCCTTCAGCCGTTAGCCGGCTGCCGTCTCTTCGGTCCGCGTGTATAATGTTTCTACCCAGGTATTGCTCGGTGACCTTGATTTTACTCCAGACCCCTTTGTAGCTCATTTTCATCAGCTTTGCGGTTTTGTTGATGGAGCCGGTTTTCTCGATGGTTTCCAGGATTTCCTTTCGCCCTTCGCCCATGATGATACGGTCCTGGTCATCGACAATCCAATGTCTGCTTTTAAGTCTTAGTGATACGTTTTTACCCACTTTGCACCTCCGCGAAACATTCACCGCTCCTCGACGGATCGTACCCGCCCAGTGCCGCAACGCGTTTTCTAAAATTGTCGGATCGCATGGTGTTCAGCGTACTTTGGATATTCGGCTGATCCAGCATCCGGGTCGGCACAATCAGATCATACTGCTCCTGTTCGATGGGCACGAAGTCCAGATCCAGCGCCCTGGCTGCCGCATGGATCCCCATGCCGCAGTCGGCGGCCCCGCTCAGAATATCCACCGCCACCGCCATGTGGGTGAATTCCTCGTGGTCATACCCTTTGACTGCATCCGAAGAGATGCCGGCCTGATCGAGCTTGTAGTCAAAAAGGACCCGGGTTCCGGAGCCCGCCTGGCGATTGACAAACACCACGTCATCCCGGGCCAGATCGTGGACACCCTTGATGGCCTTCGGATTTCCCTTGTTGAGGATAAGCCCCTGGTCCCTCAATACCAGGTGGAATACCGTCACATCCATGTTGGGGATGTAGCGCTTGATATAAGAAAGATTGTATTCCCCGGTTTCCGTATCCAGCAGGTGAGAACCGGCCATGTGGCAGGTTCCCTTGCGGATGGCAAGAAGCCCCCCAAGGCTGCCCACATTCCCCGAGGAAATGCGAACATGCCCACTGTTTCGCCTCACTTCATCACCTAAGATGTCAATGGCCATGTCGTGACTGCCGATGACCACCACCGTATTTGCAAGGTCTTCCTCATCCACCAGTAACTCCGCAATGGTTGTCCGGCCCTGGCTGATGCCTTCCGAGAGGGCGGGTATGCGGATAATCCCTTCCGCCCGGGTCAGGGTGGTGATGGATCCTGCCGCCCGCGCAAGTGGGGTTGCCACATGGCGCTCGCCCACCATGCCGATATTGACCCGAAGGAATTCTTCAATTCCCACTTTGGATGGGATATCCCTTGTGGGCTGAACTTCGATCGTGGGCTTTTTGGGTGGCGAAACGCCCTGAAGGGCGTAAAGCATTGGTTTTACGAACTGTTCGAAGGATAGCGCCGCGGAAACCGCATAACCGGGGTTGCCAATCACCGGTTTCCCCGCCACGATACCCAGGATCGTTGGTTTCCCAGGCATCATGGCAACACCGTGGACCAGGACTTCGCCCATTTCCCCGATGGCGTGAACCGTAAAATCCTTGCTGCCGGCCGATGATCCGGCATTGACGATGATCACGTCCGCCTCGGAGTCGACATATTCACGCAATACCCTTTTGATGTCTTTTTCCGAATCCGAAACAATGTCGTGAACCAGCGGTATGCCGCCGGATTCCCTGACCAGCCCGGCAAGAACCCGTGAATTGTATTCCACGATCCGGCCTTTTTCCAGCGGTTCGCCTTGTGAAATATCTTCATGGCGGATGAGTTCCGACCCGGTGGGAATAATGGCTACACGGGGCCTTTTGCGCACGCTCAGGGAAAAAACCCCACCGCTGATGAGAGCCCCCATATCGTAGGCCCTGATGCGATGATTCTGGGGAAAGAGCAACTGAGTGGCCACAATGTCTTCCCCCACCTTGCGCACATGCTGCCACGGATAGGTGGAAGACCTGATTTCAACATGCCCGTCATCAATCACATGCACGTCTTCAATCATGATTACGGCGTTGAAGGGCTTTGGAAGGGGCTGCCCGGTGTTCACCCAGACAGCGTCCTTTTCCAGTGCCAGGGTCATGGGAAGGCGTTCGGTGGCGCCATAGGTCTGTTCCGCCACGACGGCAATGCCGTCCATGGCTGAGGAATGGTAAGACGGGGCCGAACGCTTGGCAAAAACGGGTTCCGCCGTTATGCGGCCGTCGCTCTCCTCAGCTTTGATGCAGGTGATGCCGGTCTTATGATCCGGACCGAACCGGGAAAAAAAGATGCTCCTGGCCTCTTCAAGAGACTTCATGGAAAGGTATACCTGTCTTTTCATTGGGTACCTCTTTTATACGTGCGAAAAAAGCATTACGTCTACTTCGTCGCCCTCGTAAAGGCCTTCCGTATTCATGTCAATTCTGATCAGCCCGTCTGCTTCCACCAATGTGGAAATCAATCCGGATTTTCCGAATATGGGGATGGCTTTTAAATGCTCCCCGTCTTTTTCCAGTCTGACGCGAACATAGTCCTCCCGCCCGCCGGATGAAGGGATATTACGCTTGAGAATGGCCTGTTTGACGGTATGAACATTGTGACGTGATGCAACGGCACCGGAAAGGGTCTTCAACATTCTTGTCATGAAGACCTCGGCCACCACAAGAGCCGAGGCGGGATGACCGGGCAGGCCGATTACGGGTTTGGCCCCGGTGCGTCCGATAATGGTCGGTTTGCCCGGGCTGAGGGAAATGCCGTGGACCAGGAGCTCAAAATCCGGAAGGGTTTCAAAGACCTTGAGGGTGAAGTCCCTGGTTCCCACGGAACTGCCGCCGGATATCCAGACGGCATCTGCTGCTCCAAGCGCTTTTTCGACCATTTCCCTAAGGGCCTCAAGATGGTCCGAACAGATGCCCATATAGACGGGGACAGCCCCCATATTCAAGCAAAGGGCGCCCAGTGTGTACCGGTTGATGTCTCGAACCTCCCCGGGCCTGGGGTTTTGGGAAACCGGTACCATTTCATCGCCGGTGGACAGGATGGCCACTTTGGGTTTTCGGAAAACCGGGACTTCAGAAAACCCGAGACCCGCCAGAACCCCCAGGTCCTGGGGCCTGAGGTGCTTTCCCGCGGGAAGAATCACCGCCCCCTTTTTGAAATCATCCCCGGGTTGAATGGTGTTCTCCAGGGGGGATATGGCGCGGCTGATTTCAAGGGTCCTTTCATCCAGAAGGGAGCAGTATTCAACCATCACCACACCGTCGGCGCCCGCCGGCAGCATACCCCCGGTGGGAATCTTTACGGCCTGCCCGCTTTGGACGGCAATGTTATCCGCTTCGCCCATGGAGACTTCTCCGGTTATTTCAAGCAGGGCGGGCAGGCTTTCCGTGGCGCCGAAGGTGTTCCGGGCCTGAACCGCATAGCCGTCCATGGTAGACTTGAAAAAGTCAGGCAGATCCTCGGGAGATGTTAAATCCACATTCAGCACACGGTCAAAGGCATCTTCCAGGGAAACGGTCTCTTGACCCACAGGGGAAAAACCGTCGATGATGTGAAAAACTTCAGTGGGGGTTTTGAGTTTGAAAAACGCTTCCATCAGTATCCGTTCTCTGCCTGAAAATTTTCCTGATATACCTTGTTGCAGGCGGCTTCAATTTACGATTTCGGTCAATATGTCATAACCGACATAACACTGCAACAGGAAAAGCATGCTGAAACATACTCATGGATGATCTCTCAAGGGTCATTTTCCGATTGACTTTTCGTTCCAACCTCATTCAGAATCGTGAAAATATCAGAAAACACCTGGAACGTGATTGATGGGTGATCCTTTTAACCTAACCGACGTCTGTTAATCCGGGGCTTAAAAATTTACCTCCTGGAACTATATTTTGAAAACAGTGCGCATAACGGCCATGGAAATTTTCGCTTTCGAAAAAAGCGAAACAACCGGACCATTGCCAAATGGACACCCCTTCAAAACGATCCGGCGGGCAGGGAGCTTCTGACATTAATCGCTATCGGGCTGGGAGGCGAAAAATACCTCAATGCACTCCCTTTTCCGAAAGCGTTCGCGGAGAATCCTCATCGGCCCCTCAGGGTGGTCCATGTGCTGGCCCGTCATTATCCGCTAGATGTCCTGAGCCGGGGGATAACGGTGCTGGGAAGCGGCGTTGATGTGGATGTCGGCGGGCGCGTGGTTCCCCTGCGAACCAGAGACCTTTCACTGGTTCCGTCGCACATCCCCGCAAGGAAACTCAATATCGGTGTACGGCCGTCCGCCTACCTGCTCCTGGCTTACGGCGGCGGGTACCGGCCCGGTCCACGGGGAGAGGATTTTGAGTTTACGGATCCGCTCTTTCGCCGCACCCGTTTTCATTCTCTTCTGTTGCAAAATGAACCACTGACCCACCCCGTTGATTTCATCAATCGGCTCCGCTACAAAGGGATTCGATGGGGACGAATGCCTTCCGGAAATGTGCTTCGTGCTCTGTGCGCGCAGTTATTACAGCAGCTGAGCATCCACACGGATTCATGGTCGGATTCGGATGTGGATATTGATGATGCCTGGGATGCGCTTCGTCCCTGGCAGCAGCATGCAGTTCTTCCCATACTGGATATGGCCCGGCACATGATGGATGCCTTTCCCAGATCCGCCACTCCCCTGGAGATGCCCGGGGTTGTGCTCATGGACCAGCCGGACACCTTCTGCCCTTCAGAGCGTTTCAGGGATTACCTGACATTGCTGGACAGGCTGTTTCCCCGGTTGCAGTTTATTCTGTCGGTGGGCGCCAACTCTTTGGAAGACTTTCCCTCATCCTTTTGGAAAAAGTGTCTCCCCCTCCCGGATGAGGAAAAGCCATCGCCAAAATCCCGGCCTGTCCGCCTGCCGCGGGACACAATCCTCCTGATCGATGTGGACGGGCGTCTGCCGAATTTGGCCCTGATGAAACTGTGTACCCACCATCGACAAAAGGGGCACACCGTACGACTGGGAAAAAGGGACTGCTTTCTGGAAGGCCCGGACCGGGTGTACGCTTCCACAGTGTTCTATTTACCCCTTTCTCAAAGGCGAAACCGGCGTCTGCGGCAGCATTACGGTGACAAACTGACCCTGGGAGGTACAGGGGAGGACATCGGCGCCCGCCTGCCCCATACGGTGGAAGCTCTGCGCCCGGACTACACCCTTTACCCGGAGCTGGGTGACCGGGCCATCGGCTTCATCACCCGCGGCTGCCCGTTTGCCTGTCCCTTCTGCGTGGTCCCTCGTAAAGAAGGAGGGCCCCGTCAAGTGAGTGATCTGGATACGCTGCTGGAGGGGGGCCGGCTCAAAAAACTCATCCTGCTGGATGACAACATCCTGTCCTACCCGGATGCGGACCGGTTACTTCGGGAAATGGCGGAGCAAAACGTCATGGTGAATTTTACCCAGTCCCTGGACCTGCGCCTGGTAAACCGGGAACGGGCCCGGCTGATTCGAAGGATACAGTGCGCCAATACCCGTTTTACCCGGAGCAATTTTCATTTCAGCCTGAACCATAACCGGAATATGGACCGATTGGCCCGAAAATACCGGCTATTTGATTTCAAATCGCGGAACAATGTGGAGTTCCTCTGCATGTACGGCTTCAATACGACGCTCGATGAAGACGTGGACCGATTCAGGTTTCTTCGTTCTCTCCCCGGTGCATACGTCTTCATGCAGAAATACCTGCCCATAAAAGGGGGACCCCCGCCCGATACACTGGACTTTTTCGGGCCGAACCCGGATCCGTTGCTCGACAAACTGACGGGTATTATGTTTACCCAGAACATGAAAAGCATGGAGAACTACTACCGATGGGTCAGCAGGCGATATGCCGAAACCTATGGAGTGCTTCACATGGGGCTGGTCGATACGATTTTTCGGTACAACCACCGCCACAAAAAAGGGGAATACATTGCGTCTCTGGCTGGAACAAAAAAAATCCAATCCTGAAGGCAAGTCTTGTTCCATTCTGTGTCTTCCGCACATTCACTGTTCGAGCGAACAGAAAAATGAACTGGAAAGGATGGCGAAAAGCAGAACTTTGGGCATCTGGCGCATGAAGCGAGCCAAGGCCATTCTGGGGGCACTTGACGGAAAGACACTCGAAAGACTCGTCTTGGATGTTCGGGTTCCACCAGAGACTATCGTCAAATGTGTGGAAGCCTTTTCAAAACAGGGGACGGAATCACTCCGGAACCCGACGCGGAAACCCACACAGAGAGAAACCCGCGTGGAAAAAATGCTCGAAATGCTGGAAACACCTTCAAAACAGAAAGGACGGGAATGGCGGTATTTCACTGTCCGCTATATCGGCATCGATTTTACCGGCACCATGATTAAGAGAGTCCGAGCGCTCAGTGTGGCCCATCCCGGGGTAACACGAGTCGAACTGTCGCAGACGGCATGCCGGGAATTTGGATTCTATTCCCCTGCCGGAAAATTAAAGGACAAAACCGTCATCGATATCATGAAGCGGATGGATATGGATAACCTCATTCGTTTGCCAAAAGTGAAGCGCCGTAAATCCTACTGCAGGAAAAAGAAGCTGCAGCCACCCCTTCTTGATGAGCAGGAAATACAGCTTTGGCATCACAAGGATTTCGAGCCCCTGACGTTTCTGCCGATTCGGAAGCCAAAACAACAACATCTGTGGAACGACATGATGAGCCGGCACCACTACTTGGAAAAACCGAGATTGTTTGGACCGCAGCTCCGGTATCTCATCCGGGGAAAAAACACGGGCGGAGAATCGGAAGACTCCGGTTCAGAGGATTCCAAGTTGCTGGGCGCCATCTCTTTTTCCCCTGCCGCCTGGCGTCTGGCCGGCCGGGATGCCTTTATCGGCTGGGATGATCACCAACGGGAAAAGCATTTAAACCAGGTCATCGGTAACAGCCGATTTCTCATCCTGCCCTGGATTAAATGCCCGAATCTGGCCTCAATGATTCTCGGACGGATTGCAGGAAGGGTCACTTCAGACTGGAAGGCAACCTATGGTATCGAACCGGTGCTGCTGGAGACATTTGTCCAAAAAGATCGGTTTTCAGGCACGTGCTATCGGGCTGCAAACTGGATCGAGGTAGGCAACACGGGCGGATACAGCTACTTCAGCAACCAGAAAAAAAACATTGCTCCCAAGACCATATTCCTTTACCCCCTCTGTAAGGATTTCCGAGAGATCCTGTGCCGCCCTCCCACTTCCCGGAGTTGAACGTCTGCTTGTTTCAATCCACGCCCCCGCATGGGGGGCGACCCATATCATTTGCTATACCCCATCATGTAAGGGGTTTCAATCCACGCCCCCGCATGGGGGGCGACAGTGGATCTGGATCGCTTGCGGAAGCTCAGAACGGTTTCAATCCACGCCCCCGCATGGGGGGCGACTTTCGCCGTGGCCCCGGCGTCCGGTTTGCGACTGGTTTCAATCCACGCCCCCGCATGGGGGGCGACCAATGAGGACGCGAGTTCTCGTTTTTCTTCATCCGTTTCAATCCACGCCCCCGCATGGGGGGCGACCCGTCCGCCGGGTAAAACCGGTTGAGCCTGCATACGTTTCAATCCACGCCCCCGCATGGGGGGCGACCAGACGGTGTGAAACCCACCAATTTTACGGCTTGTTTCAATCCACGCCCCCGCATGGGGGGCGACCGATCTCAACGTGTCGTTACCGGGTGAGAAAGGGTTTCAATCCACGCCCCCGCATGGGGGGCGACTCGGTTTGGGTTACGGCGCCTGCCGTTTCGGAAAGGTTTCAATCCACGCCCCCGCATGGGGGGCGACTCCCCCAGAAAAACAAACGACTTGGCAATGCTTGTTTCAATCCACGCCCCCGCATGGGGGGCGACAGCGCCATGTCGGCGGCCTGTTTCGCGAAAAAGAGTTTCAATCCACGCCCCCGCATGGGGGGCGACTGAAACCCGGGCCGAATTCCGAGAGATGGCACTTGTTTCAATCCACGCCCCCGCATGGGGGGCGACTGGCCGAGATAAGGAATCAGCTTCGGCTCCAGCTTGTTTCAATCCACGCCCCCGCATGGGGGGCGACACAGGCTCGTGTTCGGCGGTGTGTCGTACAAATGTTTCAATCCACGCCCCCGCATGGGGGGCGACGATGCAAGATGGGCCTGATTGTGACACTTGTTTAGGTTTCAATCCACGCCCCCGCATGGGGGGCGACGATCTTAAATGGCGGCAGTACACAAGCCGGTGCGGTTTCAATCCACGCCCCCGCATGGGGGGCGACTGGAACAGATGGGGATTGACGACTCTACGATAAGTTTCAATCCACGCCCCCGCATGGGGGGCGACTTCAAGCTGATCAGAGGTGACACCGGGGACTGAGTTTCAATCCACGCCCCCGCATGGGGGGCGACGATGGAGTCCGGTTGCTCAAGGTATTTGGGGCAACGGTTTCAATCCACGCCCCCGCATGGGGGGCGACCTGACGTTGAGCTTGGGTCTACGGCTAACGACTCGTTTCAATCCACGCCCCCGCATGGGGGGCGACGCTATAAGATCCGCCCCGGTAGCAACGCTGAATAGGTTTCAATCCACGCCCCCGCATGGGGGGCGACGACATGGCATTGCTACACTTCCGGTCTGGATGTGTTTCAATCCACGCCCCCGCATGGGGGGCGACCATATCATCTTCATCGATCACCCACCCGGCACTTGTTTCAATCCACGCCCCCGCATGGGGGGCGACGTAGTTTTTAATTCAGCCAACATCATAATGGCTAGTTTCAATCCACGCCCCCGCATGGGGGGCGACTATGGTCCGGGAAGGTCCAGACCAAAGGTCCATAGTTTCAATCCACGCCCCCGCATGGGGGGCGACCCATAAAGACGTTGAGGATTACCACCCATTCAATGTTTCAATCCACGCCCCCGCATGGGGGGCGACGGGATATCAAAAGTAACGAACTCGATTTTTATATTGTTTCAATCCACGCCCCCGCATGGGGGGCGACAAGCTATGAAACCCGCTATTTCTCCATGACGGAAGTTTCAATCCACGCCCCCGCATGGGGGGCGACGAGTATTCAAAAAGTGGGTCAGTTCATCAAACGTGTTTCAATCCACGCCCCCGCATGGGGGGCGACCTGTGTTTTTTGGCGGCAACGGCAAGCCTTTCGAGTTTCAATCCACGCCCCCGCATGGGGGGCGACCCCCGGCGGTGATGCTACCCGCCGGACCGTCCAAGGTTTCAATCCACGCCCCCGCATGGGGGGCGACTCGCGGGCTTCCACGCGGCCCCGGGCATCCTTCCCGTTTCAATCCACGCCCCCGCATGGGGGGCGACATTGCTTTACACTCCCATATCTTCAAATATAACCGGTTTCAATCCACGCCCCCGCATGGGGGGCGACTATGGTCCGGGAAGGTCCAGACCAAAGGTCCATAAGTTTCAATCCACGCCCCCGCATGGGGGGCGACGCAGGACATGCCCCTCAAAAAACCCCTGTCAAGCGTTTCAATCCACGCCCCCGCATGGGGGGCGACGGGCAGCCTCGACAAAGCCGTCCTGGCCGCAAAAGTTTCAATCCACGCCCCCGCATGGGGGGCGACATAATAAAACGCTCCCAAAACACTACAAAAACTGGTTTCAATCCACGCCCCCGCATGGGGGGCGACCGGAGTGGCTTGCCGAGGAAAAGGGCATTGTCTGTTTCAATCCACGCCCCCGCATGGGGGGCGACCACTCCGTTTCAATCACATAGCTGTACGTGATGTTGTTTCAATCCACGCCCCCGCATGGGGGGCGACCGGCCTCCGAAGCGGGGCGGTTGATCGATATTTTGTTTCAATCCACGCCCCCGCATGGGGGGCGACCGCCGGGTGAATTTTTCCCGGTGTTCCTCCTCATGTTTCAATCCACGCCCCCGCATGGGGGGCGACCTCTTTTTTCTTTTGGAATGGATAATAGGACAATGTTTCAATCCACGCCCCCGCATGGGGGGCGACTTTGGCTGATGGTGCCACGTTTGCTAACGTTCTCGGTTTCAATCCACGCCCCCGCATGGGGGGCGACACCAGCGTCAGAAGTCGCTGGATTTAAAGCTTTTTCAGGGTTCTTTCCGCGAATCCCCGCTTCTCCTTCCTCTTTAATGTGTTCCCCAAAATTCATAGGAGCATAACTTGCTGAAATTAATATTAAAATTCGAAATGCGAAACCTGATCGCTCAAACAGCCAAAAACCTAGGTATTTTCCATGCCTTAACCCAATCCTCAAAAATCTGAACATCAGGTTCGCGCTACGCATTTAAACAATCAAAGGGCCTTCAGGATCATTGATTTTCTTAGCCCCAACATGTTCCACCCTACGCCGCCAATTCGCCCCAAGGAAGTAGAATCGAAGACTATCTTTCTCCGGATTAATCTCATCAATCAGCTTCTGCCGAAACCTTGTCCATTGCGCAGGATCAACAGCGCATTCAAAAACCGAGAATTGAACCCGTTGCCCGTAGTCCTTACACGTTTTCGCGACTCTTCGAAGACGCCGCCGCCCTTTCGGCGTGACGGTTGAAACATCGTAACTCACAACTACCAGCATACTATCCCTCTATTTCCAGATAAAACAGGGATAACCGTCCAAATCACCCCTGAGATATCGGGCCAAAAGCAAAGCCTGCATGTGAAATAAAAGCCCGATTGTCACTTTCTCTTCAAGAAACGGATGAAATATTTCATCCTGTTTTCGCTTCTGGTAGGCAACAAGCACGACTTTCCGCGTCTCATCATCCATCAAAACAGCCCCTGCTTCACTTTTTGTGAAGCCACTCTCCTGAATCTGGTTCAGGTTTATCAATGAAAGAACCAGACGATCCGCCAGGAAAGGTCGAAATTCTTCCATGATGTCAAGGGCTAATCCAGGCCGCCCGGGCCTATCCCTGTGCAGAAAACCCACCGCCGGGTCCAACCCGACCGTCTCAAGTGCGGACCGAACGTCATGCATTAAGAGGGTATAGATAAATGACAACAGGCAATTGACGCGATCAAGCGGCGGCCGGCGATTCCGTTCCCTGAAAACAAAAGCCTCCTTTTGAGAGACAATCAGGTGGTCAAAAACCCTGAAATATGTATGGGCCGCTTCGCCCTCAATCCCACGCAGGCTGTCCAGGGGTAACCCGGTCTGAAGATTGTCCAACGAATTGCTTAACCTGTTCGCTGCTTCTTTAACTTCAGTGTTGCTCAGCTTTGCAGCATGATCCCGTAATCCCCTCTTCAGCACGGTTCGGCAATTGGCCACTTTGCCTGTCAAGATCGACCTGGCCATCCGTGCCGAGGCATCCAAATCATCGGCCCGACGATATTGTTCACGCCTCAGCAGAACGTTACCGGATACCGGCCCCTGCACCCTGGCAAGAAAGCGGCCATACTCTGTCAAAAAGCTGATGGCGACATCTTTTTCGGCACAGAATCCCAGCAGGAAGGGGCTGCAAAGAACATTTCCGAAACATACGATTCCGCCCAGCGTGTGGATGGGCAAACGCAGCTTGGTTTCCTTTTTCACCCGAACCAGAACCGTTTCCCCTTCTTTTGAGAGGTAGGCGCCCTGGGTGGTGACAAACAGCGTGTTCAGGTGTTTTTTCATGCTTCCCCCGTCGCATCCATCAGATAACGCTCAACCGATTTGGCCTTGTTCACCGTCTTGGGGAGACACAGGTCTTTCATGGAGCAACTATCGCATTTTTTTTCATAAAAGGCCTTGGGCGTTATTCCTCCTTCAAAAAGCCGATGAAACCATCTGGCTGTTTCCTCTGTTTCTGATCTCAAGTCGTTATCAAAAAGAACGTCTTTCCTGTGGCGGGTTTTCCCATAAAAGAGAGCACCCGAATTCACTTCAACGTCAAGCATCTCCTCAAGGCAAAGGGCCTGGGCACAGAGCTGCACCTTGTCGGAATTGTCCTTTTTGGGTTTGCCGCGTTTGTATTCCACCGGAAAAGGATTCCATTTTCCATTTCTCTGATCCCTGTTTCGATGAAATTCCACCACATCCGCTTTTCCAATGAGACCGAGCCGAAGGGATCTCAAAGACATGCTGTATTCAACCCGAACAGCGCCTCGGGTTTCCCGGTCTTCTTTATGAACCCGTTCATGCATGACCCTCCCCTCCGCTGTAAAGCGATTTTCAGCCCACAACTGCTCTATGTGGATGAGGGCGCACTGGCGCTCGCAGAAGAGCAGGTGCTGGAGGCCGGATAGGGGAAGGAGGTCGTCTTCTGTGTAGGTCATTCGAATAGCCTTTCGTTTTATACAGGGCGCGGGTTCTTTTGGTTGCCAGTTCGGGGTCATCTATCTCCTGCACACGTTCATATCCGACCTTTGCCAACCACCGCTTGAATGGCTCCGCCTTCGGGGATGGGATGGACTGGATGGTGCGGAAGATGCCCTCGGTGTTGGCGCAATCGGTTTTTCGGAACTTTCCATCAGGAGCAACCAATTTCAACCCGTGACAAAATGTCACGGTTTCACTTCCTTCTCGTTTGAGCCTTTGTTTCAACTTCCTCCAGTATGCTCCCGGATCAGCGCTCTTTGTTAAGACAGCACATACATCCACAACCGAAAACCACCATTCATCGTTATGAATCGTCTTCCTGATTTCCTTACCTCTAAAAACAGCTATGCCTGTCTCCATAACCCTTCCTGCCAATCAGTAGTGAGACGGTCATTTATCGTCATGGGTTTGAGTGGGAGAAGAATCGGGATGCTCATTTCTTCATCTCCTTTTTTCTATTAATTGCGCTCCTTCTGCTTTTTGTGGGCTTCATCCACATACTTGATCGACTCTGACCAGGATTCTGCACAGAATCGCTTAAACCTGTCCAGCTTATCAAGCTCGGGTAACAATTCACTCCCGGCTCTGACGGTTCCCACTGCGAGATGATATTCCGAAAGGGCATCTATGTATGCCTTGCGGCGCTCTTTCGGAATAATGATTGGAGGAAAACCGGCCCTGATAACAGGAATATTGGCGATGAGACGGGCTATCCGGCCATTACCGTCCCAAAAAGGATGAATCCTGACAAAAGAAACATGAAGACAGGCATATGCCGACAGCACAGCCTCTTTGTTTACCGCATTTTCCCTACAGATCTTTTGAAACATGCCAAGCCAGCCTTGCATAAGTTCCGGCACATCTTTTGGTGGAGCATATTCAAATATGATCTGATCATTGCCGGAAACAATAACCGTGGAATTCGGTTCCACCTTCCAGTCCCCAACAGGCTTATACACATCCATGATCCGTTCAGTCCGCACGGCCTTGTGCAGATCAAAAAGATCTTTTTCAGCTAAATCGGCTCCGCTTCTAATAAAATCATAAACAAGATCAATCGCCTTAGCGTGGCCGACAACCTCCTCATGATCCTTCAGCGGCTTGCCTGAAATCGTAAGACCTTCTTCAAGGACGAACGCAGTCTCCCCAAGGGTCAGAGTATTGCCTTCAATCGCCGTGGAGGTGTGGGTCCACAGGTTGCGGAGCTGGGTTAGTAGTGCTTTTTGGAGATCTTGGTCGAGACCGTTTAAAAAATTGAGCATTATGCACCTGATGTTTGAAAACGATTAATTTCGGGTATGGCATTACTTGTAAAGTTTTTGCAACGCCTCTCCCTCCAAGGGATCAAGTTCTTCTGATTGAAGGCCTTTTAATCTTTCCTTCAGTTCACTTGAATCGTAGGTTCCATTTTTCTCTTGCTCCAAAAGTTCACGCAAAGCCCCATGAACGCTGGCAGAGGAATACTGACCGCTTGGGCTATTGTGTTGCCACCAAATCACTTTCACGACTTCCATGCTGCCTTCCGGGCGGGCTGAAGAAACGTCATTGATAAATAGTGTCTGCAAAGCTTTTTTGATTTTCTCGGCATCGGCATCAGAAAAACCTGTTTTACTTGCAAGCTGCGTGTTGATGGCGCCGTAGGTTACATAAATTCCCTTATCAACACGATGCTTCATCCCCATCGTATCCGAACCCTTTTTTTCAGGAGGTGTTTCGGTTTCGAGGTTGACGCTTTTGATAATCTGCAAACTATCCGACGTAATCGGCGCAAGACTGAACGCACTCTGAATGGTTACGGGACCGCGAATTCCAATAGACACAGCATCCGTATTTTCCTCCGAATTGTCAGCATCCTTTCCTTTTTTTCCCGATCCTTTTTTCTTAAAAGCAAAGACTTGACCGAATGCACGTACATCAAACCATTCCTTGGGGGCGTTGCTTCTTCTATCGGCAGATTTGATTTTCTTTTCCTTTGCGTTCTGTTCCCACTTTTCTAACGCAGCTTTAAAACGGTCATTGAGTGAGCGAAAATCATCCCCTGGAGCCCGGTTATCGTCCGATTGAACAAAAATGGATTCGCCCATATCCTGCAAACGGTTGCGAATTTTGCGTTTAAGACAAACGTCCGAAATTTCGCCGTAGCCATCATAGGTTTGGCGGGGGCGGTTGCCGTTCAGCGGGTCTCCGTTCGGGTTCGCCCGGTTCACGGAAATAATGACCGCGAAATCGATCTTGTTCGTGAGTGTTTTATTGTCCGTCATTGTTACCCTCCTGTTCGTTGTGGTCGGTTGATTGTTTATTTTTATCAGCAGTAGCCTTAACCAAACTGTCGATATAGGCGCGTTCATGGTAATACCCGATCAGAAAAGAACCATTCAACGGCTCATCTTTTTCATAGTCTCCGGCCAAAAAACATCCCATAACCGCCTGAATTTCACTAAAGGCAAAGCTACCCTTTTCCTTTTGAATATATGGATTAAGGCAGCCGTGTATCGTGTGCCACGTCCTGTACGGACGCTGGGCAAATGCCTGCATATGCCGAATTGCAGCGGTGTTTTTCCGAGGATTGCCCTGTTTATAGAGGACGTATTCCTCCAGTTTGTCCGCCGCTCCAAGTAGCCTGCCGTAAAGGTAATCGCGATCGTTTCTGTCGAGTTCAATGCTCAATTTGTATTTCTCCTTGTTGCGTTGTTGAAAATCCTTGCGCACCAGCGCACACGCCGTTGATACAATCTGTTCAAAACTATTACGGTCGAATTTGCCATTCCTTGTAATACCCAACGGATTGGAAGCACGCTGCACTGCCGCTGTCACATAATCCGTTGGTAAAAACGCTCCGTCAAAAATGCAGCGGAGCAACCGTTCCCGTGCCGCTTTCTTAATTTTAGTATAGCTCTCATCCTTGCCGCCGCGTGGCTTGCCGTGAACCGCCTCGATGATTTTATCCACGGACGGTGCGCCAATGTAGGGAACATATTTATCGTTGTTTTTGTCCCAAAACTTTTGATTCCATTTACAGGTGCTATGCCAGTCTGCGACTCTTTCAAGATATTCACTTCTGTCAAGTTCGCGATAAAATGTAATGGACAACCGGCCCGTTGTGGCCGCGTCTAGTGCAATCACCGCCGTTTTCACATGTTGCTTCAACGCCTTGCCGTGCCCGAAACCACCAAGGGACTTTCGCAGCGCATCGGCATAATCAAAGCCCGTTTCGGCGCGAAGGTCGATCTGGATGTCACTCTCTGTTTTGCCCGATGAATCTTGTACAAACTCCCAAATACTTTTGTCTTCAATAGGAGGTGGCAAGAGTTTTTCCATGGTGCCAATCGCAAAGGACAAGATCACCTGTTCGCCGCAGTAATATCCCCGATCATTGATAAGATACCGTAAAAACTGATGCGCCTTTTGGGAGGTCTCGTATCCAATGGATACGGCCTCGGAGGAATCGCTGAATTTCCCTCGAAACGTATAATTCGCTTTGTCATTATCGGAAACAAGCTTTGAGTTTCCCGAAGCATTGGAAATCTTTTTGGGATGGGATGTGGCAATCTGCTGCTGCGCGGCACCTGTAATATAGTCCAGCGATGCCGTGTCCTTCAATTTTGCATGTTCTTTTAATTTTTTCTTTTCATCCGATGACAGTTCCTTTTGGTTGGTCAATTTTTCTTCAGCCTGTTTCTTCGTTTCGGCCAATTCTCTTTTTTTAGCCATATAATATTGATGCCACGCATTGAAGAATGTCTCGTCCTCCCAAACTTTTGTACGTGGATTGTCGGGTATTTCCACCTGAAAGACGATATTCGTTTTGTCTTTCGGCTTTGGCTCCATTTTCGATAAATCAGAGGCGAGGGTTTGTTTCGCGACATATTGATAAATTGCCTTAATTTGCTCAGTCGCGAATTCTGATTCAGCAAAGTCTTTTAGCTGTACAATGTAGGCATCATATTTCTTTCCTTCTCCCTTTAGATAGCCATACTGGTCAAAAACCGGGTTTGGAGCAATTCCACTTGAACGCCCTAAACTCTTCTCTGTAACAGGAATAGTAAGAAATACTGGCGGAGCAATATAACCTCCTGTTTTGTTATCTCTTTTTACCTTTTCAATTTTGGCTGCATAGGACTCTTCTTTTTGAAATTCACCTTTTCCATCAATAACAATTACGACAATCATGTCGGCATTATTGGAAATGGAGGTTGTCGAAAGCGGATATGGCGGATATGTTTTTTTTAATGCGTCAGCGTTTTTATCATAACTTTCTGCTAAATGTTGCCAAAAGCCCATAAGTTATTCCTCCAATAAAAAGCACTCCACAGTGGGATCATTATCGATGAACGAAAAATTCCGGTTGATCTCAAACTCTTTTGCCTTCATTTTGCGAATAAAACGTCGCAACGAAGGATCACAGTCCTTCGGCATTGGAAACTTGATGAGCCCGTTCTCCATCCTCGCTCTCCACAACCGGACGACAAGTTCGTTATGTCCGGTTTCATCGGGATAGTCGTATCCGTGAAACTGCACCCCAAAATCGAGTTCGCCATAATGATCGTAAAAACTTTCGCCTTCATCGAAAACGCAGGGCTCGGCATATCCCTGACATTCCCGCGTTCCGAGAAAGATATCCCGCCGTCCGCCCTTTTTGATACTGCGTTTCGCGATATTATGATGTTTGTTTTCATTACGATCATCTTTAAGATTTTTGCGATTTTCGTTCCACTCAAAATGAGCGAGAACCTGATATTCCACATCCCGCAGATAGGTGTAAAATGAAAGGTCATTTCCGCCGCTCATTTTTATCGGCTTGACTCCCTTGGACTCGGTCTGAATCTTCTTCATTACCCACAAAGCGTCGATATACCAGATAAAAGTCGGCTTCCAATAGACGCTTTCAAGAATTCCTTTAAGCGCCTGATAGGTCGGAATCTGATAGGAGAATTTCTCGCCGCCGATCCGTGTAACGGGATCGGCAAACATCGCATATCGTCCCGTGATCTTGAATTCTACCGAATTGCGTTTTTTATCCATTTTGACACCTCTCTTACCTTATTTACACATTCAACAAAGAAAACATAGCCTTACGCTTCAACCCTTGTTCAGCCGCGTCGTAGTAATCCGGACTCAACAAGTAAAACGTGTCATCCACGAGATCCACCGCTTGTTTGATTTCACCCAAGGAGCTTGAATATAGGGAGACCGTATACTTCTGCAACTGTTTCAAAATACGCATTTTTTCCTTCGGATTGTAACAACTTTGAAATGCGTCAACGAGTTTCATGGCATCACCATAAGGAACAACAATTCCGATCTGGACACCGTCAATCACGGAAAATTCTTCCGCCGCCGTTTGAAAAGCACAGGGCAATCCGGTGTAATTTTTGTTGTTGCGGTCATTGTAAGCTTTCGTCCCCAATCGATTATCATTGAGTAAACTGTAGATCGTTGTTTTACCATTCCTGATCTTGTAATCCATTTTACCGATATTTTTCCCTTTTTGCTGGTCGAAAAAATAATACTGATAGAACAGGTTAATTACTTCATCGCTCAACAGATTGTCGCCCTGCTTTTCACGGAACACTCTTGCCGTAACATCCTTGCCGTCCTTGATTTCCGGTAAGCGCGAAAGCTTTTCATTTTGGACATCGACAACAAAGACCGACTGCGGTGTTGGGTTTTCTTTGTTGCGGTTGCAACGCCCGGCCGCCTGGATAATACTGTCCATGCCCGCTTTCGCACGAACTACACAGCCAAACGATACATCCACACCCGCTTCAATTAACTGCGTACTAACGCACAACGTCACCCGCTTTATTTTGGGATCAAGGTTCTTCCGCAATCGATCAAGAATATTCAAGCGGTGGGCGGGACAAAGATCGGTTGTCAAAAAAGCTTTCTCACACTCAATCGGTCTGCATTGTTCATACACTTTCTGAGCATCACCTTTAGTGTTCAGAATAACAAGTGTGCTATTACCCTGTTCGATTTGAGCTTTAACCAATGTTGCGATTTGTTCGTAATCCATCGTCGTTTGGGTTTTATCCACAATGTGAACCCGCTCAAAGATCCTCAACTCCTCGGGCGCAATGCTGACGATATACGGTTTGTCAGACAATAGTACCGGACGATCCGTCCTGTGAAGGTGAGGCTGCGTAGCTGTACAAAGCAGGATGGTTGATTTTCCGAAAATTTGCAGAAAGTTGGCCGCCTCGTTGAACAGATGAACGCACTTTATCGGCAGAGCCTGAATTTCGTCAAAAATCAGAACCGCCTCCGACATATTGTGAAATTTCCGGAGCTTTGACGCTTTATTGCTGTAAATCGTCTCTAAGAACTGAACCATCGTGGTCAAAATAATCGGACTGTCCCAACGGGAAGTCAACAACCGGTACTTTTCTTCTTCATCGTCTCCTTCCGGCGGTTCGATATTGGAATGATGTTCTAAAATCAATTCATCTGTTTTACGATACGCTTCACATTTTTCCCGTTCTTCTTCACTTTTCTTACACTGTTTGCTATTATCGCATCCCGCTAATGCGCACCTAATTGTCGTTGCCGTTTGATCAAGAATTGATAAATAAGGGATAACATAAATGATCCGTTTAAGATTATGTTCCTTGGTGTGCTCCAGTGCGAACCGCAAGCTCGACAGCGTTTTCCCACCGCCGGTTGGAACGGATAAAGTATAAATTCCCTGCTGCCGATTGCCTGCTTGTCGGCACTGTTCTGAAATACTCTTGCGGACTTTGTCAATACCACAATGATCAGGGAATGATGCCAGATAATTTTCCAATTGTTGAATCAAATTTGCCCAATAAGGTAAAGTATCGTTAATTTCCAAACCCGCACTGTTGCATCTATCCGCATCCACGACACAGGAAAAAACTGCTTTCGTCAAAAGGTGCAGCATAAAATAAAGGTTAACGTTTTTTGTTTGGCTTATTTGACAAAAGTTTAGAATTTCGGTTTTCAACGCTGCTTCGTTGATACTGGGACAAAATGCGTTTACAGCTTCTAAATAATGGATTTTATCTTCGTCTTTATCAGTTTTGACGGATAACGTCCTTTCTCCGTTGCTAATATTGTCGAACAGACCACCGTGATGCGTTGCGATAACATTGCCAACGATGTCCGCAATCACAAGGTCATTGATTGTTTCCTTGGCAAACTTCGCTCCTTGCAAGGCGTGAATGACTTCACCGCGAGTCACAGCTTCTCCGCTTAGGCTACGCTTTAGATAATCCTGAAATGCCTGCGTGTATTTCCCCAAATCGTGTAGCAGACCGGCCAAATAGACTGTATTTCCACAATCAAAAACATTGGCGAATTCTTTTGCAATATCAGCCGTCGCGGTGAGGTGGTCATGCAGTTCCTGATTTTCACGAGCATAATAAATCATATTGTCCTTACTTATGAACGGTATCCCTGAATTCATCGAAAAGATTGTCCAGATGTTTGATCCGTTCTGATTTATCGTGGGTGGCCTTCAGCAGGATCGAGAGATACACCCTCCAGCCATAATCCGGGCGTTCCATCCAAAGGTCCATTGAACCGGTCATCCAGTGAATCGGTTCCATTTGAAGCATGGGGTCTGCTTCTGACTCATCTAACCTTCACCCTTACGTCAACCTGTCTTTTTGCCATAGCGGCCTTTTGGTTCCTTGACTTCAAATCCGATTTTCCTTTTGGGTTTTTCGGTTTCAACCAGTTCATCAGCGAGATCTTCACGAAATTCCGGGGACACAATACACAATTATTTATTGCCACTTTCTTCTCATGGACCTTTCGGTCTGTCCTTTTCCTTCTGGCGTTGTTTTTCCAACGACATCTCAAGCTTATCAATGAGTAGACTATTAACAAGGGACCTGCCTGTAGTTATTTCCACAAAAGAATGTTTCGTGCCTGCGATTCCCGAGCTGTGTTATAGGATGTGGATATCTGGGATACAACAGTTCGTGCCATGGATGCATAATGTCGTCGTGATTGTCACCCATCAGCATTACGTCCTTCCGAATTCACAATAATTGTTAGATTTATCATTATCTATCCATCATATTCTATCAAAACTATACCTCTCTAATTTTATTGTCAATGGGGATTTTATGGGGTGATAAAACCATTTTTTACTACCCGATTTCGTGAATTCATTGGACTATACGTTCCCACGCCGGAGCATGGGAACGAGGGGGGCATAACAATATCTTCTTCCCCATCAATTCACCAAATCCTGTCAACCCCTGGGATCCCCTCCCGCCACGCCGGTTATTCCTGAAGATCCCGGCGATTCCCGGTCAACCACGCCAGTATCCGGTTGAAGCCCCACTTTCATCAAGAAAACACCCAGCATTCATTCGAAATGGAAAACACCCTAACATCCCTGTTTGTCATATCCGGTCACAAACTTTGAAAAAAACGTCATCTTTTTCGTTTTTTTCCATAGTCTCTCGTTCCCATGCTCTGCGTGGGAACGGTGCGACTGTCAAGTCCCACGATCGTGTATCGTAACGGACGCAGAGCGCTGCAGTGACCACAAAGAAGGGGAATACGTTGCATCTCTGGCTGGAACAATCCCCTACGGGAAAAGCATTTAAAGCAAATCATCAGTTAATAGAAACAATGCTTTGCATTAGAATGAAAAATATACTATAAGACAAAGCATGCTTTCAGAAGAATCAGAATTGGCCCTCAGCAATCTCGGAGCACGGCTTAAAAGCGTCAGGCTTGACCGAAACGAGACTCAGGCTCGCTTTGCCGCCCGTATGGGGATTTCTGTCCCCACGCTCAGGAACATGGAAAAGGGAGCCCCTGCTGTGAGAATCGGACTGTGGGTTGAAGCGCTCTGGATTTTAGATCATTTAGGGGACCTTAAGAGCATACTAAAAAAGCGAGAGTCCCTGTTTGACCAGTTCGACAAAAAAGAGGGCGTAAAAATGCGCCGGCGGGCATCCGGAAAGAGGAAATAGATATGATTCGGCTGAATGTCTGGGTAACATTTCAAGACGACTCCCGGACCCAGTGCGGCCAGATGGTATGGGGGAAAACAGGGGACATCTTGATTTATTGACTTGCCGGCAGAATCAATTCAATGAAAAAGATGACCCTGGTGGCCATGTTGCCGGTTGAACGTTACAGCGTAGCCCGTCAGGACCCTTTTCATCACAGGTATTATTCTTTAATTTGTATAAACGATAAGCATTTTCATGCCCTATCCGGGCTTTCAGTTTTGGCGGCAACTGGTCAAGCAGACTGACCGTCGACCGGATACTTCCGGCACTGGGGTGGTTATTGGCCGATTTTATGGCAAGGGGCCTTTTTCCCATCTCTCTCGCCCGATGCACACCACCTGAAAGCCGTGTGCCAGAAGCTTCTTGGCGGGTAATATAGCCATCTTTATTCCGATCCAGCCGCATGAAGGCCTGTGGCGGACCCCTGAACTCCGACCTGGAGAGTTGCCCCCATCTGTTTTATCTCAACGGTAATCCCCAACCAGCACGAAAGCGCCCCAGTAACCGGGGTGGGGAAAACGGTTTTTAACATGGCGCATGGCCCGGCTCAGACTTTCGGCCTTGGGCCGGTGCTTGTATTCCCTGTAAAACTGTTTCACCAGGAGGGCTGTGGAGATATCGCTTACCCGCCACAGACTGCTCATGATGGCGTTGGTTCCCGCGTAGAGGAAGGCCCGGTTCATGCCGATCACATCATCGCCGCTGGTGATTTTCCCGAGGCCCGTCTGGCAGGCGCTCAGCATTACGAGACCTGCTTGAATATCCAGGCCAAATATTTCAGAAGCCCGAAGATTGCCGTCGTATTTTTCGTCCCGGGCCAGCTTGATCGAGGAAAAAAGCGGGTTTACGGGATCAAATTCCCCATGGCCGGCCAAGTGAATGATGCCGAAATCCGATATGTTGCGGACCACCCACCCCTCGGTGGCTTTATCCCCCGTGAGTTCGGTCACATCCGGAAATCTCCAACCGATGGAGGCGACCTCTTTTTCAGCAAACGGCAGTGCCAGCGCGGGGTTTTGGAGATCCGGGTTGCCCACGGCCAGAACTTTTGTGCTTTTATCAATTTGCCGCTTTTGTGCGGCATGACGGAGTATGCTGGTGCTGGGCAGGGAAAATAGGGGGACCTGGTCCACCAGGTAGTCTTTACCGTCAAACAGGGTCGCAAAAGAAAGATGATGGAGGATGTGGTGAGGTACGATTCCGAGGGTTTTGACCCCTTTTAATCGCGCTTTCAAAGGAGAAAGGAGCCAGGTGTAAAGTTCCCGGGACTGCGACTCGGCAGGCTCCAGGTTTTGAAGGGTGCGGCGGTAGTCCAGAACGGACTGGGCCAGGGACTCTCGTTTTAGAGGCGTTTTGAAGAGTTCCACATCCTCGCGGGTGATGAACCAGCAGAGGATTTCATCGGGCACCAGATAGTAGGCCAGGATGGCCGTTCCCGGTTCAAGGAGTTCCTGGACCTGTGAAAGGGTCAGGGGGTCCACGGAGAGAATTGATGCCAGTTCAGGGTTCTTGAGCTGGATTTTCAGCATCAGATCCCGATGCCGGTCCCGGGCTTGATCCAGGGCCTTTTTGTAAACCACTCTTTCATCGGGTTCCTTGGTCTGGGCCATCAGGGCTTCATATTCAGCGATTTGTGATTTGAGTGCTTTTTCCCCATCGTAGAGTTCCTGGTTCACGGACCCATGGAGGGAAAGCCGCTGGTTGCCCAGCAGATCAATGAGGTTTCTGGCCCTGGAGCGTTCCGCAACGTAAAAAGCGTCCGAATCAAGCCCCATGTCCACCAGCAGGCTCACCAGTGTTTCGTAGACGCCCATTTTGTTGGCAATGAACCCGTCCTTCAGTTGATTCAGTTTGATATCGGCCCGCATGCCTTCGATTATTTCCATGGCCGCCTCCAGCAAGGTCCGTGCTTCGGCTTTATTTCCCCCCTTCAGCTGCAGCTGCCCCAAACCGAACAAAGCCCGCCACTCCACCTCGCGAAGGGCCATTTGGCGGGAAAGTTGAAGCGCCTCCTCAAACCGGGTTTTCGCCTCCTCAAGCCGTTCCAGGTCCATGAGGGCCTCTCCGTATCCCACCAGAATTTTGGCCTGGTTGATACGGTTCCCGATTTTTTTAGCCAGCGCAAGTGCCTCCTCAAACAGGGGAACGGCTTTTTCCGCATCGCCCATGCGAAGGCGTGTGAGGCCCAGATTCTTGAGGTCATAGGCAATGGCCCACCTGGAGTTGATTTTCCGGTCGATGGCAAGGGCCTGATCCAGGGCTGCAAGGGCCTTTTCATAGTCGCCCGCGTCCCGATAGACCAACCCCATGTTGTTGAGGGTCGTGGCCACCTCATCCCTTCTGGCACGAAGGGTTCTCGCCAGTTCAAGGGCTTTTTCCAGCTCTCGCAGGGCTGCGGGGTGGTCTCCCAGGGTCCACCAGATGAGGCCCGCCGTATTGAGGCTGTTCACCTGTTCCAGGGTCCAGCGGTTTTTCAAAGCTATTTTATAGACTTCCTGTCGGCCTTTGAAGGCATCCTGGTATCGGGCTTGAAACCAGTGGTTGTTGGCCTGTTCCATGAGGATGCCCACCATGATTTTGTTTTCGGGTTTTAACCCTTCCGCACCCTCCTCAAGAAGCTTGAGGGCCTTTTCATACCGGTCTTCGGCCCCTTTAAAATTCCCGAGCAGCCGGTCGCATCGGCCGGCATCCAAAAGGGCTTGAGCCATGTTTTCAGTTTGATTGAGGTTTTCATAAAGTTCATAGGCTTTCAGGTAATGGGTCTTGGCTCTGGCGTACTGGCTCATCCTGAGGTCGTAAATCCGTCCCATACGCATATACTGCCGGGCCAGGCGTTCTTTTTTGCCGAGGGTTCTGCTGAGGTCGGCGGCGGTTTGAAACTGCTCCAGGGCCCGATCATAATCGGTGGCGTTTTCCAATACCACACCCAGGTCGTTCATCGCGGCCACCTGCAAGTCCTCCAATTCCAGGTTGGCCATGATCTCAGCCCCTTCTTCCAGGGCGGGGATGGCCAGATCGTATTGTTCCATGCGGGCATGGATCAGGCCCAGTTTTACCAGGGCTTCCGCCTGGTCCTTGGAATCGGGTTTTTTCCGGGACCAGAGTTTGACAAGTGCTTCGGCATGTTTCACCGCGATTTTGTAGCGGCCGGCGGCGTAGGCGCTTTCACGGGCATAGATCAGGATTTGGGGTTCATAGCGCGCGAGTTTTTTGACCTGGCGTGCCACCGTAAGGGCGTTTTCAAAAAGGACAAGGGCATAAAGCGGTTCCTTTTTCTTAAAAGAGGTGATGCCATCCTGCACATAGGACTTGAAGCGATGCGTCGCCAGATCAAGGGCCTCTTTTCCCGTCATTCCCCAATATCCCAAGTTCACCCAGCGTTCTCCCATGGCCGTGGGGTCTTTAAGGGCTGTGAGGAGGGCTTCCTGGACCGGATTTTTCCCATAAGCGTTAAAAAAAAGCGCTACCACCGGCGAATGATCGTGCGGGTTTTGGGGCAGCACCAGGGTGGGAACCCCCATGAGGGAAAACAGGTGTCCGAGCATGTAAGTATCTTCGGGGGCGGCCCGGGGGGCAAAAGCCAGGGAAGCATCGGAGAGTTCATGAAAAAGGGTGAAAAGGGGCAGGGTTCGCCCCTGGTCCAGTCCCATGGCCGGCCCGTAAACGGGTACCTCTTTCGGTCTCGTGGGAACCGTGTTTGCGGTGTAAACGGGACCGCCCAGCAAAAGCCCCTGGGTCCCCGGCAGGACGGCTGAGATGTCTTCTCTTTGCGCTGAAGCTGGCAATTTGGTCAAATCAAAGTCCGAGGGAAGCTGATAGTTGCCGGCGATTTCCACGATTTTCTTTTTAAAAGGTTTTCGGTTTTCAACCGATCGGACCAGATGGGTGGCACTCAGTGCCTCAGGATAGGGGGTTCCGAAAGGCAATGCCCAGGGGTCTTCATAAATGAGGATGGTGGATGATGGCGGTAGAGATGAAGCATCCTTTGTCTCCACAAGGATATCATCCGGTGTTACCACAAAAACGGTCCAACCGTCTCCCTGTGAGGCCTTTTCAAAAAACCGTATGGCGCGGCCTTCAAGGGGCAGGTTTTCCATAAGATCGATGGCCTCCACCGGATACGGACCGAACAGGGCAGCCACACCCGGGGTTTTTCCCCGGGTCGCCAGGTTTTTGACCCCTTTCAATGTTTTTCCGTACAGGGCCAGAAGTTTACGGTATTGCTCCTTATCCGGATTTTCCTCATTTTCAGGGGTGTTTGCCACCGCCAGATTCGCCACACGATCCATTTCAAAACAAAGACCCAGAAGAAACAGCAGCCGTTCTTGAAGAGCGGCGGATCGGGTCAGCAGGGTGGGCAGGTTTTCCGCGTTTGGATTTTGCCCCATGGCTTGATCCAGCAGCGTTTCCTCCTGCTCAATACGTTCAGCCAGGTGGCGCTTTTCGCTTTTTTTGGCCCCTTTCATTTTTCTTTTGAGGTTCGAAAGGGTCATGAGTCGGGGGAAGATTTTGAGCAGGAGATCCCGTTCCGGAGGGGAGATCTGTGCCATTATCATGGGCGCCATTCGCTGAAAGCGTTCTATTTCAGATAGGTTCTCAAGGAGATTGAGAGCACCCTCGGCATCGTTTTTTTGAATCAGGGCAGACACCATTGGGGAAAAGGCGGTGCGGATTTCTCCGGGCGCGCAGCCCGCATTCACCACGGGAATCGCCAAAAGGGTTTTGAGGGCCGCCTTCAGATTTCCCAGGAGAACCAGCGCCCGCCATTCATATTGGGGCAACAATCCTTTGCCGGCAATCTCAAGGGCTTTTTCCGCATGGGTTTTTGCACTGGATGGCTCCATAAGTCCCAGGGCCACTTGGGCTAGATTCAACTGAAGCGCCGCTTCTAGGGCCAGTCCCTCACGGGTCATTGGGCTCCCTACCATTTCAATTCCCTTCAGGGCCGCAAGGCCACGGGTGAAATGAACGCCCGCCTGTTTCAGACACGCCAGGTTCTGAGCAGCCTTTTCAGGTGATGAATGCGCATCTTTTGCCCCATTATTTAAGATTAGGGCGCCCATTTTGTTGTGATAACCCGGCAGTACCAACGGGTCCAGTACCTCTTGAGAGCGTTTCAGCAGTGTTGTGGTTTTTCTGTCAAGCACTGCGAGCTGGGGTTTCAATGCGGCATCTTCAGGAGAGGGGATGCGGCGCAGGGTCCAGGCCATGTTCACCACGTTCATGGCGGCACTGACCGGGTTTTTGAGTTTCAACGCCAGCTCCGCAGACCGTTTAAAAGATTGAAATGCCTTTACAGGCTGCCTGCGCGCAAAGCGGAGCTGTCCGTCCCGGTGTGACAGAAGGGAAACCCCATAAAGGTCTTTATCACTGACGGTTTTTCCTTGTTTGTAAGGCAGAAGCTGCCGATCCATGGCAACCTGGGCTTTCGCTAGAACGCCCAGTTCCGTTTCAATACGGGAAATAAAGGCCTGTGCCAGGCGTTTTTCCTGTTCGCGGCTGAACCCGTAAACGGCCTGTGAACCGGAGGTCTTATCCAGCGCCAGGTCCAGGGAAACATTCAGTATCGCACCACCATCGCCGGAGGGGCGCGTGCCCCCGGCCTTTTTTTCTTGAGGGTCCACTGCCCCATATTGATCCAGCAGGTTCTGCAATTCTTGAAATTGTTTGAGGGCGTCTTTGAGGAATCGTTCTTTTTCCTTTCCCGCACGACCCCCGGCCGCCATATAGGTATTGTAAGCAACGGATCGTCGATTGGCCGAAAGGTTTTGCACACGGCCTAATGCAAAGTTCAGTTGAAAAGCCTTTTCAAACGTATTGGCCGCTTCATCCCATTTTTCAGCTGCCTGGTACGCCAGCCCCAGCCGGTCCAGCATTTCGGCCTTGAGCGCGATCATGCGGCTGGGAAATTCAAGGGCATCACGAGCCCGTATCAGCATGAAGGAAAGGGTCTTTAGGTTTTCGCTTTCTTTCTCCGTAAACAAAGCAGAAAGGTCCCCCATCAGCTTTTCTTCCCGCGCCATAATGGATTCCATGGACTGTTCGTATTGATGCCACCGGGGATCCGGGGGAGGCCCAAAGGGTTTTTCTGTGGCACGAAAAAGGGCCTTATGGATATCGCTCTGGCGCCGGGCCGGCATTTCAACATTTTTGGATTGCTTTAGTGCAGGCGTCAGTATCCGATTGAAGATATGAGTATTGAGCTTCCCCATCAGTTCGGATGCGCGCCTGGGATCGATTCGCTCCGCTATGAGCTCAAGGGCGCGGGTGTAAGCGTCAATGGAGATGGCAGGGTCGTTCACCTGAAAGGCGGCGCCGCCCAACCTTCGGTAAAAGAGGATTTCCGTGTCTTCATGATCAAATGGAACCTTTGATTCAAGCCTTTCCACATAGCGTTTGAGGGCCCTGCCGTACTGGCCCAGGAGAAAATGGATGTTCCCCAGGTTGAGGGCCAGGTTGGCGCTGTTCCGGGGGTCCTGTTCCGGGTTGTTGAGGAAATAGGCCTTCTGATAACTCAACAGTCCCTTTTCAAGCCCTCCCGGCTCCCCGTAAACGGTTTCCGACACCTCGGAAATGTATCCCAGGGTCTGGTGAAAGTATGGGCTCTGTCCCTGTTTTCTGATGGCGGTTTCGATGAGGGTGCGGGCGTCATCCAGCGATTTTTTCCCTTCCAGATACGTGAGGCAGAGACCCGTTGCGTAAAGAATCACGGGATTATCCGGGTCTTTCTTCAGTTGCGCCCGATACAAGTCCAGGACGGGGTCAATCTGTTTCATCAGGACGGCGCATTTGATGTATCCCCGATGGGCCTGTACCAGATCGGGGTCTTCGCGAATGAGGTCATTGTAGATTTTTTGAGCCGCCGGAATTTCGCCTAAACCAAACAGGAAATCCGCTGCGGCAAGGGATTTTTGAACATAAGCGGCCCGGGCCAGGCCGTAGAGTCGGTCTTCATAGGGCCGGTAGGCCATTTCTTTTTCATAGAGATCCAGGGCCTGGCGGAAAAGTTCTTCCCGGTACAGGATTTCAGCCAGGGCCAGCCGGGCCGACGCCACTTGTGTGGGCTGCGGGTCATCTTTTGGGGAAGATTCACTTGTTTTGGCATACCGGTTCAGAACCTCCCTGTACCACCGTTTGGCCTGGGGCCAGTCGCCTTCCTGAAAAGCCGTATCCCCCATGCGGTTGAGGGTTCCCATGGAGAGGCCGGGGGCGCTCTTCCCGTGGGTTTCAGCCAGCCGGGCCAGGGTTTGCATCCGGTTCTCATGTTTTTCATCGGTGGAACCGGAGAGGTGGATATCAATGATCCGTTCAATGGAACGATCCGCCCATGGGGTATCGGGGTATCCGGTGATGATGGAAAGATAAATGGGTGCCACTGCGGAAGCCCGGCCCATGCGGCCACTCTGCCGGGCTTTCTGAAACAGGGCTTCCGCTTTCAATTCCGGCATGAGATCCGGCATTGTCCCGGCCCGGTCCAGAAGTGAAATGGCTTTTTCCAGGGACGCGGCATCGCGGCCCAGATCCCCCAGCAGCTGCGCCTGGGCCATTAATGCCCTTGCCTTTATCCTTGCTGAGTCCAAAGGATTGATGCCTTTTGATGGGGCATTTTCAGAAATCTTTTGAATACGGATGATGGCATCTTTAAGGATCTCTTTTCGCTCAAAATCCGTGGGCGCTGCTTCCCACACATTTTCCGTCTGAAGCGTTGCCAGTCGGATGGCTGCCAGTTCCTTCTGGGGATGGAAATCTTTAAAATCCCCTGTTACTCGTTCATAGGCATTAATTGCCGGGTTCCGACGCCCCATGCGCTGGTACAGTTTGCCGATTTCGTATGCCGCTTCGGCACCGTGTTTTCCATCTTCCCCGAAGTTTTCCAGCACCTTGTAATAGGCGAGTAAGGCCAGAGAATCGTCCCGTGGCACCCGTGAAGCCAGGAGGCGAGCCACCGCCATCTGGGCCTGCACATTTTCTTTCGCAGGGATCTGTCCGGCCGCGGGGAGCTTCCAGATGTTTCCGGTGCCGTTTATGTTTGAGAGAAAAAAGAGTTGCGATTGTGCCATCATGGGTTGGTAGGCGGAAAAAGTCCCCGATGTAAGGGGATAAACCCCTAAGTCTGAACCCTCAACGGTAACCCGGGATATAACCGCATTGTCATCGAATGTGATGAACCCGTCTCCATTGGTGTCAGCGTTAAACCGTGAGAAATAGATCGATTTTCCATTCACGGACCAGGCGGGGTAAACGTCCCGGGCAGGGCCGCTTGTGATCTGTTTTGCCTCGACCGTTTTAAGGTTGAGCACCCAGATGTCCCCCCCTGAATCTTTTTTGAAGGACACAAATGCCAGGCTGTCGCCATTGGGGGAGACGGCGGGAAAAGCCCCTTCTCTCAGGATTTGGACATGGGGGATATCCTGTTTGCCGGTTTGGGCATCCAGATCCATGGTTGCCAGTTGCGGAAGCACTTCGCCAGGGGATAGTCGCTGAAAATAAATCCGGTTGCCGTCCGGCGACAGTGCCGGCGCACCATCCGCCGAGTCCCTTCCGGTGAGTCGTCGGGGTGTTGATTCCGCCGTATGGCCTGAAAGCACATAGATGTCCCCTTTGGCATCATAATTCGTTGCCACGAAGGCCATCCTTCCGGCATCACGCGAAAGTGCCGGCGCCGAGATTTTGCCAAGGTTCTCCAGACGTTTTTGAGGGAGTGCCGCAATGCCAGGATCTCGGGGTGCGGTATCCATGGGCCAGAGCCACAAGGAGGATTTCCCCTGCTTTTCCAAAACATACGCAAGGGTTTTACCATCCCCCGAAAGAGCGGCATAGAGAACAGTATCCGCCTCAAAGCTCACCTGCAAAGGCCGGTTTACGGGCAGAGAACGCGGCGGTTTTCGGTCTTTTCCTTTTTCAGCAAGAACCTCCGAATCCACTGTTTTCGGCATTGCTTTCTGTGTTTTAAGGGGCGTTGGACCGACACATGAAATAAGCATCACCAAAGCCGCTAGAAACAGACCCGCCACAATGGGCTGCCCTCTCCCCCCCGTCCTCCGTCCTCTGTCCTCAGATGGGCAGGCACGGGGGCCGGCCCCTACTCCGCCATCCGTCATCTGTCCTCTGCCCTCCGCCCTTCGGCCCATGAGCCGTCCTCCTTCTGTATCTTTTCACCGGGAAGGGCTTTTTCACGGTTGAGCTTCGCAAATACCCCTTTGATTCGCGGCAGGTCTTTTTCCGTGAAATCCGCATTGGTTTCCACCACCCGCATCATGACCACTTCCCGGGCCTGGTTGACCTGTTTCACCACCGAGAGGAACTCATCCTGCGGATACCGGGCTGCAAAAGTCTGAAGATCGTCGGGTGCATTTCCCTTGTTCATGGGAAATGTTGTCAGCAGTCCAAGGTTGTTTTCACCCGCCCATCCCAGGCGTTTAAATGCATCCACATCGTCTTCATGAAACGCCAAGGTCTCTATGGCCATAACAGCGTTTTGGTTTTCACGGCTTTTTCGAGGGGCCGTTTTGATCTTTCCGGTCGGGTCGACGCCCCTGACCGATGCCACCAGGAGAACGTCGTCCGAAAGGGCGTTGTAGGAGCCCAGGACCTGGTTTTCAAGTGAAGTACGTTCGCTCACCACATTGACATCTACCTTGGCCAGGGTACAGCCGGCCGAGGCCGACAGCATCACGATCAGAAACACATTCCTTAAAAAAGAGAATTTTTTCATTTTCCGTCCTCCGTAAAATCGATGGCGCCGCCCTGGTCCACCCAAAGCGTGTCCGCGGAAAGGATTTTCAGGCCTTTTAAAAGGGGAACCAGACGGCCGGCCAGGTTTTGAATTTGCTTTTGAATGGGAAGAGAGGCGATGTTCAAGCGTTTGATGGCCGGCAAACGGATATCCGCTCCGTTCACCACGACCTCCCCCATTAAAGAGAGGTTACCATTCTTGATAACCACTTCTATCCACCGGGGCGTTCCTTTTTTCAGCAGGCCCCGTTGTTGGACGATGCTTTCGTTGTTTTCATGGGGATCCATGGCGTAGAGGAGCCGTTCCAAGGTTCGGGCGCCGATGTGGGTCAGGCGAAATACCGCGTCCAGATTGTCCATGACGGTCCCGGCATTGGCGGCTATGGGAACCTGGAGCGACATGCGCCCCGAAATCTGGGTGTCCTCATTGATGATTTTTTGATCTCGCAGGCTTCCGGCATTCCCTCTTTGAAGCAGCCGTTCCGCGTCCAGGCCGGAAAAGGCCCCGTTCATTTGAAGACGGTACCGGCCATGATGCTCAAGAATGCACAGATCCCCCAGGAGGGTTCCGCCCATGATGTCCATCTGGAAATAGTCGATGGAAGGAAGGGATTGGGTGAACCGCATCTGCATCCGGGCGTTTTTGAGAAGGAGGGGAAACGGCCCGTTTTCCAATCGGGCTGTTGTAAAGGAGAGGGTGGGCTTTCCGGACAGGCGGCCTCGAAGATCCCCCACCAGCCTTTGAGACAGGGGATTTGTCACAAAAGATTTTCGCCGTAACGATTCTCCGGGTTGAAGCACCTTTAAGGACAGGGCCTTTATGGGTTTTTGGGTTTTGGTTTTCAAGGGACCGAAGGCAAGGCCATAGCTTTTTTCAAATTGAAGATGGGTTTTTAAATGGTTGATGGCGAATTTCGAAGGCAACGCCGCATTAATCCCGTCACTTTCAAGATATGTTTTAACCGAAACTGATTTTCCGCCGCGCAATTGTAACGCCAGACGTCCTTTCAAAGGACCTTCAAGGGTTAACCCTTTGGTGAATGGGGCCAACTTGGGGCCTGTGTTTATAATGATGCCGGCGTTGATTTTCGCTTCCAGAATCTTCAGAAGGGCTGAAAGGTCCGGCTTGTTTTTTTGTCTCAACAAATGACTTAGCTTGTTCAGGGACAGTTCAAGGGTCTGCTCCACGGCCAGCGGTGCCAGTTGAAGGGTTTCCCGCAGCTCCAGGGAATTGAGATCCCGGCTCACGGCGTTAAATGAAAGACCGGCGGTTAGTGGGGGTTTCAGCTTTCCTAAAAGAGGAAGGGCCTTGATGCTATCGACCTTGAGTTCCCCCAGCATGGAAACCGATTCCAGGCCATTGGTGGTGTTGATTTCAAAAGGGCTTACGGAATGGACCCCCTGGACCGAGACCGTTTCACCGGAATCGAGCGGTAGCGTCACGGCCATGTTGATGAGTTGTGTTTTTAGATCCAGTTTTTCCAAAAAGGCCGCATGTTGCAGCCGTTTTTCGAGGGAGAGAGTGTTATCGGTTAAACCGGCGATCTCTTTGTCGGTGGGTCTCCGACCTTGAAGCCGCCACCCGGCTTGTATGCGCCCGGTAAAACGGCCTTTTGGGGTTAACCCGGCCGGGGCCAGTTTTAACGCCTCATTGAGATCCATGCCGATACTGCCCTCGGTACGAAATGCTTTCATCCCCGAATCGAAAGCCGCGCCTTGAACGTGAAGATCCAGGAAATCCCCTGAACGTATGTCCGCTTCCAGGTGCCCCACATCCAGCCTGAGGGGGTTGAGTCGGGTGATCAGCACATCCTTTAAACGGCCCTTCAGGGTCACGCCTTCTTTCAGGGGATGGGGCAGGATTGCCGACATTTTCAAAGGGGCTGCGGAAAGGTCGGCTTCCGCAAAAATAACCCTGGCGCTGGGCGCTGAAGGCAGTTCAATATGGGCTTTAAAGCCATGGGACAAATGGGTTGTGCCATCATTATGGGGCGGCAGGCGGATGCCGCGCAGAAAACCCGACTCCTCAAGGGTGATCCGGCCGGCCATGCCCAACAGGGCATCCGGTGAAGATGAAAGGTCTTTGATGGCCACATTCAGGGACGATATTCGGCATTCATCCAGTTGAAGAGACTGTTTTCCTGAGATGCGAATATTTTTTGAACCCAGGTTCAGGCGCATCTCCAGTTCCTCGGGAAACCGGTTTTTCAGGTGAACCGTTGTATGGGGTACCAGAAGGGTCAGATCTTCAGCTTTCAGACGGTTTTCTGAAAGTGCCAGATGCAACTTTGGCAGGTTCAAAACCATATCCTGTAGGATCAGCTTCGCTGCGCCATCAGGAAGGGTGCCGCTTAATTGAACTTCCCTTATTTTAAAATCAGGTTTTTGGGCGTTGTTCATCCCTTTCCACACAATGCCCTCGGGGATGAAGCCTTTTCCCAGCGCTTGAATTTCATCCAGATGGAGGGCGACCCTGTTGAGAGTCAGGTTGACATCCGCTCCGGTTTTTTCTTCTATTTTCACACGGCCTTTAAAGAATAGGCCACTCTTTTTCATGAGGTGGATTTCACCGCCCTCCAGGTTCACAATTTTTCCAGGAAGTTCGGCGCTGCCCTTCTGGGTTATGGTAATGGAAAGGGGGCCGATCTCCTTTTCCTTCAAAGGCCCTCCCTCTGCCAGGATATTTTCACAAACCAGGCGCAGGTCAAAAATGATCTTTTTGTCCGGTTGAAGTTGTGCGCTGGTTTGAAGCAGCATTTCACCGGAGAGTTCGGGAAGGACCGCGGGCATAAAAGGCTGAACGGCTTCCGCCAGGGGCGCAAGATCAATTTTTATTTCTCCTTCCAGGCCTTTTTGTGCCATGCCGCCTTTTAATGCCACATGGAGCCCGGGCAGGTCCCCGTTGATTTCGAGCATGGCGGCCAGTGGGTTGAGGGCGCCGGTCTCGTCTACCAGACGATCCACATGGACGGCAAGGTCCAGGGGCGGGAGAACCTTTCCATCCATGGACTGCCGGGAGCTGATGTTAAGGTTCACGGGTTTTGAAAGAAGAGAGGGCATATTCAGGTTGAAAGTCCCGTCATGGATTTCGAGTAAACGGTTTTCCATCCGGTCTTCAACCCGAAGTTGGGCATGGGTCAACTTAATTTTTGCCGCAAGGTCTCCGGGCAGGATAAAAAAAGTTTCGGGCTCTTTTTTCGCTGGTGCGTTGCGGGTGGGTTCGGCGGGTTCCCGAGGGAGTTTCAGCTTGGCGAGCCATGCCTCCAGATTGGTGCGACCGTCCTTTTCGCGAATCAGGTTTGCCTTGAGCCCATCTGCTTCCAGATCGACCAGCAGGCGTTTGCGATCCAGTTCAAAGTCAACGGAAAGAAGGAGTTGATCAACCGACAGAATCGGTCCTTTGTCATATTCGGGGTCATCGGCTGCTTCAAACCCCTTTATCCGCATGCCCTCTTTCCAGGTCCATTGAAGATCCTGGACGGTAATGGACCGGTGAAGGGTTTGGGTGGCCCGGGTTTCAAACTGGTGGCGGAACCAGTCGGTGGAAACCATACGGGGCGTGAAAAACAGCCCGGCTGCCACCAGGACCAGCATTACCAGCAGCAGGCCTGTTATCCACAACACCCATTTAAGGATTCGACGAAACATAAGTGCGCTACCATTTGGGGCAGGTATGATTGATGCTGTTTTCAAAATATTGTAGCACAGTGCACCGAAACGTCACAAGGACTACCCGGAAACCTTTAGCAATTCCCTTGAATCACGGTCTCTCGGCATGTTACGTTCAACAATATCCGATGTCGTCAGTAATTGAGCTGAATTCAAACGAGAAACCTTCTTGGAGTATGGAGATGAAAGAAATCCCATTTACTGAAATTGAAGGCCTGCAGGTGGGCCACGCCCAGAATTTGTCGGGACCCACCGGTGTTACGGTTATCATCAGCAAGACGGGGGCCGCCGTGGGGGTGGATGTGCGGGGCGGAGCGCCGGGGACCCGGGAGACTGACCTGCTCGACCCGGTCAATCTGGTACAACAGGCCCACGGGGTTTTTCTGGCCGGGGGGAGCGCTTTCGGACTAGATGCCGCAGCAGGCATCATGCAATATCTGGAGGAAAGGGAGATTGGGTTTGACGTCCAGGTGACCCGGGTGCCCGTTGTGTGCGGAGCCGTGCTTTTTGATCTGGCCTTAGGTGATCACAAAATTCGACCTGACCGGGAGATGGGGTATGAGGCGTGCATCAACGCCGAAACCAGCGATTCGGCCCAGGGTAGTGTGGGAGCCGGTGCCGGTGCTACTGTGGGGAAAATTTACGGCATGGATCGGGCCATGAAGAGCGGTCTGGGAAGCTATGCCCTGGCAGAAAAAAACCTAAAAGTGGGCGCCCTCGTTTCGGTGAACTGCCTGGGCCATGTGATAGATCCCCATACGGGGGAAAGGCTGGCCGGTCCCCTCGCAAAAAATATGAAAACCGTTGAGGATACCGAAGCGATTATGCTCAGCGCCTTTTCCAACAAAAAGAATCTTTTCAGCGGCAATACGACCATCGGGGTGGTTGCCACCAATGGACAGTTTAATAAAACCGAAGCCACAAAACTGGCATCAATGGCCCAGAACGGGTATGCTCGGACCATTCGGCCGGCCCACACCATGTATGATGGCGATACCGTCTTTGCCATGTCCACCGGAGAATCCCGGGCGGATCTGAGTGTGGTGGGTTTCCTGGCGGCGCGGGCCATGGAAAGGGCTGTGATTGCTGCGGTAAAAAATGCGGTTTCCCTGTGCGGGCTTCCCTGTTACGGGGATTTTCGTCATCGCCCGTGATAATTATTTATCTCAGATAGGAAAGGGCTTCGGGAAGTAGCGTATCTTTGCCGTTTTCCGTCTCTCCGTAATTGTGTTCAGCCAGAATTTTGAGATCGTCCAGAGTACGTTTATCCCCACTGAACCGGACATGGTCCAGCCTTTTGGTCACCACATATCCGCCGGCGCTCAGCAACTCCAGAATGCTCCCCGCATCGAAAGCCTGGTCGTCCGCCATCATTTTTACGGCTGCCCCGTGATGTTGAACCACTTTGGCCACAAGGGTTGAGGGACGGGCATGGAAACCTAAGCTGCGGGGTACGGGAAGGTCATAGGTGACTTCTTCCAGCATACGGGGTAAAACGGCTTCGGCAAACTGCCGTGCGGAATGAAAGCACTTCACCTGGTAGTCAAGGGTGAAAAAGAGCGCGTCTTCCAACAGTCTGGCAACAGGCACCAGGTCCTTCAGCTTGTGCACAACCGGCGACGGCAGCATGAGATGCCTTTCAAAATAATGGGCCAGGATTGTCCCTATTTTAGAAAGGTTCAGTTGCACGGAAAAGCTCTCGCGCATCTTTTTGAGTTCCGGGAACTCCCTTTCAATGCTGTGGTTCACCACGTATGAATCGTACCATGACACCAGGTTGTGCAGGCGGGTACCCAGGCGCCTCAGTTTTCCTTCGTTAATATGGCGGGGAATTTGGGAGACCAGGCCATGGGCTTTCGATTGAATGACCCTTTCGAGAAAACGGGCGTCTTCTTCATATGCCACGCATCGATGAAGAATTTTCTGGGTGGTTAAGGCGATTTCCGAATTTTCCGATTCTTCGATGGTATGGGGAAGAATGATCTCCTCTTGAAGCCTCAAGCCATAGGTGGAAAGGGGATTTTCATCCGGAATCGACATGCCCAACCTTCGCGCTTCTTCCTGCAATTCCAGAAAAAGGGTGACAATAACTTCATTTAAAAAAAGGCCGGCTGATTCAGCTTTTCGAAAAAAGTTTTCTTTTTCCTCAATGATGACGGAGCCCCGGTTGAAATTCTTTTTGAGTTCCTCAAGAAGGAAAGAGGCCTTGCCGAAATTCTTGGCGCTGGCGGTGAGCTCGCGGAAGTAGATCCAGTTCAGGTTATATCGAGCCCGATATCTGTCCAGCAGATGTTCCGCATCGGAGGCATATTTGATCACATTGGCCAGAAAGCCCATGTGCAGGCGTTTGGAATTCTTCTTGTCTGCCGTTAGGTCTGCATGGTGAATCAGGGAAAGAAGCGGTCTCGCAAAGGGTTCCAGAATGTTGGTAAACTCTTCTTCACTGACAATTTTTTGTTCTGTTGTCATATATAACCTGCCCTGGTTTTTTTGGAGTAAGGTATCAGTGATACGCTTTTTTGACAAGTACAAACAATTCCGGGAGATTTTGATTTGGTCTTCAAAAGAGGCTGTGATATAGTTTCACGGCGAGAGGCAGCCACCTTGTGGGGACAATGAATGGGGACTCTCCGCGATAGAAATAGGGTTTGGTATTTGAATAGAAGATTGGTTTTGAGGAGAAGGATGAAAACGATTAAAATAACATTTATGTGTGGTGTATTTTTATGCCTGATGATCGGTGAAGTCTGCGCCTATGTCATGCCTTTGGAACAGATACTCGAAAAGGTTCGAAAAAGATTTGCGACCCTGAATACCTTGATCATCGAACAGGCAACCCACGTCATCCAATCCCGGGATCCCCTTCGGGAAAGGGTTCTCAGGGAAAAAGTGTGGCTCAAAACCCCTCGATACGACCGTACCATGGAAACGGCCGCACCCCGTCTCCCGAATCCCGGGACAAGTGCACCAAAAACCATGCCCGGTTCTCAAAATGAGGGAGTGAAGGCGGAAAATCCGCCTGACCAGGCCATACGGCAGCCGAATCCGGATGTTGCATACCGGTGGCTTTTGATGGCCAACCCCAAAGGCGAAATATCCGCTTTTTTGTCCCAACTGGGTGTCCAAATCTGGGATTTAGGGTATGACCGTTGCGAGGGTGTTGTGGCCTACCGGGTGGGCGCTCGGGACCCGGAGGGTCCAAGACTTCTGGTGGACAAGGAACGCTTTTTTCCGCTGCTTATCTCTTATATGCTTCCGGGGGACCCGGAAGGGAGGCTTGTGACGGTCCGGTTCAGGGACTACCGGAAGGATGATGCAGGGTGGTATCCCTATGAAATTGAATATACACTGAAAGATGCTCCCACGGAAGTATATCATATCTTGAATCTGACGGCGAACGCTCCCATACAAGCCTCCTTTTTTGAAAGGAAAGTCGAGCGGCCTGCAGCCCGGCCGGGGCCTCCCGTAAACCAGGGAAACCCGGAGGATCAGCGTTTAAGAAAGATCATGCAAAACCTGGGAAAAAAATATCAATAGGGCTCGGAGGGTTTTTTACATGTCATTTGATTCGGGAGGAGTTGATGAAAAGGAGATCAGGCGCGAAAAAGAAAAGGCCCGGCGTCTCAGGCGTACCAACTGGTGGTATACCCGTGTTCAAAAGGGTGAATGCTACTATTGCGGGCGGATGGTGGGTCGTGAAAACCTGACCATGGACCATGTGGTGCCGTTGATTCGAGGCGGTAAAAGCAAAAAAGGAAACGTGGTTGCCGCCTGCAAGGAATGCAACAGTAAAAAGAAGTATCTGCTTCCCCTGGAATGGGAGGCATATCTTGAAGACCTGAACAATCGGCCCGGATGAGTGCCATTTTGTAAAATCAGAAAAGGCATTCATGATGATGCCGGCAGGTTCTAGATGGTGGCCATAACCAACCCCTTTCCCGCCCTTTTTGCGGCTAACAGACAATCGTCAGCCATCTCCAACAAGCCTTGTCGGCAACCGGGGTAGGTGGAAACGCCGCAGCTGATGGTTACCTGGCCCAAATCGGAGTCGTCCGTTGCACTGAAACGATGTTTGGCTACATGTTTGACCAGTTTATCGGCGATCTGGGTAGCGATTTTAATATTGCAGTGCGGAAGCAATATGGCAAATTCGTCCCCGCCATAGCGAAAAGCCATGTCGTCGTTGCGGGTGTTTGCTTTTATCAGCACACTGACTTCCCTTAACAGCTTGTCCCCGGTAGGATGGCCAAAGGTATCGTTGTAAATTTTAAAATTGTCCAAATCGAACAGGATAAGTGAAACGTCCTTTTTGGATTTCGCAGCGTTGTTGGTTTCTTCCAGCAAGCGGAGATCGAAGAAACGCCGATTGTACAATTGGGTCAATTTATCGATGTTGGCCAGCCCCGAAAGTTTCACGTTGTTATCCATCAATTTGTGTGAATGCTGGCTCAGTAGGTGCATCTTGTTTTGCAGCTCGTTGAACAAATTATTGAAGGTATCATTCAAAGCAACCAATTCATTCTCTTCCGGGCGTTCGCTGAAGTCGCTGGAAATTTTGGCGGAACGGGTGGTGATTTCTTTGGTAAATGTCTCAAAATCCCCTACCCAACGTATCATCATTAGAAATCCCAAGGCAGACGGTAGGAACATCGCGACCATACCGTAGGCGAAGGTCATCTGCAGACCGTCGATTTGTTGTGGATACAAAAGAGGTAGGACATAGTTGTAGATGATAAAAATCATCATCAGCAGGGGCAGTGTAGAAACCAAAGCAAAAAAAACCAAAAAATTGCGCCTAAAGTTACGATCGGTGATGGAGTTTAAGTACGCCATTCTCCTCTCCTGAGCCATGCTGGTAGCGATGAGACCATAGAGGGCCTGAAAATAACCCTGAGATTTTGACCACTGTCAAGTCAAGTTTCGTTTGGGACACCTACTCCTGCTTCCCACCTTTGATAGCACACGAGAACAGTCGGGGGAAACAATAATGTCTAGCATATGTCGGTTGTCCTTGCCGGAGCCAATAATGCTCACATGCTTTGAATGGCTTCAAGCATTTACTCGAATAGCATGGTTTTGATATCAATCTGATCCCGGAATGCTTTTTAGATTTTCACCCTCTTTTTCCATATGCTGTTTAACGCTTGACAAAGCCCTCTCTATACTTTTGCCAAAAAAAAATTTGCCAATCTTGCCAACACGATAAGTCCCCGAAGCCGTGAACAAACAAGATTCGCCTTTTCGCTCAATCAAAAATTCATTTTTCGGAAAGAATTTCTTTATAAAGCAAGATGTTGGGCTATATTCAATTTTCTCGTTTGGAACAATTTTTGTGATCTCGAATTTCAGTTTATGCAGCTTTCCATGAAATGTCGCGTTTATTTATGACAATTCATCGGGTCTGACACCCACAATAGTATTGCTGTTTTTGCTGTTACAGTTTGGCTAAGATGCTACATCCCTTCACTTTGTTTTAATATGAACAGGAAAAGGACCCAGCTTTCGCTTTACCTGTTCTATGGTAAATTCCTCTTGAGCCATTGAGCGGTTGTCCATGACCATAAGCTCTGATTTGGAGAGAGCGTTGAGCTTGACCGGTTTGCCGACCCGTGAAGCAACATGCTTTTGGGCGGCTTTTACTTCCGAGGAAGTAATTATCCGGTTGCCGTAAATCTCGGCTATAACAGACCAGAGTTTGCCCGTCCAAATCGTATCCAAATTGCTCACTTGAAACTTACCATGTTTCTTCAGGGCTTTACGCATTTCACGATCAACCACGTCGGCCCCCTTGGGTGGTGACCCGAAATGGGCGTCGCTATACAAGATCCGGCCTTTTGACGTCATATCCGTAGCCACCTGGCAGCGGATCACCAGTTTCATTTCGGGTTTGCCCAATCGTCTTTGAAGCACCTCCTCTATCTGCCTGGTTTCCGTTGGCACAAGATTGCGTTGACTCTGGACTGAGGCCAATATTGTCATATCGCCTGCAATGTGTTCGATATCCACATCCAAAAGCCTGATCAGGGGTCTGTTGGCGAAAATCTCCCACAGGGCCTGGTCAGCTTGATGAAGGGCAACCATGTCTTCATCCATTTTATCGGAGAAAAATTCGCCATTTAAAGTGGGGTCGGTTACGGCACTGGTTGAGCCGGTGGCGGAAACATCTTTTGACATGCTGTTGCGGACCACAAGTTCGGTTGGCATGCCAAGCGTCTTGGAGATATTGTTCTGCATTTGCTTTACGAAATCCGGTGTGAATGTTTTGGATGTACGCACATTCGCCAGAATCATCATTTTGCCTTCATGCCTTCTATGCAACACATCAATAAGGGAGGCGTTGGGTGTTTTGGCCAAAGTTCTGCTGAAGGTCTTTTTGATAAGTTTTACCTGACGCTCGTTCTCCAACAAGTGCATGAGAGTATGGGTCAAAAAAACTGCTATCAGACAAAAGCTGACAGAAGCAATGATCAAGCGTCGGATTAGTTGTTTCCGCTCCTTATTCCTTGCGATCTTTCCCAGGCCGCTGAATACAAATACCGCCGACGATGCCAGAAGCACAGCCAGAAAATTGGCCAAGAACAGCAAAAATGCGCCGGAAGCCCCGGCAAAGGCGCCCACCGCCAGACAAAGACCGCAGGTGCAGAGCGGCGGTACGATGGCAGTGGAGACGGCTACTCCCGGAAGCACCGGACTGATACGTTCGTCGATCAATGCAAGGGTTCCTGCCATTCCGGCAAACACGGCCACCAATAGATCCAAAAGTGTGGGTTTGGTACGGACCAGCATTTCTGGTGTGGCCTCTGCGATCATGGGGACAAAACCAAAGAGCATCCCGCACAAAATCGCTAACAGCATTCCGCCTACCTCGGCGCCGATAGCCTTTCCCAGCAAGTGTGCGTCGCCTCGGATGATGCCAATGGTCATCCCGAAAATGGGGGTCATAAGCGGGGAGACCAGCATGGCGCCGATGACAACCGCAGGGCTATTTGATACCAGCCCCAGACTGGCAATCAGACTGGCTGCCGCGATCATCGCGTAGTAGCTGGTGCCCGGTAGGGAGCCTTCTGATATCTCCCCGACGACAACCTCTGCCCTTTGGGGGCTAACTTTGAGATCCGACCAGGACCAGATGAATGCGTTTTTCAAGCCAAGCCCTTTGCCACGTTGTCTTCCCACAAACACCCCCTTAATTCCTTCAATTACATAAAAGAGCATAGACGATACAAAAAGACTATGATATTTTCAGGGTTTGACCCGATCGACCGCAATAACCGGAAAACCGTGCGCCTCGTCAAGATTCAGGTGGTGGTCTGCCCGGCCTGAATTGACGGCAATTTCCAAATGGTCGGTGCTGCCGAACAGTGCCAGCAACCTCCCCTTTGCCCCGTCAGCGTAGGTTTCCTTGATCCCTTCGATGCTTTCTTTTTCCACCCGAATGACCATTTGACGGCTCCCGAGAAAACGGACCAGGTCTTCGCGACGAATGTTGGTGATGATATTGCCGAAGTGATCGATCCTCATGGCCCGGCCGAAAAGGGTGTCTCCTTTTCGGGTTGGCGTCATGTCGGGTAGGCTTACGGGATTTTCCATAGGTTCACCCATCTTTAAGGGATCCATGCCCAGGGAAAGGTGGCCGGCAACCGGTGCAAAAATATCACGTCCGTGAAATGTGCGGGAGATGTGGGGCGGAAAAATTTTTTTATTTGTGAGATGAACCATTAATACCTGTGAGTCGGCTTTGATGATGGGCCAGAAAAGGCCGTTGTCCGGGCCCACAAAAAAATGATTTCGGCTTTTAACCAGGATCGGTCTTCGGTTCGTTCCCACCCCGGGATCCACCACCGCCACATGAATGGTGGATGGCGGGAAAAAAGAAAAGGATTCCAGAATGATATAAGCCGACCGGGTGATGTCCCCAGGCTCAATCCGGTGGGTCAAATCCACGACCGCGGCATTCGGGTTCAGGCCCAGTATAACGCCTTTCATGATCCCTACGTAAGGATCTTTGATCCCAAAGTCTGTCAGAAGTGTTATGATTCCCATGCGTTTAAACCCTTATCCGCTATTTCATTTATGATACTTTCGTGATTTATGGTACGTTAAACAATGGGTTTGTTTAAGTCAACCTGCGGTGTCTTACCAATAAAAAAATGAAAATCAGAAAGCCTCTATTTATCATATTCGGTATTTTCCTTTTCACTCTGATGCTGGGTGTCGGTGCGGGCCTTTACTATTACACCCATCCCCCAAAGGTAAAGGCACTCGCTGAAAAAGCGGCATCAAGAGCGACCGGCGCCTCCGTTTCCATTCAACATCTGAGCTATTCAATGAACCCCATAAAAATCCATGCGAAAGGCATTTCTTTTCAGCCGGTGGGGGAAGAGAATGGATTTTCCGCTCAAATTCAAGATTTTGTGGCGGACTGTGTTCTGGATGGATCCTTCGGCCGGAAAACCCTCGTTTTCAGACGGCTGCAGGTTAACGGGTTTGAATGCCGGGTGCGTGAAGGGGCAACCGCTGTTTCAGAAGATAACAGAAGTGAAGGGCCCTCTTTTTTGAATTCCATGGCCGGATTTTTCGTCTCCTTCTTTCTTTTTAAGGATCTCAGGCTGGCGGCTGCTGAAATCGGAGAGGGCCGCGTGGTTGCCCGATGGGGCGGTCGCAGAATTGAGGTTTCAGGGCTGTCAGGACATCTCAACGCCGATCATTTAATGGATATTCGGGGGGGCATTGTGGTTGAATCACCCAACGAACACACGACGCTCTCGATCCCTGATTTTCATATTGAAACCACCAGCGCCTTATCACTCGCCGACCCAAAGATCGATCTTACACTGGCCTTTTCAGATGGAGATTTAAGGAGTCCTCAAGCAAAGGTCAAAAATATTCGAGCAAAGACGTCCATGCATTATGACCACCGAAAACAAAAGATAGCTTTTTCCGACCTAAATCTCTCCCTTAAAGGTGTTGAGGGAAGGTTTGGTGAACTCAATATTGCCGGACCCATGGATTTTTCCGGAACATTCTCAGGAGGGGTGAAACAGGGCCGGTGGGTTTTTGACAGTCATGTGCAGGGGAACATGAAAAACAGTCCCGTTTCATACCGCGCCAAAAAAATCAGTGTAAAAGGGTTGATGAAGGCTCAGGTTGCGGTTATGGGGCCCGTCTCCAATTTAAAACTGTCGGGAACGCTGACCGGGAATCAAGTGGCCTTTAAGGGGAAGGGCGTTTCCGTGAAGTCTGCCGCAGGAACCCTTAATTTTTCGGGATCTTACCCCCATTTTGAAATCAGGGAGCTCTCCTGCCGTATTCCTGAAATTAAGCATGCCGCAGAAAAAAAGATATCTTCCGTTACGCACATAGAAATCGATTCCACACAAGGGCAGGTCAACTTGCTTAAACGGTCCCTGAATTTTCCGGAAATCAGACTAAACGCCTCCCTTTTAAGCAACATTCGGGCGGCTTTTCAAATGGACAAGGGTCGACTGACAATCACGGCAAAGGGAAAAGAGACAGGATTGTTCCACACGGCCTCCCGCTTGAAACTGCTGCCGTCTGATTGGACCTTTCAGGGGATGGATACCCTTGCAGTCACGGCAACAGTGGACAAAAAGGGCGCGATCGCTTTTTCCACCCATCTGGCCCTTAAAAAATTTGGGTTTCAAAACCCACAGGGAACCTGCCTGGGTGAAAACATATCCCTTCGCGCCCAGATTTCAGGCCGGATCACACCTCCCCCGTTAACCATAAGGGCAACAGGTGAATTATCTGCCGATGGCGGCGAAGTTCTGATGGATCGGTTTTATTTTGATTTTGGGGAGAACGCTTTTTTTGCACAATATAACGGAAGCTACCAGGGTTCCAATAAACGGCTGAAACTGGATAAGTTGTCCCTGGGGATGGACAAGATTGCCACAGCCCATGTAACGGGAACATTGTTTCAGGCAGGGGACGAATATGAGGGGGAATTGTCCCTTAAGATTCCGGGCACCCCTGTGAAGGCACCTTTTCACCGGTTGATTCGGGAGCCTTTTCAAACGGAAAAACCGGCCTTTTCAAAAGTCAGGCTGGAGGGTATTGTCGGGGCGGAAATGATCCTGAAAGGCAAGAAATCCCATTGGATGACCCAAGGGGTTTGCACGTGGAAAGACGGGGCGCTGTTTTACGGGGATGCCATTTACGCCCTTACCGGCATCCAATTGTCCCTCCCGGTCTGGTTGACGAATGGTAAGGGTGAGGGGGCGGCACAAAATCTGGAAGGCGGCTTGTCGGTTCGTTCCATGCGGCTTCCCTTCCTGCCGGAACAGGGGTTGAAGGTCCCCATACAGGCGGCACCAAATCGTTTGTTCATGCCCGCCGCCACAACCCTGGCGGTTCCGGGGGGAACGGTTCGCATCGGCCCTTCCAGGATCACCAACCTGATGACGCCCTCACCGGCGATTCATACGGCGCTTCATTTTGAGGATCTTCAATTGGAACCGGTACTGTCCGGAATATGGCCTCACGCGGTAACGGGGAGTGCCGGCGGAAACCTGGACCCCATCCATATTGAGGGGGGGCGGTTGCAGAGTACGGGGGAAATAAAGGCAGATATTTTCGACGGGGCGTTAACCCTTTCCCACGTGGGTGCGAGAGGGCTTTTTACCGCCCTTCCGGTTTACCACTTGAATGCCCGCTGGCACCATTTGAACCTGGCTGAGATGACCGAAGGGACCTCTTTCGGGAAGATAGAGGGCATTTTGAACGGTTATGCAAAAAAATTGGAGGTTTCCGATGGTCAGCTGCAGCGGTTTGACCTGCTCCTGGATACGGTCAAAACCGATGATGTCCCTCAAAAAATCAGTGTAAAAGCCGTAGACAATATCGCACGCCTCGGGGGGGGACAAAGTCCCTTTGCCGGTATGGCCGGGCTGTTCGTTTCCTTTTTCAAAGAATTTCCCTATGAAAAAATCGGCGTCCATGCCACCCTTGAAAATGATGTATTCAGAATCCACGGCACCATACTAAAGGACGGCAGGGAATACCTGGTGAAAAGAGGTTTTTTTTCAGGGGTGGATGTGATAAATCAAAGCAAAGACAATCGGGTTGGGTTTAAAGATATGCTCAAGCGAATTAAACGGATTACCGATTCCAAAGGCGGTCCCGTTGTTCGATAAACGCTTCCAGGGAGGTTTTACCATGAAGATTTTTAGAAGACCTGTGCGGATGACGCTGATGTTTTTTTCGTTGATGATTTTTGCCTGTGTCACCATCAACATCTATTTCCCCGCTGAACAGGTGGAATCCGTGGCCGGGGAGATCGTCGATGAAATCAGGGGGCAGAAGCCTTCGGAAGGAACATCCCTCAAAAATGAAAAGAGCAGCCTTTTCAACAACACCTTTTTTGCTTTCTTCGCGCCCCCGGCGATGGCGGCTGAGCCTTTAACGGTTTCCAATCCCGGCATTCGAATGCTGAAGCAGCAGATGAAAGCCCGTTATGCCCAAATGAAACCCTTCTATCAAAACGGAGTTCTCAGGGAGGACAACAATGGGTATGTGTCCCTGGCCAGTGCCGCCGGTCTGGGCCTGAAGGAAAAGAGAAATCTCACAAGCCTGGTGGCGGCGGAAAACAGTGACCGCAAAAAACTCTATGGTGAAATTGCCAAGGCCATGAAAATAGACCCAAGCCAGGTGGGCCGAATCGGAGAGGTTTTCGCCAAGGAATGGCAGAAACCGGTACGTTGATTTTCTGCTATGTTCCGTTGGAGAAATCAAAGAAGATAAAGCCATGATAAAAACGCCACAAATTATTCCAGCGGATCAACTGGGTGAGGTGATTGCCGCACACTTCAAGGGAAGAGAATCCATTAACTGCTATGTCGGATCAAACGCTGCAACGCCGACTACCCTGATTGAATCTCTGTCTGATGCCATAAAGGCCCGCACGCCACGGTTGCCCTTCACGCGGATGGTGCATCTCCTGCTTCAGGGACCGATTCCGTATCTGGCAGAAGGATTGCAGGACCGGGTCATGGCCTATTCTATTTTTTCCGGGGGAGAGGTACGAAAGGCCGCCAACCTGGGGCGTGCCTACTACCTTCCCTGCACGCTGGCCAATGTGGACGGCCTGATCGGCGCCGGTCAGAAATACGAGACCGATGTGGTGCTGATCAAAGTGACCCGGAATCCCCACACCGGCGAATACAGCCTGGGACTATCTGTGGAGGCGCTCCATACGGCCATTGATCATGCCCGGGTGGTGGTGGCCGAACTGGATCCGTCCATGCCGTTCACCGAGGGCCAGAGTGTGGTGGATGCCGGTTCCCTAGATTACCTGGTGGAAGCGGATGTCAAGCCGGTTTATACTTTTGATCCGCCCGATTTCGACGATCTGCCCAATGCGGAAAGGAGAATCGGCGAACTCATTGTTGAACACTTTATCCGCGACGGCGTGACCCTTCAGACAGGCATCGGCAAAATCCCCGATTCGGTCATCGGCATCATTCGGGGCGGCGGGTTCAGGGATCTGGGGGTGCAGACCGAACTGTACGGCGACGGGCTCATGCTGCTGCAGAAGATGGGGATTGTTACCAACCGAAAGAAAAAGGCCAATCTGGGGTACAGCACCACATCCTTGATCATGGGATCCGGAGACCTCTATGACTTCTGCCATATGCGTACCGGGGTGCAAATGCGCCCATGCGCTTACACAAACGGGGCAGACATCATTCGCAAAAACAGTCCGTTCATTTCTATCAATACGGCATTGGGCATCGACCTGTTCGGCAATGTCTGGGCCGATTTCATCGATCCTGGGAAATATTACAGCGGTGTCGGTGGCCAGCCCGATTTCATTCGGGCCATCAGCCGCCGGGAATACGGTGCGGCCATTATCGCGGTCAAAAGCATCACGAACAAGGGCCTCTCAAAGATCGTGGCCCATCACCCGGCCGGCGTCACCCTGACCGCATCTTCCTATGACGGCGTGGTGATTGTAACGGAATACGGGGTCGCGGACCTCCGAGGGTTGACCACCGGAAACAAGGCTTTGGCCATTGCCGGCATCGCCCACCCGCAGTACAGAGATGATTTGCTGAAACAGGTGGTTGATGATCCGTTTTTCACCAAACCCCAAGATTTCAAGATGGGCCGGGTTCCATACGGGGTAAGTCTTTATGCCGGCCATGTCCCGGAACCTGAAATCGGGGCTGCATCCTAATTCGTGCTGGGTCAGGAATGACGGAAACCGGTACGTTGATTTCCCAATTCTGCTAACGACTCGAAAACAGTGCCCAGGGATGTCCCACCAGATTCCTCAGATAAGGGGACTGCCAGGCGAACCGGGGATAATCCAGAAGAAAGTGAGACCATTGGAACTGGGAACCATCCGGGTGTCCCATGCGCGCCCAGAAACTCATTTTCTCGGCCAGTTCCGCCGTGATCACCTTGGCCTCGTTGGCGCCGAAGGGCCTGGGGGCTTCAGCACCGGGAATTTCGGGAATATCCGTGATTTCCATGCGGGCCATGAGGACAAGACCACCGGGATTGATCCGACCCAGGGCCTGTTCAAACTGGTCGGCTTCAAACGCCATGGCCAACTGAGCGTCGACCTCCCCCTTGTGCTGCTCCATAAGCGCCTGCCAGCGCATTCGACGCGCGGTTACACAGTTGGCGTTGGACAGATCATCGGGCCAGTTGGATAACGTTTCCCACAAGGTAGGGCCGCATTCCTCCCGGATCATTTTGGAATCATCCACATAGTTTTCTCCATCGTAAAAACCGGTCTTTGATCGGGAAAATGTGACGTTTAAAAGACCCAGTTCCAGTTTTCCAATTTCATTGGTTTTAATGTCCCCGATCAACCAGGTGTTGGCATAGCCGCCGTTGTTTCCTTCGGACATGATCCTTACAAAATCGTTCAGGTTTTCAGAATACTGGGCTGCTCTGCGGGCCCTGATAAATTCGGGGATACCGTTTGTGTCAAACCCTTTGAAGTTTCCGATGGTGGTTTCGGTAATGACCATGCCGCCGCTGTTGACGGCAAAATCCGTTCCACTGTGAATAAACCCGGGTGCACACTGAAGCATGACCCGATAACCGTTTGAGGGGTGAACGTCCAGAATCACATTGAACCTTTGTCCAATGATGTAATCATCCCATGAGTTGTGTCCCATGACGATCCGGCCGTCTTTCGTGTAGGGCGTGGTGGCAATAAAGGCGGAGCAGCGAAATGGGGGCGAAATACGACGCCCCCATTGTTTTTGGCCATCCGATTCCCCCTCAAGCCATGGCAGATAGTAGTCCGCCAGTTCGAAAAACGCATTTTCCGCTACGATATCCAGCATATCCACCGTCATGCCCCGTAGCCGCATACCCCCGACAATCCAGGCAATTTCAGTCAGGTACTCTTCCCCCAATTTATCCATCATGAAACTCTGGGCCGCATCCCGAAAAAAGTCCCAGTTTTTTCCGGTGTTTTCTTTCAAGTAGACTTTCAGCACCGAAATGAACTCATTGATCTCGGGCGCCATGAGCGCACCGTACTGCAAACCCCGTTCAGCGGGTTCACCCTCGATGTGAACGAATATCCATCCGGCCCGTTCTTCCCGAAACCCGGAACCGAAACGGTCCAGGCTGAAACAGAGGGTTGTATCCAGAAAAAGCCAAGACCCCATAATCAGAAACAAAAAGAAAAAACGGAAAAAAAACGTCTTCATTGCATTTCCTCCTCCTCGATACTGAATAATGAAAATGGTTTTACGATTTCACCGGCTTTTTGAGAAAAAGCGAAAACACCATACCCGCCAGTGATATGCCCCCCGCCACCAGAAATGGGATGGTGAAGGAATGGGTGACATCGGCAATATACCCCCCCAGTAACGGCCCCAGGGCCTGGCCTATGCCGAAAAACAGGGTGATGAACCCCAGCCCCGCCGGTGCAAGTCGGGGCCCCACAAAGTCGCCGGCCGCTGCCGCCATGATGGTGGGAATGCTCCAGGCGGTAAAACCGAACAGAACGGCGGACAGGTAAAAGCCGAATTTGACCTTAACCAGCGCATAAATAATATAGGAGATGCCCAGGACCAGGTAGGCCAGGGCCGCCCCCCGGCTTCTCCCCAGCCGGTCGGAGATGCTTCCCCAGATGACGCCGCAAAAAACGCTCAATCCTCCTACCGTGGCCCATAACGTGCCGGCCCATGCCTGGGATAGGCCGATTTCCTTGACCAGATAGGCGGCGAAAAAGACCATATAGATGATATAGGACAGGCCATAGAAAAAGTAGACGAGGCCCAGGTACCAGACCGACGGCATTTTGTAGATCCGGGTCCAGTCAAGGGAAGAGACCTTGCTTTGGATGCCGGAAGCAGCGGCCCGGTCATCTTTCTTTTGAACCCCTATGGGAGATAGCCCCTTATCCTCGGGACGACTGCGGATAAAGAGGAATACCACCCCTGAAATCACCAGCACGGCTCCACCCAGAATATACCAGGACATGCGCCACCCTTCCGGGCCGAAAGCCTGGAGGATGGGAGGCACCACCAGCCCGCTGATAAGGGTTCCCGCCCCGATGCCCCCCGAGACGATTCCCGTGGCAAACCCCCGTCTTTCCATGGAAAACCAGGCGGACCCCAGGGCCATTGCCGGTACGTAGGCCGCACCGTTGCCCAGACCCGTCATCAGGCGCATGCCAAAGGCGAAACCAAAATTTTCAGCAAGGCCGGTCAGCACCATGGTGATGCCCATGAGAACCAGCGCCAGGGTGATGACAATACGGGTTCCAAAGCGTGCCGCCAGAAACCCACCAATGATGGCCATGGTCAGGTAGCCGATGAAATTTCCGGTGCCCAGAAGTCCCAGCTGCGTGTAATCAAGCTGAAGCCCGTCTTTCATGGCGGGCAGAATGATGGTGTAAGCCATCCGGCCAAAACCGTGGGCGGCGATGGTGGTGAGCAAGCCCATGAAAATGACAACCCAGCCGTAGTGCATTTTTCCCCGTCCCATGCTGTTTCTCCCTAATGAGGCTTTCTCTGATTTGATTTTGGATAAAAAAGTAAGAATGTCCGAAAAAAGATGATTACGAGCATATGCCCGACCTTTCAGTTTGTCAACAATTGCAAGGATATCATGGCGATGAAATTTCTTGTAGCAATTGAGACTAAGAATCTTTTCTATTTAAACCCCTGTCTTTTTTTCCTGCGGATGACATGAACATCATGCTTTTCCTTTGGAAATTCCTCCGCCACTTGGTCAATCAGACCACGGGTTTCGTCTGTAGAATCATCTAATATCATCAACGTTTAAAGGTTGACATCAGGCCAAACTCATGGATAATCAAATCATGAAGGCTGTTAATGAAGGCAGCCGAATTCAAGGTTACTTGTTGAATCTCAACGGTTGACGTTTTAGAGAAAGGGGGCCCCCATGAACACGAACACCATTAAAATCAGACTCATGAAGGCTGACGATTATGACGCTGTGGTTGGGATTGACGAGAAAGTACTCAAGTTGCCACGGCCGGAGTATTATAATGTGAAATTTGAAAAGCTTTTCCAGACCAAAGATTATCTGCCTGCATCCTTGGTGGCAGAGGAGGAAGATGGAACGGTGGTGGGGTTCGTGATGGGGGAAATCTACATGGGAGAATACGGTATTTTCCAGGAAGAGGCAACCCTGGATACCATCGGCGTTGATCCCGATTGCCGGCAAAAGGGTATCGGCAGGCAGCTGATTAATGAATTCATGGCACATTTGAGAAAGCTGGGCGTAAAGAAAATAAGCACCCGGGTCGCCTGGAATGATTCCAAGCTGATACATTTCTTCAGTACGAACCAATTCGGCCCGTCAAAGACCATTTATCTGGAAAGAACCGTTTGACATCAAGGATCTGCGAAAAAAACGAGGATGTAAAAAAAGGTGAAAGACAAAAAGCCTTACGAAGACCTCAGCCAACTCGCAAAAGACCTGGTGTTGAATGCCGGTGCCATCGATGTGGGCATCGTTACCACCGAAACGTTGAAGGGCGGGCCGCCTGCCTGCCGGGGAAAACTATTGCGACACTTGCAGGCTGTGCCAGTCCGCTTGTGCCTCGGGCCTTATGCACCCGGACGAAAAAACCACCATCACCCTGGGCGGGGTTGAATTCTCCTATGCCAGGCGGCAGAGCTACAATCGTTGCGACTACGTTTGCGGCGGGTTTGCCGGACTGTCCAAATCGGGCAAGTGGTCCACCTGGTCGCCGGCCAGGTTCCCCATACCGGAAAAGGATGAAGAGTTTCCGGTCGCGCTACGGAGTGCCGTCAAGCCATACGCCTTTCGCCCCAGACCGGGCATAGGCTTTTATCACGCCCTCCTGCCCGGCAACAAGGGGCAGCTCACCTGCGGCCATTGTCAGCTCATCTGTCATCCGGACAAGGACATTCGGAAAAGGCGCTTCAAAATGCTGACCGAGGCCGGCGTGGTCATCCAGTTGGAAGATGGATCCTTGAAGGCCGTTTCGCCTGAAAAAGCCCGGGAGTACCTGGCGGCCATGAGCCCGGAAAAACGGATGCTGTATGAAAATGTAGCTTGATTTTCACTGGGGACGTCCCCTTTGTGTCTGTTGTTGTCTTTTGTCTGGGGTCGGACCAAGCCAACATCTTAATATGTTTACCGAATAACTTTAAAATAGGGTATTTTTTGGTCTTAAACCTGTGTTTTTGAGGGTGAAATCGACCTTCTAAGAAAATATGGAATTCAAGCATTTTTCTTAAACGCCTTATTTTGGCCCTAAAAACAGGCTTCTAAACCCCAAAAACAGCTCGTTTTTAAGGTATTTTCTTTTCATATTAAATAGATAGCTTGGTCCGACCCCCATTAATCATTAATTCCCCTAATTCATAAAACAGCTTGGCCATGTGTACATCAGTTTGAGAGACTATGCTCAATTTCAGTTAAATTTTGAAAGAGCTTCCCGCTGCCCGAAGTTATTTACTTAATGATGGACGTCCCCCGTTACGCGTTACGTGTTTATGGAGAAAGTGTGGAACCTGATCTAACGGTTCACTCAAAACATCCCGTTTGTTATCCTCATAATGCGGTTCTTAATTTTCTCTCTTTGGGCGCCTATAATGTTAATTTGTCCCCACCCAAAGCGCGGGAACGGGCGATGAACATATCGAACGCATTAGATCAGAAATCTTCAAAATTCTTATTGTCAAAAGGGATAACCTCTTCAGGGTTTACCTCTTTCTGATCATCCTTTTTTCTCTTAGGGGCCGAAAGGGCTTTCCGTTTCCCGGCATCAGCGCCATTGGAAGGCGCCGCATAGTCCACATCGGCCGGCATACGGCTTTTGCGAGATGGCGCCGCCTTTCTTCCTCCCATTAAATTGGTCAGTTTACCCACATAGGCCCTCATCTGCTCCGCCTGGGCGTTCATCTCTTCAGAGGCTGAAGCCGACTCTTCCGCACTGGCGGCGTTGTTTTGAGTAGCCTTTTCCATCTCGGTCACCACCGTAGTCACCTGCTCTATACCCTGGGCCTGCTCTTTGGACGCGGCCGCAATCTCTCCGACCAGTTCTCCCACCTTTCCGGCGCTCTCGGCCACTTCCCCAAAAGCCTCGTTTGTACTCCTCGCGAGTTCCGATCCCTCTACCACTTTCTTACCGGTGCCATCGATGAGATCCGAGGTGTTCTTTGCGGCCTCGGCCGCTCTCAGGGCCAGATTCCGCACCTCATCGGCCACCACCGCAAATCCCGCCCCTGCTTCACCGGCCCGAGCGGCTTCCACCGCAGCATTCAGGGCCAGGAGGTTGGTCTGAAAGGCAATCTCATCAATGGTTTTGATGATTTTGGAGGTTTCCTCGCTGGCGGAGGTGATCTCCCCCATGGCGCCGGAAAGCCGGTCCATTGAATCGTTGGCCCTCACCACGATCTGCCTCACGTCCCCCATCAGCTTATTCGCCTGCCCGGCGTTGTCCGAATTCTGTCTCGTCATGGAGGACATCTCCTCCAGAGAAGAAGAGGTCTCTTCAATGCCCGCCGCCTGTTCCGAAGCCCCTTCCGCCAGGGACTGGCTGGAGGCGGAGACCTCGCCGGATGCCGCGGCCACCTGTTCGGCGCCGTCCCCCAACCCCTCGATGATCCTGTTAATGGGCTTGGTGATGGATCGGATGATAAAAAGCGCCAACAAAATGCTCATAATAAAAACGGTAATTCCGATCCCCGCAGCCAGATTGGCTTCTGCTTTTGCCGCCGATGCGGTTGCTTCCGTCTTGGAAGCCGCGGTTTTCAGGGCATTTTTGGAAATGAACTTCACCTGAGGCAGAATCCTTTGCGCTACATCACGCATTGTGTTTGTCAGGGATTCAATTTCATTGTCCTTTTCCACCAGTGCATCAAAAGCTTTCCGATATAACGCAAGCTGCTTTTCGATAGCAAGAACATATTCCTCTAGAATGCCGGAAGTCTTGAAGGTTTCAGATAGCAATGAAATTCCTGCATGGGTCATATCTATGTATTTCTTTTCTCCATGGAGGAGGTACTCTTTTTCGGCCTTTCTGATCTCGAGCAAGAGTTCCGATGCTCGCGGGACATATATGGAGAGTAACGCTTTTTCGAGTTTTCGGGCGCGCATTTTTACTTTTCTGTAGTTTATCGTCTTAGATCCTTTTGATTTGCCTTCTGCGATGGCGACCCATTTATCAGATGCTTTTTTGTAGGCTTTCAGAACTTTTTTCTGTGTATCCAGAGCATTTTTATTGGAATGGCTTTCCTGCAAGAGTTTTTCATAATTTTTGATGCTGTCCATCCAATAAGCTTTATCCTTATTGCTCTGGGAATTGAGGTAGTCTTTCTCATATCGACGCATCTGAAGAAGAGCGATATAAAGATCTTCAACCTGGTATGCCTGCATATTTTGGGCAAGATGGTTCCCGATGGAACCGAACTCCCCCTGTAAACCGGATTGGCTGTCAAGGCCTTTGGCTTCGGTTGCATCGACCACGCTCATGAACGCTTTTATGTAGGCGCTTGCAAGCGCTATAATTTCGTTTGCCTTTTTTGAGTCCTCTTCATACCCGGCCTGATCAGCCACACGTACGATCACTTGCGCTTTCCTCTGAAACGCGGCGATTCCTTTTTCGACTTCCACTGCAAATCGTTTGTCCTTCTGAAGAAGAAACGTCTTTTCATTTTGGAGGGTTTCCATCATCAAGGTTTCTATGGACTGTGCATTATTTGCAATCGTTACCTCCGTTGACATAAGATCCTTGAATTCTCCGGTCGAAGTCATAATGGCATATTGGTATATTGCCATAACTCCGAAGAGGAGAAATAACACGAACCCAATGAGACATAAAATTTTTCCGCGAAATTTCAATTTCATAGCTGTTCTCCAAATTCTGGAAGGCGTGGAGATCGAAATGGAAAAAAGATGCGCCAGTTCGATCTCCCGATCCCATAATGATAAGCTCCTTATTTCTTAAAATATTGGCTAAACGGCACCGGTTCCACTAAACCAGAAGCGGCCCAAATAATATCGAATTGACCGTCAGCACGAATTTCTCCGATATAGACCGGCTTGTAGGTATGATGGTTTTCGGGATGCATTTTTTTCTTCCCTCCAGGAGCGTCAAATTCCAACCCCAATATCGCTTTAATGACCTTGGCGACTTCAAAGGAACCGGCCTTTTCGGCTGCGTTTTTCCACAGGTAGACGCCGAAGTAGGCCGCCTCGATAGGATCATCGGTAACCCTGTCGGCGCCGCCCGGAAGATTATTGCTTTTGCAATATGATTTGAATCTTTTAACAAATGCTTTATTTTCCGCCGTATCAATGGACTGATAGTAGTTCCACGCCGCCAGATGCCCCACCAAATACCGGGTGTCCATGGTGCGGAGTTCATCTTCAGCAACGGAGAAGGCCATGATGGGAATATTCTCGGCCTTCAATCCCTGCGCTGTAAATTCCTTGTAAAAGGGAACATTGCTATCGCCGTTAATTGTAGAAAGGACGGTTGCATCTCCGTTTTTCCCGAATTCTTTCACCTTTGTTACGGTTGCGGCCCAATCCTTATGACCGAAAGGAAAATATTCTTCAACAATGTCCTTTTCCGGAATCCCCTTGGAAAGCAGAAAATTTTTCAAGATATTATTGGCAGTCCGCGGAAAAACATAGTCGGTTCCAATGAGGTAGAATTTCTTTTTTTCGCCGCCGTCTTCGGACATCATAAACTCCGCCGCCGGAATCAACTGCTGATTGGGAGTGGCCGCCGTGTAAATAATATTGGTGCTCTGTTCCTGACCTTCATATTGCACCGGGTAGAAAAGCAACCCGTTATATTTTTCAAATACGGGAAGCGCTTTTTTGCGGCTCACGGAAGTCCAGCATCCGAATACCGCCGCCACCTTTTCCTTGACCAACAACTCCTCGGCTTTTGTTGCGAACAGATCCCAATCGGAAGCCGGATCAACGACCACCGGCTCAATCTTTTTGCCAAGCACGCCGCCTTTGGCATTGATTTCACCGACCGCCATTAGAACCGCATCCCTCAAGGAGGTTTCGGAAATAGCCATGGTGCCGGTCAATGAGTGCAAAATGCCGATCTTGACATTTTCATCAGAGGACCAAGCATTGTTTGACGCCAAAAACATCCCCGAAAAAAACCCAAAACACATTAAAACAACGATAGATCTTCTGAAGACCCCACTCGCCGAATTTTTTTTCATAATCGTTCTCCTTTGCTGTTTAATCATTTTAATATCAAGAATTTGTTACACCCGGGAACAACAATAGTTACCGTTTCAAGGGACATCACCTCCTTTCCCTCTGTTGCTAAACATCGTCCGGAAACGCCATACCCGGGCAAAAGGGTATTGCCCTGATACGCTTAGTTCTTTCAAGCATCTTGGACAGCACCAAGGCCACATCTGAAAAATCACCGTCCATATCGGTCAAAAAATGTGGAAAGAGTTTCAGGGCTCTTAAGATAGTATCTTCCGCCAAGTCAGGAAGAATGAGGGTATGGGTAGGTCATCAAACAAATCGCGGATTGATAGCAGATCTTCAAGATCTTGCCTACTCACGGCTAAAAGGATAATTACAACCAGATCCAACTGGGGATGGTGGAGCTTGTCGGTAACGCTTTCAAGCTGGGATGGACCTCGATCTCGTCCATGGGGACCTGCGCTTCAATTATCCTTTGAACCCGTTGTCAGGTCCCTTCCTCATCACGGGAAAAAACAGTACGCCCACCTTAGGGCCTCGTTCATTTCTCTATGCTTTGGAGCAACAGCTCAATCTCTTTTTCCATCAAGGAGTAGAGCAAGTTTGACGCCGGAAATTTTTCGGTAATTCAGATTATAGCGTTTTCCTTTAAAAAAAGATTTTCCCTGATAGTTGATTAGCCGACAGGGTGATGATTTAATGGCGGCCTGAGATGCCGTTATTTTCTTTGGAAAAGATGCACGCGCACCCGAGAAGCCGTTGAATTAAGTGCCATCCCAACTTTCTTTTTCAATTTTAACCTTTGTGGGGTTTTATTCCGCACGTGGTTTATTTGTCAGTGTTAAAGTTGATACGCTGGCACTTAAGAAAACTTATGTTTCAATCAGACAAAAGCCCTTAAAGCCTCCATTCCCGTCTGTGTAGACAATCCGAAAGATTGTTTGCTTAAATCACTTGCTACCAATGGTGCAAGGATATTTGCCTGTTCTTCATCAATGGCTTCAAATTCTAAAGCCGGTTTTTCTGAAATGTTGGCTGTTATTTTGACAATGTCCGTGGCTCCGGTGGAATTATCTTTTCCTTTGTCCGGTTTAGATTGGGGTTGTTGGGTTAATTCATTCATCCGTTGGTTGATCAGACTGGAATCTATTCCCGCCTGAGAGATGCCGCTTGTTGACATGAAGTGCCCTCCTTAGCAATTTAATAATATGTATGCAAGAACCATGCGCAATTCATATATCAGAAAAAAATTTCTTAACAGCAATGATAACAGATGTTTAAGCTCTGGTTCAGTCAAAACCTCCGTTACCGACAAAGCGTCAAGATTCTCATCATCCGTCAAATTCTGATACATGCCCTATTCAGTGTGAGGTGAGGTGATATTGTAGGTCGAGAAAAATGGACCACAATATGTGTGGTATTGGCGGAAGGCATCAAACCTATTTTCAGAGAAGCTGGGATAGGCTTATAAATGTAGGTTGGCATGTTGTGAAATCTTGGAAATCAAGGCCATTTTGGTCTAACCCGGACATGGCTGTACGTCAAATCCTCAGGCATTTTTGAAATCATGAGGCGTATGCCTCGATTGGATATTCAGGATCACAGTAAAGATGATCCTCACAGAAAGGCAGCTGAGAATCAGATGTATCTATAATGGTTTTGAGGTCCTCGGTTTTAGGCGGAGGTCTTGCCTTCTTCTCCCACAAGCCAAGATGCTGGAGTATTTTTCTTATGATTTCGGGACGCTCAATGATGCTGATGACTTTCATTTTTCCAGAACATCCGGGGCAGATTAAAGGATCCACTTCGTAAATTTTCTGAATCAGACGCGCCCAGTTCCGTTTGTATTCCCCTGATGAGCCGTGCGGTTCCAGAATGGAAGGGATGAGTTCATCCTGGTCATTCTTTTTGCGTTTTCCCCTGGCTACATTACTGTAGAAACCCACATACCGAACCATCTGCTGCCCTTTATTCGGGACATGGGAACACATTGCCGCCAGCCACTCCAAGGCAGCAAAGACTTTCGCCTCTTTCCCGTCCTTGGACTGGTAAATCACCTTATTCAACGACAGGCTTCTGGTGACAGGATGGACAGAAATGACGGCGTTTACATGAGAAAGCAAGTAAATATTCATGCCGACAGTCCCCACATTTGACCCTTGCAAAACCGTTATTCAGGATGCCGCAGTCCAGATAGCGGTAGATGACCTGTTTGATGTAGGGCCGAAAAAAACCGTATTTCTTTGCGAACTGATCGTCATAGACCTGCTCCAGATTTTCAAAGTTGTCCTCTATGCACTGGTAGTATTGGGATTCCTATCATGGGGTCAAATCTGCCTTTAACTCTTGGCAATTTTAAACAAAAGTCAAGAGCAGATTTGACCCCTTTAATGTGACCCCTTTAATGTATTCTGAAGAGAAGGCCTGAAATTGAAAAGCATCCGTCATGGCTTCGGCGACCGTATCAGATCCATATATTCCGCTTAAGGCGACAATTTTTTGCACATGATGATGCAGGTTGAGACGGCGCTGTTCCATTTTTCTGTAGTACTGCTGCGCCATAGGAGACAGATCCAGGAATAGTTTGAATAGGTTCTGGTCTCGTGCTTTTCTTCTTTTTTTGAAGAAGTGATTTCGGATGATCGGGATGTTCAAAATCCTGATATCGGGCATAACTGCGGTCATGACGGGCAATGAGTTTGTCCTGAAAGTAAATGCACAGCCTGTCGGGATAGGTTTTCAGCAACAGCCTTGTCCCGGCATATTCAGCGGGAACCGAATAGCGATTGGTGTCAAGGGTGATTCGGAATTGGCTGGATGCTCTCACCTGGCTGATGGTGGCGATATCAAAATCATAGTGAGGCAAAGGGTCAAAGAAGTTTTTTCCGCCTCAAAAAGATCCACAGGCCTTTTTCGAGTCGTGCCATGTATCCGAACGTTGGCGGTTTCATCCAGCCACGATCCGGCGGCAGGGGCAATGGCGCCAAAATCCGGAATATCAAGACCTGCCAGGAAATTTTTTTTGACATATCCAACCGCATTTTCCACCCGTCCTTTTTCGTTCCCTTTTTGCACATTGCAGGGCGCAATGGTGAATCCATAGTGCCTGGCAAAATCAAAGAACTTGGGGTTGAAAGTGGGATCTTGCCCCACGGCACGCCTGAGCACGGCGGATTTCAGGTTATCCACCATGATCTTTTTCGGACATCCGCCGAAAAAATGAAAACATTTTGATGACTTCAGAAGTCAGTATGGTACCGCCCCGACGTCCAGTCCGTTTCGTAAAAAAGGCTTCAATGCCCCCTTTACGAAGTTTGTTCACCGAACGGATAACACTGTTCTTGCTGAATCCGAATGTCTCTATGATATGGACTTGGCGACAGGCCCCGCTTCGACCATCTGGGCAGTGATCAGAGTGAACATTCTACGGTCAGATTCGTCGTGGGAATAGATCGGGGTGATGCCCAAATAATAAGTCCAGCGCTTCCCTCCACGATAAATACTTACCAGGTCATTTATTTGGCTTGCACCCTGAGGAATTATAGGTAATATAAATGGTTAAGATATATTAAAAAATAATGGATACAAATGCAGGCTTTACTAATGAATGAGGATAAAAAGCAATGGACGAATTCTTTTTTAAAGAAGAGCATTGTCCAATTATTTTTGAGGGCAAAGATGTTGATTTAGCTGTAACTGCTGTTGGGCGTTGCAGAGTACCCCACGGTCCAATTCTTGATGAAGTCGTTTCTACCTATGCTTTAGTTGTTTGGTGTATTGAAGGGGAAGTTGAAATTTTCTGTGATGATGTATCTTACTGTTTCAAAACTTCAGAAGTATTAATTATTCCATACAACATCACGTATCATGCTGTGGTTCTAAGTGATTTTGCCGAAATCATCTATTTTTCCCTGGAAGGCAAAAGAGCCTGGGATACTTTGTTGGAATTTAAGTTATGGGAAGGTGTGTTTTATGGTGGAAATGTTTCAACTAACCGGTTTGAGTATCTCTTAGAGAATATCTCCAGTACGGATCCTAAATCGATATGGGTTAATGCCAGTTTTGCTATAGACACATTAACTTGTATTGCCAAAAACCATCGAGTTGCCGCAGAAGATAAGCTGGCATTGGATATTGAAATCCTGATCAGACAAGAATGGAATAATCCGGAACTTAATGTTAACTACATTCTTGATAAAATGGGCTTTCACAGGACTACGGTTTCATCTAAATTCAAGAAAAGAACCGGCATGTCAATCGTTGATTATATTAACAATGTAAGACTGACAGAAGCGAAACGGTTGCTTTTGAATACAGCGCTTCCCATAAAACTAATTGCCCAGGAATGTGGCTTTGATGACCCACATTACTTCTCTCGCCTTTTTAATAAAAAAGAAAAAATAAATCCAAATCAGTTCCGCTCGCACAGCACGTGAAACGTCATGAAATTATCAATATTATATAAAAAACTACATTAGTCCTTCTTTTACTATATTTGTCCCATTGATTTTCCCGTTTTAGTTATAGCATAATAGTGCCGAGGTTGAGCGGTGTCCGCTCACCTCGGCAATAATTTTTAAAAAAAGAGGAGGAAAGAAATGAAAAAAATTTTAATAGTGGCCGTTTTTCTTTTACTGTCGTCTGTTTTTGCCCTGCCTGCCGAGGCGGAGATCAAGCTGGGCGGAATCATCTTTACGGATTTCTACTATCTGGACAGGGATAAGGAAAACGCGGAGTTCAGCGGAGTGGGGAACGGCGCCAGTTCATATAATGTCACCACCATTCAAT
>Ga0307929_1000055_pt1 | contig 106805 bp, 95 predicted proteins | sample AceLakmetage1330_FD_203160 | JGI IMG/M metagenome (GOLD analysis project Ga0307929, IMG submission 203160) | Saline water microbial communities from Ace Lake, Antarctica - #1330 | ecosystem: Environmental > Aquatic > Non-marine Saline and Alkaline > Saline | place: Antarctica: Ace Lake...
TCCACCAGGCGCGTCCCGCCTGTGGCGGGAAGGTCGTCCTGCTCAAATGCGGGACTACCCCGACACTTTACAAGCCTTGCAAGATGTTGCAGGGCTTTTTTATTTGTCCGTCATAATTTTAGTCCACCAGGCGCGTCCCGCCTGTGGCGGGAAGGTCGGGTGTTCGAATCACCCTACCCCGTGTTGTTTTCATTCCATATTTACCCTACTCGATTTTATGCTTCCCCCTCAGAAGAAATACCGTGTTTACGGTATTTTTTTATTGGTGGATGAGAAATAGTTTTGTGCCATCAAATTTTTAGACTTGATCATAAAAACTGACACCTGAGAAAAATAGACCTGATGATATTTACAGATAAACAATTCACATTATTAATCAAATGTTAACTAAATTTTTTATTATGAAAAAGGAGTATTTTACCTTGTTATTTTTTTGCTTGATGGGATTACTAATTATCGAATCAACCTCTTGTAAGCGGGAAGGTTGCACAAACGCTAAAGCTGCAAATTATGATTCAAAAGCGAAAACGGATGATGGTTCGTGTGTAGTGTATGGTTGTACAAACCCCAAAGGAATGAACTATGATTCTGATGCTACCGATGACGATGGTACATGTGTAATTCTCGGATGTACAAACCCCAAGGCGGAAAATTATGACCCTGATGCTACCGATGATATTGGCACATGTATTATTCGCGGATGTACAAACCCCAATGCGGCAAACTATGACCCCGATGCTACCGACGACGATGGTTCGTGTATTATAAATGGATGTACCGACCCGGAAGCAACAAATTATAACCCTGAAGCTACGAATGATGACGGGAGTTGTGTGTATCCCAACCTGAAAGGTGAGGCTGTTTTTTGGACTGATGATGATTATGGAGTAGGATACATCAGCGTTTATGTTAGCAATTCATTTGAGGGAAAAATCACAGGATTTTATTCATCGGGTGTGCCAGATTGTGGTGAAGAAGGGTGTGTAACAATTGAAAGAGATGCGGGAACATATTCTTTTTATGCCACGGCTGAAGGCGGTTTCTGGGAGGGTTCAATTACTATTAGCAACGGGATTTGTTCTACCATGAAGTTGTGGGTTAATAAAGATGGTGATCCGCTATTTTTGGGGATGGACTCAAATAATAATGCTTCTGAAATTAAAACTGTTGAAGCACTAAAAGAATAAAACCAAACACTAATTTATTTCAAGTTATAGGAAAACCGTAAACAATAAAAGCCATCAACTTAAAAAATAATTGATGGCTTTTTTATTGGGAATTAATCCTTTTAATCTTATCGAATGATTAATTTTCTATTTCGTGGATATTATTTGTCATTATTTCAAATCAACACATAAAAAGAATTGAAAATGAAAAACACATTGCTTAAAAAAACATTATTGCTTGTAATATTGTCTTTAGTACTTGGAAATGTCATTGCCCAGCAAAAAGATGTTATCCATTTAAAAAACGGTTCGGTTATTAAGGGAAAAATAATTGAATTCATCCCTGACCAAAACATTAAAATTGAGACTGCCGATGGAAGCATTTTCGTGTTTAAATCGTCTGAATTGGTAAAAATGGAAAAAGAACCTGCCGAAAACAAGGAAGCAGACAAATCAGATGTTCAACAAGAAGTAACAATCGAGCCTGAGAAAGACTCTTCAAATCAAAGCCAGGAAAGGAGATTACGAACGCTGCCAAAAGCCCGGAACAATACGGGCGAGCCAAATTCAAATCCCGGAAAACGCACATTGAGCAGGTACAACAGCACTCCGGATTATGAAAACATCGATATAAACGATTACAATACAAAATCTGCCCTTGGTTTTGCAATTGGTGGTGGGGGGCTGATTGGCGCATTATATCGCAATTTTCCCAGCGATAATTTCGGATTAGAAATTGGAGCCTTCTTTAGACCCGTATATTATCAAATCGAAACCTATTATTACGACTACTCTGGCTACTATGATTACAGCACGGAAAGTGCTCTGTCAGCATCGGCAATGTTTACCTTTAGCCCTTTGCTTTATTTAAATAAAAAAATAAACGGCAAAGGAAAAATCAAAAAAAATGGAATATCGTTGAAAGCCGGGATGTCATTTTTCGGAGATATAAATGAGATTTTGGGGGCAGCAAGCTGGGTTCTTGATACATACAAACCTGAGAAAAGGAATAAGTACTTCTCGTTTGAACTTGGTGCAGGTGCGATGTATATGTATGACAAACCGTATGGTTTATCAAGTATGGGCTATTTGGGGAGCGAAAGCGATATTTCGCCATTAATCTATTGGAAAATAAATTGGTTTTGGTCATTATAAAACTATTCAATGAAAATTAAAAATTTAGTTTTTGCCCTTATTGCCGGGATAGGAGTTTTTTCGGCATGTACAAAAATTGAGGCACCTGAACAAGTCAATACTAAATCCATCAGTTTTGTTTCGGCAAGCGAGGTAAAGTGTGTTGGTGAAGTTTTTGATGGCGAAGAATTACAATATTGTGGTTTTGTTTATTCCGCCCAACCCGCTCCGGAATTTGAAAGTGATGTAATTATACCTGCTCCCCCAACATCGCGCTTCGAGGCAACTTTAAATAATTGGGATATTGAAGGTAACGACCCGGTTTATATTCGTGCATTTGCAATGAACAGTGGTGGTATTACCTACGGACAAGAATTTCAATTCCCCAAAATTATTGATGATGAGGATTTTGAATCTTCCACCTGGACCTCAACATCTGACACCTATGAAGGGTATGAATATTCTTTTAAAACTGAAGGTGGGTATTACAAAATGACGTTTAATTATCCAGGGCATTTTCAGTACGAACAAAAATTCCTGAACCTTTCATCCTCCTCAAATTATTTAATGGAAATTAATTTCAAACGAATTAGGGATGATCCAACGTATAAGGATTGTCATTTGTATTTCGGATATGGGAAGTCAAGTAGTTCCGTATATTATTTGATTGTTGAACCCGGAGATGACTCTTATTATATTGGCTTTCAAAATCAAGATAATTGGGATTGGACAGAGATAAAAGACTGGACCAAAAACTATGGACTTAATGGAAGTGCAAATAATAAACTTCAGATACATAAAATGGAGTCAACCTATTATTTTTATATAAACGGAAGCCGCGTTTATACCTGGAATACATCAACCATAATAACACCTATTATTCGTCTTGGAGTTTCAAATGGTGAAATTTGGGTAGATGATTATAGCATCCTGAAATTAACAGTTGGCGAAAATTTAAAATCGGCCGAAATCAAATCCACTACTACTCTTTTTACATCGGGTGAAGGGAAATCAATCAATAAACAAAACTAAATTCAAACATCATGAAAAAATACTTTCTATTTTTAGTAATTATCTCGCTTGTGTATTCATGCGCACAGCCCTACCAACTTACACACGAAGACTATGAAAGCGAAATAAAACGAGATGTTCCAATTGGAAGCTTGACCGCGTATATTTTTGAAGATAACAGGCCTGAAAAAGAACAGTTAAACAAAAGTTATGGTAATGCCTTTAAATCGTATTTCCCGATAGGTGATTATTCTCCAGAGCTGGATGTTTACTTCACTACAATAATCGAAGATGAAATAAAAAAATCAAACCTCTTCGAAATCAAAGATGAGGATAGCGAATACCAATTGCTTGGTACATTTAATTCGTTAAAACTCGAAAATAAAGCCAATGGTTTGTTTATTGCCGGATATGCATCTTTTGTAGCATGGACTGCATTACAAGTAGTTGCACTTGCTTCGGGAGGAATTGTAGGCTTAATTCCGACCTTGGTTCTTGGCGGAGGTGGTTCTGTAATGATGTTAAGTAGTAAGGTTAATTCCCATTCTTATATTGAATTTGAATATGTGCTTTCTAAAAACAATACTGAAATACTCTCGAATACTATTAAGGTAAATATCGATGACAGGTTTGGGGTATCGAAGGCCAAGCCGGAAAACCTGGTAGTATTTTTTGATGAAGCTGTTACTATTGCTATCAGAGATATGATTAAACAAATAAACGATGAAATTGAATAGAAAGATTTTTCTTTTTGCAGGCTTAATTGCAGTATTTGCTTTCTTTTCCTGTGAAAAAGAAATTCAGGAGGAAGGCTACTACGATTGGTTTTTCCTTGCCGAGAAACCGCAATTATATTCGGCAAAAGTTAATGATGAATATGGTTTTATAAATAAGTCGGGAGTGATGATTATCCAAGCTCAATTTAAAGATTGTCAGTATTACCTTGTCAATAATATTGCATGGGCCAGGAATGATGATGAAAAAGAAGGCTATATTGATGGTGAGGGCAACTGGATTATCCAACCAACTTTTAATTCTGCTTACAATTTCCAGGGCGATTATGCCCGTGTTGTTCTCAATAATGGTAACAGAGCCATTATCAACAAGTCGGGCGGCATTGTATTTACTTTACCGGAAGGATGGTATGGTTATGGGTTTGTTGAAGGGATGATAAGGTTCAGAAACAATGACAGGAAATATGGTTTTTACAATTCAAAAGGAGAAATAGTTATCGAAGGAAAATACGATTACTTGTATGATTTTACTGAAGGACTGGCAAATTTTGAGGTGGATGGTGAATATGGCTTTATTAATAAAAATGACCAGATTGTGATATTTCCTGATTATGATAATGCCCATTTTTTTCATGAAGGATTAGCCGGCGTTGAAAAAGATAACAAATGGGGATTTATTAACAATGAAGGTGAAACAAAAATTGATTTTAAATACGATTGGGCAGGAGCTTTTTTCGAAGGAGTAAGCTGGGTGGAACTAAACGATAAAATGTATATTATAAATAAAGCAGGTGAAACAAGAAATGTAAATGAAGATATAGATTCATGGAAGTCATTCTCGGAGGATATGGCAGCTTTTAAATCAAATAATAATGAATGGGGATTTGTAAACAAAGAAGGTAAAACAATTATTCCTCCCCAATACGCGAATGCTGCCTATTTTTATGGTGGAATTGCCTATGTTGAATTTGAGGATGGCTCAGAAGCTTACATCGATAAAACCGGAAATATTATTTGGAAAGGTAGTGTTACAAAAAGTAAATCGATATTATCCAAATCAAAACACCTCCCCTCCATTAATAATGAATACCCGGAACATGAGGCTGAATTAATGGAAAGATTAAAACTATAAAATTATGAAACAAAAATCGAATAAACTATTGTTTTGAGAATTTGGAAGATGGTCGATATATGATAAATATTAAATGTTGGTATTATGGTCAAAAGGTCATTGATAAAGCTTTATTTGTTAATCTTGAAGGTGGTATGACATATAATATAAACATACTTTGACATTAATCTTAATTATTTAGGGTCGGCTGATAAATTCGTAACGACTTGTTATTTAATCCATTATAAAAATAATATTGTGTTTAAATGCAAGGTTTTTGTATGATTTTCAGAAAACCTTGCGTTTAATATTACGGTGCGTTGCACCTTTGTCCCAATAGCCGGATAAAATTCTACAAAGATTACCGGTGCTCTGCACCTGGAAGACAAGCCACAGCGTGGCGATAATCTTTGTAGGTACATCTGCTATAATTGAAACAGGAGGTGCAACGCACCGAAATATAAAACTAACAATATGGTTTTGAGTTTTTCAGCAAACCCTATTTAGTGCTTGTCATTAAAGTAACAGTTAGAAAAATATACGATTTTAGATTTGCGATTTTAGATTTTAGATGTATGTGATATTCAGCACAATCTAAAATCTCCGATCGTTAATCTTCAATCTTAAATCAAAAAGCATCGACTTTATGGACAGACACTATTTAATGAAGGTTCTACAAAAATGAAAAACCCTTTACTAATTGTGTTCCTATTTGAAGGGGCTTTTTTTTACACCACCCCTTCCTCAATAGCTTTCATCACAGCCTGAACGCCACAATTAACATGGAGTTTCCGGTAGATATTTTTTACGTGGGTGTCGACGGTGCTGTAGGAAATAATCAGTTCGTTGTTTGCAGGATTAAGTGTACACATAAAATTAAAAAGCCACTTTCTAAGAAGGTGGCTTTTTACTCACAGAAATAATATTTTTCCATTCTTGAGCAAGTAGAATTACCGGAAGTTGTATATTGAAAACAAGAAACAACTCACTAACATTATTTGTCCCGAAAAGTTATTTTAAAACAAAACATCAATTATTACAATCACAATCACTTCCTACTTTGGCCCTAAGTTCTTCAAGTTGCTTTTTCATTTGTTCGAAACTCATAGATGAGGATTTTTTCTTGCCAAACCAATCGTTAACTAATCCAGTTGCCGCATCTCCACAATCCGTTCCATTGCACCAATACCTTTTCCCTTGCCATTCATAATAACATTGGTCAGTTTTGCAACAAGCTTTAAATGTAAAGCCTTCCATTGTTTCGGTTTCGCAATGATAAGCATCACCAACACTAGCATCATCATCCTTGTCTTTTTTACACGCACTTAATGTAATAGAGACTAATCCGACTAAAATAATACTGTAAATTATTACTCTTAAAGATTTATACATTTTTTTGGGTTTAGTTATTTATAAAATAAATTAATAACAAAAGAAATCTATTGCATGTAAATAATTAATTTTCTTCTTTTAATCCGAACCATCCTCCACTTCCACTATTTGTACAAATATTTGAAATGGAGCCTGAATATGTTCCTTCCACTCTGTTTGGGCTTACAAACTTTCCTAATACATTTCCATTCCATGATGTTAGATAAACACTATGGGAATAGTGTGTACTAAATTCAAAATTATCATCAATTGTAATCTCCGCCTTTTCAAAACTCACAGCACTATTTTGACCAAAACAACTTCCAGGTGTCGGTATTCTCGTTTTAAAATTTCTAATTTTTAAGTCGCTTGTAACATCAAAATAAAATTTATCATTTACTACCCAATGTCCAATAAGTTGGGTTTTACTTGTAAGTGGAGTCAACTCAGTTGCAAAAGTGGAATTATATGTGCTGCTAAGATAATTACCATATATGTCTTTAATTAAAGGATTGATTTTAATATCATAATTCTCATCATAATCAAGTCCTTGATGAGTAAATATTATTGTATTTTCTTCAATCTTTAGCGAACAATTTATTTGACCGTTTTGACAGTTCAGTTCAAAAATGGAATTATCAACTGAACTTTCATCAATGTCTTCTGAAAATGAAACCCGAATTTCTTGTGAAATTGAGACATTATTGTCACCATCTATTGGGATGATGCTAATTATTTCAAGAGGAATTTGTTTTTTTATTTCAGGAGATTCATTATCGTTCTTATTGCATGATTCAAAAACAAGAAATAAAGCCGCGAAAATATTAATTGTTAATATAAAGTTTATGTATTTCTTTCTCATAATTAATTATGTTTTATATTTTTTGAGGCAAAATTAGCCCTGTTATGTAAAACATACAATCCCGTAAAAACGGGATTTTATATTCAGGAAAAAATGCAGATGCTTGCGGGTTGGTTTTATTTGTCAGTTCGCGCTTTTAAAAGAGGATCAAAAATTAATGCGAAACCTAAACCACCCCTTCCTCAATAGCTTTCATCACAGCCTGAACGCCACAATTAACATGGAGTTTCCGGTAGATATTTTTTACGTGGGTGTCGACGGTGCTGTAGGAAATAATCATTTTGTCGGCAATTTGTTTTTTGGGTAGCCCCAGTTTCATTTGCTTCAACACTTCTTTTTCGCGCTTTGTGAGTTTAGTTTTTGCAAAAGGCTTTTTACGGAAGTGCTTTAGTACTTTCTGCGCAACAGTAGGCGTGAAGAAACTGCCACCGTCCATAATTTCCTGTATGGCATTTTCCAAACGGCCTTCTACCTCTCCTTTGAGCAGGTAGCCACAGGCCCCTTTTTTTAATGCTTCGAATACTCTTTTGTCGTCGTCAAATACAGTAATCATGGAGATTTTTATTTCCGGGACAATTTTGAATATTTCACTTATTCCGCTCACACCGTCCATTCCGGGCAGTCCGATGTCGAGAATGCAAAGATCCATTTCGCTATGGTACTGCAAAAAATCCAGTCCTTCTTCCACCGAGCCGAAATTTCCTATCACCCTGATGTCTTCGATTCTGTTAAGGGTTTCAAGCATTTCCTGCCTGTAAATGGCGTTGTCTTCGATGATGATTGTTCGTGTCATGATTTGATTTTTGCCTGGATGTTGATTTCTGTTCCATCGTTGGGCTGAGTGATAATTGAAATACTCCCTTTCATTTGGCTTGTTCTTTTTCGCAGGCTGTTCATCCCATTACCTTTTTTTGATTCCCCGATTCCAATTCCATCATCTTTTACTTTAATATCCACAAAACTAATATTTCTATTTATCTGCACAAGCACCGATTTTGCATTGGCGTGTTTGGCCACGTTGTTCACCATTTCTTTTACCATCAAATACACATTGCGCAAGGTGGCCGGTGGCACATCTTTTTTAAAGAAGTCATCGTCGATATTAAGGGTTAAATCCAGGTCTTCCAAAACGGAATTAACAAAAGCGGAAAGCCGCATCTTGATTTTTTCGGGACTGTCGTTTTCGGGTTTCATAAACCAGATGATGTCGCGCATCGAATCCGCGGTGCGCTGGCTCAGGGCTACAATATCACCCGAAAACCTGTGGGCTTGTTGCTGATTTATTTCCCCCCATCCAAGCCTTTGTCCTATGAGGTTGATGCCGCTAATGTTGGAACCGATTTCATCGTGGAGGTCGTAGGCCAGTTTGATGCGGATAGATTCTACACGCCTGGCATGGCGGCGGCGATTTAACAAAATCAGAAAAAATACAAATACCAAAATAAATAAAACCAAAACCCTGAAATACCATGTTTGCCAAAAAGGGGGTTTTATAAAAATTGGAATACTTGTTTCGCTGCTGTTCCATTCATCGGGTATTTTGGTGGCTTTAAGCCGGATAATGTGCCTGCCAAAAGGCAGGGTTGATAACACAAGCTGGCTTTGCATCCCCAGGTTAATCCAATCTTTATGCAAACCATCGATGCGGTAACTGTAGCTAATTTTTTCCTGGTCAACAAATTCGGGGCACACAAAATCGAGCGTAAAAAGGTTCTCGCTGAGGTAGTCGATTTGTATTGTTTCGGAAGCATCCGGGAACTTATACATGCGGTCGCTGCCATGGATCAATAGTTTTCGGATAACAATATTATGGATTGGCTTTGTTTTTAGAAGGCTGTCGGGGTGAAAAGTTGAGATACCCTTTTGTGTACCAAAATACATCTTGCCATGTTTATCCTTGCAATAAGCACCAAAACTAAAGGCATCGTAAATCAAGCCATCTTTAGTACTGAAATTCCGAAAGGTTTCTTTTTGGGGGTTAAAACAACTCAGGCCATTATTGGTGGATAGCCACAAATTCCCATGGTCGTCGGGCAGTATGCCATAAACAACATCGTTGCAAAGCCCATGGCTGTGATTATATGTTTTTATGCTTCCGGTGTGTTGGTTGATTTTATTCAGGCCTCCTCCAAAAGTTCCTGCCCACAGCATGTCGTCATCATCCTCATACATGCAAAAAACTACTCCGTTTGAGAGGGTTTTGCCTGCCTGCCCTTTTACTGTGTAATGATTTTTAATTTTTACCCCGGCATCAAAAACCACAATTCCATTTTCGGTAGCAGCCAAATAATCGCCACTTTTATTTTGAATAACCCGAAAAATAATGTCGTTACCCCTATCTTGAGTATGCTTGCTCAGTTTAACGTTATGAATTAATCCCACTGTGTCAGCATAAAATAAACCTGATCCCATTGTTGTAATCCAAATTTTGCCGAACGAGTCCCGGAAAATGTTCCTGATATAGAAATTTTCTTGTGTGGATGTATCCAAAAATACTTTTGATAATTCCCGGCTCGCCGGCTTGTAGGCATAAACTCCGTTATATAAGCCCCGGTAAGATGTTCCAAGCCAAAGGGTATGTTCATCAATAGCCAAAATACTTTCAGCCCGAAGCTCCCCTTTTAGGTTTTGCAAATGAAATGTTGAAGTATTTGAATTCAGGTCGATTTCTGTTAATCCACCATCTCTGGTGCCTACCCACAGGCAATTTCTTGCATCATCATAATGCAAACCCCTTACAAAATCGCCGTAGATTAGTGGCTGTATCCCTGGGCCGGAGGATATGTTTTTTACTTTACCCGAACTCCGTGGATAAAAGCCTATGCCGTTTTGTTCGCTTGTTACCCAGATATTTTTATCCGAATCCTCGAATACTTTACGGATGCCGAAACCCGGAATAGTACCTTGTTCTTTATCGGAGGGATAAAACTGATGGATCAACTCATTGGAATTATTTACGACAAGAACGCCATGTTTGTGGGTTGCAAACCATTGATTGGAATCGACAGTTAAAATGCAGCTTATCCCAAAACCATCATTAATATCAATATTTGCAGTGTTTACAATTTTACTTATCGAATCATTTATGAAGGAGATTAAACTGGTTTCCTCGTTTGCCTGATCTTTTTTCATCCATATTTTTCCTTCATTGTCAATGCTATATGGCCATGTCCCCGAAGGGTCAAATCCAAATAGTGTATCTAAATCCTTATTAATAACATCATAGCTAAGTATAGCACCTTTAATCGCGGCAATAATTTTAGGATAAAAAACTTTAATGTCCCGATTGATCGTAGAATTGAAGTCATGAACAAATTCAAGCTGCCTTTTTTCTATGTTAATTTTTATCAAATAATTATTGAATCCATCGTACATCCTGTTTTTTCGAACATCATTCAGGTTTATAATTTTGTGGATTTTCTGTGGATTGCTTAATTTATCAATCACAAATACCAGTTGATCTATCGAATCATACAAAAAATCATAATTACCCCTTAGGTTTGATTCATTCAAGATTAAAGCAAGCTTTTCATATCCTGCCGAATCTACCTTTTGCACTAAAGGATAAAAACCATTTTGATAGTTGTAGAGGTAAAAGTTGTATAGACCATACTTCACCTTAACAATAAATTCATGCTTGGAAGTTTGGAGGAAAGTCGAATTTGCACCTTCGCAATAGTTTCCGCCAACGCTTGTAGAATCATTGGGGTCGTGGTTGAAGATTTCAAACTTGTAACCGTCAAACCTGTTAAGGCCATCTTCGGTGGCAAACCAAATAAAACCGTATTTGTCCTGAAAAACATCTGAAACAGTATTGTTGGAAAGGCCATCAGTAACATCGTAGTTTTTGAATTGAATTTGGGACAGGTCATTTTGAGCGTGCAAGACATAACCCTCAAAAAGCAATAGCCAGAAAAACAACAGGTAAAACTTCCTCATTTTTTTAGATCAGGCTGCAAAGCTAAAATATTTCCCTTGTCTGAATCCAAAATTCTTTGCTTAGCAGCATCCGTTTTCATTGACAAGTAAAGGCCTTACATCTAAAGCGCAATAGTTTTATCTAAAACTTTAGTTGTTAAAGTAATAAAGGGTTTTTAGTAATCCCTGATTTAAAATCAAGCACTGAATAATTTTATGAAAATCACTAATCCACAGGAAGCGCAAACTTTTGCAGTGCCTCCGGTATTTTATCCCATTGCGCGGTGGGGGAGGGAACTAACGAGGGCTGCTCGTTTTCTTCAAGGATTCTTTGTCCTTTATCTCTGTCTAAAATAAAGGCAGCAAATTCTTCTGCCAGTTGCTGGTTGGGTGTGTTTTTAGGAATGGTAAGCCCATAAATCATGGCCTCGCCGTATTGTTTAATTTTTTCGCCGGGTTTCTTTCCATTTATTTCTACCCACTCGCTTTTGTACCAGGAGGCCAGATTTGGATTTCTTAGATTTATCGAATCACCCAGGATGATGTAGTTTAAATGATGCTGCGATGCTACCGAGCGGTAAATAAAAAAGTAGTCGATGGTATGGGTTTCGAGCAGGGCAATAAGGTCGGTTTCTTTGGGGCGCATGTATCGCTGGTCTTTGCTCAAAAGGCTGTTGGCCAGGCCTGGGATGCCATGGGTTTTTTCGGTCAGTTTCAGGCTTATCACCGTCCGGTAACCGCAGGGGTCGGAGTTGGGGTCGCTTCTGCCATACCTTACTTCTCCATCACTTAATATTTCCGGCCAGTTTGACGAATTTATTTGGTCAGCCTTGTGAGATTCAGGATTAAAGGCGAGCACCATTTCGTTGCTGGCAAATTTTATATTCCAGTCGGCATGTTTAGGTATCAAAAATTTGTTGATCACATTATAATCTGCTGATAAAAAAACATGGCAGGGGCGGCTGAGGTCGCTTATTTTTCGTGCCGAGGCTACGCTTCCGGCCGCTTCTGCAAATATTTCCACTCCGGGGTGCTCCTGTTTAAAGGCTTCGGTGATTTGTTTAACCGGAACACTAAGACTGCCGGCATGAAAAATAATCAACTCTTCGTGCTGCCTTTGCGAATTATTACACGAATAAAAAAGCAGGCTCATTAATAATAAGGAAAGAAACCAATGGCTGAATTTCATAATAATTTTGAGATAATCAATGTGGGTTTTATCGCAAGATGGTAATCGCACCCTGGTAGGTTTCGGTGCCAAAATAGCCTTTGGCGGTTAACACATAAAAGTAAACGCCCTCGCGTAGGTTATTGCCATCCCAATCGTTTTGATAATCCGTTTGCGAAAAAACCTTTTTGCCGTAGCGGTTGAATACTTTGATTTCGTTAGAAATATACCGGTCGAGGTCTTCAATAACAAATACCTCGTTGATGCCATCTTTGTTGGGGGTAAAAAAGTTGGGAATCACCGGGTCAAAGGGTTTAATATCCACCTGCATCGTTACCGAATCGATACATTCATTGTTGGTCGTGTATTTTAGCCACACATCGTAAGCTCGTATCTGGTCGAAAACCTTCACCGGGTTTTCTTCTTTGGTGTAGGTGCTGTCGCCAAAGTCCCAGTTCCAGTCGATAATTTGAATGCTGTCGATCGACAGATTGTCAAACGAAAAAGTTACCACCGGATTTTTAATAAAAATTTCATCTTCGGGATCGCGCACAATTTCCACTTCGGGCATGTCGTAAACTTCCACCGGCAGCATGGTGTCGCGCACACAGTTGTAGCCATCCGTAACCTGAAGTTTGTAGCTGGTTTCGCATAAGCCGAACACAATCGAATCGTACTGTACCGGGGTGGCGGTAGGCCAAATAAAAAGGTAGGGTCTAAGGCCGCCCGAAACCGTTACCTGAAGTTGACCCTTGCATGATAGGGGGCAGCCGGTGTTAATCTGTTCCACATCATCAAAACGCATACGCGGATAAAGCCATATTTGCACACTGTCCACACAGTTTATCAATCCCAGGCTATCGCTAACATTTAGGTAAACCGTGGTGGTGTCGTTTATGGGAATAATATCAACGCAGGCGGCAGTATCGTTTTCGATAAATAAATCGGGGTCGTTTGAGGTCCATTTGTAAACCAAAGTGTCCGTGTTTGCGCAAAGCGTTACCGGATAGGTGTAGCAGGTAAGCACGGTGTCCGTCATGTCGATAAAGGTATTTTGAAAAAGCAGCCAGGTAGAATCCTTCACCACTTCCATCGAATCGCGGGCGCACCACACCTCATACCAGCCGGGTTCATACGCCCATATCGTTTGGCCATTTTCATTGGTGCTCCATGCGTAGCTTTGGAAACCCGGGCCTGCATCCAGCAGCACGCTGTCGGCAAAGCAAACCTGCGTAGTATCGGCCAGTTGTGGCTCTTGTGCCGATAAGCGTGCAGGACTTAAAATGAGCACGTAAATAAGCAGTGCAAATAAAGCGGCAAAAAGCGCGGGGGCTTTTTTATTTTTTTTGATCATGCGATTTTCCCTTGTTAGGCTGCGAAAATATAGAATATTCATCAAACGAAAAGTCATTTTAATACTTGTATTAATAAACACCATTAGATAGCATCATCAGCGTGCAGTTTTCGATGACCTCGATGCCGCAGTTTTTGGCTTCGGCATAGAAATCTTTGTTTTCCGTTCCCGGATTAAAAATGATGCGCGATGGTTTGATCGTATGAAGCAGATAATCGTAATACTGATCCTGTTTGTCGCGGCCAATGTAAAGGACTACAGTATGCACATTATCAATTTCCGGAAAACCGGTTTCAATCTTAATAGTCCCGATGTTTCCCTCGCGCAGTCCAAGGGCTGTTACCGGATGGCCATGGCTTTGTAACAACTGCACAGCAGTATAGGCGTAGCGATAGGGGCGGGGGCTTGCACCGATGACGAGTGTTTTTTTCGATTTCTTTTCCAAATCAATCGTTTTTCAAATCAATGCTGATTATCGAAAAATATTGCCATAGATGTGAATTTTTTCCCGCCATGCGGGAAGATTGGGGCTATCGGGGCTGTATCATTAATCGGGATTTTAGCTAAAAATACGTAAAATACACGGATAACCTGCCCGAGAAGATTTTTAAATACGCGATTCTACAGAGGTCAAAATGATTAATGAGACACTCCCTTACGCAATACCAAAGCCATCTCACCAATAAAACATCCACTTATCACATCCCTAAAAAAAAGCGATTCGCCCGCAAGGCGTTGGCAGGCCGGTACAGACGCGCTATCAGCGCGTCTCTGGTTCTATCTTCCTACTATACGCTGAGACGCGCTAATAGCGCGTCTTTACGCAATGCCGATAGTCAGCTTATCAATTACTCCGAGTTATAAGCATCGATTTTATGGAAAACAAAACCACGCGCCATAAAGGCATTGTTATGAGGTGTTTAGCTGCCATAATTTCCGATAGCACAGCTAATCCTTGCATGGCAATGCTTTTGATATGGGGATGAAAATTTTAATAAAAAACCAAACATAGGAGATAAAAACTGATGAACTTAAATAAATTCACCATAAAAGCACAGGAAGCTGTGCAACAAGCGCAGGAAATTGCCCAGGGCTTGCAACATCCTCAAATCGAAACAGCACACTTGCTCAAGGGCATACTCGCTGCCGATGAAAATGTAATTCCCTTTTTGCTCAAAAAAATGGATGTGGATACCACCGCGCTTTCTCAGAGCATCGAAAGACTTTTGCAAACTTATCCCAAACAAACAGGCGGGGAGGTTTATCTTTCGTCCGATGCAAATACGGCTTTACAAAAGGCCTTGTCTTTTCTTAGCGAATTTGGGGATGAGTTTGTATCCATCGAGCACATCCTTTTGGGACTTTTATCAGTGTCGGATAAAACATCAGCTTTGCTAAAAGAGCATGGGATACAAAAAAAACAACTGCTGGCAGCCATCAAAGATTTGCGTCAGGGCGAAACTGTAAAGAGCCAAACCGCCGAGGATACCTTTAACGCGCTGAACCGTTATGCCCGTAACCTGAACGAATTGGCAGCAAGCGGCAAGCTTGACCCGGTGATTGGTCGCGATGAGGAGATCCGCCGTATTTTGCAAATCCTCTCGCGCCGTACCAAAAACAATCCCATTTTGATAGGTGAACCAGGCGTGGGTAAAACGGCCATTGCCGAAGGAATTGCACATCGAATTATCAACGGCGATGTGCCCGAAAATCTAAAATCGAAACAGATATTTTCGCTCGACATGGGGGCATTAATTGCTGGTGCCAAATACAAGGGTGAGTTTGAAGAGCGATTGAAAAGTGTGATAAAAGAAGTAGTAGGTGCCGAGGGCGAAATCGTTTTGTTTATCGATGAGATTCATACCCTGGTAGGAGCCGGTGGTGGCGAAGGAGCCATGGATGCAGCAAATATCCTGAAACCTGCGCTGGCACGTGGAGAGTTAAGAGCCATTGGAGCAACCACGCTCAAAGAATACCAGAAATATTTTGAAAAGGATAAAGCCCTCGAACGTCGTTTCCAGATTGTGATGGTGAACGAGCCGGATACCCTGGATGCCATTTCTATCCTGCGTGGCCTCAAAGAGCGTTACGAAAGTCACCACCAGGTGCGTATAAAAGACGATGCCATCATCGCCGCCGTAGAGCTTTCGCAGCGTTACATCAGCGACCGTTTTTTGCCCGACAAGGCCATCGATTTGATTGATGAGGCTGCTGCCAAACTACGGCTGGAAATAAACTCGTTGCCCGAAGAACTAGACGAAATTGAACGCCGGATACGCCACCTCGAAATTGAGCGCGAAGCCATCAAGCGCGAAAAAGATAAGGTTAAGCTGGCTGTTTTGCAGGAAGATATTGCCAATCTTAGCGAGAAAAGAAACCATCTGCGCGCACGGTGGCAATCCGAAAAACAAGTGGTAGAAGCTATTCAGCAACGCAAAAAAGATATCGAAGAACTGAAAATCCAGGCTGAGCAAGCCGAGCGTGATGGAAATTTTGGCAAGGTAGCCGAAATAAGATATGGCAAGATAAAACATGCCGAGGATGAGATTGAAAAACTAAAGGCCAAGCTGATAGGAATCCAGGGCGATTCGCCGATGATTAACGAGGAGGTGGATTCAGAAAATATTGCCGAGATTGTAGCCCGTTGGACGGGGATTCCTGTGAGCCGGATGCTGCAAAGCGAGCGCGAGAAACTGCTCCGTCTCGAAGATGAACTCCACCATCGGGTGGTTGGCCAGGATGAGGCTATTATTGCTGTTTCGGATGCCATACGCCGCAGCCGCGCCGGATTGCAGGATGCTACGAAACCCATCGGTTCTTTTATCTTTTTGGGAACCACCGGTGTGGGTAAAACCGAGCTTGCGCGAGCCCTGGCCGAATATCTGTTTAACGACGAAAACGCCATGGTGCGCATCGACATGTCGGAATACCAGGAGCGGCACACCGTATCGCGTTTGATTGGCGCGCCTCCGGGCTATGTGGGCTACGACGAAAGTGGCCAGCTTACCGAAGCTGTGCGACGGAAACCATACTCGGTGGTGCTGCTCGATGAGATCGAAAAAGCACATCCCGATGTTTTTAATATTCTGCTTCAGGTGCTCGATGATGGCCGACTTACCGACAACAAAGGGCGGCTGGTGAATTTTAAAAACGCCATCATCATTATGACCTCCAATATTGGCTCGCTGCTGATACAGGAGCAACTGGGCGCACAAAACGGAGGTGAAGATGAAGAGAGCTTTGAGAAAACCAGGCAGGAAGTTTTTGAATTATTAAAAAGAACCATCCGCCCGGAGTTTCTCAACCGTGTGGACGAAATCATTATGTTCCGCCCCTTGTCCGAAAAGCAGATTTTTGACATTACCCGTTTGCAACTGAATATCCTGCAAAAGCATCTTCACAAAAACGGGGTAAGCCTTGTGATTGATGAATCGGCGGTAGCATGGATTGCCCATGCCGGCTTCGACCCGCAATATGGCGCACGTCCGGTAAAGCGGGTTATACAGCGCACGATTGTAAACGAACTCTCGAAGCGGATACTTGCCGGGAAGGTAGAGAAAGATCAGGCAATCCGAATTTTTGCTGAAGATGGAGCCATTGCTTTTAGCAATTAGTCATAGTATGGCTCAAAGCCATGCTATGGTTTTTTTAGATCAAAAAATAGAAGAAGCCGTTTCGGTGGTAAAAAGCTCCAAAAACTTCATTCCACGGTAGGAGTTTCCCTTCGCGTTGAGCCGGGGACTCCACACGGCGATACTATATTTTTTAGGACTAATGGCTATAATTCCGCCACCCACACCGCTTTTGCCCGGCAGCCCCACCTCGTAGGCAAACTCCCCTGACTCATCGTAAAAGCCACAGGTTTGCATGATGGCGTTTATCCTTTTGGCTTGGCTCAAAGTTAAAACTTCCTTGTTGTCGTTGGTTTTTCGGCCTTCATTGGCAAGAAATAAAAAAGTTTGGGATAGCTCCACACAAGTCATTTCGATGGAGCAAAGCAGGACGTAAAAATCAAGCACGTCCTGTGGGTCGTTTTTAATATTGCCAAAAGATTTGATAAAATAGCACAATGCCATGTTGCGATAGCCCACCGATTTTTCCGATTCAGCAATTTTGGGTGAATAATCAAGCTGCGGATTGTCGGCGATATCCCTGACGAAGTTTAAGAATTCGACTTGTGGATCTTTTAATTCGCTGATAAGCATGTCGCAAATTACCAGGGCACCAGCGTTGATAAACGGGTTGCGAGGGATACCCTTATCAGCTTCCAGTTGTACCAGCGAATTAAACGGAGAACCCGAGGGCTCAACGCCTATCCGCTCCCATATTTTTGCACCCAGCATTTTGTAGGCCATGCTCAGCGAAAGCACTTTGGCGATGCTTTGTATCGAAAATTTTTCCTGCGCATCACCCTGGCAATATTGCTTGTTGTCGATGGTGCTAAGGCAAAGCCCAAAGCTATCGGGATTTACGTGAGCCAGCTCCGGGATGTAAGATGCGGGTGCTCCCAGGTCATCCTTTTCTTTGATAATTTCAAAAACAGTGTCGATCGATTTTTGGCAGCTCATTTTTTCCGGGTATTGGATGCCCATATCATTCTTTCGTATTTTGTGATTTTTTTTAAAATGCTAATATCAAGCATTTTTTGCTTTGCTTTTCTGCTTTGGTTTCTAATTGATAAAGATACAAACCCGGTTCTACCCGGCTGCCGTTCTGGTTTTTGCCATCCCAAATTAGGCTGTGTTTGCCTGGATCAAAATCGCCCTGGCTTAATATCCTGATGCGTTCGCCCTTCAAATTGTAGATGGATAAAATAACCGGTGATGCTTTATCCAGATAAAATGCGATTTGCGTAGGCTCTTTTGAGGGATTGAATGGATTGGGCGTGTTTTGTTCCAGTATGTTTTTTTGGCTAATAATTAATTCCGGATTTTCAATACCCACATTTAGCTCCTCAAAAACACCCATCGAGTAATAAAGCTCCACATTCGCGTGAGCTTGCTCCGATTTTACTTGTACAAAATAATAATCGTTAGGAATGGGTATTTCCTGTTCAAAAGCGAAGGCTTCCCATGGTTCCCAGCACACGAGGCTCACCTTGTCGAACCAGACGAAGGCAGTATCTGATTCTGGTGGATTGTTATTGAGGCGAATATCAAAAAATTCGGTACCGGCAGGGATAGTCAGGTTTTTGTGATAATAAGTCCAGTCGCTGTCGCCGCTTACCACGGTTCCCATGTTTTCTTCACCCAGCATAAATCCGCCCACACGATCCTGGAAGTATTGAATTTGGATGCTCACTCCCGATCCATTTTTAGTTTTAATATATCCGCAAAGCGAATAGCTCAGCGTGTCGGAGGTACAGAGTAAGCGATTTTCGAGGTTGGTAACAATGTTGGAGGGCGCGCTAAAAATGCGCTGTTGCTGTATGGAACGGCTTCCTTCGTAGGCCACAGTATCGCAATAATCCTCATCGGTGCTGTTGAGGTTCCACAAGGTCGATCCTTCGTTTTCCATGTTGCCAAACCAAATTTCTTCTCTGCCCGGCCTGAAAGCATATTCGCCCGAAGGCTTTACGAAATTCACCGATGCAAGGCTGCTTGTTTTTTCGATGGCCAGGGGTGGTGAAAGCCAGGAATTGTTTATTTCTTCAAGCATTAGCTTGGCAGTATTTTCAGTGGTGCTGATACTTATGTTTGTGGTGTCGGTCATTACTTCGGCTATTCCCAGCTCATGGTCAACTATCAGATAAGTATTCATCCTGCGTGAGCTTTCGGCCAGATTATATAAAATGTGCAAACCCAGGTTGCCCAGCGCAGGTCGGGGAATGTAGTCATCGATGTAAATGGGGGTAAGGATAAATTTAGAGAAACCCGTTTCATCGGCTTCTGCCTTGAGCACAAATGAGGGGAAGGTTTCGGGGTAGTCGAGGTCGAAGGCAAAGTCGCCCAACGAATGCGCAATCAATTTGCCCTGGTACAACTCCACCCCTTGCATGATGTGTGGATGATGGCAAATTACCAGGTCGGCACCCTGGCGGATGGCAAACTGCCGGATTTCGCGTTGACCTTTTTCGGGTGTTGTGGCTCGCGGGTCGTAGCCTTCATCCTGGCCGTTATTTTCGGTAAATCGCGGTTCAGAATTATTCTCGGGGTGGAAGGAATATTCGATGCCCGCGTGCCATTCCATAATCACAAGATCAGCATGGGAACGAACTTCATCAATTTGTTGTGTCAGATTATAATAATCCAGATTGGCAAAGCCGGCTTTGTTGTACCCGGCGTTGAGGTAGGGTTGGTAATTGTTGTATTGGCCGGTGCGGTCGCTGGCCGCCAGAAAGGCCAGGCAAAGTCCGGATTTGGAATAAAACACCGGCTTATAGGCTTCGTAAGTGTTTGCTCCCGCACCCGAAAAAAGGATGTTATTTTGCGTCAATACTTCTTGTGTCTCCTGCATCCCCGGAAGCAAGTAATCCATCACGTGGTTGTTGGCCAAAGTTACGATGTCGATGCCTGCATAGGTGAGACCTGCTACGTTTTGAGGACTTCCTTTAAAGTAAATAGTTTTGGTGGGATGGTTCTGCCAGTAGGTGGTTAGCGGGCATTCCAGATTTGCAACAGTAATATCGGCGTCATCGCCAACGATGGTTTTCGTAGGCTCAAAAATAGCTTCTACTCCCTGGCTGGGGATGATGCCTCCCGGATATTCGTATTTGCGCGCCAGCATAATATCGCCCACAAAGTTGATGCTTAGCGGAAAACTTGTACTTCCCCCTTCCAGGGGAATTTTGCAAGTAGCCAGCCCGTACTTTTGGTCGGGATCCACCACCCGAAGCAAAACTGTGTAAGGGTGGTCATCGCTGAGGGTGTAAATATGACTTGGGGATTTCTCGTTGCTAAAAGTGCTGTCGCCAAAATCCCAGAAAAATTCATGCGCCTCGCTGTCAGGGTCGGTAACTTCGCAATCAAAATCAACCGGTGTGCCTTTGTTAAATGTGTTTGCATTTATTGCAAAGCTAATCGTAACTTGCGGAGCGATGGGCAAATCATCGGTGATGTCGATAATCTGATCAAAATAAACCACACCCTGCGAAGTGTTGTCCTTGTCGTTGATGTAAACGATTTGAGTAATTTCGGGCAGGTAGCCAAAAAAGGCCAGCCAGTCGTGCCCAACCGGCAGTTGGTAATCGTTCCACTGATCTTCGGGCTGGCATCCCTGGTAAACGGGAATCCATTGGTCGGGGTTGAGTTCTTGCGAACCGGCAAAAGAATAATACCTTACGTTGGTGCCGTCCGACAGGCCGAATGCCTGAATCTCGGCTCGCGAGGCCACATAAGCCGACACCTGCCACACCTGATTGGTGTCAAGGCGCACAGGAGCGATGGTCTGCATTTTCCAGGTATTGCCAAAAATTCGAAGCGACCAGGGCGAATTTTGATAAGTAATAGCTTCGTCCAAAGCCCAGGCATCGGGTTCCACATCTTCTTCCGACCAGGATTGGAGCACTACTTCGCCATCATCAAAATCTTCGATAATAAGCGTGCGCTGTCCCAGGGCTTGCATTGCCGTAAAAGCAAGGAAAAGCAAGATCATCAAGCCTGCAGAAGTCCGGCGTTTGCCTGGTAGGATATGTTTATTAATGGTCAAGTTTTTAAGAATTAAATTATCATTTTTACCAAAAATTAATTCGGGACTAAAAGTAGGATAATTTCGGCAGTGATGATTTTTATTGATGAAAATCCGGCAATCCATCCTGCTCGTATTCAATCTCATTTTCATCGAGCAAGCCAATAAACTCATCCTTAAACGAAAGTTCTTTATGGATTTCATCTTGGTTTTTAATGTAACGGATAAGTTCTTTTACATGGCTCAATCCTACCGATAATGCCAAATACCCATCCTGCCATTCAAAGTTATTTATGTGGCGCGTGATATCAGGATTGGCTTGGGTTTCCGATTTTATTGCATTAATGGTTTCTGTAATGCTTTTGCGCGGATTTGGCGAATAGAGGATGTGTACATGGTCAAAAGTCCCGTTTACGATAATCGACTTATTGCGACCCTTGTTTATTATACTGGCTATCGATTTGTTAACGATCTGGCGCGATTCCTCACTGCTCATCAGGCTTTCCAGCTTAGGAATGAGTATGAGGTGATAGTAAACGTTGAGGTGCATAATTGTTGTCATAGGTCTTTATTGTATTTGAAGTAGTCGGTATTCGATGGCCTGAGGGACACCTTTAAAATGATCGGTACAAATATCAGAGATTCCACTTAAAAAACTCATACGCTCTTGCGTTTTTTTATAATCGTTAAATACTTTTTGGTAAAACGCTTCGCTCATTACTATGCAGTTTTCATAAGCCTTTGTCATAAGCCGCGCCGAGAGGTCGATGTCCTTACCATAATAATCGTTTACGCCTTCAAAAAAAGTGATGTTGAAAACCTCGGTGCAGTAATGGATGCCTACCTTGCACCTGTAAAATAGATCTTTCAGCGGATGGTGTACCAGGGTGTCCATGGTGGCATATATCTCGCCAAGCAGGGTGTAGTAATTGCTGAAGGCATCGTTTTTTATCAAAGCATGGTCGGGCAGGTAAAGCATCATTTCATCGCCAATACCTTTGACCACAAAATTGGGAAATTGGTTGAGGAGGGAAATGAAATTGAAGGTGTTGTTTATTTTTTTTATCCAGCCTTCATCGCTACACGAATATTTGTCGCCAGTCGAATTGATGAGGTCGATAAAAATGCACACGCCGGGCACTTTCTCCAGCTGCCGTATCTGCTCGTCCATTTGGGGAGCGTTCGGATTGCGATGGTTGATGTAGGTCGCCATGAGGTTCTTTTGTCTTATTGCCGGTGAATCATTTTTTCGATAATCAAAATATTGTGGTTTCCTTCGTAGCGATATTCTACCCGATCCATCATTTTTTTTACAAAGAAAATTCCCAGGCCGCCGGGGTCGCGTTCTTCGGCAGGTTTATCCAGGTCTAAGTTCATCTTGTGCTCCAGTGGGTTAAAAGCCAGGGCATCATCCTCAATGCGCAGGCTCACCACCTTGTTTTTGAAATGGGCGGAAATATTTATCTGGTGTTCCTTCTCATCTTTGTAACCGTAGTTGATGATGTTAGAAACGATTTCCTCCATGGCCAGATTGATTTTTTGTTGCTCTTCTCTGCCAATTTTCCATTGGGCACATAATTCTTCGATAAAGGTTTCCAATTTATGGATTTCGCTAACCTTGTTTTTTATTTCCAGTTGCATCGGGCTTGGCTTAATATTTATTTTGCTAAAGTAATAGCTTAATATTAATATGGTAATATCATCCGATTGCTCGGCCCCGTCAACATACTTTCGTGTAGTCTCCAATAGGTGGTTCGTTATTTCTTTTGGGCTTTGGCTGGCAGTCATGGTGTTCAGCCATTCTTCCAGTTTGGCATCGCCCAGCAGTTCTTGCTTGCTGTTCATGGCTTCGGGTATGCCATCGGTATAAAGTACGAGCGTGTCGGTTTTGTTGAGTTTGATTTTCCCCGATTGGTAGTTGGTATGCTCAAAAAGTCCCAGCGGCGTGCCATGGGTTTGTCTTAATAGTTCTGTGTGCTGATTCTCGCGAAGGATGTAGGGATAGTTTTGTCCGGCATTACAAAATTCTATTTCGCCATTTTTAAGGTCGATAATACCCAGGAAGAAAGTTACGAACATGGCATTTTCGTTGTCGATGCAAAGCTCTTTATTCATCTCGCTAACAATTTGCGAAGGCGATTTGCCGAATGTGGTTTTCGCCCTGAACAGCGTTCGGGTGATGGCCATCAAGAGCGAGGCGGGCACTCCCTTACCCGATACATCGCCGATGGCAAAGGCCAGATGGTAGTCGCTTAGAAAGAAAAAATCGTAGAGGTCGCCACCCACCTCTTTGGCCGGGTCGAGGATGGCAAAAAGATCCACATCATCGCGTTCGGGGAAGGGAGGGAAGATTTTTGGGAGAATGCCCTGCTGGATGTCGTGGGCTATCTTAAGCTCACTTTCTATTTTATTCTTGGCCGCAGTAGTGGCTCTTAGGTTTTCGATGTATGTTTTAAGCTCATCCTGCATTCGCATAAAAGCAATGGTCAGGCATCCAATTTCATCCTTGCCGGCGATGGGAGGAAGTTGGGTGTTGAAATTGCCTGCACCAATATCTTCGGAGGCCAGGGCAAGGATATGCAGGGGGCGTGTGATTTGTCGGGCGATTAAGGTAATAAGTACAAACACCAATACGATTCCACCCAGGCCAAGACTAAACAACAAAAAATAAAGCTGGTAAATATCGGCGTAGAGTTCTTTTTCGGGAAATATGATACCTATCGACCAATCGTTGGATGGAAAGGGCATGTAGTACATCCATGCTTTTATATTATTGTTCAGGGTTTGATAAGGAATAAATGCCGTTTCTCCCGCCGTCATTTTTTTTCCGATTTCGGCCAGGTCGGGGCGGTTTAAGGCGGTGGCCAGCGAAAAGATGCTCTGGTGCATGATGAGCGAATCGGCAGGGTGTGAAATAAAGTTTCCTTTTTTGGATATTAAAAAGGCATAACCGCTATCAAAAATCCGAATGTTGCCAATGAGTTGTTTAAGCCAGCTTAGGTCGATATCCACAGTTATGATGCCTTCGACCTGTTTATTAAATTTTTGCTTGCGAAAGGGAACCGAATAGGTAGCCATAATTATATCGCCACCACTCTCATCGTAGTAGGGTTCTGTCCACATCGGCTTGTTTTGTTTTAGCGGAATCTCATACCAGTTCAAAAAGAAATATTGATAATCATCGCTTCCCAACTTTCTGTAAACAATGCTGTCGTCCTTTCGGTAATAATAGGGTGCAAAATACAACAGGCTGCTATCATAACTGTATGGGCTAAAGGCTACACAAGAGCCATAAACTTCTGTATTGTTTTCGATATTTGATTTTAAAATTTGTTTTATGGAGCTTTCGTTGCAATCGATATTCTTGAGAATAGGAGACAGGTTAGATGGGATTTTCTCGGCTGCCATCAAAACATTTTCAATCTCTTTAACCGTAGAAATCGCCAGGCACGAAGCCTGATTTTTGGCATTTTCCATGAGCATTTTTCGGGAGGCTTGATAGTCGATGGTAAGAATAGCTGCAAAAATGCAAATGATTCCGGTAAGGATGTATAGGCTTAGCTTGAATGTGATCCCCTTGTTACGCAGCATTGTTTATTTTTTTTTAAATATGAGAAATTGTTCAGCCTCCTTATTAATATTTACACTCGTCTGCATTTGTCAGGCAAGTATTTTTATCAAAAGTAAAGTTTTTATTAGAATTAAATCTTATAAAAAAATGCCACTGATGCCCAAAAAATATTTAAAAGATATAGAAATACTTTTTTTGTGATATTTTTAATATTAACAAACAAGCTGATATACTGGCCAAAACGATTGAGGATACTTGATTTGGTTTGCCCGCAATCTAAAACCCTTCTAAATTTTGCTATCCAAAATTAAAGTGTTCACGGCATAACAATAAATTCTATTTTTGCCCACAGTTAATCAAAAATTCAATAAATTTTCGAGACTTATGAAGAAAGCACTTACCATTTTTGCGGCGGCATTGATGCCCGCATTTACTTTTGCCGGCGAGGCCGACCTCGCAATTCCCCCTGGAGTACAAGAGCAAAGTATTCTGTATTGGGGCTTCCTGATCACCTTTGCGGGTTTTCTTTTCGGGCTGTATCAGTTTGTAAAAGTTAAAAAAATCAGAGCGCATCAGTCCATGTTGGATGTGGCGCATGTAATTTACGAAACCGGGAAAACCTATCTTTACCAGCAAGGGAAATTCCTGGCTATTTTGTTTGTCTTTATCGGAGCTGCGGTGGCTTTCTATTTTGGTGTTCTGTCGCAGCACGAAGTTATCGATGCCCAGGGAAATGTACAGATGGAAAATGCCTTTGGTATTTGGGGTGTCTTGATGATTTTGGGCTGGACTGTGGTTGGTATTCTTGGCAGCTATAGTGTTGCCTGGTTTGGTATCCGCATGAATACCCTGGCCAACTCGCGGATGGCTTTTGCATCCTTGGAGCGCAAGCCCATCAAATTGCTCACTATTCCCCTCAACGCCGGGATGAGTATTGGCGTAGTGCTAATCTCCCTCGAGCTGATTATGATGCTTATCATTTTGCTTTTTGTACCTGGCGAATATGCCGGTGCCAGCTTTATTGGCTTTGCCATTGGCGAATCGCTGGGTGCTTCGGTACTTAGAATTGCCGGCGGTATCTTTACAAAAATTGCTGATATTGGCTCCGACCTGATGAAGGTGATCTTTAAAATTGGCGAAGACGACCCGCGAAATCCCGGAACTATTGCCGACTGCGTGGGCGATAATGCCGGCGACAGCGTTGGCCCTACCGCCGATGGTTTCGAAACATACGGCGTTACCGGTGTTGCTCTTATCTCGTTTATCGTACTCGCAGTTTTCAATGTTGAACATCAGGTGCAGTTGCTTACCTGGATATTCCTGATGCGAATTTTGATGATCGTTACCTCGATCGTATCTTTTTGGATCAATGGAGCCATTACCAAAGCCAAATACCAAAATGTGGATGAGTTGGATTTTGAAAAACCCCTAACCTCCCTGGTTTGGATAACCTCATTGCTTTCTATTGTTGTAACATTCCTAATTAGTTATTTCACTATTTATGACATGCCCAATGATATGTGGGTCGTGCTTTCGGTAATTATCAGTGCCGGAACCCTGGGTGCTGCGCTTATTCCTGAGTTCACTAAATTATTTACCTCTCCAAAGTCCACCCACGTAGCCGAAGTGGTTGAAGCCTCGAAAAAAGGCGGTGCCTCGCTTAATATTTTGTCCGGCTTGGTTGCAGGTAATTTCAGTGCCTTCTGGAAGGGCATGGTTTTCTTCCTTTTGATGTTCATCGCTTATAAAGCTAGTACCTACGGCCTTAGCGAATTTATGCTTTATCCTTCCATATTTGCCTTTGGCCTGGTGGCTTTTGGTATGTTGGGCATGGGGCCGGTTACCATTGCTGTGGACAGCTATGGCCCGGTTACCGACAATGCGCAGTCGATTTATGAGCTTTCGCTGATTGAAGAACAGGAAGGAATTGTTGCCGAAGTTGAAAGAGACTTTGGCTTTAAGCCTGATTTCGAAAAGTCGAAATATTATCTCGAAGCCAACGATGGAGCAGGAAATACCTTTAAAGCTACCGCTAAACCGGTGCTTATCGGAACTGCCGTAGTGGGTGCTACCACCATGATCTTTTCGCTGATATTGGTTATTAAAGGCACCCTGGGTATCCAGCCCGAAATGATTCTCAACCTCTTGAATCCTTATTCAATATTTGGGTTTTTGCTGGGTGGTGCTGTTATCTATTGGTTTACCGGTGCCTCCATTCAGGCGGTTACCACCGGTGCTGCCCGTGCCGTAGAATTTATCAGGAAAAATATAAACCTCGATCCCAATGCACCTAAAAAAGCAGATGTGGAAAAATCGAGACAGGTGGTTAAAATTTGTACGCAATATGCCCAAAAGGGTATGTGGAATATTTTTATTGCCATCTTTAGTTTTGCACTGGCCTTTGCCTTCCTTGCTGCTCCGGCAGGTTTTAAAGAGGGTATGTCAGAAACTGACCTTCTGCATTATGCAGCTCCGGTTTCTTTGTTTATAAGTTATCTTATCTCTATTGCCTTCTTTGGTTTATTTCAGGCCATCTTTATGGCCAATGCCGGTGGAGCGTGGGACAACGCCAAAAAAGTAGTAGAAGTTGACATGAAGGAAAAGGGCACGCCGCTGCACGATGCTGCCGTGGTAGGCGATACTGTGGGCGATCCTTATAAGGATACTTCCTCGGTTGCACTTAATCCTATTATTAAGTTCACCACGCTCTTCGGTTTGCTGGCGATGGAAATTTCCCTGGCCGAAAATTTCCGCGATTTTGCACCCTACGTTGGGCTGGGCTTTCTTGCCGTAGCTTTGTATTTCGTTTATCGCTCATTTTACAAAATGCGTATCAACGAATAGCGAAAATAAAAGTAAATTTTATAAAGCCAACTGCTGATGCAGTTGGCTTTTTTGTATGCAAACCAGTACCTAAGCCTTCAGGAAGGGAAATTTTTGATGATGTGGAATTTGGACGATTTTTTCCAAAAAATAGTGCAAATTGATTATTTTGGGAAAAATTAAAAAAAATGTTAAATGTTAAAGTCTTGTAATTCAATGTGCTAATAATTCGGCATGATTTGGGTAAAATGATTTGCTTTAATAATTAAAAACTAATACTATGAAAACCCAAATCCTCACTTTAATGTTATTAACCCTTTTTGGAGTAGCCATGCTTACTTCGTGCAAAAAGGATGTAGAACCTGACCCCGTAGCCGAAAAAAAAGGCTTCGATGCCATCAATGCACCTGGCGATTTTAACTGGTCAACGCTCAACAAGGCTGCCTTCGAGGTGCAAGTAACCGATGTTTCGGGAAGCCCTTCAGCCCAACTCAACGGGTTCCCGCTCGATGCCACCGACTTGGCGGGAAATCTCCTGCAACGCTCAAGTGTTATCGATGGTAAAGCCCGTTTTTACCTTGAGTTGAACAAAGGCATAAACCAAGTTCGGGTTTATGCGCCCTCCTATCAAATCGAATCTTTGTTAACCCTCAACGGTGAGGCTTACGTTTTTCAACTTCCCGAAGCATTAAAATCTACCAAAACCTACACCGATTCGGATGGCGATGGTGTGTTTGATGATTTCGACCAATTTCCCGAAAATCCGGCAAGAGCCTATATGGCATATTATCCTTCGCCCTATAGCGATGGGACAGGATTTAAGTCAGGCGATGATGAAACGTTAAAATGGTACTATCAAATGTTCGAGGATTTGTGGCCCACCGAAGGCGATTACGACATGAATGATTTGGTTATCAAGATGCGCATGATTACCTACTTTGATGCGCAAAACAAGTGGACTGGCGGAACTTTCGATTTCTTTATCTGGACTAATGGTGCCGGAATGAAATTGGGATGCGGAATCGAGTTTGTGGATTATCTGAGTGATGTTGGCAATAAAATGGAATTTAAGTATCTAAATCCAGATCAGCTTACGCTTGATCCGGGTACTTACGATAATGCGCATACCATGCTTGATCCCGATGTTACCAACAGCGTAATTATATTTAGTGATGTTACTGCCGTAAAGAGCAGCAACTATTGGAATACCGGGCATGCTGGTAGTGCCAATCCCATGGCCGATTCGATATCGTTCAGTTATAGCGTAGCTCCACCTACCTATTGGATGGCCGGCTTTCTCTACCTGTTCCGCACCGATGATCGCTCGCACGAGATTCGTCCTGTTGGCTTCCCTCCAACTACAGCCGCCGATTGGACGCTCTTTGGCACCCACCAGGATAACTCACCTACTGCCGCATGGGATTGGACACCAGGGACTATTTTCCTGTACCCGCTCGACCCGCCTTTCTATGCCGATGAAAATCTGCATCCCTGGGGCATCGAGCTTGAGTATGCCGGCGATTTGCCCGTTCCCTTCGAGCGCGTTAGTATCGTAGATGCCTTTCCCGACTTTGTAGCATGGGCCGAGAGCGGTGGCACCAGCTTTTCAACATGGTACGAAAACCCGGTTGCTGATCCTACCAAAGTATTTAACGTGGGCGATTTGATTACACCATAATCCTGAATCTTCAAAATCAGGAAGTGCCTAATAAAAAAAAGAGGCGGTCTAATAAAGACCGCCTATTTTTTTTAAAAATTAAATTTATTAGAAAGTATCTAACGAATGCACTACCAGACCACTTCTGAGTTTGGGTTCAAACCAAGTGGTTTTTGGAGGCATAATGTTTCCGGTGTCGGCGATATCGATGAGTTGCTTCATCGAAACAGGATAGAGCGCGAAGGCAGCTTTCATTTCGCCAGTGTCAACGCGTTTTTTCAATTCGCCCAATCCACGAATACCTCCCACAAAGTCGATGCGGTCGGAGGTGCGCAGATCTTTAATATCCAAGGGGTCGAGCACAAGCATAGAGAGGATGGTAACATCCAAAATACCAATGGGGTCAGCGTTGTTGTAGGTGCCTTCTTTGGCAGTTAGGGAGTACCATGTGCCGCCCAGATACATGCTAAAGTTGTGCAGGCTGGTGGGTTTGTATATTTCCGCGCCTTTTTCTTCGACCACAAAACTCTTGCTTAGAATATCTACAAAGGCTTCGTCCGTCATGCCATTTAAATCGCTAACCACGCGGTTGTAATCGATAATGGTGAGCTGATTGTCGGGAAAATGTACAGCAAGGAAAAAGTTATACTCTTCCTTGCCTGTATGATTGGGATTATTCAATTTCTTTTCGTTGCCTACCAAAGCAGCAGCGGCAGTGCGGTGATGGCCATCAGCAACATAAGTGGATGGGATTTCGGCAAACGCTGTGATGAGTTTTTCTACCACAGCTTTATCGCTAACTACCCAAAAATGATGACCAAAGCCATCGTCAGCCGTAAAGTCGTATTCGGCTTTATGGCTTTTTACCCAATCGGCAACGATGGTGTCTATCTCAGCTTTAGCAGGATAGGTAAAAAATACCGGCTCCATGTTGGCATTGGTGATGCGCACATGTTTCATCCGGTCTTCTTCTTTTACCTTGCGGGTAAGCTCGTGTTTTTTAATTACGTTATTCAGGTAGTCTTCCACAGCGGCACAGCCTACCAGGCCATACTGGGTTTTGCCATTCATGGTTTGGGCATAAATGTAGAGGTATTCGTCTCCATCAGCTTTAAGCCAATCCTTGCTGCGGAAGAGATCAAAATTTTCGCGTGCCTTGTCATACACTTTTTGCGAATAATGGTCGATATCCTCGGGAAGATCGATTTCGGGTTTAATGATGTGGAGCAAGGAGTAGGGATTACCCTCGGCTTCAGTTCGGGCTTCTTCCGAATTCAGCACATCATAAGGTCTTGATGCCAGTTGTTCTGCAATTTTTTGTGGGGGTCTAAGCCCTTTAAATGCTTTTAGTATTGCCATTATCTAATACAAACTTTGATGTTAAAAAAAGAAGGGAAAATGTTTATTTATCTTTCGTCGTAGTTGTTGGTGCTACGTTGCAAAGAACCAATCAGCGCGCCAATCATTTTGGTAAGCTCCATAAGCTGGCCACGCGATTCGTCAACCGAGGTATCCGTCAGGTATTTTAAGCTTTGGGCAATCGAGGTATAAACCACGCATTCCCTAATTGAGCTTTTGGCCATTTTAAGATAGTAGATAAACTGCGTTTTGTTGCGCGATGAACCTTCGGCAGTTTGCATGGCAATGGCCTGGGCAGCATTTACAAATTTTGAAGTGAGATTGTGAATCTCGTTATCAGGGAAAAGGGTGGTGTTGTTATGCACCCATTCCACATAGTCCAAGGCTTTGTGATATACTCTGAGATCTTCGAATCTGAAGAAAGTCATGTTTTTTTCGTTATCTTCCATCGTAAATAATCAAATAATTAGTAAAGAAAAAGTAAAAATCAGACCTGACGATTGTAATTGTCAGGTCTGATTGCTGTGCAAAAATAATAATTTTCTCGTCCTATTTATTTACCTGGAAGTGTGTATCGCCTTTTTCAAAGAAGCTAACAATTTGATTGGCTCCTGCAATTCCGGCGTTGATGTTGGCTTCGGCGGTTTGGGCACCCATTTTTTTGGGAGTAAAGAAAAATCTGCCCGGGAATTTTTCTTCGATTTCCTTGGCATTATCCGGGGCAATATCCGAGATGTATTTAAAATCGGGACGACTCTCAAAAACCTTAATCAGTTCTTCTTCGTTGATAACTTCTTTTCGGGCGGTATTTACAAGTACTGCATTTTTGGGCATCTTGCTCAGTAAGTCCATGCCGATCGATTTTTTGGTCTTTTCGTTGGCCGGGATGTGCAGCGAAATGTATTGGCATTGGCTGTACAAATCTTCCAACTTTTCCAGCGGCTCCACCTTATCATCCAGCATCACCTGCTTATCGATAAAGGGATCAAAAGCCTTAAGGGTCATTCCAAAGCCACGGGCTATCTCGGCTACATATTTGCCTACGTTGCCATAAGCGTGGATGCCCAAAGTTTTGTTGCGCAATTCGATGCCGGCTTTACCATCGTAATTGTTGCGTGCCATCAGCACCATCATCCCCAAAGTAAGTTCGGCAACGGCATTCGAGTTTTGTCCGGGCGTATTCATGGCTACTACATCCTTGGCCGTGCAGGCTGCCAGATCGATGTTATCGTAACCGGCACCTGCCCTGATAATAATTTTCAGGTTTTTGGCTGCATCGATTACTTCTTTGTCGGCCTTGTCGCTGCGAATAATCATCGCATCAACTTCAGCCACTGCTTTTAAAAGCTCGTCTTTGCTAGTGTATTTTTCTAACAAAACCAATTCGTAACCGGCTTTATCAGTTACCGTTTTGATGGCCTTTACTGCTGCGGGAGCAAAGGGTTTTTCGGTTGCAATTAATACTTTCTTCATATCTTGATAGTTTTATGCTTTCATTTTTTCAAATTCCTTCATGGTATCAATCAGCACTTCTACGCTCTCGATGGGCAATGCGTTGTAGGTGGAAGCTCTGAAGCCGCCAACCGAACGGTGGCCTTTCAAGCCCATTAAGCCGCGTTGTCCGGCAAATTCGAGGAAGGCTTTTTCGTGCTCCCCGAAACCTTTGGCCATCACAAAACAGATGTTCATAATCGAGCGGTCGGCAGGATTTGTAACCGTTCCTTTAAACATGGGGTTTCTTTCGATTTCATCGTAGAGAAGTCCTGCTTTTTTCAGGTTAATTTTTTCCATCTCTTCAACACCACCTTTTGCTTTCAGCCATTTCAAGGTTTGCACGGCTGCAAAAACAGGAAGTACCGGAGGGGTGTTAAACATCGATTCTTTGTCGATGTGGGTTTGGTATTTGAGCATCGTAGGAATCATACGATCCACTTTTCCGAGAATATCATTTTTGATGATGACGAAGGTAACACCGGCAGGAGCCAGGTTTTTCTGTGCTCCACCATAAATTATAGCGTATTTGGAAACATCCACCGGGCGGCTAAAAATATCGGACGACATGTCGGCAACCAGCGGAATATTTACATCAAAATCTTCGCGGATCTCAGTACCATAAATGGTATTGTTGGTTGTGATATGGAAATAGTCAGCGTCTTCGGGGATGGCGTAGCCCCTGGGGATATAATTGAAGGTTTTGTCTTTGGATGAAGCAACCTCAACCACTTCGCCAAAATTCTTGGCTTCTTTTATGGCTTTGCTTGCCCAAGCCCCTGTATTCAGGTAGGCTGCCTTGCTGAGCATCAGGTTGTAGGGTATCATGGCAAACTGTGTGCTTGCACCGCCACCCAGAAATAGTACCGAATAGCCCTCGGGTATTTTTAATAACTCTTTAAATAATGCCTGCGCTTCGTCCATAACAGCAACAAATTCTTTGCTGCGATGCGAAATTTCCATGATTGAGAGGCCTGTACCGGCAAAATCTTTGATGGCCTTTACGGTTTCATCTAAGGTAAATTGAGGGAGTATTGATGGCCCTGCAAAAAAATTGTGTTTCTTCATATCATACTATTTAAATGTGAGTAAATGCGAATGTTTTACATTGCGGCAAAGGTATGATAAAATGTTTGAATTTTTGAGGCTTTTGTTTTTGAATAATATTTTGTTTTTTGTTGATATGAAAAGGATACAGTGCATGGCTGGCTACAAATGCAGGTCTTTTGAATCGAATGAAAGTATAAGTGAGGCCAGGATAAATAGTCGGGTAATAATATGTTGGTTTTGTGTTAATATTTGAAAGATGGGAATAAACAGATGCACGCTAAAAAGTATGGGAAATGCTAGCAAGGCAATCGGTTTGGAAAGCAAAAAGCAGAGGGGATTTAGTATATTTATTTCTGATTTGTAAGCGGGTGGTTTTTGCTTTCCAGGCTTTCGATTTTTTCCAACAAGGCATCGCGTTCCTTTTTAATTTGCAAATGAACCTTAGCTCTGGCTAATATCTCATCCTTGTTGAAAGGCTTGGTGATGTAATCGACACCACCCGATTCGAAAGCCTTGCTCACCTGGTTGGGGCTGGATAAGGCACTCACAAAAATTACCGGAACATGCGCTGTGCTTTTGTTCGATTTTATGGTTTGGCACACCTCAAAGCCATTGATGCCCGGCATCATTATATCCAAAAAAATCAAATCCGGAATCTGTTTTGTCATCAGCGTAAGGCATTCATCGCCATTGGTCGCAAGCGCAATTTTGTATTTGTGCAAACTAAGAATACTCCCCAATACTTTAAGGTTATTGGCATTATCGTCAACAATCAAAATCAGCATATCATCGTTTGGAACCATTGCGTTTTGCTTTTGCAGTTTATTTCAATATTTTTTTTTTGACCACCAAAAATAATACTATTTCCTTACCGTGTGGTATATTCACAATTTTTATTGCAACTTTTTAAATTATTGGCTAAATTATACGGGTGTTAAACTTCATTAAATCGAATTAAGCACACCGCTATTTTTATGTAATTTTGCGCCCAATTTTTATAAAATAAAAACTTTTAATTATGAATAAAATTGCTGATATAACATTGCACGATGGAATGGCTTTCGATGTAGAGGTTGATGGACATAAATTTATGATTGACGCGGTGCCTGAAGTAGGAGGTAAAGATCGCGGGCCTCGTCCCAAACCTTTAACTCTGGCTTCGCTGGGTGGCTGTACCGGGATGGATGTGATTTCGATCCTGCGCAAAATGCGTGTGGAGCCTGATTACTTCAATATTTCGGTATCCGCCGATTCAACCGATGAACACCCAAAGTATTACAACAAAATTAATATTATCTATTCTTTTAAGGGCAAAGACCTGCCGATGGATAAACTGGAAAAAGCGGTTACCTTATCCCAGGACCGATATTGCGGGGTTACGGCCATGCTTGCCAAGGTTGCTGAGATAACCCACGAGATCAGGATTTTGGATTAGAAATTAAATGGTTTTTGTTGTAATTAAGGCGACGGGTAACAGTTCGTCAATTTTAAACAAGGCAGACTTTAAGCCGAAAGCATTTTAAGTTGAACACAGAAAAAACGGTTCTTTTAAGGCCGTTTTTTTTTATCCTCCCGAATTCCGAATTACCTCCTGATAACTTCCAGCAATTCGTTGAGCATCATCGAGGTTGCGCCCCATATCAATCGCTCGTCGCAAAAATAGCAAGGTACCTCTACACGATAATCCCTGCCGCTTACCTCGCGAAATTGGAAATTTAATTCGTTAAGTAAAGTTTGAATATTGATTCCAAACACTTCATGCACCTCGGTGGGGTCGGGCACAAAGTGCGGCTCTTCATCAATATACCCTACAAAGGGATCAACAATAAAATTGCTGGGCGGAATGTAAAGGGGAGATAGTTGTCCGATGATTTTAATTTTTTCGGGAGGGATGCCAATCTCCTCATGCGTTTCGCGCAGGGCTGTCTCTGCAGCATTGGTGTCGGAATTTTCGCGCTGGCCTCCCGGAAACGCGATTTGTCCGCTGTGTACGCCATTGTATTTTGGACGTTGGATAAACGTTAACTTGGTTTGGGCGTTTTCGGGATAAAAAAGCCCAAGCACACTACTGGCTTTGGCAAGGCTCAAATTAGGATTGGCCGGATATTTTTTGCGGCTTGCAGGTTCCAGTGCAGCGTGAGCTTGCACACCAGGCAGGGGGTTTTTTAGCTTGGCCGAAAGGCTGTTGATGAAATCTTTGAAATCAGTATTCATTTTCGGCTGCAAAATTAGAAAAACTTAGCTAATAAAATTTTAAAGTCTATCTTTGCCCACAACAAAAATATTCCTACTATTGTCGGGTATAATTAGCACTTTAATACAAATGATAAAAGAAGACATTAAATCGATTGATAAAATCAAGGGTCAGCTTGTTAGCGAGCGCAATTTGGTATTGTTCAACGATGATTACAATACCTTCGACTTTGTAATTGATTCCTTAATAGAAGTGTGCGACCATGATCCCATTACTGCGGAGCAGTGTACTGTTATTGTTCACCATAAGGGGAAATGCACTGTAAAAGCGGGGATGCTCGCTGAGCTTCTGCCAATGAGCAAAGAAATGACCAACCGTGGTCTTACTGTTACGATAAAATAATTTTTTAATAAACCATTTACGATGTCCTTCACTGTTATTGCAGCTTTAATTATTATCGGACTGATATTTTTGATTCTCGAAATATTGGTTGTTCCCGGTACTACCGTGGTGGGCATTGTGGGTTTTATTTTGATGGGTATTGGCATTTGGCAAACCTACATCGTTTATGGTGCGCCCATCGGGCATTATGTTTTGGGCGGTTCTCTGGTATTAACGGTGGGAGCTTTGGCTTTGTCCTTACGATCCAAAACCTGGAATCGGGCTATGCTGCATACCGAGCTTACCGGAAAGGCTAACGTAATTGACGAAACACGCATTAAAGCCGGCGATACAGGTAAGGCCATCTCCAGGATTGTGCCTATGGGCAAGGCTTTCATCAACGATGATTATTATGAGGTAAAATCCTCAGGCGAGTTTATCGACCAGGAAACCGAAATTATTGTAACTAAAATAGAATTCAATAAAATTTTTGTTAAACAAAAAATCTAAGTCTAATGGAAAACAGTGTTTTTGTAGTTATTGCCATAGGTATAGCATCACTTTTTGGCTTGTGGATAATCTTTTATTTTATCCCTGTCGGCTTGTGGTTTTCAGCTCTGGTATCAGGAGTTCGGATTTCGCTGATTCAGTTGGTGCTCATGCGCTGGCGCAAAATCAAGCCGCCGGTTATTGTCAACAGTTTAATCGCTGCCACCAAGGCAGGCTTGCACCTCAATCGCAACGATCTTGAGGCGCACTATCTGGCCGGAGGCCATGTGCAAGCCGTAGTTAATGCGCTTATCTCTGCCGATAAAGCCAATATAGAACTCGATTTTAAATCGGCAACAGCTATCGACCTGGCTGGTCGTAATGTGCTGGAAGCGGTGCAGATGTCGGTTAACCCGCGAGTGATCAATACCCCGCCGGTAGCTGCTGTAGCCAAAGATGGTATTCAGCTTATTGCCAAAGCGCGGGTTACCGTTAGAGCCAACATCAAGCAGCTTGTGGGTGGTGCCGGCGAAGAAACTATTCTGGCCAGGGTAGGCGAGGGGGTTGTTTCCTCGATCGGATCGGCCGATTCACACAAAAGGGTACTCGAGAATCCGGATTCTATTTCGCGCACGGTGCTCGAAAAAGGCCTCGACTCAGGTACCGCTTTCGAGATATTATCCATCGATATTGCCGATATCGACGTGGGTAAAAATATTGGTGCCGTTTTGCAGATGGATCAGGCCAATGCCGATAAAAACATCGCCCAGGCCAAAGCCGAAGAAAGACGCGCGATGGCTATTGCCGCCGAACAGGAAAACAAGGCCAAGGCGCAACAGGCGCGTGCCAACGTTATCCAGGCCGAAGCTGAAATACCAAAAGCCATTGCCGAAGCCTTCCGCAACGGACAACTCGGCATTATGGATTATTATAAATTTGAAAATATCAAGGCCGATACCAAAATGAGAGAGTCTATTTCGGCACCTCCGGAATCGCCGCGTCATAAAGGCGATCAATTGGGAAATTCAAAATAGATTCGTTTTAATAGTTAAAAAAAAACCCGGAGTATTCGCTCCGGGTTTTTTTATGTACGAACGATTACGCACAGGGCGTGTACACAATCGAACATAGCATGTCTTACATCTACTTACTTCGATTTTTAAAGCATTGATAAAAATAGCTTTATGTGCATTGGCATAATAACTGATTCACGGCAGAAAAGCATAAACGAATTTTTTACAACGAAAAGCATGAGTATAATCCGCCTTAAAGATATTAACAAAACCTACGTTACCGGAGCTAACCGTCTTCATGTTTTAAAAGGCATCGACCTCGATATCGAAGCGGGGGAAATGGTGTCGATTATGGGCTCATCAGGCTCAGGCAAGTCAACCCTGCTTAATGTTATCGGGCTTTTGGATAATCACGATAGTGGCAGTTATTTTTTGGACAACCACGAGATTAAAAATCTAAACGAAACCAAGGCAGCGCAATATCGCAACAGTTTGATCGGTTTTGTGTTTCAGTCGTTTAATTTGATATCCTTCAAAAATGCACTCGAAAATGTGGCCATGCCTTTGTACTACCAGAAAGTGAGTCGCAAAAAGCGCAATGTGATAGCCATGGAATATCTAGATAGGATGGGCTTGCGCGAGTGGGCCGATCACAATCCCAACGCCTTGTCGGGCGGACAAAAGCAGCGCATTGCTATTGCACGTGCGCTGGTTGCCAAGCCCAAGGTGATCCTTGCCGATGAACCCACCGGTGCCCTCGATTCGCAAACCTCGCACGAGGTGATGGATATTTTCAAGGAGATCAATCAATCGGGAATTACCATTCTTATCGTTACCCACGAAAATGATATCGCCCATCGCACCAGCCGCATTATCAGGCTTAACGATGGCATTATTGCTTCGAATGTGACGAATGGAAAACTTCATGCCCAGCCTCAAATCCAAATTGCATAGCCCATGTTTGATCTGGATAAATGGCAGGAGATTTTTAGTACCATCAGCAAAAATAAGCTGCGTACTTTTTTAACGGGTTTCAGTGTAGCCTGGGGTATTTTTATGCTGATTGTGCTGCTGGGTTCGGGCTACGGCCTCGAGAATGGCGTAAAACGTGAGTTTGAAGGCGATGCAGTAAATTATATTTCCATCAATAGCGGCATCACCAGCCTGCCTTATCAGGGGATGAAAGCAGGAAGGTTTTTGCGTTTTGAAAACGATGATAAAACCCTGCTCGGAAATATTGATGATGTGGATAAAAGCTCTTCACGGAATTTCGTTTTCAACGGACAGAATCTTTCTTACAAAAATGAATACGGCTCCTTCGATATTTTCGCCATCACACCCGAATACTATTACGTTGAATCGCTCGAAATAAGCAATGGCAGATACGTAAACGACTACGATTTGCAGCATTTTCGCAAAGTGGTTGTATTGGGCAAGGTGGTCAAGGAAGCCCTCTTCAAGCAGATGGAACCTGTGGGTGAATTCATCAAAATAAATGGCGTTCCATTTATGGTGGTTGGATGGTTTGACGATCCGGGCGGCGACCGCGATGTTTCGCGCGTTTATATTCCGCTAACCACCGCTCAGCGCGTTTTTAATATGGGCAATACCATTCGAAATGTGTGCCTGATGCTTGATGATCCAAGTACCAGTGCTAGCTTGCAGGTATTGGATAAGGCCAGGGGCGCACTTTCGCAAAAATATAAATTCAACCCGGACGACCCGCGAGCCTTGTTTGTTTTTAATTCGATCGAAAATTTCCAGCAATTTATTGATCTCTTTGCTGGTATCCGCGTGTTTATCTGGATTATTGGCATAGGCACCATTATCGCCGGCATTGTTGGCGTAAGCAATATTATGATGATTGTGGTAAAAGAGCGCACCAAAGAAATTGGTATTCGCAAGTCGATGGGAGCCACCCCCTGGTCGGTTGTGAGTTTGATTTTGCAGGAGTCGGTGTTGATCACCGCTGTTGCCGGATATATCGGCCTGGTGCTGGGTGTTGGCCTGCTGGAGTTGGTTGCGTCCTTCCTACCGGCTACCGATTATTTTGCCAATCCTGAGGTGGATTTCAAAATAGCCCTGGGTGCTACTGCAATTCTGATTATGGCCGGAGCCATTGCAGGCTTTGTGCCTGCACGCCGGGCCGCAGCCATTAAACCCGTTGATGCACTTAGAGACGAATAATTGCAATAATGATAAGCAAAAACTCCATATCCCGAATGTTACCTTCCGATTGCGACATGGGTTGCCGGAATTATCGAAACAGTAAAAATTAATAAGCCATGCGATTTTTTGATGCCGATAGTTGGAAAGAGATTTTTAGCACCCTGCGAAAAAATAAGTTACGTACTTTTTTCACAGCCTTCGGTGTGTTTTGGGGAATATTTATGCTGATTGTAATGCTTGGCTCGGGTACGGGTTTGCGAAATGGCGTTAGCATGGGCATGGGCGATATGGCTACCAACAGCATGTTTGTGTGGACGCAGCGCACTACCCTGCCTTACAAAGGCCTGCCCCGGGGGCGTTTTTACAATTTTAAAAATAGCGACACCCAGGCCATGCTCGACAATATCCCCGAAATCGAATACATTGCCCCACGAATCCAGGGCTTTAACCGGGATGGAAATAATAATGTGGTGAGGGGCGAGCGTGCCGCCAATTTCAGAATTCAGGGCGATTATCCGGCCTACAACCTTATCGATCCCATGGAGATGATAAAGGGGCGTTTTATTAATAATCTCGATATTGATGGTTATCGCAAAAATGTGATCATCGCACAGCGCGTTTACGAGGAAATGTTCGACCCGGGCGAAGACCCCATTGGTAAATATCTGCGGATAAGCGGAGTTTGGTTTAAGATTGTAGGTTGGTGCAAGTCCAAGAAAAACGACCGCCAGGCCGAAAACGAAAATCAACAAATATTTATGCCTTTTACCACCTTGCAACGCACTTACAACCTGGGCGATATCGTAGGATGGTATTCGATAACAGCCAAAGAAAATACGCCTGTTTCGCTTTTGGAGACCAAGGTAAAAGCCCTGCTTAAAAAATGTCATCGCATTGCTCCTGAAGATGACCGCGCTATTGGCTCGGCAAATGTGGAAGAGGAATTCAAAAAAATGACCAATCTTTTTCGGGGTATTAATGTGCTGATATGGATTGTGGGATTAGGAACCCTGCTTGCCGGAGTGGTGGGCGTTAGCAATATTATGATGATCATCGTAAAAGAACGGACACAGGAAATCGGGATACAGCGTGCCATCGGTGCAACGCCCCTGGCCATTATGACGCAAATTGTTACCGAATCCGTTTTTTTAACTGCCCTGGCCGGATACATCGGACTTGTTTTTGGCGTGGTAATAATCGAATTGGTTAATTACTTTCTCGAGAGTTCGGGTGCTGCCACTGGAATGTTTAGCAAACCAACCGTAGATTTTGGAGTAGCTGTCAAAGCCCTGCTTATTCTTGTAATTAGTGGTGCCGTGGCCGGGATGATTCCTGCGCGGCGAGCCGTGAGTATAAAACCCATCGATGCCTTGCGCGATGAATAGTTGTATTGAATTTTAAATATTAAAAAAGAAAATATGAAGACCTTTTTCAAAATTTTTGTTGGGATTATTTTGTTGGCTGTATTTGCTTACACCTTGTATTATTTGTACGAAAAATCGCAATCCAAGCCCGTTGTTTACACCACGGTTTCCCCCTATACCGAGACCATCATTAAAAAAACTGTGGCCACCGGCGCGATAGTGCCGCGCAAAGAAATTGCGATAAAACCTATGGTTTCTGGTATTATCGAAGCCTTGTATGTTGAAGCCGGTGATAAAGTTAAAAAGGGCGATTTGATCGCTAAGGTGCGGATTATCCCCAATATGCTCAATTTGAACAACGCTGAATCGAGACTGGAACAGGCCAAAATTGCGCTAAGCAATGCCGAGGCCGATCACAAGCGACAGAAGGAATTGTACGATAACGATGTTATTGCAGCTTCCGAATACGAAGATGCCGACCTCGCTTTCAGACAGGCTAAACAGGAAGTACTGGCTGCCGAGAATAATTTGCAACTCATTCGCGTGGGGCAGACCAAAACCACTGGCGAAACCACCAATACGCTTATCCGCGCTACCATCGAGGGTATGGTGCTGGATGTGCCTGTGGAAGAGGGCAACTCGGTAATCGAGGCCAATACTTTTAACGAGGGAACTACCATTGCCAATGTGGCCGATATGGGCGAAATGGTTTTCGAAGGCAAGGTGGACGAAACCGAAGTAGGGAAAATTAGCGAGGGCATGGAGCTGATACTTACCATTGGAGCCATCGAAAATGTGCGTTTTGCCGCAATACTCGAACATATCTCACCCAAGGGAATCGAAGAAAACGGAGCCATTCAGTTCGAGATCAAGGCAGATGTTAAACTGCAATCCGATCGTTTTGTACGCGCCGGCTACAGTGCCAATGCCGACATTGTGCTCGATCGTGCCGATTCGGTGCTGGCTATCCCTGAGAGTCTGCTCAATTTTGAAGGTGATTCGGTGTTTGTTGAAATTGAAACCCAGGCGCAGGTCTTCGAGAAGCGTTATATAAAAACCGGCTTGTCCGATGGCATAAACATCCAGGTTACCGATGGCCTTGGGCTTGAGGATAGAATTAAGAGTGGCACTGCGCCCTTATAATTTTGAAAGCCTTAGAGCCTATGGTGTTATGTCATATTTTGTGCAGTTATTTAATTATCAGCATATCTAATATCTTTTCCCTTAGTGGTTGTAGCTCAGTTTCAATTGTATCCCAAATAAATTCATAAATATTATCAATAGCCTCAATCATATGATTAAGCCTTTCTTTATCCCTTAGCTTTTCTCTCATAAATCAGGATTTTGTCATTTTCTGCACTGCTAACGGCAAATGGTTTAAGTTGACCATTCTCAACTAAATCTACCTTTTTACCGGTTAAAGCCTGCAAATCATTAATAATATGAACATATTTAAACAAAGTGATTTTGGTTTCTGGACTAAAATTGACCAATATGTCTAAGTCACTTTTCTTATTCTCTTGCGAACGAGCATGAGAACCAAATACCCAAGCCTTTTCTACGGGTTGGCTTGCGAAATAATTTGACAATCTACTTGCTATCATTCTGTTCATAGCCCTTTTTTGCAAATTTAGTAAAATCAAAGCACGAAGGTGTGATCGCAGTCAAAAAATTGCTTATGGTTTGCGCTATGATCTTTTTCGTTTTCAATAATTTTCTTGTAGACTACTTTTGACTAAAGATTTATTGAAAATAGTGATTATTGTTGAACAGATAGTGCAGTTCTTCATTCGTCATTTTTTTTACCTTTGTATTCTTGTTATTTAGCAAATCATTCAATAACCATCATAATAAGATTACAAAGACTATGAATTTTATCCTCTTCGACGATTACTCGCGCGATCATTTACTACCACTCACTTTTACCCGCCCCATTGCCGACATTCGGGTGGGCATTCTTACCATTCGCGAAAAATGGGAAAAGCTACTCAAAGTGAAAACCTCAACATTAAGCGAAAGCTACCTCGCGCTTAAATATCCCATCAAAAAAGAAAAGGACACCATATTAATTAATGGCTCGGTGATTCCCGATGCTAAATTGGTAAAACAGATAATGAGCCTGGGTGAAAATGAATCGCTGGTTTGTACTGATAAGATTATAGCCCAGCATATCGATGTATCCAGCCTTGAAAAAAATACTGATGTCGAAGAGGGCAACACTATCCGCTTGGAGCGCGAAACCCCAGTACAAAAAATCGAATACCCCTGGGATATCTTCTCGAAAAATGATACCGCCCTCCGCGCCGATTTCGACTTAATTACCAAAGGGCGAAAAAGTCAAAAACCGGACGCATCTAACACCATTATTGGCAAGGGCAAACTGTTTATCGAGCAAGGGGCAAAGGTATTCGGAGCTACCTTGAATACCGAAACAGGCCCCATTTATATTGGCAAAGATGCCGAAGTAATGGAAGGTGTTTTGATACGAGGCCCTTTCGCGCTTTGCGAAAAGTCAAAAGTAAAAATGGGAGCTAAAATTTACGGAGCTACCACCATTGGCCCGGGGTGCAAGGTGGGTGGCGAACTGAACAACGTGGTTTTTTTGGGCTTTTCCAATAAGGCGCACGATGGCTTTATGGGCAACTCGGTAATTGGCGAATGGTGCAACCTGGGTGCTGACACCAACACCTCCAACCTAAAAAATACCTACGATGAGGTGCGGGTGTGGAATTATCCTAACCAGCATTTTATTCCAACGGGCTTGCAGTTTTGCGGACTTATCATGGGCGACCACTCCAAGTGTGGCATCAATACGATGTTCAACACCGGAACGGTGATTGGCGTAAGTGTTAATGTATTCGGTTCCGGATTTCAGCGCAATTTTATCCCCTCTTTTTCGTGGGGCGGTACTTCGGGTTTTCGCGATTACAATCTCGACAAAGCCATGCTTGTAGCCAGCAAAGTATTGCGCCGCAGGGATATGGAATTTACCGATGCCGACAAAAAAATCTTTCAACATATCAAAGCTCAGGCTGATTCATCCCGCAGGTACTAATAGGTTTGGAATGTTAATTGCTAAACGGGTCAACTGATTAAACAGAACAGGAATCATTAATTTATAAATCACAAAATATCAACTTGTTGGGCTTTTGAATTGCGGATCATTTTTTACCCGTGGCTCTACTATGCATAATTACCCTGACAACTTGGCGCAAGAATAGCAAATACATGATAGGAAAAACAACGCAGCAGGAGATTTTATTTTCAGATATGGCTGATAACGAAACCGAATACATCCCATTATTATCCCAGGAAGACGAAGACCAGATGAATGCCGAGGAGGTGCCCGAAGTACTTCCGCTGTTGCCCTTGCGTAATACGGTTTTGTTTCCCGGCGTGGTAATCCCCATTACCGTGGGCCGCGACAAATCCATTCAACTGATTCGTGAAGCATACTCGGGCAAAAAACCTATTGGTGTGGTTGCGCAAAGAAGTGCTGAAATAGATGATCCTAAGGCCAACGACCTTTTTACCATCGGCACCATGGCGCATATTATGAAGATTTTGCAGATGCCCGATGGCAATACCACAGCCATCATTCAGGGTAAGAAAAGGATTAAGATAAACAAGATTGTTTCGGATGCGCCTTATTTTAGGGGAGAAGTGCAGAATTTTGAATCCGACAAAAAACATATCGAGGACGATGCCTTCAAGGCCTTGATTTCTTCGCTCAAAGATTTGTCGATTCAAATCATCCGGCTTTCGCCGAATATTCCCAGCGATGCCGCCTTCGCCATCAAGAATATCGAAAGCACAGTTTTCCTTGTTAATTTCGTTTCCAGCAATTTAAATATTAAGCTCCCGGCCAAGCAAAACTTGCTCGAAATATCTGAGGTTACCGATCGTGCCCGCAAGGTGCTCGAAGCACTGACCAAAGATTTGCAGATGCTGGAATTGAAAAACGAAATCCAGGGCAAGGTAAAAACCGACCTCGACAAGCAGCAGCGCGATTATATTCTGAATCAGCAACTGAAAACCATACAGGAAGAGCTGGGCGGTACCTCGCAGCAGCACGAAATTGAGGATTTGCGCAAAAGGGCACTGGACAAGAAATGGTCGAAAGAGGTGGCAGAAGCCTTCGAGAAGGAAGTGATAAAAACCCTGCGCATCAATCCCAATGCCATGGATTTTTCGATTCATCTCAATTACCTGGAAACATTGGTGGAGCTGCCCTGGAACGAGTTTTCAAAGGATAATTTTGATTTAAAACACGCCCAGAAAATTCTGGACGAAGACCATTTTGGGCTTGAAAAAGTAAAAGAACGCATCATCGAGTACCTGGCGGTGCTTAAGTTGAAGGGCGATATGAAGTCGCCAATTATTTGTCTGCTTGGCCCTCCCGGCGTGGGTAAAACCTCGTTGGGGAAATCTATTGCTCGTGCGTTGGAGCGTAAATACATCCGCATGTCGCTGGGCGGCCTGCGCGATGAAGCCGAGATTCGCGGACACCGCAAAACCTATATCGGAGCATTGCCAGGCAGGATTATCCAAAGTATTAAAAAAGCAAAATCCTCCAACCCGGTTTTTGTTCTCGATGAAATCGACAAAGTGATCGGTGCCACTCACAACGGTGACCCCTCGGCAGCGTTGCTCGAAGTGCTCGACCCCGAGCAAAACACGACCTTCTACGATAATTACCTCGAAATGGAGTTTGACCTCTCGCGGGTGCTTTTTGTGGCTACTGCCAACAATATCAACAGCATTCATCCGGCCTTGCGCGACCGCATGGAAATTATCGACATTAACGGCTACCTACTCGAAGAAAAAGTGGAAATTGCCCGCCGACATTTAATCCCCCGCCAGTTAAAAGAGCACGGTGTGAAAAAGCAGGAGCTGAGCTTTCCCAAAAAGACGGTCGAAAAAATCATTGATAACTATACCCGCGAATCGGGTGTGCGTGCGCTCGAAAAAAATATCGCCCGCATCATTCGCAACAAGGCACGCTTTATTGCCCAAGGCGAAAATTATATCCGCAAAATTGATCTCCCTGATGTCGAACGTATTCTTGGTGCCCCGCGTTTCCAGCGCGAGCAGGGCATTAGCAACGACTATGCCGGCGTGGTTACCGGCCTGGCCTGGACGGCTGTTGGCGGCGAGATTCTTTTTGTAGAATCCAGCCTTAGCCCCGGAAAAGGAAACATCACCCTTACCGGAAACCTGGGAGATGTGATGAAGGAATCGGCAACCATTGCTTTTGAATACTTGAAGTCGCACGCCAAAAGTCTGGACATCGACCAGGCGATAATTCAAAAATACAACCTGCACATGCACATCCCCGAAGGAGCCACGCCCAAGGATGGACCCTCGGCAGGCATAACCATGCTCACCAGCCTTGCCTCCATTTATACCCAGCGCAAGATTAGAGAAAGCATCGCCATGACCGGCGAAATAACCCTGCGCGGTAAAGTGCTGCCCGTGGGCGGTATCAAAGAAAAAATTCTTGCTGCCAAGCGGGCAAAGATCAATACCATTATTATCTCTAAAGAAAACAAAAAAGACATCAACGAAATCAACGAGAAATACATCAAGGGCTTGCAGTTTGTTTATGTGGAAAGCATGATGGAAGTGCTCGATTATGCCCTCTTACCCCAAAAGGTGAGCAAGCCCCAGCATTTCGATTTAAACTAATTTTGAAACTACGGTTCTAAACCATAAAAAACAGGAGTGTCTATGTTGTTACGAGCAATGGTGAATTTCAAGAATTATCGGTGGGCTGCCCGCCTCACCGGCTTTGTAGGCATGGTGCTGATCGTTTCGTTTATGATTGGCGAGGGTTTTGCGATGCTTAAAAATGCTCACGCTTCCTATGACCTTTTATTTTTGCTCACGCTTTTTGTTTTCTCCTTTCTTGCCTACGTTGTTGGTTGGGTCATCGAAATTGTAGGCGGAGCACTGCTTAGCCTTGCGGGGATTGCCATAGGCTTTTACGTTGCTTTCTCACCGGTATTTCAATCATGGTATTACATCCCCCTATTATCACTGCCCTTCCTTTTGCCCGGATTTTTTTTCCTCATGTCGTGGCGACACAAAATTTTACGCACCCGAAAGTCATAGCATGGCTTAGGGTAGGCTAGTGCGATGGAAAGCCATCCTATGACTTACTAGTTTAGTATCTGCAAAGTAGCAGTTAGAAAAATCTACGATTTGAGATTTAAGATGTTAGATTTAAGATGTTGGTGATATTCAGCACAATCTAAAATCTCCGATCTTTAATCTTCAATTTTAATCAAAAGAAATCGACTTTATTGATAGACATGATTTAGTCTTAGCATGGCTAAGAGCCATACCATGACTGCTTCCTACGACTTTTCCCCAACAAAATGATCAGCCTTGTACTCGAAAAGTACGTTGAAAGTAGTCAGGCTTCCGTATATCCTGGTGATGTATTGCTGGAGGCTCACCTTTTCTTCGTCCGAAAGGTCGCTGCTGTTGATGCGCTGCTCCATAACCCGCACTCTGTCGCGCACCATTACTATCTTATGAAAGAATGTGTCGATAGGCATTTCTTTCGAGGATAAGTCTTCGCGTCCGGCTTGCAAAATCAGCTTACCTCCCGTCCACTTCTTATCCATTTCTATCACTTCCTGTAAGTCGGAATAGCGGCGCAAAGTTTTTACCATCATGGCTTCCACCTGCTCGTAGCTTATCAAGTCGCGGTCGGGTTCCATAATATCGATGATTTCCAGCAATTCATAATTTCTGGAGATTTTGCGCCAGCCCAATTCCATAAACACAATTTCGTAAGCCTCGCTCGAAGCCTGAATGATTACTCCTGCGCCAAATTCGGGATGCTTTACCCGTGTTCCAATTCCCAATGTTTGTTCTTCCATTATCGTTGATATTTAATTATCTAAATATTTATTTTTGAAATTTATAATATGAAAAACTAAGGTATTCCTAAAAAAAGTATTTTTGCAAAACAAATTTTTTTAAGGAAGCAAAATTATTTACAAACGAATTACTTGGAGGTAAAATGTTTAAAAAGTTATTTCTTTTCGCATTGGTTGCATTATTTTTTGCAGCCTGCAACAATGCCGGTACTGAATCGGCCACACAAGCAGCAGCTTCGGAGACTACCGAGCTAGAAAGTCCCGAAATGATCGCAATGACCACGGCGGATTTTAATACCCACCCCGAGGATTTCGTGGGTAAAAACATCATGATCGAAGGTACTGCGGTACATGTTTGTAAGCATGGCGGCAAGCGCTTGTTTATTATTGGTGATGAAACCGAAGAAGATCGCATTCAGGTGAAGGCCGGCGATGCCATCGATGCCTTTGATGTAGAACTTGAAGGTAGTGATGTGGCTATCGTGGGTACTGTTGACGAATTGCGTATCGACGAAGCCTATCTTACCGAATGGGAAAACGAGCTAAAGGCCGACAACCCCGAATCGGAGCTTAAAATCCATCGCGGCGAAGAAGGCCACGAACACGACGAAGGCGATCCCAATGCCGAGTTTGAACAAATCGAAAACTACCGCACTCAGCTTGCCGATCAGGGCGTTGACCACTTGTCGTTCTATTCGATAATTGCCAACGAATACAAAGAGAAAAAGTAAGAAAATCAAAATTTGACAAATTAAAAGGCCCGAAATATTTTTCGAGGCCTTTTTTAATATTTCAGGAAATGAGCAAGTTTAAATGGAGAAAATATAACCGGGCTATTCATCGCGATTTGGGCTATTTCTTTTTTGCCATGAGCGTAATATACGGACTTTCGGGTATTGCCATCAATCATATCGGCGATTGGAATCCCAATTATGTAGTTACTAATAAGATGGTTGATTTCGGCAAACCGGTCGATCGCAATCTTACCAAGACGCAGCTTATCGAATTTCTTGCTAAGTACGATGAGGCCGATAATTATAAAAAACATTATTTCCCCAACGCGAGTATGCTAAAGGTATTCCTGGATGGTGGCAGTGTGCTAATAGATACCGAAACGGGTCGTGGGGAAATCGAAAAGATCAAACGCCGCCCGGTTTTCCATGCAGTGAATTATCTGCATTACAACCCAAAAAACTGGTGGGTCTGGTTTTCGGATGCTTATGCCATTGCCCTGGTTTTGCTGGCGGTGTCAGGACTTTTCATTCTTCGTGGAAAAAATGGGATCACCCGCCGGGGTGCCTGGCTAACTATTGCTGGTATTCTTATCCCGGTACTTTTTTTGGTGCTGCATTATTAGATACTCTAAAGCCGCTTTACTTAAATCTTTTATCCATTTTTTTGGAGGTGAAAAGTAAAAGATCAAAGGGGCAGGATTGCCAAAAAGAATTTGAAAATCTAAAATTGAGAACATACAGGAGAATGTAATTTCTGTAATTTGTTGATATGCAAGCGCAATTTTAACTTTTTTTTAGAGGCATAAAAATTGCTGAAAGTCCTATCAGTATTAAAAAAAAATTAATCTATAACAAAAATCCAAATTATGAGAAGTTTTACTATCCTCTTAAGTTTGATCCTGATGATCGGACTCATTTCATGCAAAAAAGATATCCAGGACGACAATCCCAATCCACAAGCCGAAGTTACCGCTGTAAGCCCTGATTTTGATTGGAATATGCAGCACGATGTGAGCATTACTTTAAAAAATGCCGAAGGTAAATTTATTAATATAGCTCCATCGGCTGGTGCAGATGCCTGGCTTAAGCTCTTGTGCAAAACCGAAACTTATACCACCATCATAAAAATGCCCAAGGCTACAAGTACTGTTTCCATAAATGGGAATATGGTTGCAATTGTAAATGGCGCAATTTCGTATTCGTTAGCCAACGATTTTAAATCGGTGGCTTCGGCTACACAGGCGCTCAGCTTTGATGAATTGGATGAAGATTATGTAGCTGTTGGAAATCCTGGCATAGCAGATTATCCCGTGCTTATGGAATGCTGGATTAAAACCGATGGCTCGCTTGACTGGGCTGATGATATGGTGCTGATGAGCTATTGCAGCAGCACCGAAGAAGGTACACAGATGGGCGTGTTTATCAACCACGATGGAGCCGGTCAAGGGAAGGTGAGCGTGAGAGCCTACAAGGCTTCTATGGGCGAGGAACAAACAGGAACCAAGATTGTGGCCGATGATGCCTGGCGTCACATCGCTGTTGTTTTTGATTCAGAAAGTAGCCGAACCTTATACATCGATGGTGCGTTGGAATTTACACAAACCACTGCTACCACCCTCATGCCTGCAGATCTCGACCAGTTTACCATCGGTGCCTGGAGCGATAACAATGTGCTGTCAGCCTTTTACCATGGCGCAATCGACGAGGTAAGGCTTTGGAATGTAAGCAAAACCGCAGGCGAAATCAATGCGTATCGCACCCGTTCGGTAAATCCGGGAGCAACAGGTTTGACCGGATATTGGAACATAGAAGAAGGCTCAGGAACCACTACGGCAAATCAAACGGCTACCGCAGGAATTGATGGTGAATTGCTGAGTAATAATTATGGTGGCAAATCTTTCGCTGAAGGGCCAGATTGGTTAGGAAATATTGATACTGATGAAGATGGTATTGTAAATCCCAACGATGATTATCCCCACGATCCTCTTCGCGCCTTCAACAACTATTGGCCGGCAACGCCATACACTCTCGCTTTTGAAGACCTGTGGCCAAGCATGGGCGATTACGATTTAAATGATATGGTGGTAAAATATCGCTTCAACAGCGTTACCAATGCAAGTAATGAATTGGTAGAAGCCTTTGGTAATTTTACTTTAGTTGCCTCGGGAGCATCTTTAAGCAAGGGCTTTGGCTTTAGCTTGCCCGGAGCCGGTATCGATGATGCCGATTTTAATGTGATGGTTCCCTCCAACCAAAAACAAGAGGGCTATATTGCATTTGACGGTAATGGTACTGAAGCCGGACAAAACGGCGAAGTAGTAGTGATTGCCCATGAAAAACTTCCCTGGAAAGGTAACACCATCCAGGGAGAATATTTCGGAACCTATTCTTTTTATGTAAAATTTAATATGATAGCCACCGATAAAACTGTGGATTATTTTGACTTTGATACCTGGAATCCCTTTTTTGTTCTTCGGGTTGGTGAAGATAATTTCGATCGTCGCCAGGAGCTACACCTTCCTGGATATCCACCAAGCTATCTTGCTACCCAATGGGATCCCAATCCTGCGGTTGAGCGCATGTATTTCGATACTTTAAACGATGGTTCCAATTTTCCCACCGGCGGGGCATCAGGAAATCTTTGGTACAAAACCAACGAAGATGCTTTTAGCTGGCATATCAATTTTGGACAGTATTATCCCTGGGGTCTGGACATCCCGGACGATTTTGAATGGGCTATCGAAGCCGATGGTCAGCACAATCCCGGCGCAGGTCTCTACCGCTTTACCCTTATCGAGGCCTACGAAAATTTCGACGACTGGGCATCGAGCAACGGCACTGCGCACGCTGATTGGTATGTGAGTCCGTCCAACACCGATTTTATTTATCAACAACCCTAAGCTTTTACAGCGATCGTATATAAAAAAGAATTTGTTGTGGAGTGATTTGAAAAGTGTTGATAATTCCTGTTCGTTGAAAGCATAACAGCTTTGGGAGCTTAGCTCCCTTGCGACGGAACGATTAACATCCCCGCTAATTTCGTATTAGCGGGGTTTTTTATTGCCTCCACTTCTGTGTTTTTTTATTTCTTTGCTATTTTTTTACAAAAGACTACGAATGACAAAAGAACGACTTAGCGGGATATTACTCCATCCCAGCGCACTACCCGGAAAATATGGTATCGGGGCACTTGGCCAAGAGGCCTTACGATTTGTTGATTTTTTGCACCAGGCCGGGCAAAATCTTTGGCAGGTGCTGCCCATGGGGCACACAGGCTACGGCGATTCGCCCTACCAGTGTTTCTCCATTTTTGCCGGAAATCCGATTCTGATCGATATCGAAACCTTGATAGATGAAGGACTTGTACATCATGATGACTTGCCCACCGGTTTTGATTGGCTCGACCATAAGGTGGACTATGGCAATGTGATTAATTTTAAAAGAGAGGTACTGTACGAGGCGTATCAGGTTTTTATGTACTCGGAACCCTCGAATAGTGGTTTTCAAACCTTTGTAGCGAAAAACGATTTCTGGCTTCACGATTATGCACTTTTTATTGCCATTAAAGAATCGTTGGGAGGCAAGCCCTGGTGGGAATGGCCACTTAAGTTGAAAGTGAAGGATGAACAGGCAATAGAGACTTTTGATGCTGAAAATGCGGACGAGATTAACTTTCATAAATTTGTTCAGTATCAGTTTTATCGCCAATGGGATAAGGTAAAAAGCTATGCCAACAGCAAGGATATTAAAATCGTGGGCGATATCCCGCTGTATGTGGCGCACGATAGCGCTGATGTGTGGAGCAAGCCTCAGCTTTTTCAGTTTGATGAGGAACGAAACCCCACAAAGGTTGCAGGGGTGCCGCCCGATTATTTCAGCAGCACGGGGCAACTCTGGGGAAACCCGCTTTACGACTGGGACTATATGAAGGCCCATGGCTTTGTGTGGTGGCTCCAACGAATCAAGTCCACCACCGAACTTTACGACCTGGTGCGCATCGACCATTTCAGAGGATTCGAGGCGTATTGGGCGGTGCCTTATGGCGATGAAAATGCTATAAACGGCAAGTGGGTGGAAGCTCCCGGCCAGGAATTGTTCGAGACAGTGAAAGCGCAGCTCGGCGATTTGCCCATCATAGCCGAAGACCTTGGCATCATAACCCCACCGGTTGAAAAGCTGCGTGATGATTTTGGTTTTCCGGGAATGAAAATCCTTCAGTTTGCCTTCCATTCCGATGAAGGCGATGGCTACCTGCCGCACAATTACATCCGCAACTGCGTGGTTTATACCGGCACCCACGACAACGATACCCTTCGAGGCTGGTTCGATGCGCTGGAACAGGATGTTCAGCAGCGTGTGCTCGATTATGTAGATGGCGATGTGAATAATGTTATCCAAAAAATGATTCGCCTGGCATGGAGTTCCGTAGCCCAAATGGCCATTATTCCTTTGCAGGACTTGCTCGATCTGGGCAGTGAGGCTCGCATGAATATACCCGGCACGCCGGGCGGCAACTGGCAGTGGCGTTTTACCCCCGATAAGCTTAGCCATGAGAAAATCCAATGGCTGCACCAAATCACCAAAATTTATAACCGTTAAGCATTTTTATGGCTTCAAAAATATCGATCTATCAAACTTTGCCCCGTCTATTTGGAAATACCTGCGCCGACGGGGTTTTTAACGGCACCATCCAACAAAATGGCTGTGGCAAGTTCGACGACTATACGCCACAGGCTTTGGCCGAAATACGCCAACTTGGAATTACCCACATCTGGTACACCGGAATTATCCAACATGGATGCATGACCGATTATTCGTCCCATGGAATTCCCACCGATCATCCCACGCTTTTGAAAGGGCGCGCAGGTTCGCCTTATGCCATCAAAGATTATTATGATGTAGATCCCGATCTGGCTGTAGATGTCAAGCATCGTATGGCTGAGTTTGAAGCGCTGGTGCAGCGCACGCATCAGGCAGGCATGAAGGTGATTCTCGATTTTGTGCCCAACCATCTTTTCAGGCAGTATTCTTCGGATAGTCGCCCACAAGGCATTTCGGATTTTGGCTCCGGTGATGATCCTGCCAAGGCTTTCGACCGAGATAATAACTTTTATTATCTGCCCAATACTCAGTTTCAATTGCCGGATAATATCGAATGGCTTGGGCATATTAAAGATGAGCTGCCCGCAAAGCCTTATACCGAAAGGCCTACCAAAGCTACCGGAAATGATAAATTTGAAGCTAAGCCCGATAAAAACGATTGGTACGAAACCATTAAGCTAAATTATGGTATCGATTTCCATAATGGCCGCAGCTATCATTTTGACCCCATCCCCGACACCTGGCACAAGATGCTGGAGGTGCTAACTTTTTGGGCCGGCAAGCAGGTGGATGCCTTTCGCTGCGATATGACCGAGATGGTGCCCGTTGAATTCTGGCATTGGGCTATCCAAAAGGTTAAGGAGCAGTTTCCTGACCTGATTTTTATAGCTGAAATATACAACCCCCTCCAATATTACAATTATGTAAATTTTGGTGGCTTTGATTATTTGTACGATAAGGTGGGCTTGTACGATACTTTGAAAAATATTATTTGCCATCAGGCTTCTACGTCCGGTCTTAGTAATTGCTGGCAGATCTTGGATGGCCTGGATGCACAGATGTTGCGCTTTCTCGAAAACCACGATGAGGTACGCCTGGCCTCCACCGCCTTTGCCGGACGGGCTGATGCCGCAATTCCCGCAATGCTGGTGGCTGCTTGTATGCACCAGGGGCCGATAATGATTTACAATGGTCAGGAGGTGGGCGAGCCTGCCCGGGGTGCCAGCGGCTTTAGTGGCGATGATGGCCGAACTTCGATTTACGATTATTGCGCTATGCCCGAGCACCTGAAATGGATGAATACAGCGAAGTTTGATGGGGGAAGGCTTTCGGCAGCTCAGCAGGACTTGCAGAATTATTATCAAAAGCTCCTCAGTTTTTCTATTGCCAGCGAGGCCATTTCCCAGGGTGCTTTTTACGATTTGATGTATGCCAATCCTTATGATGTGATGCCCTGCCGCGATAAAGTTTACGCCTGGCTTAGGCATTCCAAAAATCAAAAATTACTATTGATTGTGCATTTTGATGCTAATTCCACAAACAATTTTCATCTTAGAATTCCCGAACATGCCTTTGGCGAAATGCAATGGATGAAAAAAGAATCAATTACCATAAGGGAAGTATTGCCTGATGGCGAAGCGATGAAGTTTGAAAAAAGCGTGTTAATCAATCATGGCCTCAATCTTAGCATGGAGGGGTTTTCTTCACGAATTTTTGAGATGGAGTAGGAGGAGAGTATTTTAATTAGTGTCTGTCCATAAAGTCGGTGCTTTTGAATAGCCCCGGGTTTTAACCCGGGGAAATTGAGTTTGAAGATGTCCACCCCGCGATTTCGCCACGCCGTAGGCGTGGCGAAATCGCGGGGTTTTTCCTCTTTCCCATTTAATCCCTGCCCTAAAAGACGACCTGTACCGCTTTTGCGGGAGGGCTATTCAAACCTCACGAAACGACTAAAAAGACAGACACAAATAGGGCGCAATCTTATTTCGCCGGAAGGGTAAATGTGAAAACACTGCCCTTGCCTTCGGCACTTTCTACCGTGAGCTGTCCGCCATTGCGCTCCACAAAATCTTTGCACAGCAGCAGGCCCAGCCCGGTTCCCGACTCGTTGGCCGTGCCCTTCTTTTTAATCTTAGCCTTGAGGTCGAAAAGATTGCTCATCATCTTTTCGGATATGCCTATGCCTGTATCGACAATTTTGCATTCGATAAAACCATCCACTTTTTTCGCTTCATAACTAACAGCACCCTTGGCGTTGGTAAATTTTAGCGCATTTGAAGTAAGGTTTCGGATGATGGTTCGCAGCATATTTTCATCAGCAAAAACAAAGGTGTTTTTTGGTATTAAATTTTGGATATTGATATTTTTGCTTTGGGCATTTTTTTCCTGGAGTTGGATGGCCTGCCTTATAATTTGCTGCAGGTCGATTTTTACGGGATAGTGTTTGATGTTTTCCGAGCTTTTGCGCGTCCAGTCCAGCAAGTTTTCGAGTAGGGCAAATATTTCTTCGGACGAGTTGCGAATAATTCGGATAAACTTGCGCTGGTCAGCATTTGTAAAATCATCGTAGTCATCGTTGAGCAGGTTGGCAAAGCCAATAAGCGAGTTGAAAGGGCTTTTCAGGTCGTGGGCAATGATCGAGTAAAAGCGGTCGCGGGTATCGTTGATGTCGATCAGTTTTTTTTCGTTTTCGCGTAATTCTTTGGTACGTTCATTCACTTGCCTCTCCAACTTTTTGGTAACGTATCTTTTATTGATAATTAAATATGCGATTGCTCCTAATGCGAGGAGAATAAAAGCCGCTAATAAAATGATAAGACTAAAATAATACTGGTTTCGTTCGGCTTTTGTTTCCATCAGTTCTACTTCTTGCTGATACATTTGCTGGGTTTTTTTCTGCTCATTTTGGTGTATTTCTATCAAGAGTGCTGCTAAATTATTTCGCCCATTATTATTGTATTTTTCTGATAATGGGACGTACAATCCGATATAAGAATGCGCCAGTTGGTGCGATTCTGATCTTTCGCAAAAATTGATGTATTGGATATAATATTTTAATAAAAGCCTGTCAACATTTATATCTTCTGCGTACACAAAACCCTGGTCAAGGCATGCTTTCATTTTGGCCAGTTGCATTTTTTGGTAATAACAAGAGGCAAGGTTGACATAGTTTTGTGCGATTCCAAATTTATTGTCTATTTCAATATTGATGTCCAGAGCCTGCTCATAGTATAAAAACGCTTCGGTGCAGTTTTGATTCATTTCATAAATCCTGCCCATTCTATTGTATAATTCGGAGCGTTGATATTTAAAATCCTTGGATAATAAATAATCCAGGCTAAGCTCGCAAGCCGCCAAAGCTTTATCATATTTTCCGTCCTTAAACAACACATTACCTCTTAGTTGATTGATAAATGCTATTTTGCCCTCAAACTTATTTTTTGTGGCAATCGTCTCTGCGCTGTCCAAAAAATTCAATGCCTGGCCGTAGTTGCCTATATTGAGATAAATATTTGCAAGGTTCATGCAGTGCTGGCTCAAAAAATTCTGCGTCCCCACATCACCTTTCACGTAATCAAGATTTTGCCATGCCTCGAAATATAGCTTGTAAGCCTCGGCCCATTCTCCGGTTTTCAGGTACAAATCGCCCAATTCTTGCGCTGCTCCAATCCAACCATAATAGCTGTTGTCTTCAAGCGTTTTTTCCATCGAAAGCTGGAGGTGTTTTTTTGCATCAGTAAAATTGCCCAACTTCATTTCGGTATAACCGAGCCAATAATAAACCCATCCTAAAAAATTAGCCTTGTTTAATTCATCGGCTATCGCCCAGGCATCCACGAAGTAGGCAAGGGCTTCGGCGTTTTTATCATTACGACAATGCGCTTTACCCAAAAGCATTTTGGATTGAAAAAGACGGGACGAATCATTAATACTTGCAAAACGTCGGTTTAATTCATCGTTGTAATAGATGGCACTATCAAATTGACTAAGCGAAACAAAATTTTCGCTGATGCGATAATAGAGCAGTGACATCATTGCCGAATCGCCAAGCTGGGAGTATATTTTCAATGCCTGGCGATCGTATTCCAAGCATTTTTCGTAATGAAGCTGATATTTGTAAATACTCGAAAAAAGCATGCAGGTCCCTGCTTCCTTGGATTTCATCCCACTCAATTCGGCGAGCTTCAATAGTTGTGTGGCATAGCCAATGGCAAGCTTCGATTGCTTGTCGTAATAATAGGTAACCAATTTTTCCAGCGTTTGCATTCGTTCGATGCCGCTTTGCCGGCCAAGGTCTGCTTTTAGGCTGGTGATGCTATCAGGCTCGTTAGCTTTGGCGATAAGATATGGGAAGGCCAGGGTAAAAGCGAGAATAAGTATCTGGATGATTGCCTGCCTTTTCAATGCTGAAATTTTTTGTTTACAAAAATAGATTTTTTTTGCATAGGTTTTGAAAATGATTGTTCGGTATTAATTATATACTTTTGATGAAATTATTAAATAAATAAAACATCATGGAACGCAAAGATTATTACATCGCATTGGGCAAGTTGGTTTATGCTATCGCACAGGCCGATGGAAAGGTGCAAAGCGAGGAATCTTCCCGCATCTTCGATTTTGTCATTGCTCAACTGTCCAAGGCTGAATATGCCCCCGAAAAGGGAAAAACAGCCTTGAAAGTTTTTGATATCGAAAAAGAATTCCACCGCCTGCGCGAAGAAAAAGTCCCGGCACAATTGGTCTGTCAGCAGTTTATCGATTTTGTGGATACGCATAATGCCGATTTTACCGAGAAACATAAAACCACTTGCATCAGCCTGATGAAAGATGTGGCTGAAGCCCACGAAGGTATTAATGAGGCCGAAAATGCGATGATTTCTAAAATTAAAAAGCACCTCGATAGTTTATAAAAGCGATGAAGTTAAGCGACCTAACGCATACACTCGAAAATGGCATGATGGTGTTTCCGGGTGATTCCCCACCCATGTTCCAAAAAACCTTGACCCATGTTAACGATGGTGCCCAGGTTATCCGTATGGATATTGCTACTCATCACGGAACGCACATCGACTGCCCCCTGCATTTTGTTGCCGATGGTAAATCAACGGATAATTCGGAATTGGGAAATTTTTATGGAAAAGCCGTCATTGCAGACTGTACACAGTTTGGCACCGATGACCAAATTAGTGCTGACCACTTGCAAGGCTTAAACCTGAATTGGGATACCCTGGATTGGCTTATCGTTTATACCGGCTGGTACAAGTATTGGAGCACGCCTCGCTATTTAGAAAATTTTCCGGTATTATCAGTCGAAGCTGCCCGTTTTCTGCAAGGTAAAAAACTGAAGGGCATCGGCCTGGATGTAATCTCTATCGATGCCATCGACTCGGTAGATTATCCGTTACACAAGATAATTTTGGGCAGCGGCATGTACGTCATCGAAAACCTTTGCAATTTGCACCAAATCCCTGAGGGCGAATTTACCCTTGCAGCCTTTCCCTTAAAGATAGCTCAGGGCGATGGTTCGCCAATACGCGCCGTGGCTTTGACAGCGTGAAGTTCATGTACACAGCATTTGTACTGTTTTCTTTAGAGCATTTTCATTAGTTACCTTCATTTATTTATCACCTCCGGGCATTTATCACCTCCGGGCATTTATCACCCATAAGCTATCTCCATGCTTAACAACTTTTAACTGTGAAAATAAAACTTAGCAAATTCAATCTTCGTTAACAAGCGACTTTTTGTAAGAGCCACCTTTCATTTTCCTTCACCGAAGGATTTTAAGAAAATGCATTGTTTCAATAAATGAGCCAGCTAACAAATTAAAAATTTAAACTTAAATGCAGATAAAAATGAGAAAATTTGTTGTTATGATTTTTGCCGCATTTCTTGGCGGTATTATTTCGGTAGGTATCTATGCAAGTTTGCAGGAGGATACAAATCAAGCACAAAATCAAGGGTTTTACGCCCAGGCAAACAACACTGATTTTGTTGCCCAAAATGCTGACTACGCAGCACCGGCAGCTATTCCAATGGATGCACCGGATTTTATCGATGCCGCCGATTTAACAGTTCACGCCGTGGTGCATATCAAAACCGAGGTGCGTCGAAGAACTTCCGCTTACGATGATTTCTTTTATCAGTTTTTTGGCCAACCCCAGCCCCAGCACAACCAGCCGCTGATAGCCACAGGTTCAGGAGTTATCCTTACCGATGACGGCTATATTGTAACTAACAATCATGTGGTGGCTAATGCCGAGCGCCTTGACGTTACCCTGAACGATAAGCGCACTTACGAGGCCGAGGTTGTAGGTACCGATCCTGCCACCGATTTAGCTTTGATAAAAATTAACGAAACCGGACTTATTTCTTTAGCTTATGGCAATTCGGATAAGGTAAGGGTAGGAGAGTGGGTGCTCGCCGTGGGCAATCCCTTCAATCTTACTTCAACAGTAACCGCTGGTATTGTGAGTGCCAAGGCACGCGATATTAATATTTTAGGTTCTAATGCTGCTATCGAATCGTTTATCCAAACCGATGCCCCGATAAACCCCGGAAATAGCGGAGGAGCCTTGGTTAACACCCGAGGCGAATTAATAGGAATTAATGCAGCCATTGCCTCCAACACCGGTTCGTATGCCGGCTATTCGTTTGCCATCCCCGTAAATCTTGTAAAAAAGGTGGTCAACGACTTTATCAATTATGGTGAGATACAACGCGCTTACATTGGTGTTACCATTCGTGATATCGACAGCAAATTTGCCGACGAAATGAAACTAAAAGACCTCTTGGGCGTGTACGTGGTTTCGGTGGTCGAAAACAGCTCAGCTGCTGATGCCGACATTCGCGCCGAGGACATTATCCTTACCATCGATGGTGCACCCATTTCAAGCGTTTCGCGTTTACTCGAAGCCGTAGGTCAGCACAACCCGGGCGACCGCATTCAGGTTGAATTGCGCCGCGATGGAAAAATTCGTCAAAAAGAAGTTTTGCTCAAAAACAGGCAAAACAATTTTGAGGTACTTAGCCAGGAAGATGTAGCCATGATAGACAAGCTGGGCGCAAGCTTTGAGGAAGTTAGCAGCGAAGACAAGCAATCCCTGGGTATCGATCATGGTATGAAGATCGTGGATCTGCGTCGTGGAAAGCTTATGGATAAAGGCATTCGCGAAGGTTTTATCATTACCGAGATCGATAAAAATCCCATCCGTTCATCTGCCGATCTTAATACCCTGCTATCGGGCAAACGCGGCGGTGTGCTTATCGAAGGAGTTTATCCCAACGGCCAGCGCAGTTATTACGCCATAGGCATGTAAACCGCTAGTATTCTTTTTAGCAAAATTATTCCGCAATTTTCAAAACATTAACCATGTAATCTTGTTAGGATAGATTGCATGGTTATTTTTTATTTTAAATGTTTAGATGTTTTTACAATATTTTAACACTCATCAGAGTTAGCCTTTTTTCCCGACTCAAAAACAGGTGTCGAACTAAATGCACAATTATCGAAATTTTTTATACTAATTTTAAGAAAAAGTTGAATGAGACAGCTTAAGATCACCAAATCAATTACGAATCGTGAGACTGCTTCTCTGGACAAGTATCTTCAGGACATCGGTAAAGAAGAACTCATTACCGCCGAAGAAGAGGTACAGTTGGCCCAGCGGATCAAACAAGGCGACCAAACGGCATTAGAAAAATTAACTAAGGCCAACCTGCGTTTTGTTGTATCCGTAGCCAAGCAATACCAAAACCAGGGTCTTAGTCTTCCTGATCTTATCAACGAGGGTAATTTAGGACTTATAAAAGCTGCCCAGAGATTTGACGAAACCCGCGGATTTAAGTTTATTTCTTATGCCGTATGGTGGATTCGTCAATCAATTCTGCAGGCACTTGCCGAGCAATCTCGCATCGTTCGTTTACCCTTGAACCAGGTAGGATCGTTGAACCGCATTCGTAAGGAATCTTCTAAACTTGAGCAAAAATTTGAGCGCCCGCCTTCGCCCGATGAAATCGCAGCCTCGCTCGATCTGCCCGAAAACAAGGTGGAATCGGTACTGAAAATTACTACCCGAACTGTTTCGATGGACGCGCCCCTTACCCAGGACGAAGACATGAGCTTGCTCGATGTTTACGTTTCGGACGACAGCCCACACACCGACCGGGAGCTGATGAAGGAATCGCTGGCCAAAGAGATTCAGCGTTCGCTGGCTACTCTTACGAAAAAAGAGAGAGATGTTATCAATCTTTATTATGGTATTGGAATGAATCACGGGCTTACCCTCGACGAAATCGCCATGAAATTTGATCTTACCCGCGAGCGGGTGAGACAGATTAAGGAAAAAGCGATCCGCCGCCTGAAGCATACCTCCAGAAGTAAATTGCTGAAGGCCTACTTAGGGCAATAAAATTTTGATGACTAAAAAAAAGGGTTTGTTTAATTAAGCAAACCCTTTTTTTTTGTTGCTAACTGTAACATTTTATTTTTGTGCGTGTCATTACAATGATTTAATGATGAAAACAGCAATGGCAGAAACCGGGCAGCACGCCGATTTGATGGAGGCATGTAGAATGAACGACCGAAAGGCTCAGGAGAAAATCTACGACCTATACGCTCATGCCATGTACAACGCCAGTTTCCGCATCGTAAATCATACGGCCGAGGCCGAAGACCTCATGCAAGAATCGTTCATTGAAGCTTTTGAAAAACTACACACCTTTCGTGGCGAAGGCTCGGTGGGGGGCTGGCTGAAACGCATCGTGGTTAACAAATCCATAAATTACCTGCGGCAGAAAAAAGCACTTACCAGTTTGGAAGATGCCGAGGTAGAATTGCCGGCGCAGGATGTGGATACCGAAGAATATTCGGAAAACATGTTTTGCCGGCTCGAAGAAGTAAAGCATGGCATGGCTTGCCTGCCAATAAATTATCGAATCATTCTTTCGCTGCATCTGCTCGAAGGATACGACCACAACGAAATATCGGAGATATTAAATATCTCGTACCAAAATGCACGGACAAAATTTGTTAGAGCAAAACAAAAATTGTTGCAGATTATCATCGAATCAAGAGCTTAGGTTTTTACAATGATCAGAAACATTTATTTAACAAAGAAAATTCATCAAAACAAAATAACATCATGTCGTTTCTCGATAAGAAAATAAAAGACAATATCGCGTTTTTTGATGATAAGCCAATTCCCGATGGGCACAAAAAACGCTTTCTCCAGCGGCTCGACAGCGTTCGGTTTGAGGAGAGCAAGACCGAGCGTTGGAGCGGGTGGTTTAAAATTGCTGCCGTAATCCTGATTTTGATCAGTGCTTCCATTGTTTTGATAAAAGTTCCCTTTAGCCAATTAGGCTCCACCATGGTGAAAGAGGTTACCAATATTACTTTTGGCAGTGAAATTGAAAATGTGTTTGCTTACTATGATGCGCTGTCGCAGCAAAAAATGGAAAAGATTGACGCGCTGGCACCCAATCCCGCCGAAGCAGAACGGATAAAACAAATAGCCCAAAAAAAAATGCAGTCGCTTGATGCCAACCTTGCCGCCATCGAAAAAGAATACGCACGCTTTCCGGATAACGAAAGGGTGAAAGCCGCCCTGGTAAACAACAAGCGGAAGAAAAATGAGGTGATGGATGAACTATTAAAACAACTGGATGAAAGCAATAAAATGCAAACCAATGTATTGCCGATCCCGGTTCCAAGTACAAATCAATAAACGAACGATACAATGAAAAATCAAAAACTAACATTCGCCCTTCTTGGCTTAATTGCCCTGCTTTTTGTGCCGGGCTTGATGCGAGCCGATGAAATAGAACGGACTTTGGCGCAAAAGAAATTTGATGTCAGCAGCAATGCCATGCTCGAAATCGATCATAAGTTTGGTGAAGTGATTTGCAAAAACTGGGACGAGAAGGCCATTTCGGTAAAAGTAACCGCCACACTAAAAGCCAGGAGCATGGACAAAGCCGAAAAACTACTCGACCGGATTGAGGTGAAATTGAAGGGCAATAGCGAAGGTGTAAAGGTAGAGTGTGATTTTGATGATCGCATTTTTGATGGCAACAAAGATCAAATATCCATTCAGATTATGGTAATGATGCCCGAAGATATACGCCTGGATCTGGAACACCAGTTTGGAAATGCCTACATCGATGTGGTGAGCGGCTCAACGAACATTAGTAGCGAATATGGAACGCTTGAGATTAAAGCATTGAAAAATGAAAGCAACAAGATAGAAATCGACTTTGGCGAAGCCCGCATTAATTATTTGCATCAGGGCGATGTTGATATTTCGTATTCCACTTTTACTGTGGATGAAAGCCAGAGTTTGAATATAGAGACTTCATATTCAAATGTAAAAATTAATAAGGCCGAAAATATTGAAATCGAAAACGAAGGTGGCAATGTTAGCATTGGTCGGGTAGAAACCATCAATCTATCCTCAGCATTTTCCGATTTTAGTATTAATCGATTAGGCGACTTTATGAAGGCCAAAACCGAATATGGTAGCCTTAGGCTTGATGCCATAAGTGTTGATTTTAGCGGCGTGGAAGTGGAAAATAGTTTTGGCGGCGTATCACTCAATTTCGACCCCAATGCCTCCTTTGCGCTCCAGGCCCGTCTCGAATTTTGCTCGCTCGACTATCCGCAAAACCGTTTTGAGTTCTCGAAGCGCATCCTCGAAGCCACCGAAAAATATTATGAAGGAAGCGTTGGCGAAAAGGCCGATAAAGCTCTGGTGAAGGTGGAAAGCGATTTTGGAAATGTAATTATCAATATGTAATTTTATCAAAATCATTAATAAATTAAATACGATGAAAAATTCAATCATTTTTGTAATGGCTTTGTTGCTCACCCTAAGTTTTGCTTCGATAGATGCAGTGGCTCAGTGGGGAAGATTTGTAAAAGGAAACGGCATAATAAAAACACAGGAACGCACCCTGGGCGATTTTAGCGAAATTACCTTGAGCTGCTCGGTAGATTTATACCTAAGGCAGGGCAACGAAAACAAGGCTGTGGTTAAAGCCGATGAAAACCTGCTTGATATGATCGAAACGGAAATTTCGGGCAACACATTGACTATTGATATCGAAGGAAACATTAGCAGGTCGCGGGAGATGGTGGTTTACATTACCCTCAAGGATTTGAACAAGCTGATGGTCAACGGCTCGGGAAATGTGAAAACTGAAAGTAAAATCGCAGGTATGGATATGGAAATTCTTATCAATGGCTCGGGTGATGTGGAGATGGATTTGGATATGAAGAATGTGAATGCTGCTATTAATGGCTCGGGCGAGATGGACTTGTCGGGCGTTAGTGGCGATTTTAGTCTTAAAATCTCAGGCTCGGGCGATTTTGAAGGCGACAACATGCGGCTGAACCTTTGTGATATTCAGGTTTATGGCTCGGGTGATGTGGAAATGGCTGGCCGCGCAGCTACAATCAAAATTAAACAATCCGCTTCGGGTGATATCAATTTATTCAATCTGGATGCACAGGATGCCAGAGTAAACAGCAACGGATCGGGCAATGTCGTTTTATCGGTTTCCGGCAAACTTGAAGCCGATTTGCATGGCTCGGGCGATATTACCTACAAGGGCGAACCGCTAAGTATCGATGTTTCGGCTACTGGCTCTGGCGAGGTTTATCACCGATAGTTTCTTTATAAAATTTCTAAAATCAAATTCTATGAAAACAAATTTATTTTTGAGTATTTTTTCTTTTGTTGCCATGATTTTTATGGGTGCATGCTCCGGTTTCATTGGCATCGATGGCAATGGAAATGTAGTAAGCGAAACGCGCGATGTGGAAAGCTTTGATGAAATACATGTGGGCGGAGCTTTCAAGGTTATCCTTGTACAGGGTGATAGCGAAGGGCTAAGTATCGAAGCGGACGAAAACCTTTTGCCTATGATCAAAACCTCCGTCAGAGGAAACAAGCTGATAATAAATACCTCCGAAACTATTGGCCGGGCGCGTAAGCTAAACCTCTACGTCAGTTTCCGTGAATTAAAAAAACTGGATGTTTCGGGAGCCTGCGATGTGGTAGGTGAGGGTATGCTTCATTTTTCCAGCCTGGAAATTGAAGGCAGTGGTGCCAGCGAAATAGACCTTAGCCTGGAAGCTGACCTGTTGCGGTTTGATTGCTCCGGTGCCGCCGAAATCGACTTGTCGGGCAGCAGCAATCAATGCACCATCGAAATATCGGGTGCTGCCGATGTGGATGCCTTCGATTTGTTGGTTAAGCAAATGGAGATTCGCGCCAGTGGTGCCGCCGATTTACGCGTTCATGCCACCGAATCGCTCAAAGTAAACGCCAGCGGTGCGGCATCGGTAGTTTACCGTGGAAACCCCAATATCTCACAAAGTATTAGTGGTGCCGGCAGTGTGCGACAGGAAAATTAGTATTTGTGTTTTTTGACGTTTCGAGAGTTCACCCAATATTTTGAGCATAATGAGGAAATGTGGAGCGAAGCGAAATCCCGCTATTGCGGGGACATTGGGGAAGATATTTCTCCCAAAAACAAATCCCCTATAAGTCTGAGAATGGAGAGGTCTATTTCCAAAATAATGTCATTGGTGTAAGCTCAAAACCCTGCCTGGCCAGTCATACAGGCTTATCATCACAAAAAACCTTAGTAGAAAATGCAACCCCAACGCGCCCTTAACCTTATCCAATCTGGAAATTAATAAGGTTGATTTTTCTTGAGGAATCATTTTTCTACTAAGATTAAAATAAAGAAAATAAGCTTGCCTGGCCAGCCAGACAGGCTTGCCATGTCGCATATTCGGCAATATATTTTTTGATATCCAGATGCTTGCAAAAACATGTCATTGGTATGCCGCAATTGCGGCAGGAGAAATCTCCTGAAATACAGGTTTTTGCAAAAACATGTCATTGGTAGGACTGAGCGGGACATTCCCTTCTCCTAATTAGTGTCTGTCCATAAAGTCGACTTTTTTTTGATTTAAGATTGATGATTAACGATTGGAGATTTTAGATTGTGCTGAATATCACCAACATCTTAAATCTTAAATCTCAAATCGTATATTTTTCTAACTGTTACTTTAAAGACAAGCACTAATTAGGGCTTGCTGAAAAACTCAAAATGACAATATTTCGGTGCTCTGCACCTTACGACATCCGTGTATCTTTTTTCTACAAAGATTGCGCGGCTCTGCCGCTTTGAATGTAGTACTTGCCAAGTATGGTCGAACCATAAGGAAATTTGTAGGTGCAGCCTGCCCGCGTAATGCATTCAGGCGGGCGCACCGTAATCTTTGTAGTAAATGGTGAGCTTATGGCACAAAGGTGCAACGCACCGCAATATTAAACGCAAGGTTTTATGAATAATCGTACAAAAAACCGTGCATTTAGATACAACATTATTTTTGTAATAGAATAAATAACAAGTTGTTATGAATTTCTCAGCAGACCCTAATTACGGGAATAAATCGTCAAATGAATTTGATTAGAAGTTTTTTCTATTTGCCGAATATTTTAAGTAATGAGCTTAAAGTTGTCTCCCCGCATTTGGGAAATGCCGTTGGCATTTCCCAAATGCGGGTGCTTTATTATCTTTTTTAAGAAAATTATAAAAGCAAACTCCTGCCGCCAAATTTCCAGATTCATCACTGCCGCCAGAACAAAACCGCGTTATACCATTCCTGCTTGAACTGTGGCTGGCGTTGCAGTTCAAAATCGTTTTCGGTGAAGGGATTGATGGCTTTGATAAAATCGAAGGTCAGATAAACGCGACTGCCTTGTTCTCCATAAATCCAGGTCTCGAGGTCTTCCCGCTTAAAAACTTTTTGTGGCTGGCCAAAAATGATGTAAATCATGCCCCGGTCGGTTTTCCACCCCTGCTTGTGTGAGGCAAAGAGCCTGTTGGACTGCTCCACGCGGCCATAATATTTTTGTATCAGTGCCACTGCTTCATCGGGGTTTCCGGCGGTAGCAATCCAAAAACTGTCCACCGCCTGTTTTACATCCCGGGATTTTATAATTTTTTCAAACTCCTTGTTGCTGGTGAGGTAGCGTAGGGGAGGAGCCAGTTGCTCGGCCTTTTTCACCTGTGGATAATAATCGGGAAACCGCATCAGGGTGAAGCCCGTTTTTTCGTTGGCTTCAGCCATAAACTGGAATATACCTTCCTTGGCATATTGCAAGGGTTCGCTCAATCCGTTTTCAACTTTAATTGTAAAATTTTCCTGAGGCTCGTAATCAAAAGCAGGCGAGTGGCGTTGCGAAAAAGGTGGGGCGGCGATCGGGAAATCCTCCTTAAAATAGCTTACCTGCAATTCGCTCAGGCGGGTATCGGCACATTTTATCCTAAATGGTGTTTTCCAGCTTACCCAATGTTCATAGATGATTTCATCTTGCATGGTAAGCGGCAAAAAATATTGCGCGCTGTTGGGCTTGCCTTTTTCGATTTCAATCGGGATCAATAAAGATTCGTTACGATGTAAATCGGTGAATTTTATTTCGCAAAGATAATTGCCCGGAAAAGCTGCTGCTAACGCAAAATTCAACTCCAGACTTACTGGATTTTCGTAATACAGGGTATCGGTCAGATTATAAATGGCTTCATCGAGTACCGCATTGCTTTGATAGGATTTGAATAGCTGAAATGAAATGCTGTAATTAGCCTCAAAATATTCCTCGCCAGGTACTTTTTGATATTCCAGCCCTTCGGTGGAATATTGCAGAAAAACCAGCGACAGGCTGTCACTTTCGTGAAATACCCGCAGGCCTTTGATCTGTAAATCCGCTTCATGGTTGTAGTTCACAGCCAGATTGGTGTAAGTAGCCTCGTTTGTAGTTTTGCATGCCTGGCTCAAAAAAATGAACACGGCCAACATAGCCCACAAGGGTAGCCTTGAATTACTTTTCCTGATTAAGATTGCTACTTGTAATTTTTGTTTCATCCGTATTTTATTTAAAAAAATATTATTCAAAAAATCGCATTTTGTAAAGACGCGCAACTTGCGCGTCTCCGCCCGATAAATGAGACGCGCATGTTGTTATCAGATAGAGACGCGCATGTAGCGCGTCTTTACTCCAAGTTAGTGCTTGCAGCCTGAACCTCCAACTTTTCACCTCATCAATACTAAAACATTGCATTTTTTTTTATCTTATTAACAATAAAGATTCGAGCTTACTATTCCAATTTAAGTTGGCTCTTTAACGCTCGAATGTCCTTCGGACGATTCGAGGTTTACAGTTTTAACAAAAATCCATTATTCCACCACTCCAATACTCTCCCGCATAAGCGGGATTTCGCTTCGCTCAACATCACTCCAGCCCTCCACCACTCGCAATCTCTTTTTTGGTAATCGCACCGAGCGATTTAATTTTTTCGGCCTTCGATATCAGGTTTCCACGCCCGGTCGAGAGTTTATTGTAGGCCTTGTCGTAGCTGTTTTTGGCTGCCGATAGTTTGTCGCCAATGGTGAGCATATCGTCCACAAATCCGGCAAACTTATCGTAGAGCTTTCCACTTTCTTCGGCAATTTCTTTTACATTTTTGTTTTGATATTCCTGCTGCCACAGGCTGGCCACCATTTTCAGGGTCGCGTACAGGTTGGTAGGACTTACCAGCAGCAAGCCTCTGGTGTAGGCATAGTTCCACAAGCCCGGGTCTGCCTGTATCGCGGTAAGGAAAGCTGGTTCGACAGGCATAAACAAGATTACAAAATCCAGGCTGTTGAGTTTATAAATGTGCTGGTAGTTTTTGGAGGCCAGCTCATCGATGTGTTTTTTTACTGAGATCAAATGCAATTTCAGCGCAGCTTTTTTTAGATCGCCATCCTGCGTTGTGGCCCATTGCTCATAAGCATTTAGCGAAACTTTGGCATCGATCACTACATGCTTGTCGCCAGGCAGCGAAAGCACAACATCGGGCTGTAGCCGCCTTCCGTCCTCGCTTTTGTACGATGGCTGAACATGAAATTCCCTTCCTTTTACCAATCCTGATTTCTCCAGAATATTTTCCAGGATCATCTCGCCCCAGTTGCCCTGGGTTTTGCTTTGCCCCTTGAGTGCCTCGGTAAGGTTGCGGGCATCGGTGCTCACTTGTCGGTTAAGTTCGCCCAGCCTTACTACTTCCTCCTTTAGCGAAAAACGTTGGTGGGCTTCCTTCTCGTAAACATCATCTACCTTTTTCTCGAAGATCCGTATTTTTTCACCCAAGGGCTTCAGCAGCCCTTCGATATTTGTCTTGTTTTGCTCGGTAAAAATTTGACTTTCTTTTCGTAATATTTCATTGGCCAGCGATTTAAACTCATGCACAAATTTTTCACGGAGCGCATCGCCTTCTTTCGCGCCTGCTTCGAGTTTTTCCCGTAGGTTTTCTATTTGCGTCTCGCTTTGCGAGTTTTTAACGCTAAGCTCCATCACCCTTTCGCGGCTTTGTTCCAGTGCAGTTTTTAGTTCCTGATTTTCGTGCGATTTACTATCAAGTTCCGCAGTTCTGATCTTACTTTCCACACGCAAAGTCTCCACTTCTGTAAGTATTTGCGCTAATTTTTGCCGGTCTTTATTTTTGGGTTTGATAAAAATCCAAGCCATAAAAAATCCGCCTGATAAAAACACAAGTGCTACAACTGCAAGTAAAACATTATCCATTCCTGTTTATTTGATGGGGTAAAAATATGTATTTTCTTTCAAATCATTTTCCTTACCATTCATTCGCATTCCAGAAGGAAAGACATGCTATCGTGAACAATCCCCAGAGACGATCAGGTTGCGGGTCTCTGATAATAGGTACAGACGCGCAACTTGCGCGTCTTTGATAATAGATGGAGACGCGCAAATTGCGCGTCTTTACTCCAAGCAACTGCTTTGGCTTGCTCCTCCAGTATTCCTTTGCTCGACTTTACTCCAACACTCCAACACTATTATTTCATTATTCATTATTGGATGTTCATTATTCGATATTCATTATTCGATATTCAGCATTTGTTGTGTACGCTTGAAGTACAGGCGCGATGCATCGCTTCTCTACCCATCACTCCACAACTCCAATTCTCCATGTTTCAATCATTCAGTCAGTCAGTCATTCAATCCTCCAGACTGATATGAATTAATAATTGTAGTTTTACCATTCTTTTATCAAAAATGAAAGGACGAATTTTGCAGATAAAATATTATTGGATGACTGGCTTCCTTCTGTTTTTCTTTTTGCAGATATCAGCTCAAAACGCTTATTACACACCGCCCGAAAATTTTGGTGGCAAAGAGGCATTCAAAGATTTGATTAAAACCGAAATGGTTTATCCTAAAATTGCCCGCAACAAAAAAGAAGATGGCAAGGTGATAGTTACCGCTACAATTTCCAGTCAGGCTAAGGTTTCCGGTATTCATATTTTACAATCGGCTGGTGTAAACCTTGACCGGGAAGCAGGCCGCTTGTTCGACCTGCTACTGTGGACTCCTGCCGTGAGCAAGGGGAAATTAATAGATAAAGATGTAGAAGTAGAATTTAGTTTTAAACTAAAAAAATATTTGAAAGCCGTTAAGCATCGCGGCTACGACCAGCTAAAATATTTCCATACGCCGATTGATACCAGCCTGCGGGTTTTTGAAACCAAACAACTCGATACGCTGCCAAGACCCATTTACCCAAAAGAAGGTATGGACTTTTCTGAATTTATGGTCAGGAATATGAAATACCCCGCTGAGGCCAAAAAGCAAGGGGTAGCCGGAACAGTGGAATTATTTTTTGTGATCGAACCCTCGGGCAATATCACCAACCTGAAAGTAGAAAGTGGGGTAGGAGCAGGGTGCAGCCAGGAGGCCATGCGTCTGATGAAACTGCTGCGCTGGTTTCCCGGAACCAAGGCAGGCAAGGCGGTTCGCACAGCTATCCACCTCAGTATTACTTTTAATATCGATGATAGCAACGATATGCGCTATGTGCCTTCCAACAACACCAATCAAATTTAGCATTGTATTTCCGGCAAAGCTCAGCCTTACACTTTTATCATTTCAAAACGTATGTGATTTTTAATATCTATGAAAAAAATAGGATTACTCTCGGATACCCACGGAGAAGTTCCCGACAAGATATTTGAATTTTTTGCCGCCTGCGATCAGCTGTGGCACGCCGGAGATATTGGCAATGTGCAACTACTCGAACGCCTGGAGCAAGCCTTTGCACTTAGAGCAGTGTATGGCAATATTGATGGGGCCGAAATCCGCAGCCGATGCAAGGAAATCCACATCGAAACGGTGGAGGGGTTAAAAATGATGATGATTCATATTGGCGGATATCCGGGTCGATACATGCCACAGGCGCGTAGTATGATAATTCGGGAAAAGCCGGGACTTTTTATTTCGGGTCATTCGCACATCCTCAAGGTGCTTTTTGATAAAAAGATGAACTTGCTGCACATCAACCCGGGAGCTGCAGGCAATAGCGGCTTCCATCAAAAAATAACCATGGTACGTTTTGAGGTGGATGCAGGCCGCGTGCAAAATCTGGAGGTTTTTGAAAAAGATCGCAGACACTAATTAGTGTCTGTCCATAAAGTCGATGCTTTTGAATAGCCCCGGGTTTTAACCCGGGGAAAAATGAGCTTAAAATTATCACCCCGTGATTCCGCAACGCCTGCAGGCGTTGCGGAATCACGGGGTTTTTTCATCCTTTCAATTCAATCCCTGCCCTAAAGGACAGGGCTATTCAAATTTTACAAAACGACTAAAAAGACAGATACTAATTAGTGTCTGTTTTAGGGTAAAAATCAAAACTTGTGGCTTTTCTTCTTTGTTGTTTGCCCGCTTTACTACTCTTGGTTTACAAGCCAACTACTTTTACTTTAGAAAGAGTAACCCGGGGCACATGTACGGGTTTTATAATTGTATCGCCTACATGTATCCTGGCATTTTTTGTTCCGTCTGTTTTTATATAAGAACCTATCATACACGAATCGTTCTGCCCCGGAATATCAACACAATTCATTTGCTTAAAAACCACATCAAATTCGATGGGAAGCGGATCGAGAATCATGGTTTTGGTGGAGTTGCTGATGGTAACCCTGTCGAATTGTTTGAAGAATTTCATCCCGATTAAGTTACCTTCTGTAGATCGTATGGTAACCGGAACGGACGTAAAAACCAAATCGCTTGCAAAGAAGATTGAATCAGACAGAAAAAAAACACTGGTATCGGAAAACCGCTGATTTACAGTTTCTATTAAATGCACTTTGGTATATTCCGATTTAGGTAAATCCGGTAGTGAGTTTTTTGCCGAGAAATCAATCAGACCTGACGATCCATAATCCACCTGAAACAAATAAGTGGTGGTATCGATACGCAAATTCATGTAAGTTAATCCTTCGTCATCCCTTTCCAGGGCTATGGTATGTTTGGCTCTGCCAGAGGGATTGCCCGATTTTTCTATGAGCACCAAATCAAAATTGATGAAGTCGAGCGTGTAATCGAATTGGTTCAAGATGTTGTGACCAATGATTCCGGAAATTCCCATTTGTGTAAAATACTGTGGCTTATCGACCAACAAAAGGCAATATTGTTTTTTCAAAAAAAGTTGATCCAGATTAATTTTTTTGATTTTGGCAATGTAGGCGGTTGATGTGTCGCCCTCACTATCAAAAAGTTTTGTTGTATATAAAATATGATACTCATCCAGGTCTGCCTCATCAATAAACAAAGCCGTGGGGGCACCATTGTCCACCAGCATTTTTCGTTGCTTATTATTTACGATGGCATTAACAAAAAGCATGTTGGTGTCGGCATCCGTAAGCAACTGAATATGATAGCTTTTTAATTTAGCTGGCAAAACCGGGTCGTGCGGATGTGTATTGCTGACAAATATGCTTGTCGCAACAATAATCAGAAGGATAGCTCGTATTGAATGTTTCATCTTGAATGTTTTTCATGTAGTTAAGTAGTAAATTCATAATGAAAAATATTGATGTAAAGCTAAAGAAACTATATGCCGAAATGGCAATCCAAAACGTTAAAAATCCGTAATCTAAATTGCCGCGTCATGGGATGACCTTTTGAGCATTAGCAGGATATCTGACTTTAATGTGATATGTGCATTACCGCAGCCGGTTGGCCGACCGAATCAGCCGCTCGTCTTTGCGAATGTAAAAGCTGCCCAGAAAAAGGAAAATTATGGCCATGAGTGGAAAGGCCGCCGCAAATCCATATTCGGCCAAAGTCTTGCTACTTTCTTCGAGTAAATAATTGTAATAAAAAATACCCCCAACCAGTAGCACATTCAAAAAGATGTTCAAGGAGTTGAGCCTGATTTGCAGTATCCGTTTTTTGAATTTGAAAATAGAAACAAAGGTGAGGATGATGATTAACAATTGCCCGCCCGACAATGGAAGGGTAAACCAGGGGCTGTATTCCTGCGCTGCAGTTGCCATTTCGGGAAAGGGCTGGTGCGACAGGTTTTCGATGTAGTGGATGTAAAAAACCAACGAACTGGTTTCGGAAAGATAGCTGGCTATCGGAAAGAAAAATATCAATACGCCAGAAATGACGGCAAGAAACATAAATACTGATTGAATTCGTTGAAGCATAACGTTTTAAGATGTTTAATTGTAAAAATCGTGCAAATATAAAGGGTTTTATTGGTGTAAATGATGGAATTTGTAATCATTTTATTAAAAAAAAATTCCTTGTTTTTTTATTTAAAAATGTCTTGTATCAGATATTATTTATATTTGCACCCTCAAATGTCAGTGATCAACTGATTTACTTTGTTTTAGAAATTTCCTTTTTTTAAATTTTCATAGCATAATCATTTTTAATTAAATCATTTATTACAATTCAGCATGTCGGTTTAGTAAAATCATGGCAGCTTTTAAAAACTATTGTTCTTTCCGGACGATTAAGAAAACTTCAAAAATTCTTCTATAACAATTCAAGCGTACATGGATTAGCACGCATGTACAAAATCATTAATACAGAAACAAAATTTAAAATCAATGTACGATATTATCGAACTGAACGGTAAACTGTTAACCGAATTAAAAGACATTGCCAAAACCTTGGATATTCCAAAAATCAACAACCTGAAAAAGCAGGATTTGATTTACAAGATTTTGGATCATCAGGCACTTAATCCGGCAACGCAGCAGGAGCAACCTGCAAACAGCGGGCAAGGCGAGCCTTTTGGCGAAAAGCAGCAGCAAAATGGCCGCAGACGCAGACGGATAAGCCCCGAGCCGGTAAAAGAAAAAGTAGCATCGAGTATTGCCAACGAATCGGAGGTGAAAGCCGCCGTTAAGCCTGAGGCAAGTTCCGCCCCAAAAAGCCCTGAGCGAAAAGCTCCCGAAGCACCACCTGCACCACGCGTGGAAGCCCCGGCAGCCGAAAAGCCTCAAAGTCATAAAGAAGTAAAACCTCAGAGTCATAAAGAGGTCAAGCCGGCCAAAGAAAGCGATAGCAGAGAGCGACCAAAAGATGCTCCGGCCAGAAGAAGACCCGATCAGGATTATAAAGAATCCAGGGCGCAACAATCACCGCCTCCATATCCGCAGCAACAAGCGCAACAACAACAACAACAACAGAAGCAGCGTAATGGCCTTCCCGTTGACTTTGATGGTTCGGTTTCGAGCGAGGGTGTACTCGAAATAATCCAGGATGGCTACGGCTTTTTGCGTTCATCCGACTACAATTACCTCAACTCGCCTGACGATATTTATGTATCGCAGTCGCAGATAAAACTCTTTGGCCTGAAAACCGGCGATACCATTCGCGGAGTCATTCGCCCACCCAAAGAAGGCGAAAAATACTTCCCGCTGGTTAAGGTGGACGAGATTAACGGTCGCGACCCCGAAGAAGCCCGCGATCGCATTCCTTTCGACTTCCTGACCCCGCTTTTTCCTGAGACTAAATTCAACCTCACCGGCCATCCCGGCGAAACGGTTTCTACACGGGTTATCGATATGTTTACCCCGATAGGCAAAGGACAAAGAGGCCTGATAGTAGCCCAACCCAAAACCGGTAAAACTGTCCTGCTCAAAGAAATTGCCAACGCCATCGCCTACAATCATCCCGAAGTTTACATGATGATTTTGCTTATCGATGAGCGTCCTGAGGAAGTTACCGATATGGCGCGCAGTGTTAGAGCCGAAGTCATTTCATCTACCTTTGATGAACCCGCCGAACGCCATGTGAAGATTGCCAATATCGTACTCGAAAAAGCCAAACGTCTTACCGAATGTGGCCACGATGTGGTGATTCTGCTCGATTCGATTACCCGCCTGGCTCGTGCCTACAACACCGTTTCGCCTGCCTCGGGCAAGGTGCTCTCAGGTGGCGTAGAAGCTAATGCCCTGCACAAGCCCAAGCGTTTTTTTGGTGCTGCCCGCAAGATCGAAAATGGCGGCTCGCTCACCATCATTTCCACAGCCCTGACCGACACAGGCTCGAAAATGGACGAGGTGATTTTTGAAGAATTTAAAGGAACCGGTAATATGGAGCTTCAACTCGACCGTAAGCTCTCGAACAAGCGCATTTACCCTGCCATCGACATCGTGGCATCGAGTACCCGCCGCGACGACCTGCTTATCGATAAAGAGATGTTGCAGCGTATCTGGATTTTGCGCAACCACCTGGCCGAGATGAACCCCATTGAAGCCATGGAATTTCTGAAAGATAAATTGCGCTACACGCAAACCAACGAGGAATTTTTGATCTCGATGAATAGCTAAGGGATTTTAATCCTGTAAGAAATATTTTATCAAAGGCCGGGGAGTGCATCGCATTGCCCGGCTTTTTATTTTCCTTATTAATTTTATATAAAATAATCGCCGACAGGAAAAAGCCTTTTTGTAAATTAGGCTTACAATGGTACTTTTGCAAAAATTTAATTTTAAAATAAATTACATTATGCGTAAAAAAATAGCAGCAGGAAACTGGAAAATGAATACTACCCTGGATGAGGGTAAACAGCTTATCACCGAAATTTTGGAGGGTTTGAAAGAAAACCCACCTAAGAAAAATGCTGAACAAATAAGCGTAATTTTTGGGACGCCCTTTATCACACTCCCAGCGGCCTCGGAGCTGGTAAAAGATAATGCGTTGGTGTATATTGCAGCCCAAAATTGCTACAACAAAGAAAAGGGTGCTTACACTGGCGAAACCAGCGTGGACATGATTAAATCGACCGGTGCCGAATTTGTCATTATCGGGCACTCCGAGCGTCGCGAATATTTTAACGAAAGCGATGCAGTGCTGGCACAAAAAGTTGACCTAACCCTGAGCCGTAACTTAAATCCAATTTTCTGCTGTGGCGAAAAACTGGAAGTGCGTGAGGCAGGAGGCCATATCACTTTGGTGAAAGATCAAATCAAAAACGGACTTTTCCACCTGGATGCAAAGCAGATACAGCAAGTCGTAATCGCTTATGAACCCGTTTGGGCTATCGGTACCGGCGTTACAGCCTCACCCGAACAGGCACAGGAAATGCACGCCGTTATCCGCCAGCTTTTGAGTGAAAAATATGGCGCGGCTGTGGCTGCTGAGATTTCCATTTTGTACGGAGGTTCGGTAAATGTCGCCAATGCGCAGGAACTTTTCTCGCAAACCGATGTGGATGGTGGGCTGGTAGGCGGAGCTTCGCTCAAAGCCAACGATTTACTTAGCATTATCCATGCTCTGTAATTAGTGTCTATTTTTAAAGTAACCGTTAGAAAAAAATAAGATTTAAGATTGTAGAATTTAGATTTTAGATTTAAGATGTAGGTGTGTATCAATCAAATCTAAAATCTCCGATCGGTTATCATCAATCTTAAATCAATACACTGCCTGCTTTATGAACAAGCTTTAATTAACCCGGTAAACCGGATAACAATCCATGCCAATCCAAAAACCTGTTAGCACGCTTATCTTCGATTGGGGCGACACGCTGATGCGCGATTTCGACCTGCCCGGCCCCATGGCGCAATGGCCTGCGGTGGAATACATCGAAGGGGTAGAAGAAGCCTTGCAATATCTTTGTCCAAAATACACTTGCGTTGTGGCTACCAGTGCCGCCCATTCGGATACTGTGGAAATGATTGCGGCACTGAAAAGGGTAGGTGCCGACCGCTACTTTCATCATTTTTTCTCGTCGCGCGAAATTGGATTCCACAAGCCTGACCCGCAGTTTTTTAGCACAATTGTAAAAAAGCTGGGGCTTGCGCCGGATAAATGTGTGATGATTGGCAATTTGTACGCAAAAGATATTGTGGGTGCAAAAAAGGCCGGTTTGCAAACCATACTCTTCGATGAGCAAAAACAAGTCGCGGATTTTGCAGATGCTGATGTAGTGATTCATAAAATGAAAGATTTGACTGGGATTTTATAAAATGCGCAGCCCAACAAAAATATTGATCTTTATCGCCGTGCTGTGTTTCACGCACAGCCTTAGCCTTTTTGGGCAGGAGGCGAAAAACAGCAAGGTCTCTTTTTTGGCACCGGTCGATTTTAAGATGGTCTTGTCGGGAACCTTTGGCGAGTTGCGCTCCAATCATTTTCATGCAGGCATCGACATCAAAACCTACGGTGTAATTGGTAAGCCCATCCATGCTATCGCCGATGGCTTTGTGTCGCGCATAGCGGTTTCGCCCGGTGGCTATGGCAAAGCTGTTTATGTTGAACACCCCAACGGCTTCACCTCGGTGTATGCCCATTGCAATGCTTTTTCCGATATCCTCAATCAGTGGGTCAAAAATCAACAGTATGCCAGGGAGTCCTTTCAGGTCAATCTTTTCCCTGAGCGCAATCAGTTTGCTGTAAAGCGTGGCGATATCATTGCCTTTACCGGGAATTCCGGGAGTTCTGCCGGGCCGCATCTGCATTTCGAGATTCGTAAAACCAACAGGCAAATTCCGGTGAATCCCCTGTTTTTTGATTTTGATGTCAAAGATTTTGTCCGCCCAACTATCAGAGGAATAAAAATTTATCCGGTGGGCAAATCAAGTTTGATAAACGGAAGTAAAAGTATTACTTCGCCCGACATTGCCGGTTGGGGGTCTGAATACAGAATTAAAAATTCGGACACCCTTGCACTATCTGGCTATTTTTATTTTGGCATCGATACCTACGATTTGCTTAATGATGCGAATAATAAAAACGGGGTCTATTCGGTAGCACTTTATATTGATTCTGTTTTGGTTTATCGCCATGCGATGGACGAAGTTTCTTTTGCCGAGACCCGCTACCTCAATAGCCTGATCGATTACGGCTGCTACTACAAGGAGCATCGGCGTTACCAAAAAACCTATATCGAGCCCAATAACAAGCTCTCGATATACGATGCCCATCCGGGAAATGGAATTTTTGCCTTTACTAATCAGGGCTTGCACCAGATAAAATACGTAGTGGAAGATGCCAACGGAAACCGCTCGGTGCTGACGTTTATGGTTCAGTCCTATCCTCCGCCGTTCGATAAGGCGATGAGCGACTATGTTGAGGTTTCCCCTTATCCGCTTTTTAACTGGGATAAAGAAAATAAGTTTTCAAGCGAAGACTTTAAATTGGTCATTCCCGAAGGGGCACTTTATGATACGCTTCGATTTCAATATTCCGTTGATAGCATAGCTAAAATGGGTTTTTACGCTCCAACACATCACGTTCACAATCCAGGCAAGGCACTGCACAAATGGTGCGATATGGCCATCCGTGCATCTTCCGTCCCAACACATTTAAAAGAAAAAGCACTGATTGTTAAGATTGACGAGGACATGATTGCCGCCGGTGGCGAATGGGATGGCGAATTTTTGCGCACCCAAATCCGCGACTTTGGCGATTACAGCGTTGCCATCGACAGCCTGCCGCCCAGCCTCAGCCTCAAAAGCAGCATTCCCGCCAACCGAATCCAAAACCAAAAAACCATCGACTTTTTTATCGATGATGATTTGTCGGGGATTTCAGTTATCGAAGCTACACTTAATGACACCTGGCTTTTGATGGAGTGGGATCCCAAAAACAAGCATTTGTTTTACCGGATTGATGAACGGATGAAGCCCGGCGAAAATCAGTTTTACCTGAAAGTGGAAGATGGCGTGGGGAATACGTCGGTTTATCAGGCTGTGTTTACAAATTAGGGTAGGTCTTTAAAATCCTTAAAAAATTTATTTGATGTGGCCGGGTTTCTCCAATGGCGATTCTTTGACTGCGCTGGTGGAGGTTTCAAGCAGGTTTGGTGCAGCAGATTAAATTCCATGGGGGGTCTTTGGTTTTTTATTCGGCTATTTCCTTTCTAACTATTTTATCTCTACTAATTCTTATTCTTGAATGTCTTACTTTCGCTGATCGCAGTCATCGGCTGGGTTTTCTTTTTGGGTCGTTAATTTTTATCGGGTCTTGGCGCGTATCAAAAACATCTGTAATCAAAACACCTTCTGCGACTTTCTTATATGTCTTTAAGCGTTTCAGAGGCAAAGTCCGACCAAATAATTTTCATTTGATTACCACTTTTGTGATTCGTTTTCTAATTGTTCTTGTGTTTTAAATTTGCCTGCAAGGTAATCGTTGTTTGATTTTTTAGCCCTTTCAATCAGTTGTTCTTCTGTAAATGGCTTGAAACTCTTTTCCCTCACCTCCTTAAATTTAAAGATCGTTTCTTCAATTTCTCTAAACACATCTTCGTCTTGCAGATGCAAAAGATGCTCAATCACATTTAGCTTTCTAGTTTGTAAATCCATAATCTTTATTTTTTTAAAAAAGCATCAAAACACCACCAAAGTTTGAAGTTTATTGTAAAACCACTTCTTATGGCAAACGGCTGTGCAAATTTAATATTACGTTTGTTTCTTCATTATCAAATGCCGAAGGCACATCTGCACACCCAACCTGTAAGGTTCGTAGAGCAAGTCTTCCCTCATTTTAAAATCTGAATTCCTCATTTCTCAAAATTCTAATTTTTCAAGCACCAAAAGTAATCAGGATTTTGTTCGATAGCGTCATCATCACCATTTTACTTTTCAACACTTCCCCGTCAATAACTCCTTCACCCGCGAATATTTTCTTCCTCTACAACCTTCCCCAGTTTAATTATTACTTTTGTATCATTGTTTAACCTAAAAATTTTAGATATGAAAAATTTACTTTTGTTTATCGCATTACTGGTCACAATACCGATGATGGCCGAAGAACCCCCAAACAACATCCGTATAACAACTGGCTTGGAACACAATCAGACATTTCGTAAGGTTGGCCAAGCGTTAATAAATAACGGATTCAGCATAAAGTATTCCGATATGGATTTGGGAATGATCAATACAGAGGAAAAGCAGTATGGTATCTGGGGTGTTGCAAGTAGATTGATCATAACAGTAGATGGTAATACGGTTACAATGCGAGCTGAAGCATATAATGGCGATAGCCAATTAACAGGGGATGAGCGTTTATTTAGAATAGCTGAGAAAAAAGGTGCAAGAAAATGTGCTCAGATGAGAGCATGGACTGATATGGAAGCCATTGCAAAAGATATTGGTGGGGAGATAGAACGGCTGAGAAAGAATTATTGATAGCAAGCAATGAATAATGTTTGACGAAAAGGATTACAAATCAAAATTTACCACATGGATAAAATGCTCAAATACATTACTCGAAGTTGGGAAGATGAAAAAACCGGATACGTTCATCCGGCTATTAAACTTTTGTATCATTGTTTAACCTAATTTTTTAGATATGAAAAAAATCTACATTATAATCAGTTTGCTGTTTTGCGGTATGCTGTTATTCAGTCAGAATCAAGATTCTTTATCTACTCGAAACGACAAAATTTATTTTTTGGATAGTCAAAAATTTTTGACCACCAACATTTTAGAGGGTTGGGAGAAACGAGATTCTATTACAAGTAAGTATTCTGAATGGTGGCCAATTCGAGAAATACCAAAATCAGAAGTTCACTATATTTACTATAAAGGGGAATATCATTTAATTAATGAAATTACCTGTTTTCAAGATATTGAAAGGGTGCGAAAGAATTTATCTTTGTACAGGAAGCAAACTAATTTGGGTTGGACTTCGCTGGGTGTAGGAACCGGGGCTTTATTATCCAGTTTTATTCTAAGTGATATTCTGGAAAAAAAAATAAAAGATGGTAAAATTACTAAGGATGAATATGATGATAATAGGAAGGTTGCTAAAGTTTTGAATTATGTTGGCTATGGATTAATGATTTTAGGTGTAGGCATACACATTGATGCAGGAAAATATTTGAAGCGAGGAAATATTGACATTACCCCAGTTGGAGTAAGAGTTAATTTTTAATTTGTTCTCATTTTTAGCTTTGCCCCCCATGAGAAGAATACTCAAATACATTTGTATGAGTAGGACAGATGAAAAAGCCGGGTATGTTCAATCCGGCTTGATTTCTAATTGTGGCGAATTCGCCATAATTAAAATCGGGATTGTACAAGTTTTCCCAAATCCCAGAATACTTCCAATTTAACCTTCGTTAGCAAACGGCTCCTTGCGCAAGCTGAGATGCAAAACTTTTTTTTCCGTGTTACAGATTTGATTATTTTTTATAATTCATAATTTTTTAGGTGGCATCATCGGATTCCAAATCGAGATTGACCCCATTATGGGGCTGGCTCAAAAGGCAATAATCGGGAAACTTTTCAAATTTATCTTTCTTTGTTTTCTCTGCGGCTCTTCTGATATCTTTGTAGTTTAGGCAATTAATTATTACCACTGAGGAAACAGAGAATTCGCAGAGGGCGCAATGAAACTTCTAAGACAGCTCAATAAAATCACTAACACTTTGTCAATTCGACCAAGGGGAGAAATCTCCTAAAAATACAGGCGTTTAAAAAGCATTTCATTGATAGCGGAAGGGAAAATCTACTGAGATGAACACCTTTGTAAAATCATGATATTTATGAATCCCAAAAATTGAAATCGAAAGAGCTGAAAAACTTAAAAAACAATATTTTTATGAAAAAGATAACAAATAATAATCTGACATCTTTTGATGACCATCTTGATCAACAATATGGCACCACAGGCACAATGGATAGAGATGAATTTGAGGAAGGATTTGAGGCATTTAAATTGGGTATAATAATCCAGGAACTGCGAAAAGAAACAGGATTGACCCAGGAACAGCTTGCTAAAAAATGCGGGACATCGAAAGCATATATTTCAAGAATCGAAACCCAAACTTCTGATATCAGACTATCAACATTAATGAAAGTACTTCGCGAAGGATTCGGTCGCCAATTGAAATTGAGTATTTAATAAAGCCATTTCTGCCTTCCTATTACCATCCTATTTTCTTTTAAACATTTTAAACTATCCAAAACCTTTGTCAGATAGAAAAGTTTTTCCATTTTTGTCAGCTTCAATTTAAATCTTTTCGATGAAGGGTACAAGGTATTTCATTAAACACTCCATCAAGCCATCGTTCAGGCAGTCCTTGTCAAATTTTTTCGTTGTGCATTTAAGGGATCGTTCACTACTTTTATTTACTAACTGAAATTTCAATGGGTACATTTCTACAAACTATCGACAACGGAATTGTTTGGTATAACGAGTACATCGGGGGCTTTGCCATTTTGCTGATGCTAATTCCCACAGGCATTTATTTTATCTTTAAGCTACGATTTTTAAACGTAACGCAATTGTTTCATTCCATTCGTATTGTGGCCGGAAAATATGACGACAAGCACGATAAAGGCGATGTTAACCATTTTAAGGCTTTAACTACCGCACTCTCGGCCACCGTGGGTACGGGCAATATTGTAGGCGTTGCGCTGGCCATCGGCTGGGGCGGCCCAGGAGCAATTTTCTGGATGTGGGTAACTGGTTTTTTAGGTATGATACTCAAATACACCGAGTGTACCCTCTCGCACAAATACCGCAAATTTAATTCGGACGGTTCGGTTTCGGGCGGACCCATGTATTACATGGAATTTGGTTTGAAGGAAAAGCTGGGCAAGTTTGCCAAAGTGCTGGCAGTAATTTTTGCCATCGCCGCTGTACTTTGTTCGCTGGGCACGGGCAATATGGCGCAGTCGAACTCCATGGCCGAAGCCTTGCTGGGAACCTACCAGGTAGATAAACTAATTTCGGGTGCGGTGATTGCACTCCTGGCATTGCTGGTTATCGTGGGCGGCATCAAGCGCATAGCCGAGGTAACCTCGCGGCTTGTGCCTTTTATGGCCATCGTGTATTTTCTGGCGGCCATCTTTATCATCGCCATCGAATACGACAGGATTCCCTATGCTTTTGGTGTAATATTTAGCGATGCGTTTACCGGCAAGGCGGCTACCGGCGGATTTTTCGGTTCTGCATTTTTGATGACTATGCTCATGGGCGTTCGCCGGGGACTATTCTCCAACGAGGCAGGCCAGGGTTCGGCAGCCATTGCCCATGCCGCCGCCAAAACCGAGTGGTCGGCACGTGAAGGCCTGGTTGCCTCGCTTGAGCCACTGGTGGACACCATTGTGATTTGCACCCTTACCGCGCTGATGATTATCCTTACCGGAGCCTGGGAGCTTGATAAAGAAGGTGTGAGAATGACCACCCGCGCCATGGAAATCGGCCTTGCTCGCGTGGGAATTGTGGGCGTAGGAAAGCATATCGTAGCAGGCGGCCTTATGCTGTTTGCCTTTTCTACCATTATCAGTTGGTCGTATTACGGCAGTCGGGCGGTGAATTACCTCTTTGGCGAAAAATTTATCAAGCCCTTCGGCTTTGTTTACGGAGCCTTTGTTTTCCTGGGATCTATCTGGGGTCTCGACCTGGTGTGGCACTTTGTGGATATGGTGATTACTTTTATGACTATCCCCAACCTTATCGCACTGCTCTTGCTGGCTCCGGTGGTAGTACTCGAAACCAAAAAATATTTTGCAGCGATGAATGAGCTTAAACTTCATCAAAAATTAAAGTAAAATAAGGAGTCCTATGCGCAGCTTCACCTCCATCACGTTCCTTGCTTTTATCTGCTTTATCCTGGCTTTTCCTTTGGCAGGAAATGCTGAAAATATTCAAAAAGCATCTAAGCCTGCTGCTGATACTTTGCAGGTACATGCTGCCGAAGATTTAACCATCAGCCAGCAAATTAACAGTCTTTTTATTCCTTTTGTGGATGCGCTGTCGGAGGTTTTGTTTTTCGATCCCTTTTCGGCGGTAGGCATTTATGATGAGGTGGTGAGGGATGAAAATGGAAATCCTGTAATCGATCAGAAAGGGGGAGTAGTAACCGCACCTTTAAAATTCATCGTGGTCTGGTTAATCCTGGGCGGTTTGTTTTTTACCATCTTCATGCGGTTTGTCAATGTGCGGGCCATAGGGCATTCCATCCAACTTATTCGCGGCAAATACGATAAGCCCGGAAGCGGGGGCGAGGTCTCGCATTTCCAGGCACTAACCACAGCACTTTCTGCAACCGTTGGTTTGGGCAATATTGCCGGCGTGGCCATCGCCATTGCCATTGGTGGTCCGGGGGCAACCATCTGGATGATACTGGCCGGACTGCTGGGCATGTCGTCCAAATTTACCGAATGTACCCTGGGCGTAAAATACCGCAGAATCAATAAAAAAGGCGAAGTGTCGGGTGGCCCCATGTACTACCTGCGCGATGGCTTGAAAAAGAAAAAGCTCGGCTGGCTGGGGCATATTCTCGCAGTTACCTTTGCCTTTTTGGTTATCGGTGGCTCGGTGGGTGGCGGCAATATGTTGCAAAGCAACCAGGCTTTTAAGCAATTCGAAACCTTTTTCCCGTTTATGCAGCATCATGGTTTTTGGTATGGATTGGTGATGGCTCTGTTGGTGGGACTGGTAATTATTGGCGGTATTAAGAGTATTGCCAAAGTTACTTCCAAAATTGTTCCCTTCATGGCTCTGCTATACGTGGGCACGGCGCTTATTATTATTGGGATGAACATAGAAAACACCGGTCATGCCTTTGCCCTAATCTGGGATGGTGCTTTTTCGGCTGATGCCTTGAAAGGTGGTTTTATCGGGGTTTTGATTTTTGGTTTTCAGCGCGGAGCCTTCAGCAACGAAGCGGGGATCGGCTCGGCTTCCATTGCCCATTCGGCAGCCAAAACTAGCGAGCCTGTCAGCGAAGGCATCGTGGCCTTGCTCGAACCTTTTATCGATACGGTAGTAATTTGTACCATGACCGCACTGGTAATTATTTTTACCGGCTTTTCCGAGCAAACACAGGGTTTACAAGGCGTGGAACTTACCTCGGCAGCCTTCGGTAAAGTGTTTCCCTGGTTTCCCTATCTACTTTTGCTAGCGGTTACACTCTTTGCTTTTTCCACGCTTATCTCGTGGTCGTACTACGGGCAAAAGGGTTTCGATTATCTTTTTGGAGGATACAGTGAGCGGTTTTTCAAAACCCGCAAAATCTCCGATACTATTTTCCAGCTTATTTTTCTTACCGCAATAATTATTGGTGCATCTTCATCTTTGAATGCCGTGATGGATTTTTCGGATATGATGATCCTCTGCATGGCTCTGCCCAATATTATTGGTTTGCTAATCCTCGCCCCGGAAGTAAAGCGCGATTTGAATAACTATTGGAAGCGGCTTAAATGTGGGGAGATAAGACGTTTATAAAAAAACGGTGCTATTTTTAATTTGTTAACCGCAAAGCAAGCAGAGGGCGCAAAGAAAAGAAATATAAATATTTCCTTTCAATACAAATTTCCTACGCAAATTAAAAAAACCGCTGAGGCAGCAAAGGGTGCAAATTTTTTTTCTGGCGAAAAATAAAGGATTAGTTAATAAATGCACTTCAATTTTTGATAAAATAATTAGATTTGCAGAAATGCTAAGCAAATGAAAATACCGCATCCGATACCCTACCAGGGAAGCAAAAGAATTATTGCAGAAGAAATAATGCGTTTTTTCCCTCAAAAAATTGATCGGCTTATCGAACCCTTTGCTGGTTCAGCAGCCATTTCGATAGCATCAGCATTTTTCTTTAGGGCAAAGCATTTTGTTATCAACGACATCAACGAACCATTAATTAGCTTGTGGGATAAAATTGTAAATCATCCTGAAGATATTATCCGGGATTATCATGAGATTTGGACTGGTCAACTTGGAAACGAGGAAGAATACTATTACGAAATAAGAACAAAATTTAACGAAACCCAGGAATCAAAATATTTGTTGTTTTTGCTGGCAAAGTGTGTAAAAGCCGCTGTTCGGTATAATTCCGAAGGAAACTTTAACCAAAGCCCCGACAAAAGGAGAAAAGGCAGGCATCCTGAAAATATGCGTTTTGATATTTTGAGTGTATCAAATCTTTTAAAAGACAAGGCTTCCTTTTATTCGCTGGACTACGAAGAAGTGCTGGATATGGCCACCCCAAACGATTTGGTTTATATGGATCCGCCGTATCAGGGAACAGCTAAAAACGGGGGATTTCGATATCTGGAAAATTTATCCCGAGAAGATTTTATCATTTCTCTTTACCAGCTTAATAAAAGAAATATCCCGTATATTCTAAGTTATGATGGCAGAACCGGAGATAAAACTTATGGAGAGGAGCTTCCTGAAAGCTTAAACCTGCATAAAGTTGAAATTGATGCAGGGCGATCTTCCACGGCAACTTTGCACAGCAGAAATTACCGGACTTTTGAAGCATTGTATATTTCAGATAATATTGCGAAGAAAAATAACTTCAAAGAGAAACAAAATTCATTATTAAAACAGCCCTCATTATTCGATAATTTATGAAAAAGAAATATCCAAAAGACTTTCTTAAACTTGCTAAATCGATAACGAATAAAAGGGCTAAAATAGTAATTGACCATATTTTAAATCATGGATTTATTACAACAGAAGATTTAGAAAAAACTTATGGCTATAATCATCCACCCCGATCGGCAAGAGATGTTAGGGAAGCTGGCATTCCACTGGAAACCTTTAAAACTAAATCGTCTGAAGGAAAATCAATAGCTGCATATAGATTTGGAGATTTATCGAAAATTCATAATGACCGAGTCGGTGGAAGGCTGGTATTTTCAAAAGATTTTAGGAAGCAATTGTATGAAGCCAGTAGTGGACATTGCTTCATCTGTAATGGTAAATTTGAAGAAAGGTATCTGCAAATTGATCACAGAGTTCCTTACGAGATTAGTGGTGATGATGCGAATTTTCAACAAAATCTTAATGACTATATGCTTTTATGCGCTTCATGTAACAGGGCAAAATCGTGGTCGTGTGAGCATTGTGCAAACTGGATTGATGCAAAGGATGTGGAGATTTGCTTGAAATGTTACTGGGGCAGACCTGAAAATTATGACCATATTACGCTCGAAAAAATACGGAGACTTGAATTAATCTGGAAAGGAGAAGAAGTGAGTTTTTTTGAAGTATTAAAAAGGGAGGCTGAAAAGGGTGAGATCGATCTGCCTGATTACGTAAAATCACTGTTGGTAAAACATTTGACATAGTAAAAATGATGAGTACCTGGATTTTCACCATTTGTGTTTTTAATATTGATTATGAAAAAATTAGGACAACATAAACCTGAAGCCTGGGGTACCCGCGTAGGACTGGTGCTGGCCATGGCCGGAAATGCTGTGGGTTTCGGGAACTTCCTCAGGTTTCCGGTGCAGGCAGTACAAAATGGCGGCGGCGCATTTATTATCCCCTACCTTGTAAGCCTCGTAATCCTGGGCTTGCCCCTCCTGCTTATCGAATGGTCAACCGGACGCTTTGGCGGTAAATTCGGCCACCACTCCACGCCGTTCATCATGGGCAGTATGAATAAAAAATTACTCTGGCGGTATGTTGGTGTTTTTGGCGTGTTTTCTAACCTGGCCATTGCTTCCTACTATTGCTACCTCGAAAGCTGGACCATGTCGTATGTGTATCATTCGGTGATGGGCACTTTTGATGGTTTATCACAATTTCAGGTGGCTGGTTTTTTTGATAATTATCTCGATGTTACTACCTCTACCACCGGAATCCCCTACGAGGCCATCGTATTTTTCCTTTTGTGTTTGGCACTCAACACCTGGATTTTGAGCAAGGGTTTGAGCGGTGGCATCGAAAAAGTGGCAAAGATTGGTGTCCCGATGTTGATTCTTTTCGGGATATTTTTGGCCTGGCGTGGCATTACCATGAAAGCCGGAGAGCAGGGTGCGATTTGGGACGGCATCCAGGGGCTTAACTTTTTGTGGACTCCCAATTTTGATTCGCTGGGTAATCCTAAAGTATGGATGGCTGCTGCCGGACAAGTATTTTTTACGCTTTCGGTGGGCATGGGCACCATCCAGTGCTATGCTTCCTACTTAAAAGAAAAAGAAGATATCGCCCTCAACGCTATGTCCGCTGGCTTCACCAACGAGTTTGTAGAAATTGTGCTGGGTAGCTCCATCATTATCCCTATTTCGGTAGGATATTTAGGTATCGACCGGGTGGTCGAATTGACCAACCTCGGCGGGCTTGGCCTCGCTTTCCGTACCATGCCTTTTTTGTTTGAGCAGTGGGGAACCATCCTTTCCGCACTTGCGGGATTTGCCTTTTTCGGCTTGCTCTTTATTGCTGGCATTACCTCCTCGCTGGCCATGGGCACGCCCGTGATGGGATTTTTGCAGGATGAGTTTAAGTGGAAACGAAAATCATCGGCCTTGGCTTTTGGGCTGAGCGTGTTGGTGCTGGGTCTTCCAACTGTATTTTTCTTTCAGCAAGGCGTGTTTGACGAATACGATTACTGGGCAGGCACGGTGTCGCTGGTAACCTTTGCCATGCTCGAAGCCATTTTGTTTGCATGGTTTTTTGGTGCTGACAGGGGTTGGAAAGAAATTAACCGTGGTGCCGATATCAAGCTGCCGGGCTTTTTCAAGTACCTCCTGAAATATGTAACCCCTGTCGCGCTAATTGTTATTTTCCTGGCCTCGTTTATGGCTCCCGTCAACAACGATTGGTCAAAGCTTAGCCTCAGTGGCTGGGAACTGGACAATAGCAGCATCCTCGGGAAGTTTATGCACAAAGGCGTGGGACCCAACGATGCTTATTTTGCTGATGAATTTTATGCCGAAAACAATGGCGTGGTGGACAGCATTTATCAGTTAAGAAAAAAATCATACATCCGGGTTACTCCCGTGGGCAAGTCGAGCGATGAAAGCAAAAGTTATCGCTACGGAAAAAAACATGAACTGCTGCTTACAGTTGGCGATAAAGTAAGGCTTGGAGAGCCTTTGTATTCGGGCAAAATCATAAATAATATCTTTTTTATTGATATGTCGCGAATGCTGCTCACCACGGTATTTTTAATGATTTCATTGATGGTCTTCATCGCCCATCGCCGAAACAAATCGAAAGATCAACATAAAACACAAAAACAATAATGAATACATCAGCAATAATATTAATGAGCCTGGTATGGATGCCGGTAATTACGCTTACCGTTTACTTTTTTTGGAAAATATTGAAAACACCCAAAAATGAAGAACCCGATTCTTTTGTTGATAATGATGATTAATATTGGATTGATTTTTATAAATTTGCCAATCATCAAAATGAACAAGCCTTGCCACGCCTATTTAAAAATATTTTCAAATTTCTGTATTTCACCCGGGCGCAGGGTCGTGGCATCGTGCTTTTGTCGCTGATTCTGTTTGTGCTTGTTGTGCTGTATTTTTTCTTGCCGTATTTTATTAATGGTGATAATACTTTTGAGAATGAAGATTTCGAAAAGGAGATTGCTGCCTTTAATGATGCCCCTTTAATCATCGACCAGCCAAGGATTTTCAATCCTTTTGTTTTTGATCCAAACACGATTTCCAAAGTAGAAATGCTCGACCTGGGACTTTCGGAATATCAGGCCGGGATGATTGTTAAATACCGCGATGCCGGAGGTAGTTTTGATGATGAGGAGGATTTTGGCGAAATATATTCGATCAACGATGAAGAATACCAAAGGCTTGCTCCCTACATTAAAATACCACAAAAGCGGCAAAAGCCTCAGGATTTTGCGCCACGCGTTTCAGTACTTAATCCCTTTGCCTTTGATCCCAACGAAGCGGACAGTGCTACTTTGAAAGCCTTGGGGCTGGCAGATTATCAGCTTGCTAATGTCCTGAATTATCGCAAGGCAGGGGGCCTCTTTCGCACTGCCGAAGATTTTGGAAAGCTCTACACCATCGATGAAGTGGTCTTTGCTCAACTCGAAAAATATATTCGCCTGCCAGCGCCCGATACTTCAACTTTTACAAAAGATAAACCTGCTATTCGCTTCGAAATTATCGAGATAAATAGTGCTGATGAGCTAAGTTTACAAAAGGTTAAGGGCATTGGTCCGGTGTATGCCAAGCGCATCATTGCCTATCGCGAGAAGCTGGGTGGCTTTTACAGCAAACTTCAGTTGCTCGAAGTTTTTGGTATCGATTCGATAAAATATGCTGGTATCGTAGATCAAATCAGGGTTGATTCGACCAGGATTGTTAAATTAGATTTGAATTACAGTGGCTTTAAGGATTTGTTGCAGCATCCCTACATGGAGTATTATTTGGTAAAGTCAGTTTTTGAATATAAAGATCGGCATGGCCAATTTGATTCGGTTGCCGACCTTAAAAAAGTTGACTTGGTTTATAATCATCTGTATCAGCGAATATCGCCATATTTTATTATCAATAAAAAGGGAAAAACGAATTGAAAATTAAACGCTCAAAATATGGTTTGATTTTTTTACCATACCTAATGGTTGGGTTTTTATTGCCGGGCATTGCCAATGCCCAAAATCATGGGCAAGTTATCGACTCCTTATGTACCGAAAAATCCTTGATAGAGCAATTGAGTACCTTAAGTGATTTTGCCCGTCAAATACGCAACTCAGATGTTTCGCTTGGCGCGGCAGTTTCGGCAAGAGCATTGCAATTAGCACGGCAATCGGGAGACACCAGTAACTTAGCCCTGGCAATTTATGATATGGGAGCCATTTTCCACCTGCAGAGTAATTACGACAGCGCAATAGTGTATTATCTGTTGGCTGATAAATTTTACAAAGCAATTAATGATAGTTCAGGCTATTCGGATATTTATATCAATTTAGGGATTTACTACCGCATCACTGCCAATTTTGATCAGTCCTTTGATTATCTGAAAAAAGCTCTGCGAATTAAAAAAAACCTGAACGATACAGCATCTATCCTGCGCTGTGAGATTACCTTGGGAAGTACATGTTATGCAGCGGGCAATTATTCGGATGCTTTAAAATATTATCTCGATGCCAAAGCTATTAACGGCCTGATAAACGATAGGGCAATGCAATTTCATTTATGTAATAATATCGGGACAATTTACGAAACCCAGGACGATTACGAAGGCGCTTTGCAAGAATACGAAAAGGCAATCGTGCTTGCTAACGAATTGAACAGACCTGCCAGCAAGGCACTGGTGCTTAAAAATATGGGACTGATTTATGTTCAGATGGATGAATCGATGAAAGCTCTCGATGTGCTTTTTCAATCCCTCTTTATTCGCGATTCGCTCCAACTAAGTTATCAGCAGGCGCAAACCCTGAATATTATTGGAAAAGTATATGAAAACGAAGACAATCAGGAGCGTGCACTTGATTTCTATACCCAGAGTTTGAAAATTAGCCGTGAGCTTGAAGATTGGGATGGGGTGGCCACGACCCTGGTTTTTCTTGGCGAAAATTTGCGGAGCATTGGCGAAATAAACAGTGCGCTCGGCTATTTGCAACAGGGTTTGGCTGTGGCCAGGCAATACAAATTAACCCTTGATAAATCAGAAATATACCGTAACCTAATTGCCCTGTATGGTGCCATGAACCATGACGACAGCATGGCGAAATACCTGGAATTGTATGCCGGACTACAAAAAAAGATGGCGGTGGATTTGAATTCTATTTCTGCATCAACTGATTCTACAGCACTTGCAGAAATCCCGGCATCAATGGATTCCACAAATCAGTCCGATCAGGATAGCGCGAGTTTGCTTTTGGGTAGCGGTCTTATTGCCCTTGTCCTTATTATTTCAATAATCCTGATGCTGATTTTTTTTCGTTTGGGACGCAAACACGGCGAAAAGCGGGCATCAGCTAAAAATAGCAGTTTAGAATAAACTATTCCCTACACTTTTATCTTTTTCGAATATTTATGGAAATTAAAGAAAATATTTCACTAAAAAAATACAACACCTTTGGGGTGGATGTGAAGGCACGCTACTTTACTGAGCTTAATTCCACGGCTGAAATTATCAGTTTCGTTCGTACCGCGAAAATACCCTCAGTGCCAGTGTTTATTCTTAACGGGGGCAGCAATGTTTTGTTTACCCGCGATTTTGAAGGCATGGTTCTCAAAATTAATAATCATGGTTTTGATGTAATCAGGCAAACGAAAAGCAATGTGCTGATAAAAGTAAATGCCGGCCAAGACTGGGATGAATTTGTTATGTACGCGCTGAGCCAGGGTTTTTACGGGCTGGAGAACCTCTCGATGATTCCCGGCAATGTAGGTGCTGCGCCCATGCAAAATATCGGAGCTTACGGCATCGAGCAGGAAAGCCGTTTTCACCACCTTGAAGCCATCGATATTCGTAGTGGTGAAATTATGGAATTTGACCATGAAGCCTGTAAATTTGGTTATCGTAGCAGCGTTTTCAAAACCGAACTCAAAGGCAAATATATTATTCTCAGGGTTTTTTATCAACTCTCTAAAAAGCCCGATACCAAAGTTGAATATGGAGCCATCCGAAGCCAGCTTGCCGAGCTGGGTATCGATCGCAATTATACACCTGCTATGGTGGCACAGGCCGTGCGCACCATCCGCAGCCAAAAGCTCCCTGATCCCTCAGAGCTGGGAAATGCCGGGAGCTTTTTTAAAAATCCAGTGGTAAACAGCGAAAAATATCACAGCCTGATCGAAAAATTTCCCGACCTCTCAGCTTATGCCCTCGATGATGGAAATTATAAAATTGCTGCGGGCTGGCTTATCGATCACTTGGGTTGGATTGGATACAGAAAAGGCGATGCCGGCGTTTGCACAACCCAGGCTCTGGTGCTGGTCAATTATGGAGATGCCACAGGCGGAGACATTGCTGCGCTCGCCCGTGAAATTCAAAAATCGGTTCAGCATAAGTTTGGAATTGCGCTCGAAACCGAAGTGAATATTATCTAGACCGATAAATCGATTTAAGCAAAAATCTTGCAGTTAACAAAAAAATGTAATTACCTTAATTCGGAAAAGTGAGGATATTGGTAAAATTCACCAACTGATCGTACCTGCCGCCCATGGGCTTGAAATAGATAAAGAAATTGTACTCGTTGTTCTGATCGAAGAAATTACCCTCGGTCAATCCCAGATCACCAATTTTTGAATCGTTGGGCAAAAGGATGTAGTGATAGTTGTAATAGCCCTGTTTGAGCATATATGAGGCCTCAAAGCCTTGCTGCTCCATATTGTAATTGAGCTTTGCCTCGGGCAGAAACTGCCAGTAAGTGAGGCCGCCCATCAGATAAAGATTTCCCTGGATGAGCGGACTGGGGTAGGGCAGAAAAAAGTTAACCGTGGCGTAGTCGCCCATAAAGTTGGCGCTCTCCATATCTTCGGTTTTAATCAAAAAACGACCATTGATGCTTTCCTGAACATCTTCAAACACATTCTTCTTTTTCACCTCGTCCTCATGCAAAAAAACCTGGTAGCCGGTTTCGGGGGCATATTCAATTGCGGCCACCTGAAAAGAGTTGTAGCGCAAACTTTTCATATCGAAATACCTGAAAGCATTGCCCCCATCGAAAACGTTAATTCCATCGTGGTCGTAAATTAGCTCGCTACCGGTAACCAGCCGTGGCTGCAGGTCGGTGATGGCATTGTCCCAGCGGCCGTTCTGGCGGATGGTTACATCAATTTCGCGGTAGGGATCGTTTACGTTGAGGCCTGCCGTTTGGATGGTAAAACGTACTTCTTGTCGCCAGTCGCGCTCCGAAATATCAGCCGGTTTGCGTACACGAGCCATAAGGCTCACTTTGGGATCGACAACATAAAACCGCCGGGTAAAAAGAATATCCTCCGGATCGCTGTTTTGGTAAACCTTTAATAAATAATTTCCCGAAAGTCTCCACTGTATCACATCATTGGGCAGCGATTTCCAATAGTGCGTGTATTCCTGCATGGTGTTTACCGAGTATTGAAATTCATCGATGTAATCATCCGAAAAACTTTCCAGGTATTCATTAGTCATCAAATCCGATGGGTTCCAGTCCGAATCGCAATGCACAATGGTGTATTCATATTTTTGATAGCCGCCATTCAAATCATCGAACCTGAATATGAGCCGGTCATCGCTGTTGAGCAGCAAGACAGGTTCTTCCATCTCCTGGCCTTCTTTGTACACTAGAACGGTTTTTATCTTGTCTTTATAAATGTAATCCGAGTTCCGAACAAAGTTTTCCTGAAAATAGTCCTGAGCATTATCCTGCTGTGCAATCAGCAAATTGCTCATTCCGGCAAGTATTATTAAAACAAAAAAACATCCACGCATGGTAGTAGGTATTTGATTATTAAATTTAAAATTTCGTCAAAAATAAAAAAATGTTGCAGATGGAAATACGATTACTTGAATGGGGTCTGATTTTTCTTTGTATTTGATTGGATGGCGATCTCATCCAGCGATTTCAGAATTAAAGCGATGGTTTTATCCACTTGCTCATTGCTGATGGTTAGGGGAGGGGCAATTCTAAATGCCTGGGGCATAAAAAAGAAGGGATCGGTAACCAGGCCGTTTTTCAGTAAGGCTTTCATGGCTTTGTGGTTTGTTTCCACCGATTCCATTTCCACGCTCATAAGCAAACCTTTGCGGCGGATTTTAAGCACTCGCGGATGTTTTATCAAAGCATCTTCGTAGGCCTGGCCTTTGGCCTCGACTTCTTCAATCAGGCTTCCTGAGGTAAGTATTTTTAGATTGGCCAGCGCGGCTGCGGCACTTACGGGGTGGCCGCCAAAGGTGGTGATATGTCCAAAGTCGGGATTGTGGGTAAAGGTGAGCATAAGTTTTTTGTCGGCCACAAAGGCTCCGATGGGCATACCGCCGCCCATGCCCTTGGCCAGGCACAAAATGTCGGGAACAGCATCGTAATGCTCAAAGCAAAACAGTTTGCCGGTGCGCCCGAAGCCCACCTGTATTTCATCAAAGATAAGCAAGGCTCCCGTTTCATCGCATCGCTGGCGCAGGGCTTTCAGGAAATCGTTTTCAGGAAGAATGATGCCCGCCTCGGCCTGCACAGGTTCCACCAGCACGCAGGCAGTGCGCTCGCTAATGAGCTTCAGGTCGTCAAAATTGTTGAAACGCAAAAAGCGGGTATCGGGCAGCAGGGGGCGGTAGGCATACTTGATGTCCTCGTTGCCCAACATACTTAAAGCTCCGTGGGTGCCTCCGTGGTAGGTATTTTTGAATCCCACAAGCTCGGTGCGCCCGGTGAACCGCTTGGCGAGTTTCAGGGCACCATCCACGGCCTCGCTACCCGAGTTTACAAAATAGGTGGAATTGAGCTTGGGCGGCAGCATGGTGGCAAGTTTGTGCGCCAGTTGTACCTGCGGCGACTGCACGTATTCGCCATAAACCATCAGGTGCATGTATTTTTCGGCCTGCGCTTTTACGGCATCCACAATGGCCGGATGCCCGTGCCCAAGGTTGGAAACGCACACTCCCGAAACCAGGTCGATGTAGGTTTTGCCATCGGTCGAATACAGGTAAATGCCTTCAGCTCTTTCTATTTCAAGCCCCATGGGAACTACGGAAGGCAGGGCTACATGATCGAAAAATAATTGTCGTTGTGTTAGCATGGCTCAGGTGTTTTTATTCTTTTTTAATCTTGATACAAAGAAAATCAAATGATTTATTCTACCCAAGAGCTACCAAAAGAAAAATCCATTTTCATAATGTATCGGAATAATTATTTCCTATTTCAAAAAAATAAATGAAATTTGCATTTCGTTTTTGATACAAATAATGGACCTATGACAAAAGAAGTACATGCTACCTGGAGTAATAATAAAAGTGAAATCACTTTAAAATTACCTTACATTATCTTCGAAGAAGACGGTTTCCATATTCTTTATTGTCCTCCACTAGATTTATCTGGATACGGTTCTACTGAAAAAAATGCAAGAGATTCTTTTAAAATTGAATTGGATGAGTACTTTAATTACACTTTAAATAAGGGTACTCTTATTGCTGATCTTGAAAAATTGGGTTGGAAGTTTAAAAATAGAAGCCTTAGTAAGCCAATTATTCCACCTGATTTATCTTATTCATTTGATTATAATGAAGATTTCAGACGTATTTTTAATACGCATGATTTTCGTAAAGGTATTACTGAAGTCGCAATGCCGGCTATGTGCTAATTTCTAATGGCTGCAGACAGTTTAAAAAATATTACCCCAAATCAATTTCGGAAATTCCTTGAATTTAAAGGTCTCAAACAAATTCGCACCAAAGGCGGCCATGAAATTTGGAGTAGATCTGATTTAACCAGGCCTGTTGTTCTTCAGACCCATGAAAACCCAATCCCTGAATTCATAATTAAGAAAAACCTTAGGACTATGGATTCAAATAGAAATGAAATACTTATCTTTTTAAGAAAATAGTTCCGATTTTTTAATCAGGGCTCAAACCACTTGTTTTAATAATTGGGTGAAGAGTATTGAAACCCGTTCCCCAGGTTTTTCATAAAAAACCATTGATAAGTTAAATATTATCAATGGCTTAGTAATTTGATTTCGTGCGGATGAAGGGACTCGAACCCCCACGTCTCTCAACACTAGATCCTAAGTCTAGCGCGTCTACCAATTTCGCCACATCCGCAAATTATTTCAAATACACTCCAAAACGAGCGGGCGCAAAGGTAATTTTTTTAATGATTCACCGAATTATTTTGTGGTTTCTATTATAATTTATTCCATTCGTGTCCGGTAAAATAGAATACGGGATTATTTAAAATAAGATTCCTCACTTCGTTCGGAATGACAATTAATTACGCTATTGGGGCGGGGGTTGATGGCGGCTTTGCCGCCATCAACCCCCGCCATCTCACAACACTCCGAATACCTTGTCATTTCGATGCCGCACCTGCGGCATGAAATCTCAACAATTTAACCGAACACCATTGATTTTATTCCCCTTCAAACACCTGGGTCTTCTGCTTTTCTTTTCGCATTAATATTTTAGTTTTTAACTATTCTTGAAAAATAGACTTTCTTTTCTGTTTTTATCTTTAAAAAATAAATGCCTGAACTAAGGAGCGAAATATCATTATTACCATTTGTGATTGTCTGAACTATCTGACCTGAAATATTACTCACAATTATTTTCGAAACAGGGTTTTGGATATCAAAAACTTTAAAATACCCGCTCGTAGGATTAGGATAAATAGTCGTGCTTTTATCGTTCAGATGATTTACATGGATGGTTTCGTCAAACTCGAAGCAGCCCATATCGGGAGCTAGGCCGATAAAAGGCAGGCCAATATCGGTTCCGGCATCAATGCAGGGAGAGCCTTCCTGCAAATGGAAATCCCCATTGTTTTGATCCACAAAAAGCGGGTCGGTTTCGATGTTATTATTTCCGGTGGTATTGTATTCGGGCATAGTGATGTTGCAATAGTTAACGGTGGCCGAGCTGGTTCCTGCATCTATATAAACATTGTCGTCGTCGTAAGCGGAGCTGTTGTTATAAACGATGCAGTTAACAAAATCGACCTGGGCATAATAAAATCCCCCTGCACCTCCTGAGCCATTATTGGCAGAATTTCCTACCATTGTGCAGTTGGCGAAGGATATGGTGTTTAAGCCTACGCCCAGCGATTCGATGGCACCGCCATTTGCGTAGTTGGTATAATTATCGGCAAAGAGGCAGTTCGTTACTTTTGTATCCACCACCGAATAAAACATAATTGCACCGCCGCCATAGCTGGTGCTGTTTTCGATAAAGGTGCAGTCGGTAATTTCGCCATCAAAATCGGAGGTGAGCTTTATGGCTCCGCCTTCGCTGTATCCGGTGTTTCTGTAAAACTTACAATGGGAAAAGATGGTTTCGGAGGTGTTAATTCCATAAACAGCACCGCCCATTCCCTGGCTTGGCAAAGCACTGTTGTAGCAAAAAGTGCAGTTCACAAATTCCGCATCGGAATTTAAAAGCCTTACCGCTCCTCCGTGTATTTCCGGATATTGGGCGTTGGCATCCGTTTTTCCATAATCCAGGCGGCAATAGCTCAGCTTGCTTAGTGCTGCGGTTTCAAAAGTTATTCCTCCCCAGCCTGTTGCCTGATTGCCACTGGTGAAAAAGATACTATCTGATTCTGTGCCGGTGGCTTGCAAATTTCCGGCTATTGAAATTTTATAATGCCCCTGGAAATCAACTTCCACACCTGCTTCTATTGTCAAAACTTCGCCGGCAGGGATGCTAATGTCGCCAATAACCTGGTAGGGCGAATTTGCAGCAGACCAGATTCCAGACTGATCTCCTTCAACTTCAGTTTGTGCTAGCATAGTTAGCGAAAGTGCAGCTATGAAAAATAGGGTAAATATTTTTTTCATTTTTTTAAAAAATTAAAGATTAGATAAATAAATGATGAAAGATTAGCATACATTTTAAGATACGCCAGTGATTGACCCGGCAAATATAGTCAAATCAGATTCCGAATCTTTATGCTGTTTTTTCGGAATTCAGTTCCGCACGTGCGGGAATATTTAAAATCTCATTTTAATTTTAACTGCCCTACTTGCAATAACGTCGCTTTTGATTAGTGTCGTAAAAGCACTACGTGTGCCTGTGCGTGGGAGCGGCAGGGATTGGAGCGGCATCCCGGCGAAGCGGCGGCTGAGCTTATAGTTGGCTGGGGGCGGCTGACGAAGGAAGCCAGCACGCTGCCTACTATAAGCCAGCCGCTGCGAGCCGGATATAGCGGAAAGCCCGGCTGCCGCCCAAATAATAATAAACTTTAGTATGATGGTTTGTTGATACATAAATTATAATTTTGCCCCATGGCTTACAGAGATGACTTTTATTACCTGCGCAAAAAATTTGACCTTAGCAAGGACAGGGTGGATATTTACGATGGCAAATACCGGATTTATAACCTCCCCTTCGAATCGGCGCATTATCATATTCTTCCTGGTGAGGATTCGTACCAGGATCAGGATCGGGAGTTTCCAAAAACGCCCGATTACCAAAATACTATTTCTCCCGAGATCAACGAAATACTCAACCTGGCCGATTCTAAAGTACACGAAAATCGCTTTTTCAAATATTCGGTATTTATGCCTGCGGGTTCAAAAAAAGCCAAAGGAGCCATCATCCTTTTTCACGGCCTGAACGAAAAAAACTGGGATAAATACCTGGTATGGGCCAAACTGCTGGTCGAAAAAACCGGGAAGACGGTTATTCTGTTTCCGCTGGCTTTTCACATTAACCGGGCTCCTGCCGATTGGTCGGATATGCGCACAATGAACGATTTGAAGTATGTGCGCGAGGGCTTGTTTTCGGCAGTGGTGGCCTCATCTTTTGCCAATGTGGCCATCAGCACGCGGTTGCACATTTTGCCACAACGGTTTTTCTGGTCGGGGGTGCAAACCTTTTACGATGTTATCCAGCTTCTTATGGAAATACGCCTGGGTCTTCACTCTTTGATAGACCGCGATGCGCCGGTGGATTTCTTTGCCTACTCCATCGGTGCCTTCCTGGCCCAAGTGCTGATGATGGATAATACCGGAGGGCTTCTGGGGCAATCCAAACTTTTTATCTTCTGCGGCGGGCCGGTTTTTAGCCGCATGTCGCCGGTGCGCAAAACAATCCTCGACAGCGAAGCCAATATCGCCCTATATTCATTTTTTCTGGAGCATCTCGAAAATTATTTAAAAACCGACAAGCGCCTGGCACATTATTTTAGTGCCCACCATCCCGAAGGCCTGGTATTCCGGTCGATGATCGATTATCATAAAATGATAGACTTGCGCGAGGAGAAGATTGCTAAATTAGGCAAGCGGTTGATGGCTCTGGTGCTTAAAAAGGACAGCGTGGTACCTTACTACGAAGTGCTAAACACCCTGCAGGGTACCGGGCGCAATATTCCGGTGGATGTAGAAATTATGGATTTTGATTTTCCCTATACCCACGAAAATCCTTTCCCGCTGCATCCCGCATATCAACCAGAGGTAAACAGGATGATGAATAAAGTTTTTGATATAGCAGCCGAATATTTGGCTTAGCTCCTGGCCTGGTTGGCTATGCGTTTGTTTCGCTTCGCCCGCTCCAGTCTTTTGGCTCGTTCGCGGTTCAGGTTTATAATGGCAAAAATCATTACCCCGGCACTAATCCACTGTACCAGGCTTAGCTTGGCATCATTAAAAATATAATCGAAAACAATGGCCGAGATGGGAAACAAAAGTTCGCACACGGTGGCTATGATGGCCTTGATGCGGGTAAGCCCGAAATAATACAAAAAGATAGCACCCGATCCTGTGGTGAAGGCAATGATTAGAAAGACGATCCAGTTTAATTGTGTAGTAAGAAATATGTCGGTCAGCTTACCGGTGAACAGCACAAAAATCAGCATTAGTACCATAGTAAAACCATAGCGATAAAAGGTAGCAGTGGTAAAACCATAGTTGTTCAGGATTTTTTTGCTAAAAACTGTGGAGCTGCCAAACGAGAAGGAAGCAAGCAGCGCAAAGCCCGCCGCATAAATGGTGTTGGCTCCGGTTTCGATATTGGGCAGATGCAGGCCGAAGGTCAGGAAATAGCCACCAACGATGGCGATGGCGGCCCAAAAGATATAATGCTTCCCCAGTTTTTCTTTAAGGATGATTGCGGCCAGGGCGATTCCAAAAATGGGTTGCAGTTTTTGCAGCAGCACCACGATGGTGAGATGTTGGAAGTTGACCAGAAAAAGTGCTTTTACGATTGCCATGGTGCCGATAGCTCCGCCAAACAAGGCGATAAGCCCGAGATAGCCAAAGTCGGCAGGCGAAAACTCGCGCAGGTATTTGTATTCACGAAAAAGGAATACATTCATGATTAAAAAGGGAATGGCGTGAAGCATAAAAACCACATAGCCCACATCGAGGTTGTATAGGCGGGGCGTGAGCACGATGCCGTCGAATCCCCAAAAAATAGCAGAAATACTTACTGCCGTGGCTCCCAGAATTAAATTCCTTTTCTCTTTTATCATAAGCTGATTTGATCGCGGCAAAAGTAAGGAAAAATCAATATGTGAAATCCAAAATCTAAAATCTGACATTAAAACGACTACCAGGGTTGCAATCCCCTATGTCAGTGAGCCTGCCGAACTGCAGGGCTGCAAACTCTTACAGGCAGGGTTCGCAGCCCTGAAAGATAAAGCCTTTTGGCTTTATCGAAGAGCCTGCTCCGCTCATGCGGAGGGATAGCAAGCCTGAAGATGTCCGAAGTTCGATGTCCGAAGTTCGATGTCCGAAGTTCGATGTTCGATGTATGATGTTCGATGTTCGATGTCAGATGTCAGATGTATGATGTCCGAAGTCCGATGTCAGATGTCAGATGTGTGAAACTAAAATCGCAACAGCGCAATATTAATCAGCTAAAACCATTAATTTTGATGGCTTTTATTCCACAAAATTTAGCGGGCTTTGATTGAACTCTTAAAGTATAAGGCATTTTTTATTCTCGTATTGCTATTCATGGCTTTGCCCGGGCTGGCGCAGGGACAAGGTGTGGCTCTGGTACTCAGCGGTGGCGGCTCACGGGGCATGGCTCACATCGGGGTTTTGAAAGCCCTCGAAGAAAACAACATTCCCATCCACTACATCACGGGCACCTCCATCGGGGCAGCCATCGGCGCGCTCTATGCTTCGGGCTATTCGCCCGCCGAGATCGAAGCCCTGTTTTCCAACGAAAACTTTGACCATTGGATAAACGAAGAATCCGATGAACGCTTTCGGTATTTTTACACCAAAGAAGCTCCCGATGCAGGCTGGATTGATTTGAAACTGGATTTTAAAAATCGCTATACCAAGATATTGCCGCCCAAGGTTAAAAATCCGGCCAAGCTAAACTTTGAATTAAGCCGGCTTTTTGCAGGTGCTTCGGCGGCGGCTCATTATCAGTTCGACAGCCTGATGATCCCCTTTCGATGCGTTGCCGCCGACATCGACTCTAACCGTGCCGTTATTTTGTCGCGGGGCAACCTGGCCAACGCCGTCAGGGCTACCATTACCTTTCCCTTTTTGTTTATCCCCATCGAAATCGATGGGAAAATCTTGTTTGATGGCGGGATGTACAATAATTTCCCTACCGACATAGCCATCCAAAACTATCAGCCCGATGTAATTATTGGCAGTAAAGTTTCGGGTAACTATCCCAAACCCGACCCCGACGATGTTTTGTCGCAAATACAAAACATGCTTATGACCAACACCAATTTCAATCTGGATACTGCCACAGGAATATTATTAGAACCCACATTAAAAAAAGTAAACCTCACCGACTTTTCGATGTCGGATGCTTTTATTAATGCCGGATACGAGGAAACGATCGGGAAAATGGCAGAAATTAAAAATAAGGTGCAGGGACGTAGATCGCAATCGCAGTTGGATTCGATGCGCTTGCATTTCAACACCAAAAAGCCTGCATACTTCATTGACAGCATTTATATCGAAGGCCTCAACGAAAAGGAGAAAAAGTATGTGCGTAAGTCGCTGCTCAACAAAAAGGAATCGCTTAGCCTGGAAACCGTTGAGCCTAATTATTACCGTTTGGTTGCCGACAATCAGATTAGCCTGAATAACTTGAAGATGAATTATTCGACTGAAACGGGAAAATACAACATGTATCTCGATGTAAAGCCCGCAAATCGTTTTCATCTTAAATTTGGAGGAAACATTTCAACCCGTCTGGCCAATATTGCCATGGTAGAATTGAACTACCGCTATCTTTTTGGCGATGCCATGAAACTGAAAGCCAATGTTTATTTCGGGCGATTTTACAGTTCGGTGCTCCTGGGGGCACGCTTCGACTTTCCAGGCAAAACGCCGGTTTATTTCGGTGGAAACCTGGTGTATAATCACTTCGATTATTTCAAGAGCACCATCCATTTTATCGAAGACCTTACTCCCTCCTTTTTGATACAAAACGAAAATTACTTTCGCGCTTATGCTGGCATCCCTACCCGCACAAAGGGCAAACTCGAAGCAGGATTAACGGCTGGCCTCATCGAAAATTCTTACTACCAAAACAATACCTTCAGCCGCGAAGATACCACGGACATGACCAAATTCAATTTCCTCAATCCGGAGCTTGCCTGGGAACTCAACTCGCTCAACCGAAAGCAGTACGCCAGCTCGGGAGCACAATTCAGGATAAGTACCGGGTTTATCAGCGGGAATGAAGAATTTATCGGTGGATCGGCATCGCTCCTGCCGGGCGTGAGCAAAAAGACACACGAGCAGGCGTATTTCGATCTTTTGTGGGATAATTACTTCCAGCAGATTGGCCCCGTAAAACTGGGCTTCCTCGGAAGAATCCATTTATCCAACCAAAAGCTATTCAGCAACTACACCTCCAGCCTGCTGGCAGCTCCGGCCTTTGAACCCGTGCCCGAAAGTAAGACTGTTTTTTTGGTCAACTATCGCGCTTTTAATTATGCTGCCGCTGGATTAAAATTGGTGTGGAAGCTCTCCAAGCGAATCGACCTGCGTGCCGAATCCTATCTTTTTCAGCCCTACGAAAAAATTCTGAGGGCAGAGGATAATACAGCTTATTTTGGTGAGCCACTCAGCGACCGGCATTGGATTTTTAACACGGCACTGGTTTATCATACTTTTTTTGGCCCCATTAGCGCATCGCTCAATTATTTTGAAAACCCGGAAGAAAAGTTCTTTTTCTCCCTCAATATTGGTTTTCTGATTTTTAATCGCCGGGCCATCAATGATTAGTGTCAGTCTTTTTAGACAATCTTTTGCAAAATTTCCCCCGAAAAACGGTACAGGCTGCCTGGCCACTTATAATGGTATTGACAACCGACTTCAAACGTATTTTTCTTTTGTTCTTTTTCCTTGATGAAAAAGAACCAAAAAATCAAGAAAGTTTGATCCTCCCACCGCACTGCCAGCCGCTGCCCGGCAAACTTTCGGCCTACGCACCTATCTGTCTAACGTAACATAAGTTTTATGTCATTAGATCCTAATGTATCTTTTAGCAAAGACAAAGGTGCAGTAGATTTTTAATCAGTAACACAGAATAGCTGAAATAGTGAAAACCAGAACAGTTCAACTTTGTAGACATACACTTATTAAGGTTCCTTTGTATAAGATATTTTCCATTTACTTTGCAAAACAAATTTTCAATAAAGCATAAAACATCCTTTACAATGAAAAAACTTTTTCTCTTAACGCTCATTTCGTGGACACTTTTTTATCTGCCCACGCAGGCCTGCACCATTATCGTTGCCGGCAAAAATGCCACTGCCGACGGTTCGGTCATTGTTTCGCATTCTGATGCCGGCCCTGACTGCCGGGTGCATGTGGTCCCCGGACAAAAGTTCCCCCAAGGTGCGATGGCTCCCGTTTATTGGGGCATGGTGGATTTGGGAAGACCGCTGGGAAATTATGGCGACACGGTGGGATTTATCCCGCAGGTGCGCCAAACCTACACCTATTTCCAGAGTGCCTATCCACAAATGAACGAATACATGCTGGCCATTGGCGAAAGCACCACCAGCCAGCGCGAAGAACTTTACCTCGACCTTTCGGTGGCCGAGCAGATTATGTCGGTGGAGCAGGCTCAGGCCTTTGCCATGCAGCGTTGCAAAACCGCCCGCGAAGCACTCGATCTGATAACCCACCTTATGGAAACTTATGGCTTCAGGCCGTCCTGTGTTGGAGAATCGGAAGACCTGGTTTTGGCCGACCCCAACGAAGCCTGGGTGCTGGAACTGTTTAGCGTGGGCAACGAGTGGAAGGCCGGCAGTGGAAAGCCCGGCGTAATATGGGCAGCGCAGCACGTACCCGACGACGAAGTTTTGATAATTCCCAACTGGAGCATCATTAAAGAAATCGACCTGAGCGACACCGCAAACTTCCGTGCATCCTCCAATTATATGCAGGAAGCGATCAACCGTGGCTGGTACGACCCCAGCAGCGGCAAACCCTTTATCTGGCAGGATGCTTACGCGCCCATCGCCCGCGAATGGGCGACCAGCCGTTTCTGGCTTTTTTATTCGCAGATGGCACCCGATTTCGCCGCCTGGCCCGACCGCTACACCACCGATCCCTTCGGCGGCGACGAACAATACATCCAATATGTGGAACCGCTTTCGCTCTATCCTTTTTCGATAAAACCCAAAGATAAAATGACCGTGAAATATATTATGGACTTTCAACGCTCTACCTTTGCCGGTACCATTTACGACAAGGAAAATGCGCCCTGCTGGTATTATCCCAATGCCGAAGGACAACTCATAAAAAGCGATCACGCCACGCCATTTCCCACCGCCGACATGCGCAAAGTGCTAAAAATAAACCGCCGCCGTAATGTGGCTCGCGCCCGTGGCGAATATGGTATGATTGCCCACCTGCGCGGCTGGCTGCCCCGCGAAGTGGGCGGCGTGTATTGGTTTTATGTGGATAATGCCTACACCAGTGCCTACGTGCCCATGTATGCCGGAATTACGGATGTGGCCGAATGTATGAAACGCTACGATGACCAAAACTTTGATGGAAACTCCTGGCGTTGGGCGGTTGATTTTGTGGATAACCTGCTCTACCTGCGCTGGCAAAAAGCGGTGGAAGATTTGCACGCCGTGCGCGACCCAATGGAGCAGTCCTTCTTTGACGAACAGGAAGCCATCGACAAAAAGTTTGTAGAACTCAATGCCAAAAATCCAACAAAAGCAAAGCAGTACCTCACCGAGCTCACCATCGATCGGCAAGAAAAAGCTATGAAAATGTTTCAGGACTTACGCATCCGGCTAATAACGAAATACACGAATAATAAGCAAGGGATTTAGGGGGAAAGGGTAATTTGCGCTTCGCGCGTAATCTCGAAAATTAGAAAATTTCCAATTTTCGTAAATTTTCGAGGATGCTCGAAAAACTTTGTAGTGAGCTTGTCGAATTATGAAATCGTAGATTCCTGGTTTTTCGGCAGTGGTGGTAATTTGTTGTAATTGGTGGTATTTCCACGATCACATTTTAGAATTATAATTATTTTTGAGGGATGAAACAAAAGCACACGATAAATGACGACTCCGATGAAAAGATAAAATGTCTTTTAAAGGTATCGGATAAGGAACTTTTAAAAGAAAGGAAGGGGTGATGGAAATGATTTGGGGGTAAGTTTAGAAAACCGCACTAATGAAAAAAAAGTTGAATTATACATAAAAAAGTTAAAAAATGACTAATAATGAATTTATAACGTCCCTGCGACAAGAATTAGCTCAGACGCAGAACATTCGATTCAAGTTTGCAGTTCAAAAATTAATTTTCATTATTAGCTTGATTGGCATAAGTGTCCGAAAGTTTTGATGAAATCCACATTTTTATATTTATCATGTTGATAATCAATAGTTGTATCTTTTTTTTTTGATAAAAAGGGCTCTTTGACAAAAA
>Ga0307929_1000057_pt1 | contig 106140 bp, 86 predicted proteins | sample AceLakmetage1330_FD_203160 | JGI IMG/M metagenome (GOLD analysis project Ga0307929, IMG submission 203160) | Saline water microbial communities from Ace Lake, Antarctica - #1330 | ecosystem: Environmental > Aquatic > Non-marine Saline and Alkaline > Saline | place: Antarctica: Ace Lake...
GATCAGACCGGAACGGGTATTGACCAAATCCTTCTTATTGGATATTCATTATACATTCGCTTATTATTTAATGAAACCTTTTTGGTTCTGGCTTGTCCAGGTTAGGGCTTACCAGCATTGCCGCCTTTCTGGATCAAACCGCTATTTCCAACCACATCATTGACTGCTATGCCCACCCGGACTCCGATGATCTGATCCTGGCATATTTAAAAAAAGAGAAACCGGAATTCATTGGATTTTCCTGCACCACCTCCAGTTTCTTTGACGGGATCCGCATGGCAGCGCTTGCCGCCAAACACGCCCCCGGCATCAAGGTTGTATTTGGCGGCGCCCATGTTTCAGCACTCAGGGAGCGCCTGATCCAGCAATATTTGTCCGTTGATTATCTCGTGGTGGGGGAGGGAGAACAGACCTTAAAAGAACTGCTCACCACGCCAACGACCGATCTTAAAACCGTCAAGGGTCTTGTTTTCCGAACAGATGACAACCAGGCAATATTCACGGGATTCAGGAAAAAAATGCTGGACCTGGATACCCTGCCCTTTCCTGCCTATGAAAAATTATCTGGATACCCCCATGTTTATAAACTGCCGATTTTCAATTATCCCAAAGTACCCAATGCCAGTTGCATCTCCAGCAGGGGCTGTCCCTATTCCTGCTCCTATTGTGACAGGTCGGTGTTCAAAAAAAGTTTTCGATACAATTCCGCCGATTATTTGTATGCCCATTTAAAATATTTAAAAGAGCAGTTCAATATCCGGCATATTAACTTTTACGATGACCAGTTTACCTTTAACCGTGCCCGGGTAATCGCCTTTGCAAAGCTCATGATTGAAAACGATTTAAATCTCACCTTTAATTGTGCAGCCCGGGCAGAGCACCTTGATTTTGAGCTGTTACAGTTCATGAAAAAAGCCGGCTGCTGGATGATCAGCCTGGGAATTGAAACCGGCGATGAAGATCTCCTGGCACAGCACCGCCAGAACCCCGACCTGGACATGATGAGGGACAAGATTCATCTGATTAAAAAGGCGGGTATCCGGGTAAAAGGCCTTTTGATGATGGGACTGCCCGGAGAAACCGAAGCCAGCATCCAAAAAAGCCGGAAATATGTGTATTCACTTCCCCTGGATGATTTCAATCTGGCCAAGTTCACCCCCTTTCCCGGCTCCCCCATCCACAGAGAAATCACGGAAAAGGGAAGTGAACTGGGTAAATTTGATGAAGATTGGGAAAAAATGGATTGTATGCAATTTCTCTTTATACCAAAGGGAATCACAAAAGAGAGGATGGAAGTTCTCTTTATTGGTTTTTATAAATCCCATTTTCAGCGGTTCTCGGTATTGGCAGGGTATATTGCCATGCTATGGAAATCCCCTGATTCCTGGAAAAGGTTCTTAAAAAATTTAACCGGGTTTCTCCGGTTTGCCAAAAGTAATAAAAGGATGCGATAGAATGAAAGAAATACAGAAAAAATTTCTTTTAAACTTGCCGACTCAGGTAAAAAATACACAATCAGATTTGTTCAAAGATATCATCCGAGAAAAACCATAATTGATTTTATATGAAACATATATTTACTGCAAAAACATTTGATGAACTTACCGAGGGAATGAGTGTTTCAGAAAAAACTGCCATTAAACAGGGAATCATTGTTGACGGGATGAGTAAAGAAGCCGTTTTAGTATCTTATGGCCCCCCTTCAACAGGAGATCAAAAAGCTGATACTAAACCAGATACACTTGAGGATAAATTAGTGCAATTAAAACAGCTTTTAGATACCTTATTTTAAGATGTTCTATAACCTTGTTCGATCTGAAATGCACTGAGATACCGAGGAAAACCCAGGACAAGCTATTATACGCCTCTGAAAAGAAGCATCCATGATACAAAACACATATTACCGGCCAGGTAATCGGCATTAATGGCGGCCTCTGTAGAGAGTCCCCCGATGAGTGGAAAAAACCCTTGGGGCCTTGTCTGCATACTGCTGGGTGCCGGTATCCTGTCTGTCTGGACTTGCTACCTTCTGGCCGGTGTTTCTCTGATGATGCTGCTGCTGCCTTTTTCCCTCAGCTTTACCAGCTGGCAGGGGCTGTGGCGAATCAATGGGATCGTCCTGTTCCTTTACGGCATCATGCTTTTCAAGGCTACTGCCAAGATTCCGTTCGTAAATCCCTCCCATACCCTGAAATTAAAAACCCTTGGGACGGATATCCTTAAAACCATTACCTCCCCGGCCCCCTTGCTCCTGGCCCTGATTTTTGTCACTTACACCCTCCAGTGGCTGGCGGTAATGGGATTTTTACCCACCCTTCTCCTGGAAGAATACGGGTTTTCAAGGGCACTTGCCTCATGGCTCACCGCTGGCATGGTCTGCCGGGGCCTGGTTCCTGGACAGCGTGGCTCTGGCTGGAATCTTACTCAGCCTTTGTCTGGCCAGGTTAAAAAATTTGGGATAAAAACAATGAAATAAAAAAAAGAAGGAAGGGCCTTATTCCTTTGCCTTTCTTACAGCCAGGTAAACATTGGCGGCAAAAATCAAAAAGGCCCCGATCCATCCGGACAGGGAAAGGGAAGTATCCATGGCAAGGAAAGAGCCTAGCATGGCTGCCAGTAAAATCCGGGTAGAAGAAATGATCCCCCCTTCAAGGGCTGAGACATACTTCAAGCCGATGGTCAAAAGATATTGACCGGCAATGGCAACGGCGGAACACCAGAAAAGGTAATTTAATTCCTCAACTGCGGGCATGCGCATCTGGTTGTAAAAAAGGCAAAACACAATCACCGTGCCCACACCAAACATGAAAAAAAGCGTGGTATGGGTATCATGGACCTGGCGAGACAGATTCAGATACATGATGGCAACGGCGGCACTGACACCGGAACCGATGCCCCACAAAAAATTATAATCAAAGGCCATCTTGCCCGGGGCCAATATCAGCCATACCCCGACAAAGGCTATCGTCACAATGAAAATTGCCACAGGGTCCCGCTGGGTCTTGAAAATTATCCATGAAAAGATGGCAATAAACAAAGGATAGGTCATGTTTAAAATATTGGCCTGGGCAACCGAGGTCAGTTCAACCCCCTTAAAAAAACAATAAACAGCCAGGCAATTGCTTAGGGCACGACCGATGAGTAGGCGTTTTTTGACAATCTTGATTTTATGTCCCCCGATTCCCATGACCAGGAGAACCGTGGCGAACCCGATACTGAACCTTGCAAAGGTGAACAGGGAAGAATCAATTTTAAGCCCGGCCATGCTGGACCATTTGATAATAACCGTGGCCAGGTAGAAGCAGAAAGCTGACCCGAACACTGCCAGACATCCCATAATTGTTTTGGTGTTCATTGGATTTATTTTTTAAAAATTAAGGTTTTGGGTAAATTTAAGTTTGTTAATCATTCTTGAAATTGATACCTTTTGATGATACGTCACTTCCCTGTGGAAATAATTTTGTAAAGAACATATAAAATGAAAAAAGACAATAAAAATTTTCAAACCCAGATCATCCCCCTGAGGGATGAAATTGATGCCATAGATGCCAATATTCTGTCTCTGCTTGTCCGGCGCCAGGCCCAAGTGGAAAAGGTGGTGGCCCTGAAAAAAGTCCACAGCATCCCAGTATACCACCCGGCAAGGGAAGAAGATCTGATCTCCAAACTCAGGCTTCAATCACAAATCCATGGACTGGATCCTGATTTCATGGAAAATCTTTACAGGATAATCCTCCGTCAGTCCCGGGTAAACCAGACCCAGAAGATGGAACATAAAGGGGTTAGCCCAGATGCCAAAGTCCTTGTCATTGGGGGAGAAGGCCAGATGGGAGGCCTGTTTGTAAATCTGTTTACCAAATCCGGATACGAGGTAAAAATTTTAACAGAACACAACTGGGATCATGCCCATGACCTTTGCAAAGACATTGAGCTGGCACTGGTCTGTGTCCCCATTGACCGAACGGTCCAAGTCATTGAAAAGATCAGCCCCTTTCTACCGTCCAGGGTCCTTCTGGTAGATCTAACCTCCATAAAAAAAGAACCGGTTGCCCGGATGCTGTCTGCCCACAAAGGACCTGTATTGGGGGTTCATCCCCTGTTCGGCCCCACCCTGAGCTGTCTAGACAAACAGATCATCGTGGTCACCCCGGGAAGGGACCAAGCTGCCAGTAAATGGTTTACAGAGCAATTGGGCCTGTGGGGAGCTGTGATTGTCGAATCCACACCCGAGGAGCATGATGAAATCATGGAAATTGTCCAGGCATTGCGCCATTTTGCCACCTTCTGCTTTGGTGACTTTCTCTGCCACCGCCAGGCAAAATTGTCACGAACCCTGGAGTTTTCAAGCCCCATTTACCGCCTGGAGCTGGGTATGGTGGGCCGGCTTTTTGCCCAGGACCCTGCCCTGTATGCGGAAATTATATTTGCCACCAAGGAACGGCGGGCCCTGTTAAAGGAATTTATTCTTTCCCTTAGCCGCCATGTGGAAATGCTGGAAACAAACAACAAGCAGTTATTTGTTGACCAGTTTCGCCATGTGGCCCAGTGGTTCGGTCCCTTCAGTGATCAGGCCATGCGGGAGAGCACCTTTCTCATTGACAAGCTCATCGAACGGTTTTAACAAACCGGAATTTAATACCCCTCTTTTTTCCCTGTCGGATCATTTCAATTTTCTTGACCATATTGTTTTAATTTATTCAACAGGGTTTTTCGGGTGATTCCGAGGCGCCGGGCGGTTTCGCTCTTGTTCCCGCCGGCGGATTCAAGGGTTGATAAAATAGCGGTTTCCTCTATCTTTGACAGGGAAATATTTTCAAGACCCGCGCCAAAAATCGATTCTTTGGAATCCTCAGCAAGGATAAAGGAAAGATCTTCTTTGCAGATATAATCAGACCGGGCCAGCACCACTCCCCGTTCAACTGCATTCATCAACTCCCGCACATTGCCCGGCCAGGAATATCGAATCATGGCATCCATGGCATCGGCGGAAAACCCCTGGATATCGCGTTTATTTTTCCGGGAAAACCGGATTAAAAAATGGAGTGCCAGTTCCGGGATATCCTCGGGCCGCTTCCCCAGGGGCGGGATATCAATACTAACCACATTGAGCCGATAATAGAGATCCTGCCGAAATGTTCGCTCGGCTACCATGGTTTTCAGGTCCCGGTTGGTGGCGGCAATGATCCGGACATCAACCCGGATGTTCTGGTCACTTCCCACGGGGGTGAATTCCTTTTCCTGGATCACCCGCAATAATTTGGCCTGCATGGCCAGGCTCATCTCCCCGATTTCATCCAAAAGGATACTTCCCCGGTCTGCCAAGAGGAATTTGCCCTTTCTTCGTCTATCGGCCCCGGTAAACGCCCCTCGTTCATGGCCGAACAATTCCGATTCCAGAAGGGTTTCCGTGATGGCGGCGCAATTGATCCGGATAAAGGGTTGGTCCTTTCGGGGGCTGTTATAATGAAGCGCTGAGGAAACCAACTCCTTTCCGGTTCCAGATTCCCCTGTTACCAATACATTGGCGTCGGTGGGCGCCACCATGTGAATGGTATCCAAAAGGGCGGCCATGGCAGGGCTTTTGCCCAGAATATCATGGGCAAAGGCCGCCTGCTTCAGCCTGTTTTTCAAAGATTTATTTTCTGTTTTCAGAAATATTCTCTCAAGAACTCTGTCAACGGTGAGTTTGAGCTTGTCAAAATCAAGGGGTTTGGTCAGATAGTCATAGGCCCCTATTTTCAGGGCCTTGACCGCCGTGTCCACCGAGGAATAGGCCGTCATGATGATCACGGGCAGGGAAGGATTATACTCATGGATTTGCTGCAAGGCCTCCATGCCCGACATTTTTACCATCTTCATATCCAAAAGCACCATGTCAAAGGCTTGGGCTCTGACCATCTCCACCCCCACATCCCCGTCACCCGCCAGAAAAACCTGGTACCCCCAATCGGTCATCAGGGTTTTGAGCATCCTTGCATGGGCGGCATCATCATCCACCACCAGTATTTTATTTTTGGTCATATGTATCCTCTTCCCCCGGGTTTTCCTGGACAATGCCGGGCAACCGGATCATAAACCGGGTCCCCTTTTTCACATCACTTTCCACCCGGATATCCCCTTTAAGGTTTTCAACTATTCTGTAAACAATGGAAAGGCCCAGGCCCGTTCCCTCGGGCCGGGTAGTAAAATAGGGATCAAACACCTCATCCAAATGTTCTTTGTCAATACCAGACCCATTATCGGTCACATGGATTTCAAGGCCATTGCCATCGGGGAACGCCAATAGATCCACCACCAACTTCCCCCCCACTTCCATGGCATTGATGGCATTCATATATAAATTGAGCAGAATCTGATTCATCCGGTCCGGATCTGTCCGAAAACTTGTCTTGTCTGTCTGGATATTAACAATGGCCTCAATGGATTTTTTGTCCAGGTCATGGCGGACCAGTTTCAGGGAGTGGGAGATCAAATCATCCACCTGGACCACCCTGTTCTCCACGGCCATGGGTTTGGCAAATTCCAACAGCTGGGTAATGGACCGATTGATGCGCTCCACCTCCTGAACCATTATCTGGGCAGTTTCCCTGTCTTGGGAATTGTTCGCATACCGTTTACCAAAATAGGTAGCAAACCCTTTAATGGAACTTAAGGGGTTTCTGATTTCATGGGCCACGCCCCCGGCAAGTTTTCCAATGGCCGCCAGATGGCGGGTGGTTTCCACTTCTTTTTTCAATTCCCTCAGCTGGGTCATATCCCGGAACAAAAACAAAAATCCCAAAACAACCCCGTCATTGTCCAAAATAGGCGAGGCCGTCATATCCAGCCGCAGTTCTCCAGGGGTTCCCGCCCGGGAGGTTCCCTTCCGGAGGGTCACTTCCCGGGAAATGGGTTTCCCAAGGGTCTCCATTTCAGCGACCAGTTGAATCATCTGGGGAAAGGGTTTTTCTGGCACCTGTCCGAAAATTTTTTTGGCCGCCCTGTTCATGGAGGTAATCCTGTGGCCCTGATCAATGGCGACCAGTCCTGCTGGCATATTCTGGACCACATTATCCGAAAATGCCTGGGCGCTGGTCAAGGACGCCTTGGCAGACCGATAGGCCTGAAAAGAAAAGAGACCCATCATGCCAATGCACCCGACCAAAAAAAAGAGGAATCCCCGACCAATGGTCTGCTTTAGCAAATGCGCCTGGGCCCGGCTGGCCCGGGTCATGGAAAGCCCTGCAAATATATAATGCTCGGTCATCCCGGAAAAACAGGATTCGAGGACGGAATTCTCCGGACAGAACATCTGTGCCCCCTCCCCTCTGAAATCCAACGGCGCCCCCTCATCTTTCCCCCCTCCCCTCTCTTTGTATCCTCGTCCCATGCCGTGCATGGGTTTATGACGACCCCGAAATCCAATGGTCAGGGGGGTAAACCGCTTGAACACCTCAAAGACCGGGTGATCCTTGATCTGTCGGATCCGATGGGAGACCAAAAGGGTGTCCCCTTGGACAGCAGTGATATCCGGCATGGCATCAAAAATCTTACCCACCTGGGTGGCATCGCTGTGGGCAAGAATTTCTCCGGACCTTGAGGTGATCATGATATAATCAATATCCGGCTGGACCGCTGTTTCCAGAAGCATGGACTGAATTCTCTTAGCCCCCCACTGCATGGTCAGCATCCCGGTCCGGGTTCCGGCCTCAAAAGTCCTGATCAGAGAAATCCCCTTAATCAATAACCGATCCTTTATATACTCCTTTTGTCTTTCCATGCGATCCAGGGTCATAAAGGCAAAAATGGGCAATAGCACCACCAAAACTCCTGCCATCATAAACGGAGAAATAAAAGAGGTATTTTTTTTATTAAATAGTTTCATATAAAGGTTATCTTCTTTGCAAAAACGATACCATTCCCTATTTGCTTAAAAATCAGTGAGTTTCATTTTTCACCCCAGACGAACTGTATAAATTATACTCACTTTTATACCCGATATCGGGTAAAAAGTATACAAAATATATGATTCCAATTGTACATTCCAAGATTGGCTGACCACGAGAGTAGAATATGACGACCCTATAGAAAATGACTGGAACTGGTTTATCAAGTGGGCCTTGAACCCGAATATCAGTTGGGGGGAGACTCAGAACAGAACAGACTTACTATACAGGCTACCAGGAATGCCCCTGCAAGGCAGGCCAGGACGAACACCCCGGCAAAGCGCCACCCCAAATATCCCACCAATACCGGCAGGAGAACCGGTTTGATTGAACGGCAACCCATAAAATTGGCAAGATGGAAGTTGGTGGTGCCTTTTTCCTTCATGCTTTTGAACAGGGGATACCAGGCATAAACAGGACCCATGGATAAAATACCCGCCAAAGAGGATATGAACAGGCCTTTGATACCTGAACTCTTCCCTAAAAATTGCGTCACTGTTTTAGGGGATAAAAATCGGTTCAGCGCCACCATCATAATAAGACAGAGGCATATGGGCAGAACAAGATGCCTGAAGATGGAACAACTTTTGTCAAATGCCTTTTCAGTGTTCTCAGGGGCAAGCATAAGGCCTATACCATAGAGGCATACAACGCCCAGGGGAAACAGCCACGGCCTTATCATGGGCATCATTCTCTGAAAAATAAACCATTTTTTTTGATTCATATCCAACCTCCTGCAAACATGGAAATCACACAAGAGATGATTACGGCCATTATAAATCCGGCAAGATTTCGGACCAGTGCAAACCCTGTGCCCAGGGCCTTGGCCTCTGCGGGCAGCTGAATCAGCCCGACATTGACCCAGGTCAGCATCAATGCCGTGATCCCGGAAATCCCCACTCCCATACTAAAAAGACTTTTAGCGATGACATAACTGTTGACCGGATTTCCGGTCAGGATACTTCCCATGCAGGCCCCCCAGAATGAATCCTGAAGAACAGTCCCGGAAAACAGGGAAACAAGCTTTTGTTCAGAAATAAAACCCTGAAACAAGCCTAGGAGAAGAACCACTCCCGTGACCAGGGGTAAAAACGCCCTGAACTGGCGCAACCCCATATCCATGGCTGCCCTCCATTGATCTTGGGATGAGGGTGTTTCAGGCTGGGGATCAGGGTTGTTTTGCCGGGTGTCCAGGGCGTCCATATAATTTTTAACAGTCTCGCCTACCTTGCCTGAGACCTGGGTGACGATCTTAATGCCCTGGTCCGCAAATCCATTGACAATAAATGGAGATATATGACCAACCAGAATGACTTGAGCGCCTTTATCCATGACCAGGGACAGGGCCCGCACACCAGCTCCAGCCCCTGATGACTGGGACGGCGCATCTATGGCCTCAAAGGACATATCGTAGGTTTCGATAATCAGCAAATACGATGCTGTTCCTATCTTGTTGGCCACGTAGCCTTCGAGGGTCGGTTCAGTGCTTGGGACAGCTATTTTCATAAAATATCAGGGCTCAACTTTTGTGTATATATTCAAAAAAACGATGTTGATCCTCTCCCAAAAAAACTGGAGAGTGAGTTAAGCCAATATAACATGAAAACTGGCGGATGAAATATAACAAATATTTTCTGCTGATATTTTTTACTCCTAAGAACAAGCAGATTTCAGATACGTTGCAGGTGATATTGACTTCTCTCTTGGATTTATATTTCTAACATTTCTGGGTTTATTTGGTATCCATCGTATCTATATGGGAAAATGGATTTCTGGGCTCCTCTACCTTTTTACCGGAGGTGCATTTGGGCTTGGTGTTCTGTATGATTTCTGGACCCTGAATGATCAGATATCCATGGAAAACCGAAAAAAGCGGTGATGCTCATAGCACCGAAGGTAAGCCCCCAGGAAATGGTGCTGTTACCACCTCCTGTTAGATCGAGGATAAATCCTACTGCAATAGGGGAGAGGTCAAAGATTATTATCCTATCCTTTATTTTTCATATTGCATTTATTATTTTTCTTAAAAAAGGTGTTTTAAGTCGTATAGCACTTTCTGGACATATCTCCTGACAGCAAAAGCATCTGATACAATTATCGTAGTTGTATACGGGCACGATTGATTTATCATCATCTTTAAAGAAAACAGCTTTGGGATTTGCCGGACACATACTGACACAGACACCACATCGAACACATTTTTCTACCTCAATGTATGGTTTTGATACAATCCGATTGTTCATAAAATTTGAAAAAAAACCTGGGTTATAAGATTTTATAGGTTTTCGATCAATTTTGAAATCATCCATAAAGAAACTTCCAAAATCATCACCAAGCAGTTCTATATCCTCTTCCCGAAAGGATCCCATGCCAGCTTGCATACCATATTTTGTTGTTGGAACATATTTTGGATTTACTTTTATTAATCGGCAAACCGTTGCATCCAAAGCAACCGGATCAGAAGAAAAAATAAGTATATTCATTTTTTTTGGAGTCCCACCTCTTGGCCCATTTCCCTCCATACCATAGATGCCATCCATAATATAAAGCCTTGGCTTGATAAATTTATTCAAATCAACAAGCATTTTTGCAAAATCATCAGCTCCTGGTAATTTTAAATGGAATTCTCCTTTAAGAACTCCGGGAATACAGCCGAACTGGTTTTTAATTGCACCTGTAAATTTCTCTAATCCATGGGTTTTCAATTTCGGAAGACTGATAACAGCATCATTATCAAATACAGCTTTTGCAATTGTAAATTTTCTGTTTTGAAGACCTTCATCAAAAAATACATCAATTCCGGTTTTGAAATCTGCCAACTTGATGTTAATTTCATCCGCAGCCTGTGTTAGTCCGGCTTTTTTTGCGGCCTTTGAAGTTTTTCCTATTGCGGGTGAATCACCATAGGTAACATCTACTCCAGTTTTTATTAATATTTCGGCAACTGCCTTGAAAACAGCCGGATTTGTTGTAACACACTTTTCTGGGGCTTCACCCACTAAGATATTGGGCTTTAATAAAACCTTTTCGCCCTTTTGAACAAATAGGGAAACACCGCCTAAAAGTGAAATTCCTTTCTCGATACATCTTTTCACGGTTTCATATTCATATGATTCACATCTTATAAGAGCAACTTTTGACATAAAACACCTTATAGTTTTTTCTGTTTTTTTTTAGTATAGGATTTTAAAAAAGCCAACAATAATTATCCATCTGATTTTATAGAGAGATGTGTAAACCAAAGAATTTGAAACATCGTCAATTCCTCTTTGCCCGGCTATTTTTAACGCAGCCGTAATGGCGTATAGACCCTTTTCATCAACTCCGACCGCCACTTGTCTTTTATCTTTAAAATTCATTAATATACTCATAGACTAAAAAATATTTCAATGGCAGAAGTCTAATGACATTTTGTAACCTCTATTCTTAAATTCGATCTTACCCGCAAAGATATAATGAATATGAAATCCGTATACAAGGATAAAGTGATCCTCTCCCAGAAAATCAAACAAAAGGGTTAACTAATTTTAAAGAAATTTTTGAAAATCTAAAGAACTAAACCGGAGAACCAACTATTCCAGCATATTTAAATTTTTGATTTATGAATTCAATTACGCTATGACTGTTTAGTGAAACACATTTGCCCGATGGGGTGTGTAGCGCATCAATCAAGGAGAAGCTGCGTATGAATGAATTTGCCTTTATCCACATGTGTATTAAACAAACCGCCGAGGGGATGCAAGAAGGGCTGACCCATTTTTCCGGGCCGAGTCGGACCGCAGTGATTTACGCGATTAAACCCGAAGACCCCATATACATTTATGATCCGCAAAACCTGCTGGCGGGTCATGAACCAAAATTCAAGGAATTGTATATTGATTCGGATGCGTGGCGGAAAAAAACCGCCATCGGGTATGATAAAAAAAAATTCAGTAACCTGATCCCGGAAAAAAACCTGGAACTCGCCGGACTGATTTCATATGGGGGGCGGTCCAGCTCGGTTGTCTACCAGATGTGGTTTACTGAACATCATCCGGACATGTGTTCCATCGGCCCTACGGAAAGGTGGATAGAACATGCTGTCTGGCGGTTCTCCCATGATGTTGCAAATGAAGAAGCACTGTATACGGGTATTTCAGGAGGTTTCCTAAAAGAGTATGCCACCCATGCGGTCCGGGACTATCTGGTGGATGAAATGAATGTATTGATCGGATGGGACACCCGGATGAGGGTCTATCCTATTTTAGAGGCCGTGCTCAAGATATCCAGGACCCCGGAAGAAGGGTCATGGCCAAAAGGCAAACTGATTTTCGTGGAAAAATGCTCTCTATCCAAACTGCAGTTCATTGCAAAATTTCCCGAAGCAGAACGACCTGTGTTGGAAGATGTCAAGCATATTAGAAAGCTGTTGCAGACCGTTGAAAACTCGGAACGAAAACTGGTGGCCGATGAAAAAACAATCATCGGCATTATCAAGGGTGACAGTCCTGATTTTTCGATTACTGCTAAATTTGAGGGGTCATACGGATTTTTAGCGCTGAACAACGGTAACGTGTGCTCTTTTTCCGATGGCTGTTTCCAGTCAACCACCCGCAAAGCAAAGCTTGTACAGGTAGAAGAGGTGTTGTTGGATTCGGATATGGATACTGAAGATGTGTCCATCTTATTTAAAACGATTTCTGGCATTGTTCACAATGCCGTCAGGCTGCGGCACGGATGCGCCATTGTTGTTGACCTTAATACCCCCCCTGTTTCTATCTCGAGTCAATGTCTTGACCACCCACTTGACCTTAAAAATCATGACGAATTGGAACTGGCCAAATCGCTGGCCCGGGTGGATGGTGCACTTCATATCGGGGCTGATTTGAAACTTCACGGCTTTGCCTGTCTTCTGGACGGTCATTATATCCCGAATGAGCACAGGGCCCGGGGCGCCCGGTTCAATTCAGCCCTGCGCTTCACGGCAGAACATGAAAAGGTCATTGCTATCGTGGTATCTTCAGATTCTCCTGTCTCCGTCATGATGGGCGGCATTGTACTGAATACCAAATGGTACTTAAAACCATCCATCTTCTGTAACGCACCGCTGCTGCTGAAAAAATGGGTGGCCGCCTCTGATTCGGCGTATTATTGATCTGAGGCCCTGGGAATACGGTACAAAAAAAATTAATGGAAACTGAGTAATTTATATACACCTATCCACTCTCCCCGGGTAAAAACGATACATCTCCCCTTGGACATGCGCTATCCCCAAAAATTTAATTTCATTATTTTATCTTTTAATTTAAGCGTCTTATAAAAAAAGAATCCTTCTGGCACAGGGGTTGCTATTATGATATTCAGAATGATCAATAATGGTCAGCACATTTAATCTAAACAAGGAGCATGTTATGAAAAAATCAATGATAGTCATCACTTCTTTACTGGCAGTGGCCCTTCTGGCCACCAGCGCATTTTCATGGAGCAACGGAAACAAAGGATATGGAAAGGGTTGCGGTGGTTCTGGACAAGGCTATAATGCAAATATCTGGAATGACCTGTCCCAGGAACAACGGGATGAATTAACGGCGCTCAAGCAAAAATTTATCGATGATACCTATGAGACCAGATCTGCCCTGATGGTCAAACACCAGGAAATGCGCATGCTCATGGAAACCTCTGACCCTGACAGAGCCAAGATCAATGCCCTGGCTGAGGCTGTCACAGAGCTTCGTACCCAGATGCAGACCAAACGCATTGATTTCCAACTGGCAGCCAAAAAGATTGCCCCTGAACTCACTGGGTTCGGCATGGGCGGTCGTGGCGGATTTGGTGGTAAAGGCAACAATGGCGACTGCCCAAGGAAGGGCAAAGGATGCCGCCAATAGTTCCCTCCAGATAGTTCTTATTTCCATAGACGCCCGGGAAGTATTATCGCCTTCTTCCCGAGCGTTTTTATGTTTAATTACCCGAGGGCCTCTGTATTCTCTGATACCACCCTGTTTTCCAGGGCACCCAGCTTTTCAATCCGTGTTTCCATCACATCCCCGGGGGTAAGATAAACCGGGGGCTTCCGGGTAAAGCCGACACCGGAGGGGGTGCCCGTTAAAATAAGGGTGCCGGGCAAAAGGGTGGCAGACTGGGACAGATAAGAGATAATCCGGGCCACGGAAAAAATCATGTCGCTGGTATGGCCTTTCTGCAACGTCTCTCCATTGAGAATGCATTCGACCCTCAGATCCTGGGGGTCGCCCACCTCATCCGGGGTAACCAGAGCCGGTCCAAAGGGACAGAAAGTATCAAAGCTTTTCCCCTTTACCCATTGGCCGCCACCCCCATTTTTTTGCCACCGCCGGGCAGACACATCATTGGCACAGACATACCCCAGCACATGGTCCAGGGCCCGGGCCTCGGACACATTTTTGACAAGGGACTTAATGACCACCCCAAGCTCTGCCTCGTAATCCACCTCGGGGATTTTTGCACAGGAGGAAGGAATTTCAACGGCGTCTCCATGGGCTATAACAGAACCGGGATTTTTCATGAATACCACCGGATAATCGGGCAATGCCAGGCCGGTTTCTTCAGCATGGAGCCGGTAATTAAGACCAATACAAAAAATAGCCGTCGGCTGGATGGGGGGAAGGAGCGTTTGGACCGATATTTTTTGGCCTGTCTCCGAAAACTTTGAAAAAATATCTCCCTTTAAAAGGGTGGCCGTATGACCGTCATAGCCTGTTCCCCAGGCTATTTTTTTTTCTTGGGTCATGAATCGAATTATCTGCATGCTTTATTTTCTCCTATTATTGGGATAAACAGAGGGGATAATCAAATCTTTATTATTGGACAGTATGCGTGAAACCCATGGAAATGGAAAGAATTTTTAAAGATCTTCCCCAAAAGAGAGCCGATTTAATTCTACTCATCCTGGCATCCCAGAACATTGATGCCCGGGTTGAAAAGCAATTAACTATGGACAAATCCGGCCACTGGCAATTTGATATCCTGGTATCTCGGGAGCAAAAGGTTGGTGCGGTTAAAAGTGTGGATCAATATTTCCGGGAAAACAAATTTTTCGGCCTCCCCAAAAGAATCCAGGAGGTTGAGATTTCTTCTTTTAACACCCCTGCCGCCTATGCAATCATGGCCCTGCTCGTTGCCGTCCATCTGAGCTGCCTGAAACTTGGCATCCACAGGGAGATGATCTTAAAATTTGGTGCCTCTTCCCTGTACATTGGCCAGGGGGAAACCTTTAGAGGCATCACCGCCCTTTTTCTCCATTCAGACGGACAGCATATATTGGGCAACCTGGCAGGTCTTCTCATCTTTGGGGCGCCCCTGATCAGCCTTTCCGGATATGGCACCGGCCCCTTTCTTCTTTTGTGTGCCGGCACCAGCGGCAATCTGGTCAATGCATATTTTCATCAGACCGCTCTTTTATCCATTGGCGCCTCCACAGCTGTCATGGGGGCAGCCGGAGCCCTTGCCGCGTATCAGATGCTCAACAGCAACCGCCCCTTTCAATTAAACCGCCTGATTCCCCTGTTTGCTGGCGCCACCCTGGTGGGCCTGTTCAGCCAGGGAGAAAACACGGATATCTCTGCCCATGTTTTTGGGTTCATGGCGGGTATTTTCTGGGGCTTTTTATTTTTCCCCCTTTCCAAAATTTTACGCCGAAGTTTTACGCTTGTAATAATGGAACCTATGGCACTTTTTTTAGTGGTTTCCATACTGGTATCAGCAATCTGGAGTGGATTTTAAAACCGGATAACCCTATTTATTTCCAATAAAATATTCAATTTTGTTTATTAAATTCTTTTAATTTTGCTAAATTATGTGCTAAGAAATTCTTTACGCCTTAAAATAATCGTTGCTGAAAAATAACGCTGAGAACCAACACCTGAAGCTGTCGCCTTAAAAAACGTACCACCCCATGCACTATTGAACCCGTATTCTTTAGATATTGGAGGAAAATATGAAAGAACGATCTCCCAGCATTCTGATTCTGGGCGGCGGTGTGGCCGGGATGGCTGCTGCCCGTTCCCTGAGACATCAAAATTTGTCCGTTCACCTGGTGGAAGGACAGGAACAACTTGGTGGTAAAGCCGCTTCGTGGTCCTGCATGGCCACGGATACCTGCAAAAATTGTGGTGCCTGTTTGAGCCAGGAAATGGCCCAGGAGGTTACAAAACAGGACAATATCTCCCTTCATTTAAAAACAAAAATCGCTGCCCTTAAGAGAACCGATCAGGGAGTTGAAGCCCTCCTGACCTCGGGCAAAACCATTGCGGCCGCCAAAGTGATCATGGCCACAGGATTCTCACCCTTTGATCCGATCAAACTTCCCTCCCTTCACTGGGAAACGAGCCCAAAGGTCATCACCACAGCAGAACTCAACTCTCTGCTCAAAAAAGAAAAACTGACCACTCTTTTAGAAAAGACCCCATCCCCAAAAATCGCCTTTATCCAATGTGTGGGATCCCGGAACAGGGAATTGGGAAAGGATTATTGCTCCCAGGTCTGCTGCAAGGTTTCCCTGCGCCATGCCAAAAAAATAGTCCATGAACTTCCGGATGCCCGCATCACTCTTTTTTACATGGATCTTCAAATCCTCGGCAAGGAAATCCGCCAGACCCTTGAGGGACTTTCCAGGGAAATTAACCTGGTCCAGGGCGTTCCGGCCGAAATCCTGGAAACCCCTGACACCCATGGGTTGACCATGATAACCGAAGACAGTGCCACCCAATCGAGAATCGCCAGACAATTTGATCTGGTGGTGTTGTCCGTGGGCATGGTGCCAGCCCCGGGTATAAACGAAACCGCCGCCCTCCTGGAAGTTGTTCCCAATGGCTGGGGTTTTTTCAATACAAAGGATGCCACCCTTACCGATGATCTTTATGTCGTGGGGTGTGCCAAAGGTCCCAAGGATATTCTGGCCTCCGTCCAGGAGGGCAAGATTGCCGGAACAAAGGTGATAGAAGACCTGGGTCTTGCCAAACCTCCTGATATAAAGGTGGCGGTCCTTGGAGATGGCCCCCAGGCCGCCAGGGTTGCCCAGGCCGTGGCCGCCCGGGGATACCCGGTGTATGCCTTTGGTGCCGGCCCAAACATACCCCTTCCCCGGGGCAGCCGCTCTCTTCCCCAGGCCAGGATTCTGGCCCTGGACGGCACAGTAGGAAAGTTCTCCCTCTATTTTGAAGAACAGGGCAATAAAGAAACCCTCTCCTGCGGTGCCATCATTGCGGCTCCTGAACCCTGCACCACCCCCAATGCCGGCAGGGGGGACTTTCAGACTGCCATGGACCTGAACTCCTTTGGACAAATAGCCCCCAAGGACTTGCCGGGGAAAAGCCTGATCCTCCTGGATTATTTTGGTCCGGAATTTAAAACCGATGCCCGCCAGGCACTCACACTGGCCATGGCCGCAAGACAAGCCGGAAAAAAAGTCTCGCTATTGATGAACAACATGCTGGTCCACGACGCTCTGGGCCAGCGCCTCTATGACCAGGCCCGACGCTCAGGCATCCGCTTTCTCAGGTTCAATACCCCGGAAGATATTGAAATAAACGCCAAAAAAACAGGATTTCACATCCATCTCAAAGAAGCCACCCTGCCTACCGTTCCCCTGATTCTGGAATGTGACTGCCTGGTATTGCCCGAAAATATCCTTTCCTGCCAAGGGTATGAGACCATTGCAGCATTACTGCGCTCCTCCCTGGACCGGGAAGGTTTTTTACAACCGGCAAATGTTCGGCACCGGCTTACCCAGAGCCCCCGAAAAGGACTCTTTTTTGCCGGAACCGGCCATGATGAGGTGGATAACCATGACCTGGCCACAGAAATAGAAGATATTTTATCCTCCCTTCGCACCCAGGGTGCGCCCCGCAAAAGGACAGGGGTTACAATCAATGAAAAACGCTGTGCCAAATGCCTGACCTGTTACCGGATCTGCCCCCATGCCGCCATTGTTCTCAACGAAAAAATGCGGCCCCAGATCATGGAGGATGCCTGTTTCTCCTGCCATCTATGCGTGTCCAACTGCCCAGCCTATGCCATTGAATCTGAAGAATTTACCAATGACCAGATTGCGAATAAAGTTGCAAACCAGATTCCAGACAAGAAGGAAAAAAACCAGGTGGTAATATTTGCCTGCGAACGGTCTGCTGCCCTGGCCGCGGACAAACTGGTTCTTCCGAAAACAACCCGGCTGATCTCCCTTCCCTGTACCTGCCGCATCTCCTGCGACATGATTTTAAAAGCAATGCTCAACGGTGCTTCAAAAATTATTGTCAGCGGATGCCATGACGGGAACTGCAGGTCCATGGACGGCAGCACCAGGGCCAGGTTAGCAGTTGACGCCATTGCAAGAATGCCCGGGATACCCCCGGGGAGCATTGCATGGGAACCTGTGGCAGCCAATGAATCCCACAAATTTGAACGCCTTATTTCCAAGGCGTAAAAGGAGAAGGGTTATACTATATGGAAACGACAACGATCAAGACTGATTCAAAACTTATCCGTCGGCTCAACCAATTCTCTTTGGGGGACAATATATCTGAATGCCTGACCTGCGGTGCCTGCAATTCCCGATGCACCTGGTTTGACGGGGAAGGGGGTCCCATCCCCCGGCAGATGGTCCGCATGGCAGCTCTGGGACTGGATGAAGCCCTGGTGGAAAGCGACATGCTCTGGGATTGCCTGATCTGCAACAGATGCACCCAAGGGTGCCCCATGGGCATTTCCATGGACGTGGTGGTCCGGAAAGCCAGAAGCCTTGCCATTGCAGCTGACCATATTCCGATCGACATCCAGAAGGGCATCAAATCCCGGCTGGAAACAGGGGATGTCAATGGGCTGACCCGGGAAGAATTTGTGGAAACCGTTGAATGGGTGTCTGAAGAATTTGTGGATGAAGTGGATGATCCTACTGCCACCATCCCCCATGATATCCCGGGGTCTAAATTTCTCTACCTGCCCAACCCCAGGGAACTTGGCACTAACCTGCTCCATTTGTCGGCCATGGGAAAACTCTTCTATGCCATGAAGGAACCCTGGACCATGTCCTCTTTTCACACCGATGTCACCAATTGGGGATATTTTGTAGGTAAGGACGATATTGCCCAGCAAATCGCCCGCATGGTGGTGGAGCCAGCAGAACGCTTAGGCATTGAAACCCTTGTTTTAAGCGAATGCGGGCATGGCTACCACGTACTTAAATTTTTACTGCCCGAACTGATCGGCAGGAAACCCAATTTCACGGTCATGAGTATTCCGGAATTGACACTTGAATATGCCCGAAGAGGGGTTCTTAAATTTGACCCGACCCTCCACCCCTATAAAATCGCCTATCACGATCCCTGCAATATTGCTCGAAAATCAGGAGGCTATGACGCCCCCCGGGAACTTCTGGCCCTGTGCTGCGACGGGGTGATGGAACTCACGCCCAACCGAGCGGACGGGGTTTGCTGCGGCGGCGGGGGTGGGATTCTCCAGGACAGCACCAGCACCAAAAAACGAATGATCACGGGCAAACCCAAGGCAGATCAGATGAAGGCCACGGGTCTTGACCACCTGGCCACGGCCTGCCTCTCCTGCCACCGCCAGCTGGGTGAGTTATCCGCTCATTTTAAACTGGGAATAAAGGTGGATACCGTTGCCTACCTGGCCGCAGAATCCCTGATCCTTTAACCGATAAAAATACTGCCCTCAAAAACCAGGGTCGCCGGGCCGGTTTTAAAAATATGACCGCTTTCCTTGTCCCAGAAAATTTCCAGATCCCCGCCATCCAGGTGGATCAGGGCTCGGTGACTAGTTCTTCGGGTGAGATTTGATGCCACAAGGCAGGCGCAGGCCCCGGTGCCGCAGGCAAGGGTGATACCGGCCCCCCGCTCCCAGACTTTCATCCTAAGTTCTGTGTCACTGATCCTTTCAACAAACTCCACATTGGTTTTTTCAGGAAACCGTTCGTGGGTTTCAATGGCCCGGCCGATTTTTTCAACATCCACCCCACGAATGTCCGGGACAAAAATCACAGCATGGGGATTTCCCATGGACACAGTGGTGACAATTTTTGTACCGAAAGGGGTTTCAATGGATTCCTCAATGCCGGTTTCATGATCACAGACAAAGGGGATCTTCTTACAAGACAAAACAGGCACCCCCATGTCCACCCGCACCGAGGTGACCCTATCGGTCTCCTCCACAACAACCTCGGGGATGACGGTTCCGGCAAGGGTCTCAACCCGCATGGAGCGTTGGGTTAGTATTTTTTTCTCATAGAGATACTTGGCAAAACACCGCATACCGTTTCCGCACATCTCAGGCTCTGTTCCATCGGAATTGATTATCACAAACCGGATATCATGGTCCTGAGACTCCCGGGCCAGGATGATGCCGTCCCCCCCGATACCAAAATGCCGGTCGCATAATCTTCTGGCAAGGTCCGAGTAGGAAATGCTCGCTTTAATCCGCTTGTCCCGATCATCCAACATCACAAAATCATTGCCAAGGCCTTCCATCTTGGAAAAGTCAAGTTTCATATGCAGTTTCCTTTAAGACTTTTTTTCAAGTGATACTTTTTTCATTATTCCAGGCATTTAGTTGCACTGGCCAATAAGTTTAATAATCTCATCCCCCAAGGCTTCTACCTGCCAGTTCCGCATGGCGTCCATCCGCCCAAGATCCGCTTGTGTCCGTGGATTTTCAAATGCAATGGCTGAAATCAAATTATTGTTGATCAAAAATCCCGGTTCCATACCAAGGGAGACGCTTAATCGTTCCCGCATTTTTTTCAAAATGTCAATGCGCTCTAACACCTGGGGGCTTTTCCGAGGCAGGCGGGTTTTAGGATAGGAGGGCAATTCCCCGTGGGACAGGGCCAGGGCAGAAGATATGGCTTCCTGGCACAAATAGCCGTACATGTCTGCTTGTTTTTTACTCAGGGCCCTGATGGAAACCATTGTATCAATGGCCTTGGGACGATGGGTGGCCAGGGCCAGAAGAGATTGGCTGGACATGATTTTAAACAGAGGCAGATCTTTTTTGGCTGCCGCATCCATGCGAACCTGGAGCAGGTTTTCCAAAATTGCCAAGGTCCGATTGTCCATTTTCCCGGCCCCCTTAAATTTTTTAAACAAGGGCAGTTGATGGTTGGACTCATATTTCACACTGGCCTGGGCCTCAAACTCCTCCTTTGCCCAGGAGAGCCGATTCATCTTTTCAAGCCGCTCTTTGATGCGGTCGTGGAGCACTATCAAATGGGCCACATCCCCCACAGAATAGGTAATCATGTCGTCTTTTAACGGCCGTCGGGACCAGTCCACCTTTTGAAATTTCTTATCCACAAATACATTAAAATGCTCTTTTAAAAGAGCGCCAAGACCCCGCTCACGAACATTTAAAAACCGACAGGCAATTTCCGTGTCAAAGAGATTTTCGATGCGGCACCCCATCTCCCTGTCCAGGCTTCTGACGTCAAAATCAGACCCGTGGAAGATCTTGACCAACTCCTGGTTTTCAAGCAATGCGACAAAGGGGGAAAAATCACTGATCAAAAAAGGATCCACCAAAAAAGCCTGGTCCTTTCCTGCAATCTGGATCAGACAGATTTTTTCCTTAAAACAATACATGGAGTCTGCCTCTAGGTCCACACCGATTATTTTTTCCTTGCCAAGACCCTTGCAGACCGTTTCCAATTCCCCATCTGACTCAATAAACTTAAAATTCAACATCTTTTCCCTTGATTGTTTACATCACTTCTTCTAAAATTCTTATTTTTATATTTAAAACCGATTAAATACAATGGGAAATAAAATGATTACTATAACATTTCCAGATAATGCCGTTAAACAATTTGACCCCGCCCCCACGGGAATGGATATTGCAACAGGCATTTCCGAAGGGTTTGCCCGAAACTGTGTGGCTGTAAAAATAGGGGAGCGTCTCCTGGATTTAAGCCTGCCCATCCAAGAAGATGCCTCTGTCAGTTTTATAACCACCAAGGATGAACAGGGTCTTGAAATTCTGCGACATTCCTCGGCCCATGTCATGGCCGAGGCCGTGCTCACCCTATACCCGGAAGCCAAGCTGACCATAGGTCCCGTGGTGGAGGATGGCTTCTACTATGACATTGACATGCCCCCCATCTCCGAAGATGACTTAAGCACCATTGAAACGGAAATGAAAAAAATTATCAAAGCTAAAAGCACCTTTGAACGTCGGGTGGTGTCCAAGGAAGAGGCCTTGAAAGTTTTTGCGGATAATCCCTTTAAGCTGGAACTAATCAATGAACTGAGTGACCAGGAAATCTCCCTCTACCAGAACGGAGGCTTCATTGATCTTTGCCGGGGGCCCCATATTCCCCATACCGGTATGATAAAAGGATTCAAGCTCTTAAAAATCTCCGGCGCCTATTGGCGGGCAGACCAGACCCGGGAACAGCTCCAGCGGCTCTACGGTATTTCTTTCTTCGACAAGAAGAAACTCAATAGCTACATTCATTTGATCGAAGAAGCAAAAAAACGGGACCATCGAAAACTGGGAACCCGTCTGGATTTGTTTTCCTTCCATGACGAGGCTGCTGGCATGCCCTTTTTCCACGCCAAGGGCATGGACATGTGGAATGCTCTCTTAGACTATTGGCGGGATGAACACAGGGCAGCCGGGTATGTGGAAACCAAGACGCCGGTCATGCTCAACAGAAAACTCTGGGAACAGAGCGGTCACTGGGAAAACTACAGGGAAAACATGTATACCTCGGTGATTGATGATGAAGAATATGCCATCAAGCCCATGAACTGCCCCGGGGGCATGATTCTTTACAAGACAAAGGCCTATTCTTACCGGGACCTGCCGTTGCGGGCCGGTGAAGTGGGCCTGGTCCACCGCCACGAATTATCCGGTGCCCTGTCAGGACTTTTCCGGGTCCGGGCATTTCACCAGGATGATGCCCACATTTTCATGACCCCGGATCAGATCGGAAAAGAGGTCCTCGGGGTGTTACGGCTCGCAGAAAGAATCTACAACCGCTTCGGACTGACCTTTCACCTGGAATTGTCCACCCGGCCCAAAAAATCCATTGGCGAAGATGCCCAGTGGGAAGAAGCCACCCAGGGTCTGAAGGCTGCCCTGGAGGATTACGGTCAGGACTATGTCATCAATGAAGGGGACGGCGCCTTTTATGGCCCCAAAATTGATATCCATATCAAGGATGCCCTGGGCAGGACCTGGCAATGCGGCACGGTCCAGCTGGACATGGCCCTGCCCGAACGTTTTGATCTCAGCTACAAGGGTCAGGACAATGAAAAGCATCGGCCCATCATGATCCATCGGGTTATTTACGGATCCATGGAACGATTTTTCGGAATTTTAGTGGAACATTTTGCCGGTAAATTCCCCCTGTGGATGGCACCTGTCCAGGCAATTTTGCTGCCCATTAACCAGGAATTATCAGACTATGCTGATACCATCAAAAAAAATCTGGAGGTCCATAGAATCCGGTGTGAGGTGGATAAAAGAAACGAAACCCTGAAAAAGAAAATCCGGGAAGCCCAGGTCAATTACATCCCCCTTATCATCACCATCGGCGACAAAGAACGAGAGACCGGAACCCTTTCGGTTCGAACCCTGGACGGCAAGGTGAGAATGGGAATCCCCATGGATGCGTTGGTGACAAAGGTCACCCATCATATAAAGGAAAGAACCCTGGATGAACCCATCCTCTAAAATGTGTCATTCTAACCACCAAAATTCAAGCGGGGGCGACTCTGCCCCGCTTGAATTTTTAAAGCTGAATCTTCTCTATCGGCTACCCCTGTTTGTCGTTTGTCTCGTTCTTTTCTGGCAGTCCTCTTTTCCCTCCCTGTCTTCTGCCCCATTGTTTCCCCATGACGACAAACTCATGCACATGGGGGCCTATGGCTTCTTAGCATTTCTGGCCGCCCGGAACCTGCACCAGGAAAGACCCCTTTTCAATAGGACAAAACTTAAGGTCCTGGCCATTCTCTTTGCCTGCCTTTACGGGCTCTCCGATGAGATCCACCAAGCCTTTGTGCCCAGCAGAACTGCGTCCATCTGGGATTTTTTTGCAGATGTCTTGGGCAGTATCATGGGGAGCTGTTTCTATTTTGACTTTTTACACCGTAAACAATAATTCTCAAACAAGATGAAAACTTTTTCAGACAAAATCATCCAGATTCTCAACCACGGTGCCGTGAACCTGGCCCTGGGACTGGGGTATGCCCATAAAATATTTGATGTCATGGATAAGATCGGGACCCCTGTCACCCTTAATGTCCTGGCCGATGCAACTCTTCTTGACCAACGATACTTAAAAGAATGGCTGGGGATAATGGTCACAGGAGAAATCATTACCCTGACCACCGCTCCCCGGAAAAACAATGAACCGGAAAAAGAGAAACAAGAAGCAACCTATTATTTACCCCCTGGTCATGCAGATGTCCTGACCCGCAGGGCCGGGAACAATAACCTGGGCGTCTACACCCAGGAGACGCCTCTGCTGACGACCTGCGCCATGGAAGCGGTCCAAAAGGGATTTCTCACAGGCCAGGGCGTGAGCTTTGACCATTATCCCCGGTTCCAGCGCTTTATGTCCGAACTGTCCAATGCCAAACACGAACAGGTGCTAATCCAGACATTTTTACCCTCGGTGGACGGTGGTTCGTTGGTAAACCGTTTAAACCAGGGAGTTTCGGTCTGTGATATCGGCTGCGGAGAAGGGGTTGCCCTGAATCTTATGGCCAAAGCCTTCCCCAATTCCCAGTTTCTGGGAATTGATAATCATCCGGGCGCCATCTCAACGGCCAAAGATTCCGCCCAAGAAATAAACCTGACCAATGCCGAGTTTAAGGTTGTTGATGCTGCCCTGATAAAAGGAGACAAAGGGTTTTATCAAAAGTTTGACTATGTCACAGCCTTTGATGCCATCCATGACCAGTCCCACCCCTTAACGGTCCTTGAAGGCGTCCGGGCAATGCTGAAACCAGGCGGACAATTTTCAATGGTAGACATCAAGGCTGCCTCCCATCTTCAGGACAATCTGGATCATCCCATGGGCCCTTTTCTGTATACCGTCAGCCTCATGCATTGCATGCCCGTGGGCCTCAATGACAAGGGCCGGGGACTTGGCATGATGTGGGGCAAAGAACAGGCTCTGGCACTTCTAGCCCAGGCGGGTTTTGACCGGGTGGAAGCCCTTGAAATCCCCAATGACCCCTTTAATCTGCACTTTCTCTGTAAAAACCAGACCTGCATGAAATTAAATTCATGAAAATTCACACTCTGCAGGAAAACACAACATTACAACCAGAACAACCCTTCAGGAAACCCATCCCATGACCTATTCTTTCATGAACAAAGCGATTGCCACCTCCTTGTACCAAGCACTGACCAAAGATCCCTTTTATATCACCCTGGAACAAAAGAGCTCTATTGATCCGGCAAAGGCAAAAAAAGCCATGCTCAGATACCTGGACTATTCTATGCAGGAAGCCCGCACCCATGGGAACTTATGCCTGACAAAAGATCTCGCCCACGGGGCGTCCCTTTGGTCAAAGCCAGTTGACAAAGCCCTTGACCAGCAAATTTCCAAAGAGAAAAAACAATTTTTATTGGATCACCTGGGCATGGAAAGCCTTGACACATATTGCAAAATTGTGGATTTTATGTTAGAAAAATCCAGGCAACTGGTGACTGACAAATTCTGGTACTTATCTATTTTAGGGATATCCCCGGATAACCAAGGCAAAGGACTTGGCCTTGATCTTGTCCTGCCGGTTCTTAAAAAAACAGACAACATTGGAGCTGGCACCTACCTTGAAACTTTTACCCCGGAAAATTTTGGATTTTACAAGCGCCTGGGATTCTATGAAGCCAAAACCGTTTATGAACCTGTCACGGGCTCAGACTATACCATTATGATCAGGGAGGCCAAATGATTCAAGCAGCGATATCTGATGGAGGCTTTCAATGAAATTAACGATTTTAGTGGACACACACACCCCTGATATAGGCAAATAATAGGTCTGTCATAAAAAAAACAGTCGAATGTGTTCCAAATTTTTCAAAAGGAAACCCCTCCATGAATGATGATTTTAAATTCTCAATTCTGGGAAAAACCAATCTTGCGGTGGGACGTCTGGGACTTGCCGGCAGTTACGGCGCCCCTGCCGCTGCCTATGAAAAGGCCTTTGAAAAGGGATGCAATTATTTTTATTCCGGGTCAGGCAGGAAACGTTCTCAGATGAAACAGGCCGTTAAAAACCTGGTTCGCCAGGGGCATCGGGACCAAATGGTTGTCAGCATTCAAACCTATGCCAGGTTTGGGTTCATGACGGAAGTCTGGTTCAAGCAAAGTCTTGGGAGCATGGGGATTGACCATGCCGATATTCTCATGCTGGGGTGGCATAATTCTGCCCCCTCCAACCGGCTCATGGAGTTTGCCCTGAAGATGAAGGAACAAGGGCTTTGCCGATTCATCGGACTGTCCGGTCACAACCGGTCCCTTTTCCCGGATCTGGCCGAAAAAAAGATATTTGACATCTTCCATATCCGGTATAACCCGGCCCACAGAGGGGCAAAAAAAGAATCATTTCCCCTCTTTGAAGAGAAGTCTCCACCCGGCCTTGTCACCTATACCGCCACCCGGTGGGGCCACCTGCTCCAGCAAAAACATATGCCCCCAGGAGAATCCGCCTTGAGTGCCAGTGACTGCTATCGGTTTTCCCTGTCCGATCCCAGGGTCAACATCTGTCTTTGCGGCCCCAGGGATATGGACCAGATGCAAACCGCATTAACAGCTCTGGACAAAGGGCCGCTCACACAAAAAAAGGCAAAAAGAATCACCCGAATCGGAGATCATGTTCACAGATCTGCCAAAGGGTTTTTCGGATAAAAGGATCAACACACGCGATACAGAAAACAATAACAAAGGAGAAAAAAAATGAATGTCGCCTCTTTGAACATCGAAAAAATAATTGATCTCATCACCATATGGCTGACCACCTATTCAATGAAAATTGTTACCGCTGTTCTGATCTTTGTCATTGGGAAATGGGTGGCCCAAAAGCTCACCCGCCTGTTTTTAAAACTACTGGAAAAAAACAAGGTGGACGTCACCCTGAGCCGATTTCTCGAAAGCATTGTTTATTACACCCTGCTGGTGGGGGTGATGATTGCCGCAGCCGGTCAACTGGGGATCAATACAACCTCCTTTATTGCCATCGTGGGTGCTGCCGGTCTTGCCATCGGCCTTGCACTGAAGGATTCTTTGTCCAATTTTTCCTCCGGGGTCATGCTGATCCTTTTCCAGCCCTTCCGGGTCAGCGATTTTGTCACGGCCGGCGGGGTCTCGGGCAAAGTCATGCGCATTGATCTTTTCAATACCACCTTGAATACCCCGGACAACCAGCGGGTAATCGTCCCCAATGCCAATATCACTAATGGGGTGATCACCAATGTAACGGCCAATGATACCCGGCGGGTGGATCTTGTTATCAGCATAGGGTATGGGGATGATATCGTCCTGACCAAACAGGTTCTGGACCGTATTGTCAAGGCAGATGAGCGGGTACTTAAAAACCCGGCTCCCACAATTGCCGTGAGCGCTCTTGCCGACTCCAGCGTGAACTTTGTGGTCCGTCCCTGGGTAAAGACCGATGATTATTGGAAGGTTTATTACGATCTGACGGAAAAGATAAAGCTCACCTTTGATCAGGAAGGCATCAGCATTCCCTTTCCCCAGCAGGACGTTCATCTTTTCCAGGAGAAAACCAACACCGAGGCCTAAATTACAACATTAAAAATGGAATCTCCAGGCGATAATCTACATTGTTCCCATTGCAATCGCACCGGCTATCGAGCCTTTCGGTGATATTCTGGCAATCGGTTCCATCACCGGAAAGGATTATCTTTAAACACAGATCAAAATTCGAATAGAACCTGCCCGGCATCAATGGCTTTGTTCAGGTCTGCGGTAATAGATTCAAGAAGGCGTATGTCCCGGCTGTCCCCCTCGGCGCAGGCCACTTTAACCGCAAGATTCCGCCCATTTTCCTTTGCGACATAGAGAGCCCGATCAACCAGATAAAAAACATGGTCAATCCCCATATTGCCGGGATGATGCTTAAAAAATGGATAAAAAACAAAGCCCAAGGAGCAGGTGATGCGGATATCACGACTGTCTGTCACCTTAAAAACTGAGTTTGCTACATGGAGACGGATCTTTTCAGCAAGAACGAAGAGGTTATTTTCCCTGGTACCCTTCAGGAAAATAATAAACTCTTCCCCCCCAATGCGGCCCACCACATCATCCTGCCTGACCGTTTCACAAAGCCCGGCACTGAACTGCTTGAGCACCATATCGCCGGAATCGTGCCCATAACTGTCATTGACCTTCTTGAAATGATCGATATCAATGCTGATAACCCCATACCCACTTGAATCGGATATTGTCCTTTTATTCGCCCCGGTTTTTTCCATCCACAGGGAATTGATTTCATTTTCAATCCTCGGCTTTAAAATATCAAAGAGATAATGCCTGTTTTTAAGGCCGGTCAAGGGATCAAGCCTGGAAATCTTTTTGAGTTCATCATTCTTCACAAGGAGTTCTCGGTTGAGTTTTTCACTATTGAGCTTCTCCTTACTGAATTGTTCAATGAGCAGATTGTTGTCATACCGCAATACAAGGAACACCCTTAAATCGGTATTCATCCTCTTTGCGTTAACCGACATGATCGCAAAGAAAATCAGTCCAAGCACTGCCATGGCCGTTGTGATCTGTGTTCCAAGGGTAAAAAGAATAACGGTGGGAATAATAAAGACGCTTATGGAATAGGAAAAAAACATGGCCAGGTTGTTATGGTAAGAACCAAGGCTGCCGGCCACCATCCCCCCCGCAATAAAATAAACAAAAACCATGTACTCAAGCTGGTTGCTATTTATAAAAAAAAGACCAACCGACCCGAACAGGAGGCCAGCGGTAATAAAAGAGGAAAGCAATACCCTCTGCCAGAGAAGATAGTTGTTTTGTCTAAATCCTCGCCGGTAAAAGCCGATTAAAAGATACCGAACCAGGACAAACAAAATGTTGATTAAACACCAAAGAATCAGCCTGTCTCGCGGAATAACATTCCAAAGAACCACCACAAGAATTATGGAATTGATAATGCTGGAAGGCATACTCGAAAAAAGATTCTTCACAAGGATTTTGGTTCGTTCAATCTCCACATAGGTTTCTCGGTCAAAGTCCACCATACTATTTTCCATTCTCACATCTCTTCTTTCCTGATCCATCTGCCAAAACAACACATGAATCAAAGATTACGCATCCAACGCTCAATTAGTTGTCTGATACTTTTTTATAATCCCTGTATCAGATCAGAAAGCAGGCCCATTAAAACCACCCGGGATATAAACCTATTCGCCGCTAAAAAACAAGCAATTTTTATGACCCAACTTTTTCCCCCATGCAATTGTCCCGGCAGAGTTCAAACCAGAACTGTTCAAAACTTCAATGTAACCTGGTGCCCGCCGGAGATGGTACGGGCAAAGCCCTGGTCCTCCTCAGGGACCCCGGCCAGTTCAAATGGTATATCGTCCCTTTGCTCATGATCGTTTTCTATATTACCTTTGATGAGATCGAAAGGGGCCGCCTGAAATCCGTTCTGGCAGCAATGGCTTTTTTCCTAACTGATTTTTTAAATGAAATCTGGAATGCCTTGTTCTACAAGGCTACCGGCTTTGCAGCGGTTTGGCAGGTGGCAGGCCCAACCGCCTTTAAGACCCTTATCGGGTGGAATATTGAAATCATGTTCATGTTTTTTATCTGCGGTATTGTCAGTACGAAATTGCTGCCCGAAAATAAAGACCAATTGTATTTTAAATACATAAACAACCGCCATGTATTTGCACTTTTTTATTCAGGTATTTCGGTTCTGTTTGAAATATGCGTACATAAAATGGAGGCCATTTACTGGAATTATTGGTGGTGGCAACCTGAATTTCATTGGGTATTTTTGATCATCGGCTATTTGCCATTTTATGAGATATTGTTCTGGGTTTATGACCTGCCGTCGGTTAAAAGTCAGGTAACCTTTGTTCTGGCCATGGCCCTGCCCCTTCTTTTGGCATTCGGGATATTAATAAACACTGGAATGATCTAAAAAAAATGCCAAAGCTGCCTTTGAATAGATATTCAAACACCAATGGCCGGATTCCCGGGTGGTGTAATGGAACAGACCTCTTCTTTGTATGCATTGATAAAATCTTGAACCGCATGTTCCGGCGTTGCCCAAGAGGTGATCAGGCGGATGGCGGCGTGGGTATCATCCACCTTGGCCCAGGAATAAAAATCAAACTGTCGTGACAGGGCCTCAATGATCTGGTTTTCCATCACCGGAAAAATCTGGTTGGTGGGGGAATCAATCAAAAAGCTACACCCGTTTTGTTTAAGCTCCCTGGCAATGGTCTGGGCCATTTCATTGGCATGACGGGCCAGTTCAAAATAAAGACCGTCCCTGAACAAAGCCTCAAATTGAATCCCCAATATCCGGCCCTTTGCAAGCAGGGCCCCCTTTTGCTTGATCAAATACCTGAACTCTTCTTTGAGGTCAGCATTTTTTAAGACCAATGCCTCTCCGAGCAGTGCCCCTGTTTTGGTGGCGCCGATGAAAAAGGCGTCGGTCAGCTCATAGATATCTTTGAGGGTCAGATCTGTTCCTTTTGCAGTCAGTGCGGCACCAAGACGTGCACCATCTGCGTACAGCAGCAGGTTCTCAGCCCGGCAGTAAGCATACAGGGCGGCAAGCTCAGTTTTTGAATAAACAGTGCCAAGCTCTGTGGAATTTGATATATAAACCATGCTCGGCTTCACCATGTGTTCAAAATGATGCTCGACCAGCACCGGTGCAATTAGTTCAGGAGTCAGCTTCCCGTCAACGGTATCCACGGTAAGCAACTTGTGACCGGTTGCCTCGATGGCACCGGTTTCGTGGGTGGCTATGTGGCCTGTCCCAGGCGTAATACAGGCATGGTGCGGGCGAAGAAAAGCGCTGATGGCAATGAGGTTTGTTTGTGTGCCTCCGGAGATGAGATGCACCCCCGCCTCCTGATCGCCGACCAATCCTTTGATCATCCGGACGGCGTTCATGGAATGGCTATCCATGCCGTAGCCTTCCTCCTGGGACATGTTATGTTCTGTCAATGCGGTTAAAATACTCGGATGAGCCCCTTCACAATAATCGTTTTTAAAGCTGTACATGAATTCTTCCTTTATGAATGATGGAAAGATATATTTGAAAATTATACTTGCCAAGCCTTGATCATCATCTGAGTAGCTGAATCAAAGGCCTCAACACCACCCTTGACCCGTGCGGCAATCTGGACACCCACAAGATAAGAAAAATACGCATAGGCAGCATTTTCATCGGTCCCGGTGAAAACAAGAGATCCTTCTTCACGGCCCTGCCTGAAGGCGGCCGAATAAATCTTCACTGTCGTCTGCAGGGTTTTTTCAAGAATTTTGCAGGATGTTTCTTCCAGGGTATTCATATCGGAACTGATCATCCCCACAAGGCAAAGCTTATGAGTCGCAAGCCCGTCTGCAAATACACCTGCGATGTGGATAAGCTTTTCCGGCGCGGAACAGTCTTCATCGATAATGGCCTGATATCTGCTACCGTATGTAAAATCGCATCGGGACAGCAACGCATCCACCATATCTTTTTTCTGGGGGAAATAATAATGAATACTTGCTTTGCGTATACCCACCACATCACTGATATGCTTATAGCTCATGGCATTTACGCCCACCCGCTGAACCAGATCTTCTGCCACATCCAATATCTTTGTCTTTGTATCTGTCATAATATTATATCTACCTACCAAAAGGTAGATACCTCGTCAAGGCCATTTGATATTGAAATAGAAACAATTTGAAAATTAAATTATAAAAGGCTGAAAACAAAATCAGGTGATATAAAAAATGATTTGAACAAAAAAACCAGAAAAATTGGTTAAAAAATGATAGGGATACTATAATTTGGTCAGATTTTGGATAGTTTCAACACCCGTTATTGGGATGTTTATTTTGACCTGATGAAAAAGATAAAACTCACCTTTGATCAGAAAGGCATCAGTATCCCTTTCCCCAGCAGGACGTTCATCTTTTTCAAGAAAAAACCGGCACCAAGGCCTAAATTACAACATTAAGATCGGGAACCAGACCATGCAGGAAATGAGTTCACCAAACGCTAGGACAAAAGAAATGGCCGATGCCATCGCAACCCTGGTGGAAAAAAAATATGGGATATGCGGGACCCTTACCCGGCTGGCCGGAGAAAATGAAAACTATTTGGTCAAAACACAAGATAACACCCGGTTTGTGCTCAAGCTGGCCGACGAAGATACCACCTCCGGGATGATCGAAATAGAGTACCTAGCGGTGGAGCGCCTCATTGATGAAGGACTTGAAGCGAGACTGCCCCGGGTGATACCCACCAAAACCGGGGAGATTGAAGCCCGTTTTTTAACGGACAGGGGGCGGCAGCTTAGGGGAAGGCTTCTGGAATTTGTTCCGGGACAAGCCTGGTGTGACCTTCTTCCCGCCGCCGCAAAACGGTTTGAGAATCTTGGCAGTACCATTGCCCGAGTCAATCTTGCCATGGAAGCCATTATCCACCCAGATGCCCGGCGAACCCACCACTGGGACCTTGCCAGGGCCCAACAGCACCGTGCCTCAATTTCCCTGGTTGAGGATCCCCAGCGCCGCAGAATACTGGAGCAGGTGTTTCATTCCTATGTCGCCATTGCCATGCAAAGGTTCCCTGACCTGCCGCGATCGCTCATCCATGGAGATATCAATGACGATAATATCCTGGTAGACAACACCCTTATCCAGGGAATACTGGATTTTGGAGACTGCCTGGAAAACCCCACCATCTGTGATCTGGCCATAGCGCTTGCCTATGTCACCCTGGATGAACAGGACCCCCTGGAAGCGGCCTCGATAATGGTGAGGGCCTATCACCGGGTCAGAGCCCTGTCCATGAAGGAACTTGAAGTCTTGTTCCCCCTCATGTGCGCCCGCCTGGCCGTATCTGTTATTATCTCTGCAAAGCGGCGCCGCATCGATCCCACCCGGACGAGCTGGTTTGTCTCGGAAAACCGGGCCTGGAAAAAACTTGCATTCTTTGCCGATATTCCCCCGGCAGAGGCCGCCATCCGCCTGGCTTCCAAAATAGAGTTGACCCCCTATGGCGACAGGGGAGAACCCATTTCCGAACTGGTTGAACACCGGGAAAAATGTATTGCCCCATCTGTTTGTGCCTCCTATGCGACACCGTTGAAAATAATCCAGGGAAGGGGCCAGTACCTCTATGATTATCATGGCCGTCCCTTTCTGGATCTGTACAACAATGTCTGCCATGTGGGCCATTGCCACCCCAGGGTAGTGGCAGCGGGTCAGCGCCAAATGGCAAAGCTCAACACCAACACCCGTTACCTCTATGACGGACTCACCGATTATGCCCAAAAACTGTGCAGCACCCTGCCCCGGGAACTGGACACCTGTTTCTTTGTCAATTCCGGCAGCGAAGCCAATGAACTGGCGGTTCGAATTGCCAAAACCGTCACCGGCAGTCCGGATATGCTGGTGGTGGATGGGGCCTACCACGGCCACACAGAGGCCATGATCAACATCAGCCCCTATAAGTTCATGGGCAGGGGCGGCAAAGGCTGTCCCGAACCCTGGGTCCATGTAGTTCCTCTAGCCGACGGATACAGGGGCACCTATAAGGGCCAGGGCAAAGAGACAGGCAAGGCCTATGGGGACGAGGTGGGCAAGATCATCCAAAAAATTGACCGCCCCATTGCCGGATTTATTACCGAATCCCTGCTCTCCTGCGGGGGCCAAGTGATTCCGCCAAAGGCTTATTTCAAAACCGCCTTTGCCCATGTAAGAAAAGCCGGGGGCCTGTGCATTACTGATGAGGTCCAGACAGGCTTTGGCAGGGTCGGATCCCATTTCTGGGCCTTTGAACTTCAGGAGGTGGTGCCGGATATCGTGGTCATGGGAAAACCCATTGGCAATGGCCACCCCATGTCTGCCGTAGTCACCCGCAGGGAGATTGCCGACCGCTTTGCCAATGGCATGGAATTTTTTGCCACCTTTGGGGGCAACCCGGTTTCTTGTGCCATTGGTGAGGCTGTACTGGACGTCATTGAGAAAGAAGGTCTCCAGGCCCATGCAAAAAAGATAGGACACCACCTGATCAAGGGATTGACAACCCTTAAAACCGCCCATCCCCTGATGGGGGATGTGAGGGGCCTAGGACTTTTCATCGGCATCGAACTGGTTCTGAACCGCCAAAAACTGACCCCTGCAACAAAAGAAGCCGCTGACATGGTCAACCGTCTTAAAGACAGGGGCATACTCCTGGGAACCGATGGCCCCTTTTCCAATGTCATCAAAATAAAACCCCCCATGGTCATTACTCTGGAGGATGCCGACATGTTCTTGAGAATTTTAGACGACGAACTGACAGATATGGAACAAACCCAAATATAAAACTCGTTTGCCATCTCCTTTAATTCGTATTACACTCCTTGAATCAAAATCAACCCTCTTATTAAAAGGAGATCCATGCCCATGACAGACAAAGCATTCCAGGATTATTATCCGGAAGAACTCAGCCATTGCTACGGCTGCGGCCGGCACAATACCCATGGCCTTCAACTCAAAAGTTATTGGGACGGGGAGGAAACCGTGGCCCTGTTCCAACCAGAAGCAAAGCATACGGCGGTTCCCGGCTTTGTTTACGGCGGTTTAATCGCCTCTTTAATTGACTGCCACTCTACAGGCACCGCTGCGGCCGCTGCCTACCGAGCAGAGGGCCGGGCCATGGATACAATGCCGGCCATACGGTTTGTCACCGCATCCCTCCATGTGGATTATCTGGCCCCCACTCCCATCGCAGCCCAACTGGAAGTCAGGGGGGTTGTCATTGAAGTAACCCAAAAAAAAGTAATCATTGAAGCAACTATAATGGCCGACGGGAAGATCTGCGCCAAGGGGAAAGTGGTGGCGGTTCACCTACCGGAATCCATGCTAAAAATTATGAAAGGAGAAAAATAATGAGCGAGAAAAAAATTGTATTGTTTGCCTTCAGGGGGGACCCCCTCTGCTTTGTACATGTTTTGCTCAACGGGATTGACCTGTATGAGCGGGGACAAAAAGGGTTGATTGTCATTGAAGGAGATGCCGTCACCTTGGTGGGACAGATGAGCCAGCCCGGCCATTTTTTATCAACCCTGTACCAGAAAGCCAAAGGGTTGGGACTTTTCGCAGGGGCTTGCAAGGCCTGCGCCACAAAATTGAAGGCCATTGATGCCATTGAAAAAGAAGGTATCCCCCTGATCGGGGAGATGTCAGGCCATCCCTCCATGGGGGGGTTCATGGCAGAAGGGTATGAAGTGATCACCTTTTAAAATCAAACGGCCGGAGACAAAAAAGGCAGTTCCCATAAAATAAAGGGACTGCCTTTCCTTTTTTTAGGAACAGGACAAACGACTCTATGATCACCTGACAATGGAAAAACCCAGCCTGAAAACATCCGCGCTTTGATCATACTCCAGCAGATTTTCTGCGTATCCGGTGAAATACTGGGCATGGAGGTACACATCCATAAGACCACTCAAAAACGGCAATCGGTTCATGGGATAGGACAGGTCCAGCTGCAAGGTGGGCCCTTTCTTCCCATGCCGATAATGGGTTTCAAGGCCTAGCCCCAGCGGCTTGCCAATTTTTGCTTCAATATCAAAATAACCTCTGTAATCGGCCAAGTCCGGGTTGGTCACATCATCGTTTCCGATATATACCCACACCTTTGGGGCCAGTTTCAGATGGGTTTCATCCCAGAGATGAAAGGAAATAATCGGCTGTATATATCCGTAATTGGTACTCCGGGAATCTTCGCCTCCCCGGCCATTGGATTCGTGCTGAAACCCTGTCTGGAAGCCAAACCCGGAAACCCAAGGGATATTCAAATCTATTTTGTTGTCCAGAAAGAAAATTTCAGGCATATACCGGGAATCTTTGAAGGGTGCTGATTCTGAGCCCAGGTCCCAAAAGGATTGCTGGGTGTATCCCAGGTGAATTTTCTCCAATAATGATAACTTTTCTTTAAAGAACTCCCCTTCGCTAAAATCAAAGAGTCGGTATTTAAAACTGAACTGAAAACTGCTTTTCTCAAGCCCCGGATCCACGCCAAACAGAAAGTAGGAGGGCTTATAAGTGGATAGATTTTTTAAAAACGGTTGAAAATTATTGGACATCTCAGCCAGGGATGCTTGTTCAGAAGTACTGTCATCTGATTCTCCCGGAATAAATACCTTGGCATGGAACATGGCGGAGTTGGCCCCATGGTCCTTGAGTCCAATGGAGAGATGGCCGTCCATATACCGGGGCAGGCTCACCCGATATTCCCGTTTTAAAAACCCATTGCCCGGAATCATCTCCTGGCTGGTATCCAGGGGTAAAACGGGTAAGGCAATCACCTCCGCTCTTTTATTTTTGCCAACTATTTGGCATTTCAGTCTTTCATATGCCCCTATGGAAAGGGGACGAGGAAAGGGGTTGGTAAAATATACAAAGAAAAAAATCGGTTTTCCCGCCATTATGAATGTATTCTCAGATGACTGGGGTGCCACGAGAACCACTTCCGGTTCCTGGATGGCGGCAAAAGAATTTTTTGCACCAATTGCAAGAATAGCCAATACCAATAAGAGTGCCAGCCCAGAGCTCTTTCGTTTAGACCGCCAAAGGGTCGCTATAATCTTTGCTGCCACGTATAGATGTCCTTTCTTTTCTTAGGATACTTACCATTATCTGTTAGAAATATATCCTGTGTTAAACACATATCTGGCATATAGTCAATGGGTCAGGCCCATTCCAACTCAACGGCCGGTCAAGGGACGCCCCAGCTGATAAATACCACTGCAGTCCTCAAATTCCCTGGCCTTGTCAATGGCCATGATCTCGTCAAACCGCTCCTTTATTTCCTCGGCAAAAATAGGTCGCCGGGCATCGCCGAGACAAACTCCCTTGCCCGATACCATGGCAGACCTGGCAAACCATCCGGCGCTCATGGTAAACATCTGACCGGATACCTCATTTTCCCGGGAGCACAAATAGGTCACCAGGGGGGTATTAAATTCCGGACGGATTCTTTTTGCCACCTCTTTGGAAAACACGCCCTGGGTCATGCCCGTGTCTGCATTGGGGGCAACCGTGTTAACCCTGATATTGTACTTACCCACCTCCAGCTTCAAGGTGTTCATCAGCCCGATCACCCCCATCTTGGCAGCCCCGTAATTGGACTGGCCAAAATTTCCGTACATGCCCGACGAAGAGGCCGTAAAGACAATCCGTCCGTATCGTTTTTCCTTCATATATTTTACAGCCGGCTGGGTCACACAAAAGGCCCCTTTCAGATGAACCCCTATAACCTCATCCCATTCTTGTTCCGTCATCTTTATAAAGGACCGGTCCCTTAAAATACCGGCGTTATTAATGAGAACATCCACCCCTCCAAAATGATCCAGGGCCGTCTCAACTATTTGTTTACCGCCCTCCATGCTGGCCACGGACCCATGACTTGCGCAGGCCTCTCCCCCGGCCCTGCAAATCTCATCCACCACACCGTCGGCAGTCCATTCCCCCCGGGGTGTTTTCCCCGTATCATTGACCACCACCTTTGCCCCTCTTTTCGCCAGGTCAAGGGAATATGCTCTGCCTATTCCTGCGCCTGCGCCGGTAACAATTGCCACCCTGTTTTCAAATCTGATTTCCATAATTCTCTCATTGCTCCATTATATTACCATTATGACATGGATCCTGTTTGTTGCCATGTCGGTAATGAATACGTCTCTATTATGATCAACTGCAATTTCGTTCAAAAAATATAAAGGGTATGGATTTTATAGATTGCCCACCTTTGGGTAACAACCTAGGATAATGAAAAACAGATGTCAATGGTTTAATCTGCCGGGAAAATTTTAAAAAAATAGTCATGACCCGTTCCGGACTGCTCACCTTACATGCTCTGGTTTGGATAGTTTGATAACTTCTAAATTTGCTTCACTAAACAGCAAAAACTGCGGGCAAGTATGTCCTCAAACAGTTTGCTGTTCTTAACGTTCCGCTTCATTAAGAATTTGTAACAAACCAGTCCAAAATCCGGCGCATGGCAAGGCAAGCAGTCCTGCACTGGATTCTTTCGATTTTTTCAACAGGCGATCAATTGCCATAAATCGAAACATGGAAGGGAGGATCCATCTGCTAAGCTTGTAACCTTGGTATGGATGCTACAGACCATCCAAATTACCTTGCATGATCCAAGGCTGATATTTATGATACAAGGCAAATTTGGCGAACGGCTCGAATATCGAAAAAACCACAAAAAAAATACGGGTGCCATATGATGAAAAGTGAAAATGAGTTGGAGCTAATAGGCAAGTTGAAATCAATTGACACCAGCCTTTATAGTGACTTTCAGGATATCGAAAAGTTCTGAGAGTCTGTGTGGAAAAGCAAACTGCTGCCCTAATTAGAATGATTTGATAAAAACCGATGCTTTGGGATTGCAACAGCGTTAATCAGTTTCATTGAGCTTCTATAAGGATAACATCATGGACTCAAGAATAATGTGGCAACAAGCAGCTGGAGATAATGATAGAAATTATGCAGGAATTTGTCTTAAATGGGATGTAATCCTTAACGGCCCTGGATATGCAGACGCTTGGACTCCACAAAAAATGGCTATTGAATGGAAGAAAGTTGATATTGCATTGTTTAGCAACCTTCCCCGTGAAGATGATAATCTGAGCGTAGTGGTAGAGGCTAAGAAAAAAGGGAATTCATGTTTGACTGCTATCTCTCAAGCACAACGATATGCAGAGGGTAAACAAAAGTGCATGAGGCTAATTGTGCCTGATGGCCTTAGGTACGGCATATATTTGAAAAATGGAAAAAATTTTTACCTCTACGCTTATTTTAATATTACAGATTTAAAAGAAAGCTATCCTATTTATGAATGCCATGGTGTGAAAGAGGCTCTAAGAGCTATGACACCAGAATGGATGAGCGATGCATGAAGAATAATGACCATGATGGCAAAGGAACCTACACTATTATCCTGTATAGGGATGATAATTATGAGTTTCATAGGAGAATAAAAGGCTGCCTGGAATTTTCCAGGCAGCCTTTTATAGTTTTAAAACTTAGAGAATATTATTATGACACAATTTTCCCTTTTTCTCTTGCGCCAGATACAAAGGAAACCTTGTCTGCAATCCTGTCCTCTTTTGATAGCTGGTTGAGCTTTACCATTTCAAACCCTAAAATTTCCACGGACACATTGCCCTTGTCATCGGTCAGGGTCAGATCATAGGTATTGGTTTCCTCTCCCGAAGCGACTTTTCGGGTGATGCAATAGTAATCCTTGTTTTTTTGAATATTCCCATAAAAATTCAGGGAATGGATCCTGTAGGGAAGCACGGTTCTGGAGCTGGTAAAAAACTCCAGCAGACCGCCGGTCTGGAACATGGCATCCACCAGAACCGGAGCCGCTACAAACCTGGGATCTTTCACCCCTTTGAAGAACTCGGATTGACTTTTGTCTCTAAGGGTTGTCACAAGTGTCGTCCCGTCAAAGGAATTAATATCCATGATGGTGCCAAAAAGCCCAAACATGAACAGCCGGGTGGGATGATACACCAGGGTGTCTATATCCCCGTCAAAGGAGACCGGAGAAAATCGCGGCAGATCGATTTTCTTGGGTGCAAGCCCTTTTTTTGAAAACCGATAGGTCCCCTGGTAATGACGTTTGGGGTCTCCCATGACCACGCCCAGGGGATTTTTAAACACAGAGGAAATATTACATTCAATGGCACCCTCATCTGTTTGCTCGCCCTGGATCAACAACTCCTTTGGGCGTCCCTTGAGCAATTTGATTCCGTAGGGAATGGAGAAATCAGACAAACTTGTGAAATGTTTATTGTCCCCGGACAACGAGCGTGCCACCTCAGCCATTGTTTCGATACCCGTTGACCCGAGAAAGAGGGGAACATCCCCCATGGTATGATCCTGGAGAAACAGATCGTGTTTCAAATCCAGAACCCGGGAATAGGTGACACCGGACCCTGTCTGTTCCACAATATCATCCAGAAAGGGAAAAACTTTATCAGCAGGATCGCCAAGGAGACCGTCAATGTCAAAATCGTAATCCAGACCGGAAAAGACCATTTCAGATTCTGTCTTGTCCAGAAGATCGGCCATGAAAAATTTCACCCCCTGGTCCATGGGCAGAAACTGAATCCCCCGGTCTTCCAGAACCTTTTTCACCGTTGGGTTGGTGGCCATTCCCACCCCACCCCAGGCTGTCCAGGCGTAGACCTTATAGGTTCTTTCCGGATGACGCTGACGTTCCAAAAACAGGGTCTTGCCAAGAAAATCATTGGCAGCCGTGTAATCCACCTGCCCCTGGTTGCCAAAGCGGGCTGTAACCGAAGAAAAGGTAAAAAAGTACTTATAGTCGTGGTCCTTGGCCGCTTCCAGCAGATTGCGCATACCCTTGACCTTAACATCCACCACCAACTCAAAGGCCCAGAGCTCTTTTTTAGGAATAAACTGACTCATTTCCATGCCAGCGGCATGGAAGATGCCGTCAATACGGCCACAGGAATTCACTGCTTTTTTCACGGCATTAAAATCCGTAACATCCACACATTTATAATCCACCTGAACGCCCAGGGATTGGAGGTATTCAATATTCTCAATGGACTGGCGCACCCGTGTCAACCGGTCCAGGGCCCGTTTTATTTCAACGGGTTTCACCCCGGGCATATCGCCCCGAAGTAATGCCATGAGTTCCGGTTGGGTAGATGACTTCACCAGATATTTAGGATCCGTGGCATAGATATCATTGATATCCAGAATGACCAGATTGACCCCATAGGTCTGAACCACCTTTTTTAAGATCTCATAGGTAATCCCCCCGGCACCGCCGGTTACCAGCAGGGTATCATTTTGGGAGACCACCTGTTCGGTCCTGTCGGCAATGCTCTGGTGCAGGGTGAGGACATAGCGTTTTTTATTTTTATACCCCACCTCGCATCTTCTGTCCTGGGACAGTAGCTCGCCAACAAACAGATCCGCAATTTTTGGAATGTTCTTTTTCGGCTGCTTATAGGAAAAATCCACCACCTTGACCAGGGTATCCGGCATCTCCTTGTTGGCCGTTTTCATGAGGCCGGACAACCCGGCAAACATGGGATGAATCTCGCCAATCTCTTCTCCTGCCATATAGGGAAAGATCACGGAATCAAAGGTAATGGTCCCCATGATATTCTCTCGGTTGTCCAGGGTCTCAAACAAACTCTTGATCAGAACAAAGGCCGATTTTATGGTGGTGTTCAGCTCTTGGTCCGATGCAAAGCCATCCCCTTTGCCGTTAAAATAATAATCCAGTGGTGCCAAATGAATAAACCCGTTCACGTCAAAAGTTTTGGCTTTAAATGCTGCAAGATTTTCCTCCATTTCCCGTATATTGGTGAGGTCCAAATCAAGGTCCACAGGGCGCTTGCTGTTTTTAGCGCCCATGGTGATAACCTTACCGCCAAGGCCCTTTATTCTCTTGATAACAGCAGACGCAAACCCGTGGCTGTCCAGGGAGACTATAATTTTCTTCCCCTTAAATGTTTTGCCGGAGGATTTGGGCATTTTTGCCTCATCCACCCGCACCACCAGGCGTTTGATGGGGGAGGTCACTGGAAACCTGTCTTCCAAGGATGCGCTTTCATCAATTCCCGCGCCAGCCATGGCACTATCAGCACCAGAAGAAGAAACCGCCGTCATGGTTCCGGACCCCGTAGCCGGTATGGACTCTTTTTCCGGGGGCATGACCGCCCGAGTTCGTTGATGAATATAGCCGGCAAGTTTGGCAATGGTGTTCAGGTCTCGAAGCTTTAAATCATCGGGCACACCAAAATCAAAGGTCGATGCGATCTTGGCAAAAATTTCCACCTGTTTCACCGTGTCAATCCCCAAATCCGCTTCCAGGTCCAGATCATCCTCCAGCATGTCCGTTGCATATCCGGTCTGTTCGGCAATGATTTCTTTCACCGTGTCGATGGCTTTGCCCGCACCAGCATTGGCCGCGACAGCATTGTCCGCAACAGTATGGACTGCAGCAACAGAAGGTACCTGAAATGAAGCAGACGGCTGCTCAGCCACCAGAGGGGCCGGGGATACGGCAGGGGCATCCACCCGAGTACCAATATAAGCGCCCAGCTTTTCAATGGTATTTAGGTCCCGAAGCTTTAAATCATCGGGCACACCAAAATCAAAGGTCGATGCGATCTTGGCAAAAATTTCCACCTGTTTTACCGTGTCAATCCCCAGGTCCGCTTCCAGGTCCAGATCATCCTCCAGCATGTCCGCGGCATACCCGGTCTGCTCAGCGATGATTCCTTTAACCGTTTCAATGGCATGGACAGGACCGGCTCCTGCAACTGTGGAAGAGGATGCCTGACCTTCAAAAAAGACAGAAGTAACGGGTGCTGTTGCAAGGATATCCGACCGGCCAGCCACATAGGCCCCCAATTTTTCAATGGTGTTCAGATCCCGAAGCTTCAGGTCTTCGGGCACACCAAAATCAAAGGTCGATGCGATCTTGGCAAAAATTTCCACCTGTTTTACAGTGTCAATCCCCAAGTCCGCTTCCAGATCCAGATCATCCTCCAGCATGTCCGCTGCATACCCGGTCTGCTCGGCGATGATCTGCTTTACCTTTGCGATGGGTACTGCCACAGGTTCCAGCACTGAGGGTATCGGGATGGCAGGGAGACTTGCTGCCACAGCACTCATCGGTGCGGATGCCATGGCCGGTATCCGGACCGATTCCGGAACCTGTCTTTTCTTTTCAGGCCTGTCCGGCAGTGTGGGAACTGTTTCCGGATCTCCGGCCACCACGCACAGGGTATTATCAATCACTTTGAGTTCCGGCTTTTGGGAACCGGTTATTTTTCTGAGCCAGCGATGATAGACCCGATTGCCCTTGACAGGATTCTCCTCCACCCGTTTGACAAAAACAAAGGCAAAATGGGATCCGAACCCGGCGGCCAGATGCAACCCGTATTCAGAATCAATTTTCTCCTGGCCGGAAAAATTGAGCTTTTTGAAATGACTGGGGATTTTTTTAAGGTTGGCAATGGGGGGGGCCTTGCGCCGCTGGAGGGCCTTGATCATGACCACATCTTCAATAGCCGCCCCCAGGGTATGACCGGTAAATCCCTTGGTATTGGAAATAACAATCCTGGGCAAATACTCGGAAAATGTGGCTTCCAGGGCCGTTACTTCTGCGTCGGCACTGCCTCCCCTGGCAGGGGTATAGGTCTCATGGGACATGAATAGCAGCTTGTCGGCATAGTCTTGTTTGGTAAGTCCTGTTTGTCGTTCCACCTTGGTGATAAATTTTTTCATTTCACTGGCCATGTGGGGAACGTCAATATTAAAGGTGTGAAAGGCGGAATTGGCAATGTGGGTGCCAAGGATCTCGGCCTGGCCGTTCATGCCGCGCTTGGCAACACTTGCCTGGTCTTCAATGACCAGCCCCACAGCACCGGCGCCCAGGATGGTTCCGTTTCGGTCCTCATCAAAGGGTTTGGCCCCTTCGGAGACTCTCTTTTTAATGGTGGCAGCTCCCAGGGACAAAAACCCCGAGCCGATCCATTGTCCCTGGCGGGGAGAGGTGGCATTTTCACCACCGATGACCAGGACCCGTTTACACCGGCCCACCCGGATCCAGTCCTCGGCAATGCCCATGGCAAGGGTGGTGGAGGCGCAGGCGGAAGAGACCAGGGTATTGGGTCCCTTGGCCTTGATGATCTGGGCCAGGTGGGCAGATCCCAGGGGACAATAGTTGGCCACAAAGCTTCTGTCAAACTTATAGGTGTCCAAATCGGTCCGTTTCCGGGATTTTGCCTTGAAGAACCATTCGGTCAGTTCTTCCTTGATCTCCATATCCCCTACCTTTTCCATGAGATAATAATAGATCTTTTCAAATTCCTCATAGGGCTTGAGGAACAATTTTTCATAATAATATTTTTCAAGTTCATCGATCAGAGTTTCTGCATTGGGCCACAGAGAGGTAATAATGACTCCGGTTTCCTCCTGCATCTCTTCTGGCAGGGCAAAGCCTGCGGGTATCATGGTCTTGCCGCCCTTCATTCGCTTATACTGCATGACCAGAGGAATATTGGCATCCTTGAGGGCTTCGATCCCTGCCGCGATGCCCATGGCCATGACCATGTCATATTGTTCCTTGATGCCGTATTCATCGGTGAGGTTAAAATATCCCAATTGTCCTGCCAGGTGGATGACATCCTCTGTTTTAGTAATCTGGACAAACCTGGCATTGCCGTCGGGCTGTTTGAAAAGCTTTGTGATATTTTTATCCGTCAATAGCTCCATGGCATCTGCCGTGAGGGGCTCAATAAAATTTTCACCATTGAGAATGGCATCAAAATTATCCTTTGCAAACACCTGACGGGCCTTGCCCGGCAACCCCACGGAGACCCCGGAGATCAGGATCTTTTGTGTATTAAAATCAAACCGCTCCATGGCCTCAACGGCTGAGTTGCGTTTCTGGTGCTGGAATTCCTTGTACAAAATCCGATCAATCAAGGTCTGGTTGTTTTGTTTAAATGTATCAAAATCTTCTGACATTTCTATGATGGGTAACTCCTCTTTGGCAGTTGTATGGGGGACAATCGCCGGGTCTGACTCCGGATACACAATGGTCTTGGGCTCAAATATGCTATTGCAGGACAACAGGTATTGGCGGCAGGCTTCAAAGGAGGCAACCTCACCAACCCTTGCGTCCACGGACACAGCCGTGCCATACTCCCCCACATTGATATTTTTCAGCAGATTGACAAGAAGTCTTGAGGGCCCAATTTCAATAAAATGGGTTTTGCCCGAGACATAGACATTTTCAATGGAGCGAATAAACTCCACCGGAGAAACAATCTGTTTTGCCAACAAATCTTTTACCTCTTCCGATCGTTCCGGATAGGGCTGGGCCAGGGTGTTGGAAATAATCTTTCCATACCGGGTATCGTTAAACTGCACAGCTGAAAGATAGGTTCTCAATTTGTCCGAGGCTTCCTTGAGCAGGGGAGTGTGAAAGGCTCCGGTGAGATTGAGTTTTTTATAGACCACGGCCTGTCCTGTCAGGTATTGACAAAATTTTTCAATAGCCTCAGCCTTGCCGGACACGGCTGTTTGTCGTTCACTGTTCTTATTAGTGATATAGATGCTGGACACAAAGGATTCTCTAATCAGACCAGCTGTTTCCCGTTCATTTTTAAAAACCACCATGATTTTGCCCGGATTCTTCAGGGTAGATTCGTACATGAGGTCCGAGCGTTTGATGATCAGGCGCATGGCATCTTCAAATCCCAACATCCCCGAACAAAAAAGAGCCGTGTATTCCCCCACACTATGGCCGATAAAATAATCCGGGGAGAACCCTTCCATGGCCAAACGGCTGCAGATGGCAGCCGAGGAGAGAAATACCGAAGGCTGGGTATTCTGGGTGGAATTAAGTTTCTCATCCTCTCCAAACATCATCTCCAGCAAAGAATATCCCTGGATATTTTTAAAAATGGCCTCCCCTTTTTCCATGACCGATCGAATGTGGGCATCGGCCTCGAACAATTCTTTCATCATACCCGGCCTCTGGGCTCCCTGGCCCGAAAGCAGGGCCACCATGCGAAGTTTTTTCCCCTTATGATCTGCGGAATGGGAAGTACCCCCCAATACGATGTCATCTCCAGAAACGGATTTGTACACAGCCTCAATCACCTGCTGGCCGATCATTGGTTGACCAATAGTTGGCTGGCCAATAACTTGCTGACCCATCATTTGCTGACCCATTACGGACGAAACACTTGCAGACAAATCAGGGGCTGACAACGGCTGTTCTAAAACCCTGGGCAGACAGCTCATTATCAAATGGCAATGGTTTCCACCGATGCCGTTGACGTTGGCAGCAAACCTAAAGGGCTGGCCAGGAGTCCTGGGGACTTCTTTAGTGGCGGGGTTCAAGATTTTGCACCCTTTAAGTATGGAATGTTCTGAATCATAATTAAAGTCCGGTAAAATTTTTCCCTTGGTATTCATGAGGACAAGCTTAGCCAGGGCAACCGCCGGATTGGCCGCCTTGAAATACCCAAACTGAGGTTTGATGTTACCGCAATGCATTTCATGGTTAAAGCAGGCTTGTGTCACCTGTTTTTCAACCATATCCCCAAAAATATTGGAAAAGGCAAACAGATCCAGATGGTTGATATCTGATTTGCGGATCCCCGATTTTTGATAGGCCTCATTGATGACGGAAACAAAGGTATTTTCCGAGGGTGCCAATAGATGGTCGGGCACACTGGAACCTACCGTGCATTCATTAATTTCCCCCAAAATTTCCATGCCCGCTTCTCGGGCACGTTTATAGGTGGTAAGGACATGGATGGCCGCCCCCTCCCCCATGACATAGCCGTCTGCCCTTGAATCAAAATAATTGCAATCCCCCTCGGACAAAAGTCCCAGGCGCTTAAATGCCATGAGCACAGCCGGATATAGGTTGCAGTCAACGCCTCCTGCCAGGACAAAATCCAGATCCTTTTGTTTCAAATTTCTTGTGGCATTTCGAATGGCAATGGTAGAAGAGGCACAGGAAGCGTCCAGGACATAATTGGGACCATTGAGACCAAAATAATTGGCAATTCGCCCGGATATAATATTGGACAAGAGCCCCGGAGTGGTATCTTCATTATTTTCCGGAATCGAAGTGCAGATGGCAGCGACCATCTCCTGCCCCACGACTTCAGAAATCGTTGCATCCAGGCCTGAACAATTTTTAATCAGGTTACCAATGAAGTTTTTCCTCACCCGGATAATATTTTTACTCTGGCGTTCCCCGGCAATGGTTCCCAGGATGACACCGGTTCTTGCTGCCGCGCCTTCTCGTTCCAACAGCCCACAAGATTCCAGAGCTTCGCTGGCGGCTTCCAGCCCAAAGAGCTGTCCCCGCTCAATGGATTTGACCATTTTGGGGGGCATTCTGTATTTGAGGTTGTTAACCTGATAATCCTTTACAATACCTGCCTTAACTTTGGGCAGGCGATAAATGGAATTTTTATCAAAGGCCGCATAGGCGTCATTGTCAAAATGACTCGCAGGGATAGAGGAGAGCTGTTTTTCCCCGGAGCATAATTTTTCCCAAAACTCCTGAGTGTTGCTGGCACCGGGGAGAAAGACCCCGAGACCTGCCACCACGATCCTGTCCTCATTAAAATCATAGGCAGTGTCTGAGAAAATATCACGCGTCATGGGCTCATACCCCTGTGTCATCTCTTCCACAACCATGTGGTAATTGATGCCGCCGAATCCATAGGAAGAGACCCCGGCCTTACGGGTTTTGCCGTCCTCAGGTTCCCAGGGCTTGGCATCTTCCACAATGTACAGGGATGAGGTGGTTAAATCATGATTTTCAGCCAGGGTTTTAAATTGACCATTGGGCGGCATCACGCCTTTTTCCACGGCCAACAAGGCCTTTAACAAGCCAACAGACCCGGCACACCCCAAAAGATGGCCGATCTGGGATTTGATGGAACTGACCCCGGCATGGGAATTTTGATACATGGTGGACAGGGTTTGAAGCTCCACCTGGTCCCCCACTGTGGTAGCGGTACCATGGGCTTCAATAAAACCGATGTCATCGGGTAAAATCTCGGGCCGGATATTTTCAAAACAGCGCTCCAGACTCATGACCTGGCCCTTGGGATTGGGTGCGGCAATGGCCTTGCCCTTTCCATCGGAACTGCCCCCAATGGCATTGATCACCCCGAAAATTTTATTCTTGTCCCGGATGGCATCCTTCATCCGTTTCAAGACAAAAACCACGGACCCTTCCCCAAGGACAAACCCGTCGGCACGATTGTCAAAGGGGTAAGACCCCTTTGCCGAAAGGGTGCCCATCTTGGCAAACCCGATAAAGGATTCCGGTGCCAGATTGGTATTGACCCCACCCACAATAACCTGGTCATGATCGCCGGACAAAAGCTCTCCTGTTGCCGCCTCAAGTGCGGTAACAGAAGAGGCACAGGCGGCATCCACGATATAATTTACGCCACGGGCCCCCAGGTGCCGGGCAATCCTGGAGGCTTCAATGTTCAAAAGCATTCCGTGGACCGGATCATAGCCCTTGTTTTCCCCTTCTATGCCTTCTTGAAGGGCCTGTTTGATCTTTTCTCGTTCATCATCGGCGAGCCCAGCATACGCCGGGGTTTTCTCCAACATGGAAACCACCTCAGGATACCAGTATTTGAGCTGGAGATCATTTCCCAGCTCATTGGAAAGGCAGGTGGCAATGATGACGGCTGTCCGCTTTGGGTCATCGGTTACAAGACGGTCATCCGCCCCCAGAAGGCCTGCGCTTTCCACGGCTTTATACGCCGTTGCAAGCACCATTTTCTGACTCCTGGACAGCTGTTTTTCCTTGTTCTCGGCATAGCCGAAGCGTTCACAATCAAATTCAAAATGGTCCACATGACCGGCCAGGATGGTATAGGTGGTGTCTGCCGCCTTCCGGTCCGGGTTATAATATAAATCTTTATTAAAACGGGTTTCCGGCATTTCGCTGATGGAATATTTCTTGTTTAAAATATTGTCCCAGAGCATGTCAGGCGTATCCGCATGGGGAAGGGTACAGCCCATTCCTACCACGGCAATCTCGTCTTTAATTTTGTTGTTCCGGCTGGAAAAAATCTCCAGTTGGTTGATGTGCTTGAACAATTGAGACTTGCCGTCAAAATACTGGTCATGGATCTCTTTAATGGAAACTGGGCCCTTAAAAAAGGCCAGACTATCCCCCACCAGAAAATTACCTTTTTCCCGATGTTCTGCCCCTTCAAACCAAGTATAATGTTCTTCACCCTTACGTTTAAAATCCGGTAAAAACCCCTTGGCACCGATGAGAAGCGATCCGATATTGCGTTTCTCAAACGACCGTTTTCTCTGGATCAGGCCTTCCTTATTCACAATCATTTGGGCTTCATGTTCTACCATTTTTCGGGCAAATTGGGTCGGAGCTGTTCTGGATGCCAGTCCCAGAGTTCTGCCGATGACCACGGTTTCATCTTTTTCAATGATGATGTCCTGGTATTGTTTTTTCATACTTTGGGTATCAACGATTTCATTGGAAAACAGATAGGCCGTCCCCACCTGGAGACCGATTTTCGCCCCACGGGCAGCCAGAAACGAAGCCATGCCCGAGATGAAAAAAGAGGCAAAGGCCGTGGTGATACCGCCGGCAAAAACCAGATACAGGTCGGATAAATCCCGGGAAGACTGGATCAATTTTGAGATGGTAGCTTCCCAGAGAACTATACTAGACAAAGATCCCACATGGCCACCGGCTTCTCCCCCCTCAAATATAAACCTGCGGCACCCGGCGTCCAGGGCATTTTCCATCATGGAGACCGATGGGGTGTGCATATAGGTTTTAGTACCGGCCTTTTCCAATTCAACCACCTGTGAGGGAATACCGCCGGCAAAAAGGGCATAGGGCACCTTGTAGCGCTTGACCATGTCCAGATGTTTGTGGACCATGGGGTTAAAGGCTTCAATGCCCACAAGGCCAGCACCAAAATTACTCAGTTTTTCTTGCCCCTTTTGTATCATATCATCGGCCAGGGATGCCGGCAGGCTGCCCACGGCAAAAAAAGGCAAGGCGCCGGCTTCCAATACCATGGCGGCAAAATCTGCATTGTCCGAAATATTGGCCATGGGTCCCTGGATCAGCGGATACTTTGTGGACTGATCCTTTGCAAAGGCAGAATCTTGCACCACTGGATCATGCTGGTCAATCGAATCAAGGTTTTCCCCAATGGTTGTAAAAAAGGAGGTTACCATGGATTCAAGACAAGTGGATTCCCTGGCAAACTCCTTGGCAAAAAGCCCGTCCTGACCCAGATAAAACAGGGACTGGACAAACGGGGCTGGGCTGTCCAAAGAGGTTATGTTGTTGGTGATGGACTGGTAAATCTGTCGTTCCCCGTCAATTTCATTGGCGACCAGAACCGCCTCCTGCTTGAGATCTTTAACAATTTTGGTACCTAATTTTGCAAAGACCCGATAGATCTCTCGGTCCTGGAAAATAATTTCAGTGGAATCTCCTTCATCCACCGTGGCCAGAAGCTTCTTGAAATTATCCGAAACCGGGGCCTCGTCCGCCAGGAGCACCTGGGAATCCATCACAAACCCGGACACCCCGGCTGTCAGCATACCGGCAGCCGTATAACGGCCCACCCCGCCGTGGATAAAAACAGGCAAATCACTGTGTTTCAAATACCATTGCATGAGGATAAAAGAAGAATATCGGGACACCTTTCCTGCGGCCTCGTTCCCCTTGAGGATCAGCCCATGGGGATCAATTGCCTTTATTTTTTCAATAAGATGGATATCCTTAATTTCCGTAACAATCTTTGTATCACCAAAATGAGAAAGGTCAGCTGCCTCGTCTTGTTTGGAAAGGGGAACAATTAAAAGATCAAGGTTGGCTATATTTTTTAGTTTTAAATCGGCAATGGTGTCATGGTCGTGGGCAGCCAGCCGCAGTCCAAAACTCAGGCTTTCCTGGGCGAGCAGCTGGGCCTTTTCAAGGATATCGTCACGGGTTAAAAACTCCGTGTCAAAAACCGGTAGGGCACCAGACCGGTAAATGGCATGAAAATAGCTGGAATCAAATACCTTGACCGGTGTATAAATCATCAAAGGCAGTCTTGAATTCAGTATTCTTGTAATCATAAATATGGCTCCATATAGGGGGTTGCGTATCCGTGTTCTTTGGCAGCGGCCAAAGGAAAACTTTCGGGTTCTCAAACCCTATTCCTTATCAAGGAGTGTGCCACCCCGTTCCTTTTTTCTAACGCCTTGAAATAAAAGTGGTTTCTAAAAAAAATCAATCGTATCACATTTATAACCCATAAATTTTCTTGCGTTTTATGTATGCCACATGTACAAAATTGCACAGAATCGTATTGTAAAACTTTGATGACGTAACCTTGGACCTTCCAATGGAGGCCTCTTGAAAAAGATAAACCTGGACCAACGAGAAAAACAATTTTTCAGAACCGTCCACAATGCGGCCTTTGCAAACCCTTTCAGCGAGCTAAGGGAACGATTAGACCAGAAAATTGCCGGGCTATTTCCTTCTGCCACAAGGAGGGAAAGCAAGGACAAATGCGTCAGGGAAGTGGACAGGCGTTTAAAAAAACTAGAAACAGACAATAAGGGCAATATCAATGACTACCAGAATACGGACAAAGAGATCCTTCGGGTAGTCTATTTATTTGATATCTTCCACAAATTTAGGGACCGATTTGATCAATTAATCAAAGACCAGATACGTGCCCAGGACACACCGGTCAAGGTGAGCTTTGTTGAAGAGGCCAAACAGATGGTCGTTCAAAAAGGGTTTGATATAAAGACCTTTTACCATTATTTTGCCCTGTCCTATCAATTGCGGCGGGCATTTTATTTTATTTCCCACTCCCTTGTGGGCCGCAGCCCCTGTATGCGCACCCTGAAAAAACACCTTTGGTATAATGTCTTCACCCATAATATTGAACTCTATGACACTTTTTTATGGAACAAGATGGAGGATTTTTCCACCCTGCTTTTAGGGGAAACCGGAACCGGTAAAGGGACAGCAGCCCAGGCCATAGGTCGAAGCGGCTTTATTCCCTTTGATATCAAACGAAGCTGTTTTGCCGAAAGCTTTACCCAGGCCTTTTCCTCCTTGAATCTCTCCCAATACCCGGAGACCCTTTTAGAATCTGAATTATTCGGACATACCAAGGGGGCTTTCACAGGAGCTGTTGAAGACTATCAGGGGGTTTTTGACAGGTGCAGTCCCCACGGTTCCATCCTGCTGGATGAAATCGGAGAAATCCCCAACCATGTGCAAATCAAACTGCTGCGGGTTCTGCAGGAAAGGCATTTCTCACCTGTGGGAGCCCATACCATTTTACGGTTTAACGGCCGTGTCATTGCCGCCACCAACCGGCCCAAACGAGCGGTCATGGATGGTGAAATTTTCAGGGATGATTTTTATTATCGCCTCTGTTCAGATATCATAGAGGTCCCTCCCCTGCGGACCCGGATCAAAGAGTCTCCATCGGAGTTGGATGACCTTTTGGCTTTCACCATCCACCGCATGACCGGTATGCATTCAAAAAAATTAACCCAGCAGGTAAAAAGAATCATTGACCGCCGGCTGGGAAAGAATTATCACTGGCCAGGCAATGTCAGGGAACTTGAGCAATGTGTCAGGAGCGTATTGCTTAAAAAAGATTACAGGGGAAAAGAAATCAAGGAACCGGCAGAATTATCTCTTTCCATGACACTTCAACGAGGGATAAAAGAAAAAACCATTGCCGTATCCGATCTAGTTGCAGGATACTGCAAACTGCTCTATGATACCCTTGGCACCTATGAAAAAGTTGCCAGGAGAACAGGGCTTGACCGGCGGACCATAAAAAAATATATAGAGACCCAAAAAAAAGGATTCAACGACTGATGCTTTCTTTCTTACCCTCCCCTCTCAAAGGAATTTTGTCCTTCCTCATCGCTATGGTGAATACCATTTGCATGACCCTTCCGTTGATTTTTCTATCTCTATTTAAATTTATCCTTCCCTTCCCCCCTATCATTGTGATCCTTGATAAAATTCTCATCGCCATTGCAACATTGTGGATCGATATAAATTCATTTAATTCAAACCTGTTCTCTGAAATTGACTGGGACATCCGGGGGCTTGAGAAACTAAAAAAAACAGAATGGTATCTGGTAATGGCCAACCACCAGTCCTGGGTGGACATCCTGGTACTCCAAAAAACCTTGAACCGGAAAATTCCCATGCTCAAATTCTTTTTAAAAAAAGAACTCATCTGGGTTCCTTTTCTAGGCCTTGCCTGGTGGGCACTTGATTTCCCTTTCATGAAACGGTATTCAAAAAAGGTTCTGAACAAAAAGCCCCACCTGCGGGGCAAGGACCTGGAAAGCACAAAAAAGGCCTGTGAACGCTTTAAACACACCCCCACATCCATTATGAATTTTGTGGAAGGCACACGCTTCACCCCTCAAAAAAAAGAGGCGCAAAACACCTCCTTTGCCCACCTGCTCAACCCCAAAGCCGGCGGAATTGCATTTGTCCTTGGATCCATGGGGGATTATCTTCACAAAATCATTGATGTGACCATCATATATCCCGGGAAAACCCCCAATTTCTGGGATTTTATATCCGGTAAGACCCAAAAGATTATTGTTGATTTTGAAGTATTGGAGGTAAGCCAGACTCTGAAAGGGGATTATTTTAATGACCTGAAAGACCGGGCAGTCTTTTGTGAATGGCTGAACAGAATATGGATAAAAAAAGATGAGAGGATCGGCCTGATCCAAACCGACTAACCCCTTAGGGCTGTCGGTTATAAATTCTAAATTTGCATTTCGTAAACCATGGGCATTTTTTCATACCTTACTCCCAGTAATTTATCAAATAACGGCTGCCACCAGCCCGGCAAACAAAAACGAAGACTCGATTAAAAACTCATATTGCCGACCCGATAACAGGCTGTCTTTTTTATATAATCTGATCAATAAAAGCATAAAAAGAGGAACAAAAGCAAGCAGGAATGCAGTGTTGCCAAATAATTCCAGTCCATGGGCAAGCAGAATAATAAAAATTTCAAAGATCAGCACATATTGAATGAGGCTATAACTCTTTTGAGCACCCAATAAAATGGGAAGGGTTTCCTTGCCTGTTATCCGATCCCCCTGGATGGCCAATACATCAAAAAAAGCAGTTCTGGCAAAGACCAAACCCGTCGAAAAGGCAACGGTGACCAATACCGGCAAAAGCTGGCCTGAATTCACAATTGCCGGCAGCAGGCTGGTAACGATTCCCCAGGCCATGGCAATGAGGATGGTTTTGGATCCTGGCACATCCTTAATCCGGGTAATTTTCTTATTTCCAAATACAAAAGGAAGGCTGCTTAAATTATAGACCAGGCCCAGAAGACTCATTACCAGCAGGATAAAAAAAGAAACAAGGCCCGTGGTATAGGCAAGATAGAGTCCGGCTGCTCCGGACGCAAGAGCTAGCATCTGCAAAAAGGTCTGATGTTTTTTGTAAAATACCGCCCGCTGAGGATGGTTATAGGTATCTGATTTAATGGTAATGATGTTATTTAGGATCTGCATGGACAACACATAGAGCATGGCAATGGCAGAATGAACAAAAACCTGGGAAAACCCCTGGACACTGGCGCAGGCATAGGTCAACCCAGCGGCACCCAGGGCCAGCAAAAGGTTGGTCTTGAGCAAAAAATCCCTGAACCCCACCAGGTTCCGAATAAAAGGGCGTTGCTTTTGCACGTTCGCTGCCACCCGTGCGCAGGTATCATTGATAATCCAGTTAGGAGTGGATGCACCCGCTGTAATGGCAATCCTCTTTGCCGACCCCAGGGCTTGGTAATCAATTTCAGAGGCATCTTCAATATGGGTGGCCAGGGTTCCGGTTTCCATGGCCACCTGGACAAGACGTCTGGTGTTTCCCGACGCTTTCCCCCCCACTACAATAACAGCATCATTTTCCAAGGCCAATTGCCGCACCTCGGACTGTCGTTTTTCCGTGGACCCGCAAATGGTGTCAAACACCTCATAATGTGGTGCATTTTGGGAGAACCATGCTTTTATTTCTTTATAAAATACGGTATTCTGAGTGGTCTGTGCAACCACCACCGCATTTTCAAAGGTAGGCAAGCCCGCCAGTTGTTCCATGGAGGTTATGGTATAGCCATTTCCCCGGGCATAGCCTAAAAGACCCACCACTTCCGGATGTTTTTTATCTCCGATAATGATGGTGGCATACCCCTTTTTGGCATATCGATTGATAATCTCCTGAACACGAACCACCCGGGGACAGGTGGCATTGAGAACGGTAAACCCTGCTTTTTTCAAGGCCGCCTCATCTTCCGGTGGAACCCCATGGGCCCGGATCAGGACAATGCCCTCTCCTCGTTCCGGGATGGTCTCGATCCGGGAAATGTTTTTGTTTTCCAGCATTTCCAAAACCTGGGGATTGTGGATCAGCGGCCCATAGGTAAATATGGGTTCCCCTGCAAGGTTTGATGCGTCCAGAACCATATCCACTGCCCGCCGGACGCCCATACAGAAACCCGCCGTCTTTGCAACGGTTATCTTCATAAGATATGGCTCATAAAATATGGCTCATAAAATATGGCTCATGCAATCTGGCTCAACAACGCCACAAGACGGTCAAATTCAGATTTGGATTTGAATTTGATTTCTATTTTGCCCTGGTCACCATTTTTTTTGATCTTCACTGGACTTTTTATCCGGCTCGCTATCTGGGTGGAGGTTGCTTCCAGAAATAATTTTTCATGGGCGGATATTTTTTCGGCCATTTTTTTGGGTTCCTGCTTGGCCTGGTTAACCAATCGCTCGGTTTCCCGAACCGAAAGCCCCCGGGCCAGGACCTGTTTAAAAAGATAGAGCTGGTTTTCCAGGGTTCCTCCCCCCAGAAGCGCCCGGGCATGGCCCATACTGATTTTTTCAGCAAGAAGGCTGTCTTTTATTTCCTGGGGCAGACTTCTGAGTCTTAGGAGATTGGCAATGGTGGACCGGTTTTTCCCGATTTTCTTGGCCACCTTTTCCTGGGTATATTTGAACTCATCAATGAGCCTGAAATAGGCTTCTGCTTCTTCCAGCACATTAAGGTTCTCCCGCTGGATGTTTTCAATAATGGATACTTCCAGAACCTGCTCATCTGTCAGATCCTTTATCACAACCGGTACACGGTCAAGCCCTGCGGATTCAGCAGCACGGAGCCTGCGTTCCCCGGCAATGAGTTCATATCCGTCGCCCATGTGCCGGACCAGCAGGGGCTGCAGCACACCCTGTTGGGCAATGGAATCTCTGAGACGATCCAGCTCTTCCTGGCTGAACACCAGCCGGGGCTGATACCGGTTGGGGGTTATCTTCTCAATGGGGCAATAAAAAAAATCAGACCCGGTTTCCGAAGAACCAAAATCCGGAATCAGCGACGATATCCCGCGGCCCAGACCGGTGTGTTTCTTTTTCTTTTTCATCATCGTTTTAGGAACTCCCTGGCAAAGGATAGATAACTTTTTGATCCCTGTGATTGCTTATCATACAAAATAATCGGCAGGCCATAACTAGGTGCTTCCCCCAGCTTTACATTCCGAGGTATCTTGGTTTTAAATACCATATCCTTAAAATATTGCTTGGCATCCTCCACCACATTTTGGGCCAGATTGGTCCGTTTATCAAACATGGTCAAAAGGATTCCTTTAATTTTTAATTCCGGGTTAAAAGCTGACTTCACCCGCTTGATGGTGTCCAAAAGCTGGCCCAATCCCTCCAGAGCAAAAAATTCGCTTTGCAGGGTAATCAATACAAAATGGGAGGCCGTAAAGGCATTCACGGTAAGAAGGCTCAGGGCGGGGGGACAATCGATGATAATATATTCAAATCGATCTTGTACCGGTTCCAGTAGCTGTTTAAGCTTCGCCTCCCGCAGGTTGGCCGCCACCATCTCTATCTCAAACCCAATGAGATCAACATTGGCCGGAATGATAAAAAGTTTGGGCAGCATGGTGGGAAGAATAATTTCATCAACTAGGGCCTCTCCGATCAGTCCCTGGTACAAAGAGGCTTCAAGGGAGGGTTTATCAATCCCGAAGCCTGTGGTGGCATTTGCCTGGGAGTCACAGTCCACAAGCAGCACCCGTTTCCCCAATGTGGCCAGGGCGGCTGACAGGTTTACTGCTGTAGTGGTCTTGCCCACGCCTCCCTTCTGATTTGCAATACTGATAATTTGAGTCATAATTCTAATTTCCTTATCACAATTAAATCACCGAGGCAAACAGAACCAAAACAATCTGTCATCTTTCCACAGACTGCCAAGGGGCTGGACACACTATCATAAAAAAACCCGGCAGAAACTTTGTTCGTCGCTACCGGGTTTTATATCTGTATTAAATCTTACAATTACATTTCAGATTCAGGATGGAATACATCCACATCCTTTAAATCTTCCCCAAGATATGTCCTTTCATTGGGACCAAGAATACCAAGGGAAAGGTTGAGCAATGTCCACAGATGAACGGTTTCCCATGCATGGTCGTTGACCTCGGCCATATCATGAACCTGGGCATGGCAGTTATGGCAAGGTGTAATGCAATAGGATGCCTTGGTGGTCAGGATCTGGTTGGCCTTGGTCTGGCCATATGCCCGTCGCTGCTCTGTGAATCCGGATTGAAGGAATCCGCCGCCGCCGCCGCAGCAAAAGTTATTGGACTTATTGGGGGTCATGTCAACAAAATTTTCTTCCCCAACCACAGCCCTGACCACATATCTCATGTCTTCGGCGACCGGATCACCAAAAGTCTTTCGGACCAGCTGACAGGGATCCTGAAGCGTGAATTTAATCTGACGTTCCTTGTTCCAGTCCGAGGAAGGTTTGAGTTTGCCTTCCCTGATCCACTGGGCATAAAGTTGAATAATACTTTTAACCTCAAAGTTGTAAGGGATGTTGAATTTTTTCAGTCCTGCCAGGACTGCAAAGAGTTCGTGCCCTCACTCGGTGTTGAGCCAAACCTTACAGCCCAGGTCCTCCACCGCCTTTACCTTGATTCGAACGATTTTTTCCCAACTTTCATCGTCCGCGGAAAACATGCAGTAATTTTCTGCGGCCCAGCCCTTGGTACCATAGGTCCAGTCGGCACCGGCCAGATGCATGATTTTCCACAAAGGAACCATTTCGTCCGGTTCTGTAACCGGTTCCCTGGAATTCTGATTTAGAAAATAATAAGCGCCTTCCCGGTTGACATCTGCCTTCATTTCGGCAAATTCGGGCTGTGATTCCTGGTATTCTTCCAGAACATCCCCGATAACAAATTCAAAGTCTTCTTCCGTGGCACCCATGGCGGAACAGGTATCATTTCGCAAGGCCATGTCGCAGGATCCAACAATCCCTTTTGGCTTATCTTCCTTTGCCCAGGTTGCCCTGGCATTAAAAACAAGCTGGGGTATATTAATCTGCATGGGGCACACATACATGCACCGGGTGCACATGGAACACATCCATACCCAGTTTGAACTTAAAATTTCTTCATCCATACCCAATGCCGCCATCCGAAGAAATTTCCTCGGGTCCATTCCGTCCAGGCCGGTTGCAGGACACCCGGATGCACATGCACCGCAGGTCAGGCAGGCGTTCAAGTTTCCGCCTTCCGGCAGAAGCTCCATCACCTTATCTTTAAAGACGCTCTTCCGGGCGCCTCCAATTTTAATAGCTGTATCTCCCATGCTATTTCTCCCCCTATCTGTATAAGTATTTAAAGTAATTTAACTTTATTCTACGATGCCCTATCTCTGGAGCAATTTATTTTGTCTCTTATTATCAAACCCATGTCAATAAAAAATTTTCAAACCCCTAAATATTTGACATTTTTTATTAGTGACCTATTCTTTTCACGTTATGGATATCCTCAGAAAAATAGAAACGCTTATTCCCAAAGCAATGGACAAGGATCAATATACCATTAACAGGGCACTGAGCGCAATAAGAAAAAAGTTGCGCCCCCCAGGCAAACCCCTTGAAAACAATACAAAAGCCTGTCAACAGCTATTAAAAAAAGTTCAGAATTCTGTAAGCCAAAGCAAGGCCCGGCAACAGGGACTGCCCCCACTTAACTTTGATCCTGACCTGCCCATTACCGCGAAAAAAGACGACATCATTGAGGCCATAAAAAATAATTCTGTCATCATTATTTCCGGAGAAACCGGTTCGGGAAAAACCACCCAGATCCCCAAATTCTGCCTTGAGGCCGGCCGGGGGATACGCGGAATGATCGGCTGCACCCAGCCCAGGCGAATTGCCGCCATAAATGTGGCCAAGCGCATTGCCTTTGAGCTCAATGAACAAATCGGCCAATCCGTGGGATATAAAATCAGGTTTGATGACAAAACACCGGACAATGCCTATATCAAGCTCATGACCGACGGCATTCTTTTGGCAGAAACCCAGCAGGATCGGTTTTTAACACAATATGATACCCTCATCGTGGATGAGGCCCATGAAAGAAGCCTGAACATTGATTTTACCCTAGGGTTGCTGCGCAAATTGCTACACCAACGCAAAGATCTCAAACTAATCATCACCTCTGCTACCATTGATACAAAAAAATTTTCCGAGGCCTTTGACAACGCCCCCATCATAGAGGTATCCGGCCGGATGTATCCGGTGGAGACCCTCTATATGCCCCTTGTTTCACCGGAGGATGACAAAGCTGCAAATGGGGAAGACCAGGGGTATGTGGAAGCGGCCGCCGAAGCGGCCAACCGATTGCTCTGCCGATCCCGGACCGGGGATATTCTTATTTTCATGCCGACGGAACAAGATATAGGGGAAACCCTGGAATTGATCCGGGGACAAAACCATGCCGGTGTCATGGCTCTGCCCTTGTTTGCCCGGTTATCAGCCAAAGAACAGTCCCAAATTTTTTCAACGGGAGCCGGCCGAAAAATCATTGTTTCCACCAATGTGGCCGAGACATCTCTGACCATTCCCGGCATCAAATATGTGGTGGATACAGGGCTTGCAAGGATCCCCAGCTATTCCCCCCGGACCCGGACAACCGCCCTTCCGGTAAGCCCCATTTCCCAGAGTTCGGCTAACCAGCGGCAAGGCAGATGCGGTAGGATTGAAAACGGGGTCTGCATAAGACTCTACGACGAAGATGATTTTAACGGCCGCCCTTTTTTCACCTCCCCGGAAATCCTGAGAAGCAATTTGGCTGAAGTCATTTTACGGATGATCTTCCTGAACCTGGGAGATGTGGCCACCTTTCCCTTTATTGATCCCCCGGCTTTCAAGAGCATAAAGGACGGATTTGATACCCTACAGGAACTGGGTGCCATCCAAAAAAACACAAAACCCCAAAAGATAAAACCCGGGCAACCCAATGACAATAAACAATACAGCCTGACCCAGATCGGCCGGGTCATGGCCAAGATCCCGGTGGACCCGAAACTTTCCCGGATATTAATACAAGCACAAAAAATGGGGTGTCTGAAGGAAGCAACCATCATTGTCACAGCCCTTGCCATTGCCGATGTCCGCCAGCGGCCCGCCGATAAAATCCAGGCAGCCGACCAGAAACACAGTCTGTTCAAGGATCCTAGTTCTGATTTTATCACCCTCCTCAATATCTGGAATGCCTATAAAACAGCTGAAAAAAAATTAAAGTCCCGGTCCAAGCTGAGAAGTTTCTGTGCGGATCATTATCTTTCCTTTAAGCGCCTCCACGAGTGGCAGGACATCCACCGCCAGATCAGCCGCATGCTCAAAGATCATGGACTCAAGGGAGACGCTTCCCCGAGGGAAGTCGCCCTGGAAGTATCCCCGGAAGGTTCCGTGGGAACCAAGGGCCTGAAATCAAAGGAATTCAACCTGGGCGGCCCTTTGTACATTGCCCTGCACAAATCTCTACTGTCGGGCTACCTTGGCGGTATTGCCCATAAAAAAGAAAAAAATATTTTCATGGCGGCCAAGGGCCAGCAGGCCATGATTTTTCCCGGATCCGGGCTTTTTGGCAAGGCAGGCCCATGGATTGTGGCGGCTGAATTTGTCAAAACCAGCCAGCTCTTTGCCCGGGGAATTGCCAATATAGATCCGGCCTGGCTGGAAGAAGTGGGCAAGGAGTTGTGCACCCATACCTATTTTGAACCCCATTGGGAAAAAAAACGGGGGGAGGTCATGGTCAGTGAGCAGGTCTCCTTGTTCGGGCTCATCATCGTGGCCGGACGCAAAATAGCCTATGGCCGTGTGAACCCCGATGAGGCCAGTGAAATTTTTATCCGCCACGCTCTGGTCCAGGGGGAAATCCATCCGCTCTTAAAATTCATGGTCCATAACCAGCAATTGATTGAAGGCCTGGAAGCCCTGGAAAATAAAACCCGCAAAAAAGATATCCTGGCCTCGGAAGAAGACATCTATGGATTTTACCACTCCCGACTGCCCACACCCTTTTTCAATATCCACACCTTTAAAAAATTTCTCAGAGACCAAAAGGATGACACCTTTTTGTGCATGACACTTAGCGACCTTCAACGCTCCCAGGTGGATGACCGGGAGCTGGCTCTGTTCCCGGACGCCCTTGCCATGGAACAGGGAAATTTTGGCCTGGAATATGAGTTTAATCCAGGGGCTGAAACTGACGGGGTTACCCTTATGGTGCCAGCAGACTGCGCAGCACTTGTGTCAAAACACAGCGTTGACCAACTGGTACCGGGTCTGTTTGAGGAAAAAATTGCAGCCCTGATTAAGAACCTTCCCAAAAGCTACCGGGTCCAACTGGTACCGGTCCTGGACACGGCCACCCTTATTGCAGAAGAAATGGACAGGGAAGACAAGCCGCTTTTTACCCTGCTCTCTTCATTTATCCAAAAAAAGTTTCATCTGACCATCCCGGCAACCCTATGGTCCGAAGAAAAGTTGCCGGACCATTTAAGAATGCGAATTTCCATCCGGGATGGAAAAAACAGGGAAATCAGATCCATGCGGGACCTGTCCATTTTAGGCCAGTTCGCAGCCCAGCGCCCCAACAAAAATATTGAATTTGAAAAAGCCTGCCAAACACATGAACGAACCCAGATCAAAGATTGGTCCTTTCCCGACCTTCCACCCTTTATTTGCCTTACCCAGGCCGACGGATTTATCCAAAAAATTTACCCGGGTCTTACGATTGAACAAAAAGACCAAAATCTTTCCCTGCGATTGTTCAAATCCAGGCAATTGGCACAGGACAAACATGTTCGTGGAATCAGAAAGCTGTTTGAACTGACCTTTCCCGATGAGTTTAAAGCCATTAAAAAAGATATACGAACTGCCGCGGATCTGAAACTAATTGCCCCATATTTCAACGGATCTGCCCCGTTCAATCAAACAATTTTTGATGCCGTTGTAAAAGATTTGTTTGAAAAGGACTTACGCACCAAAACCGATTTTGAAGCCCATGCCGCAAAAATCCGGCCCCAGCTATATACAAAGACCAAAAAACTGATAAACATCATTCTGGCGGTGGGCAGGGAATATGAGGCCTGTTTTTCCCTGGTCCAGAAATTATCCCTTCAATACCAGAAAAAGCCTGCCAGCCTTGAGATGCTCACCCTATTGTTCGCTGAATTAAAAAACCTGACACCCCCAAATTTTCTGGAGCTTTACACCCTGGAACGGGTGGAGCAGTTGCCCCGGTATCTTGCCTGCATCCGTACCCGGGCCCAACGGGCCGTGGACAATCCTATCAAAGAGGGTCAAAAAGCCCTGTTAATAACCCCGTTTGCCCATAAATTAAATACCCTTCTGGCCTCCCTGTCTGAACGTTCTTCCAAGGAGAAAGCCCACGCCGTGGAATCCTTTTACTGGCTTTTGGAAGAATATAAAATTTCCGTTTTTGCCCAGGAGCTAAAAACACGAGTTAAAATATCCGCAAAAAAACTGGATAAAGAATTGATCGCCATTTCGACCATGATATAGACCAATGGACCGCAGACCAAAAATTTAGGACAGGGGAGACTTTTGCAACCGTAACCGGACCTGGGTTTCCAGATGGGCAATCACAAGGGATAACGCCCGACTCTCGGGCACAGGCCCTGAATTATTCCAGCCGTTTTTCAGGGCCTCCTTCTTTTTCTCCCTGAAAAGGGCCACGGAATCTACCAGGGACTTCCAGGCAAAGAGTTTTTGCAGGATATGCCGCTCCTCGGAACTTAAGGTAGCCGTGTCAATTTTTTCTCCGGTGCTGGTAATGATAATCATTTTAATCGCCCGTCATTATTATGTGTCTGCCCATCATCAAGCCATCCGTAGAATTGGATCTAATTAAAAACATCCAATCTATCGAATAAGGTCGTTATCTGGATTAAATTCAGAATCATTTTATAATCTCCCCCAAATTTATTCAATTGATTTAATTTGATTTGGTTTGTTTTTATCTGGTTTGTTTTTATCTGGTTTTATGCTATTTGTATCCTTGAACTTAATCCAATGGGCAAAATGCAATGAATATCAAAGAAAAAAAAGACATCCGACTGGCAATACTCGGAACAATTGAAGATTTGAAAAAAAATATTAAAACCTTTAAAAAATTATCACAGCCAGTCCCGCCGGACAACGCCATCGGCAGAATAACACGAATGGAAGCCATCAACAGCAAAAGCATGAATGAAGCCTCCCTGGTAAAATCCACCCATCGGCTGACCAGACTCCAACGATCACTTGAAATGTTAGATGATCCTGATTTCGGATATTGTATAAACTGTGAAGAACCAATCCCCTATAAAAGACTGCTGATAATGCCTGAAGCATCGTTGTGTGTCCCATGTGCCCGAAAAATCAAGGAATGAGTTCCCTTCTTTTTTAAAAAAAGGAAACCACTTGTCAGGCTTTCAAGTTCCTCCCCCTTGAAACCCCTGGGTGGGATGATTAGGGTTTAGGAAACGAAAATTTTAAATTTAAGGATATCACTAGTGTTTACTGAAACCATAACATTTCCAGCGGCTTTTATTGCCGGATTGCTCTCTTTTCTCTCCCCTTGTGTGCTTCCCCTGATACCGGCCTATTTTTCCTTTATCACGGGCCTGTCCGTGGATGAGATGACCACTGACAACAAGGGAATCCGGCAGCGGGTAATCCTGTCCACCCTTGCCTATGTGGCCGGGTTTTCATTTATTTTCATCCTGTTCGGGGCATCGGCCTCCTTTCTTGGGGGATTTGCCTCCCAGTATTCCTGGGTAATCCGTTACTTTGGGGGGGGAATTGTGCTGGTATTTGGTCTCCACCTTCTCGGGTTAATCAACATCAAGGGACTTCAGTTTGAAAAACGATTCCATGTCAAGAAAAAACCCGTTCATCTGCTGGGGACCTTTGTCATCGGCATGGCATTTGGTGCCGGGTGGACTCCGTGCATCGGCCCCATGCTGGGCAGTATTCTCATTGTTGCCGGCAACCAGGAGACCATTTTAAACGGTGTCTGGCTTTTGGCTGTTTATTCTGCCGGCCTTGCCCTTCCCTTTATCCTGATATCCATCTTTATCAATTCCATGCTTGGGTTCATGAAACGGGCCACCCGGTTGATCGGTATTATCAACAAGGTTGCCGGCATCCTGCTCATCGGAATCGGGCTTCTGTTGATATTTGATCAGTTTAAACTCCTGGCCGTCCTTTAAAGGAAATCACCGCAATGGCCCAGACTTCCAGACAATTTTTTGGTTTTATCGGTATAACCACCTTCACCAAGTTATTAATGAATGTCACCAGAAGGATGATCTACCCCTTTGCCCCTGAATTTGCTCGGGGACTTGGGGTGGATCTGTCCGCTATCACCTCTGTCATCGCCGTGAACCAGGCCACAGCTCTCCTGGGGCCGGTGGGCGCCTCCTTCGCCGACCGATACGGGTATAAGCTGCTCATGCTATTTGCCCTGGGGCTACTGACCATTGGCACCTTTGCAGCAGGATTTATTCCCTTGTATTCGGTCCTGGTGGTCTGCCTGTTTCTGGCTGGCCTTTGCAAAAGCATTTTTGATCCCAGCCTCCAGGCCTTTATCGGCGAATTTGTCCCCATTGAACAGCGGGGAAGGGTCATCGGCATCACCGAACTTGCCTGGGCAGGTTCCACCCTGTTGGGAATACCCGTTGCCGGGCTCATCATAGAACAATTTTCCTGGCAAACCCCTTTCTGGATTATCGGCCTGCTATCTCTTGTCTGCTTTGGTCTGATCTTACAGTTCATGCCCAAAACCCCATCAAATAAAAAAAAGCAAAAGAAGGACACCCCTTCATTCCTGTCCAATTGGAAAACCATTGTCCAAAACCGAGAAGTGGCGGGTATTTTGCTGTTTGGTTTTTTCATGGCCCTGGCCAGTGACACCTTATTTGTCATCTACGGGGCCTGGCTGGAGCAATCCTATGGTCTTTCCCTGGCATCCATCGGATTCAGCACCATTTTGATTGGAATTTCAGAGATGCTGGGTGAAGGCTGTACCGCTTTTTTCTCGGATCGCATTGGCCTGAAACGATCCATTCTCCTGGGGGTCAGTCTCTGTGCAGGGGCCTATTTTCTTCTGCCAATCCTTGATATCAGCCTTCCCCATGTGCTGACCGGACTCTTCCTTATTTTTTTCTTCTTTGAATTCACCTATGTCACGGCCATGAGCTTGACAACGGAATTGGTGCCAAAACTTCGGGCCTCCACCATGTCTGCCTTTTATGCCATCGGAGGCCTGGGTCGTGTGGCTGGCGCCTTTGCCGGGGGCATGATCTGGTCCTCATCCGGCCTTGCCGGAATCAGTCTGATCTCCGGAGGATCAACCCTCCTGGCCCTTGTGTGTATTCTTCTGGGGTTTTCCAAAAAACAACAGGGCTCCAAATAAAAATAAAGAGAGTCAAAGATGCGCAAGAACATTGAAGAGCTGTACAATAGTTTAAAACAGGGCAAAGCTGTGGTCATGGCCACCATATTGAGCAAGCAGGGATCGGCACCTAGATCTGCCGGGACAAAAATGGTTGTCCATGAAGATGGCCATATCAGCGGCACCATTGGCGGAGGGTGGGTGGAAGCCCGTGTGCAGGAGCTTACCGGAGAATTTTTTGAAAACAGAAAAGGCGCGTCCATCCGGGAATTTACCCTGGATTCCAAGGCATACGCGGACATGGACATGATCTGCGGCGGCAATATAACCCTTCTTCTGGAATATCTGCCTGCAAGTGAAGACAATCTTGAAATTTTTGCAAAGTTTCTGGATATGCTGGGTCAGACCGGGGATGGCTTCATGGTCAGCAGGCTGGGCAGTGAAAGCCGTGAAAATTTTGACATGCAGCGCTGCATTATCTCAGGCAGCCAGTGCACGGGTGGTTTGCAACTTACCGATCAGACAGTCGTCTGCCTGTCTGAACAGGCTGAACTGATGCGGTCTCCGGGTCTTATCAACCTTGAGGAGGGAACCTTTTTTGTGGAGCCGGCCCAGTTCAACGGAACCCTTTACATCCTTGGGGCAGGGCATCTGGGAATCGAAACGGCAAAGCTTGCCCACACAACAGGATTCAAGATCATTGTCATGGACAACCGCAGCCAGTTTGCCAATGAAGAGCGCTTTCCCATGGCTGAAGTGCATGTTGTGGACAATTTTAAGAACTGTTTTGACAGCTTTTCCATTGGCAACGGCAGTTATATCGTAATCATGACCCGGGGCCATATCTACGATCGCACGATACTCGAGCAGGCCATTAAAACCCCTGCCACCTATATTGGCATGATCGGCAGCAGATCCAAGAAAAAGGTTATTTTTGATTATCTGCTAACCCAGGGTGTCTCCCAGGAAAAGCTGGACAAAGTCTACGCCCCCATCGGGCTTTCCATCGGGGCCCAGACCCCCCAGGAAATTGCGGTGAGCATTGTGGCAGAACTTATCCAGGCCCGTTTTCTGGCCATATGAGTATCTCCTGACCGGGGTGGGGCTTTCAAACAGGGAAAGCCCTACCCCGTCTGTCAAACAGGAATCTGGAATTCTCCCGGAACAAGATTGACCTCTTGAACCTGAAGCTCGTTTTTCTCATTTCCGATCATATTCAAGCATCCATACTTCTGGGGGATAGTAAAAAGATCTTTCAGATTCTTGTTCAGCAGACTGCACAGGATCATCCGGTTTACCCCGGCATGGGCAACAATGAGAATGTTTCCTGGATTTTCGGATGATATTCCATGGAAAACCGGAAGGATTCGTTCATGAAGGTCGGAAAAGCTCTCTCCTAGGGTCGGCCTGTAACCTGTCAGGTCATTACCCCTTTTTTTCCACTGGTCCGGATATTTCTCTTTTATCTGTTTGAATGTCTTTCCATCCCATTGACCAAGATCTATCTCCTTTAATTCATCCTTTACCGTGATCTGATTCATTTCAAGGCCGGATACGATCTTGGCCGTGCGAACAGCCCTTGAAAGCGGGCTTGTGAAAACCCGGTCAATGTGAACCTTTGAAAAATAGCCTTGCCAGAAACCGGCCTGGGCAAGGCCTGCCCGGCTAAGGCCCACATCTGTCTGGCCAATGAAGCGTTTTGTGGATGCACCCGTGATTTCACCGTGTCTGAGTAAATAAATCATTTTTTATTGCAGAACCTCCATCAGGTCTTTACTTGAAATCCTTGACAGCTTTTCCTTTATTATCAAGGCTGCTTCAAGTCTGGAGTTGATGGCCTTAACAGCGTCGGCATTGGTATAGTAAAGCATCTTTTTTTCTTTGAATCGTTTCCCAAAATCCATGACAAGCTGATCCTTGACCACAAGTTTATCAGCAAAATAGACGATCTCTTTTTCATTTAAAGGGGTGGCGAGAGTTGTCCTTAAATCCATGTGCTCGAAAACAATATCTGCAACATCTGAAAAACCCATGTTCCTGAGGATATCGGCACCTTTTACGGCATGCTCCGGTGCTTTTCTTGCTATATCATGGAGAAGTGCTGCTGCCTCAATGAGATTCATATCAAACAGGGGCGGGTAGTTATCAAAGTTGGAGCCGATTTTAACAGCGATCTCAGCGACCTTCATGCAATGCCCCATGACGCCTTCATCGGCCAGGGGACTGTTCTCAAGCAGGCAGATGCACTCACAAGGTTCGGGGACGTTGATTCTTTCATGTTTTGTAAGCACAGCTTCGAAATCTTCCCGGGTATCCGCATCCATGTGAATCCCTTTGTCACACACCGTAAGATCCATGGCATGTTTTTCAAGATCTGAAAGGCAGACCCTCAGGCCCCCATCCTGGCTGAAGTTTTCAATTTTTTCCTTAAATTGGGTCGATATGAGCGGTGGATGGCCCCTTAAGCCTTTAAATACAGGGTAAATGATTTTTTTATTTCCACTCCTGTAGACCCTGAGCATCTGTTCGATTGTATTTGTCCTGATGGCTGGAATGTCTGCGGGCAGCAGGAAAAAGGCATCACAATCATTATTTAAATTTTTAACCCCGGTCAAGATACTTGAAAACATGCCCTGGTGAAAGTCAGGATTGTAGATCCAGGTTGCCTCCATTGCTGCGATGCGATTCTCAAGATCCTCTGATCTGTGGCCTGTTATCACCAGGATCTCGGCTATGCCGTTCTGCTTGAACAGATTTATGGATGTTTCAAGGATGGATCTTTTCCCCAGGGGTAAAAGCGGTTTAAAGGCCTTCATCCGGGAAGAGAGACCGGCCACGGGAATAATCGCTGATATATTCTTCCTGTTTTTCAATGTGAGTTTCCATCTCTTTGATTAAAGCTATTAAAGGGTATAAAAAACTTGTTTGTCGGTTAAGTGACTCTGTTAAGGTCTGATTTGGTTGAATGAATCTCATCCATCGAACCAAATCACAAAAACAGAGGTTGTGCAACACAAAATAATATCTGCCTGCCATGGCGACCCTTTTGATAATGAAACAGTCCTGTGAAGCGCTGATGATAACCGGAAAATCCTATCCCGCAAACGGGATCTACGTATTTTTTCGTGAAGATGCCAAATACTTTATTCCCTCGGTGTTTTCCACAAACAGTTGAAGATGGGGAAAGGGAATTTCTATGCCAGCGGCATCCAGGGCTTTCTTACTTTTTTCGGTGTATTCCCAAAAAAATGTATATTGCTCTACAGGGTCCTCCACCCAGAATCTTAACTGCAGGTTGACACTGCTGGCATCCAGCCCCGTGACAATCACGACGGGGGAAGGCTTTTTCAGGATCCGGCCATCGTTTTGTGGCAGTGCCAGCAAGATTGCCCTTGCCGCATCAATGTCTTCCTTGTAGGCAATGCCAATTGAAACTTTAACCCGAATCCTTGGTGTCATTGTGTAATTGATAATCCGCTCCTGTGACATCTGCTGGTTGGGGACCACCACGGTCTCGTTGTCAAAGGTTGTCAAAACCGTTGTGCGCAAACGGATCTGTGTCACAGTCGCATGCATGTCGCCGATTACAATCCAGTCACCCTCCTTGAACGGCCTGTCGATGATGATGACGATCCCGGATATGAGATTTCCCACCGTGTCCTTGGCCGCAAAGGACAAGGCCAGCCCCATCACCCCGACACCTGCCAGCAGCGATTTGATGTTGATCTGGAGCTGATCCGATATGGACAAAAAGGCAAAAATATAAATGCCGGTTCTGGCGCCCCGGAGCAATAGATTGATGGCCTGCCGCTCAATTTTCATCCGGTTCAATGTGGCATCAAGGGTTTTCTGGATAAATTTATTTGCCAGCCAGAACAAAAGAAGAAGAAGTAAGGCACTCATCAGATTCGGAATATAGCCGATGACAATCGTGGTTATTTTCTGAACATCAATAGTGGTAAGAATTTTTGATACCATCTGTTTTCCTTTTCATCAAATTTGATAACGATGTGGAGTGTTTGATTTCAAACAAAAGCGCTGGTTCTAAGAAGGTTCATCTGTGGGTTCAATCATCTGCGCAGGGTGGTAATGCACATACACCTTGCGCAGCATTTCAAGACCGGATATGAGCTTGCTCTCCACTGTGCTGGCAATATGGTCCCCCTGTCTAACCGTCAAATCGCCATCAATGCCAATGGTCAGATTCACCACCAGGTAGGGACCGAACCTATGTGCATGGATGTCTTCTATGGCTTTAATCTCTTCCACCCCATGGAGAAGTTCATGGATTTGATCCGCAATCTCCTTGCTGGGAACATTGTCCATAAGATCTGAAGATGCTTCCCGAAGAATATCCATCCCTGTTTTCGCCACGATGACTGCCACCACTGCCCCTGCAACAGGATCCCCCCAGGAAAAGCCCAACATGTTCAGAAGAATCCCAATCACGGCACCCATGGAAGCAAAAATGTCGTTCCGGTGATCCCTGGCCAGAGCCTTGATGGCCATATTCCTAATTTTTTGACTGATGCGGTTTGCATGGATCATCAGAAAAATTTTTGAAACAATCGTGGCCAGGGCAACCACCAGTGCAAACATTCTGATCCTTTGCTGGGGGGCCCCCACTAAAAGATCGAATGCGGAATTGACCGAATCCCAAAAGATGGCTGCCCCCGTAGTAATAACAAAGGCTCCCACCACCAGGGCCGCAATACTCTCCAACTGATGATGGCCATAGGGGTGTTCAGAATCGGCCGGTTTCCCCGACAGGCGAACAAAAATCTTGACCACGACAAAATACATAACGTCGGACACAGAATTGATGCCATCGGCAAGCAACCCTTGGCTATGCCCCAGAATACCGGAAAAAACTTTCACAACGGCAAGGACCGCGTTGAAGAAAAGGCCAATATTAACAACGGATTCAGCTGCTTTCTGGCGGTCTTTGACCTCGGTTTTTTTACCCTTCAATATTTCAGGGGTCATCTGTAGGTTTCAAGCAGTTGTTGAAGCGCCTGATCGCCGGGGCACAACTCCTTTTCTGTCAAGGTATTCAGTGGGGTGTCCGTGGTCTCAAGGATTTCATGGGTTTCCTCAAGGGTTTCATTCAGATGGAGAATCCCCGTCAGCAGATGCCCCTTTTCCCGGTGAAATTCCAGTGTGTCAATGGCGGATCTCCGGGTGGAGACATCATGGGAATCATCGCTTTTGTGAAAATTGACAACCTCACCGTCATGAAGGGTCACAGGTTGGGTGGTACCGGGTTCATATTCGGTGGTGATTTCCTGCCGGGGAGGAATGAAGTCAAAGGTTGAGGTGGCGTCCATGTGATCGCGAACCCACTGGTAGCTCTTGGTTGAGGTGGCGGTATTGTTAAAGGTTACACAGGGAGAAATCACATCCACCAGGCTAAAGCCTTTATGGGTGATGGCGGCCTTTAAAATGGGAACCAGCTGGGCCTTGTCGCCTGAAAAACCCCGGGCAACAAACCCTGCCCCCAGGGCAATGGCCAGTTCACACAGATCAATGGATTCAAATGGATTGGGGCGTCCTTTCCGGCTGGCAGACCCCCGATCCGCCGTTGCCGAGTCCTGTCCCTTGGTGAGCCCGTAACAGCCGTTGTTCATGACAATATAGGTCATGTTCAGATTCCGCCGGGCAATGTGAACAAATTGTCCCATGCCGATGGAAGCGGTATCCCCGTCACCGGAAACCCCCAGATAAATCAAATCTTTATTGGCCATGTTGGCCCCCGTTGCAATGGAGGGCATCCGGCCATGGACCGAGTTAAACCCGTGGGATTTGCCTAGAAAATAGGCTGGCGTTTTGGAGGAACACCCGATACCCGACATCTTGACCACCCGATGGGGCTCCAAACAAAGCTCATAGCAAGCCTGGATAATGGCGTTGCTGGTGGAATCATGACCGCAGCCAGCACAGAGGGTGGAATCCCCCCCTTCATAATCGCGCCGGGTATACCCGAGATCATTCTTGGGAAGGTCGGGATGACGGAAACTGGGGCGGCGGGACTTCATTTTACACCTCCTTGATGGGGGGGGACTTGGGTGGACACTCTTTCTTGGATGGACCGGTCAATAAGGGTGGCCGTGATGGGCAGGGCATCGATATTGGTGATGGGGAACAGTTTGTCCGGACAAAACCCGCACTCGTTGATCAGCAGGGTGCGCATCTGGCTGTCCCGGTTTTGTTCGATGACAAATATCGGGTCATGGCTGTCAACAAAATCAATGACCTCATCCTGGAAAGGAAACCCCCGAATCCGTAGTGTATTGACGATGATATCCTGCTTTTTCAGCTGCTCCACGGCTTCATAGGACGCGTGGGTGCTGGTGCCGAAAAAAACAGCCCCACAGGTGCCAGCCTTGTCCGATATTTTGATATGGGGCTTGGGCACAAGGGTTTTCGCGGTCTGCCATTTTCTGGTGAGCCGCTGCATACACCGTTCATAGGCCTCACTGTCCTCTGTATAAATAGCATATTCGTCATGGGAGGATCCCCGTGTAAAGTAAGCCCCCAGGGTGGGGTGGGTGCCGGGGATTGTTCTGTAGCAGAGTCCGTCGCCATCACGATCCAGATACCGGCCCCAGCGTTCGGTCATGGCTTCCAGCTGCGCAGCGTCCAGCACCTTTCCCCGGTCATATTGGTGGCTGTCATCCCATTCCAGGGGCAGGCAGACATGATCATTCATACCCAGATCTAGATCGCTCATGATAATCACCGGGCTTTGAAGCCTTTCCGCCAGGTCAAAGCTGTCCGCCGACATCTCAAAACATTCCTTTGGATCACAGGGAAACAGCAGGACCTGTTTTGTGTCGCCATGGGAGGCATAGGCACACATCAGCACATCCGATTGCTGGCTCCGGGTAGGCATTCCGGTGCTGGGTCCGGTTCTCTGGACATTGATCAGCACCACGGGTATCTCTGCAAAATAGGCCAGACCGAGAAACTCACTCATCAGGGAAACCCCCGGTCCCGATGTGGCGGTAAAGGCGCGGGCCCCGTTCCAGGACGCGCCCAGGACAATCCCCAGGGCGGTCAGTTCATCTTCTGCCTGAATAATGGCAGCCTTTTTTTTACCGGATTCGTCCAGCCGGTACCGGCTGGTAAACTTGTCAAAGGCTTCAATCACAGAGGTGGACGGGGTGATCGGATACCATCCGGCCACGGTTGCCCCGCCGTAGACCGCGCCTAAACCCGCCGCCGTGTTGCCATCCATCAGCATATGCCGGGCCAGTTTCTTGCTGGATTTCACCGACAGTTTGCAGGTATCCGGAAAATGTTGGGCCGCATATTCAAATCCCAGTTCCAGGGCATGGATATTCGGTTCTGCCAGTTTGGGTTTTTTACTAAATTGCCGGGTGATGGCATCGGTGAGCACAGAAAAGTCCATGTCCAGCAGATGGGCCAGGGCACCGACATAGAGAATATTTTTAAGCAGCTGCCGGAGCTTTGGATTTTCAATTTTCTGGATGCAAATCTGGGTTAAGGGAATACCGATGAGCGTGATATCCTCCCGCAAAAAATCATCAGGGAGCGACCGGGTGGAATCATAGAAAAAATAACCGCCGGTTGCAAGATCCTCATAGTCCTTTTTCAGGGTCTGCCCGTTGACCGCCACAATAAAATCATACCCCCCCCGACGTCCCAGATAGCCCTGTTCATTGACCCGCACCTCATACCAGGTGGGCAGGCCCTGGATGTTGGACGGAAAAATATTTTTGGGACTGACCGGAACCCCCAGCCGAAAAATTGCCTTGGCAAAAAGGTTGTTGGCACTGGCGGAACCGGATCCATTCACATTGGCAAACCGAATCACAAAGTCATTTACCCCGGAAATTTTCATCATTTTTGCCCTGCCTTTGCTGTAGTGTAGGTGTACTTTTGCATGTCCCAGGCCGTTGTCGGACACTTCTCCGCGCAAAGTCCGCAGTGAAGGCAGACATTTTCGTCCTTGACCATTACCCTGCCCGTAGGCAGCAGGTCCGAGACATACAGCGCCTGGGACCTGTTGTTCGCCGGAATGACAAGAGAGGACCGCAGCCCATCCTCATCCTGGTTTTCTATAAAATTGATGCAGGTTGTAGGACAAACATCCACACAGGCATCGCATTCAATACAGTCCGGTGCGCTGAAAACCGTCTGAATATCACAATTAATGCACCGACGGGCTTCGGTAAAACCGATTTTCTGGTCAAAGCCAAGTTCTACTTCCATGAGTCGGTCTTTGATGGATTTCACCTTTGACACCATGGGAACCGCCTGCCGCTCCTCTTCGGAGACCTCATTATTATACATCCAATCGTGAAGTCCCATTTTCTGCCCGTCCAGGGTGGTAAAGGGAAGGGGTCTTTGGGTAAGGTCCTCCCCCTTGCAGTAAAGATCCATGGACACGGCTGCTTCATGACCGTGGGCCACGGCGGTGATGACATTCTGGGGCCCGAACGCGGCATCTCCGCCAAAAAAAATCTTGTCAATATTGGACTGAAAGGTGGTCTTGTCGACCTGGGGTCTTCCCGCATCATCAAAGATAATCCCCACCTCTTTTTCAATCCATGGAAACGCATTCTGCTGTCCAACCGCCAGCAGCACCTCGTCACAGGGAATGAAAACCAAATTTAAATCAGATGCCGGGCCACCGGGGGCGTGCTCAAAATTCATCCCGGTCAACCGGCCCTCTTCCACCACAAACGCCTTGGGCGAAAGGTACTCCAATATGGGAATATCCTCACTTATGGCATCTTCAATTTCCCAGGCAGAGGCCTTCATCCGGTCACGCCCCCCCCGAATAACAACCTTAACCGTTTCCCCGCCAAGTCTGCGGGCGGTTCTGCAGCAATCCATGGCCGTGTTGCCGCCACCGATAACAAGGGTAGTGGGACCGGTTTTTTTGATGTGTCCATACTGAACCGATGCCAGCCACTGGATACCGATATGAACGAAGGCCGCTCCCGCCTGCCGGCCCGGAAGCTCAAGGTCACGTCCCCTGGGGGCTCCGGTACCGATAAAAACGGCATCATAATCCTTGTCCAGAAAATCTTTCATACTCGAGATATAGGTATTAAAATAGGTATTGACCCCCATATTGAGAATGATGTTTACCTCTTCGTCCAGAACCTTTTTGGGCAACCTGAACGAGGGCACCTGGCTTCTGATAAACCCACCGCCTGCTTCCTGGTCATCATAAAGATCAATGGTATACCTCAACAGCAAAAGATCCCGGGCCACCGTGAGAGAAGCAGGGCCGCCGCCAATAAGGGCAATTTTTTTTCCGTTTTTTTTCTTAGGAATTTTCGGCAACTGGTCCTTTATATCTCCCTTATTGTCGGCACAAACCCGTTTTAACCGGCAGATGGCCACGGCTGCGTCTTCCACCCGGCCTCTCCGGCAGGCCGGTTCACAGGGCCTGTCACACACCCTGCCCAAAATCCCCGGAAAAACATTTGACTCCCAGTTGATCATATAGGCATCGGTATATTTTTTTTCGGCAATGAGCCGAATGTATTCCGGAACCGGGGTGTGGGCCGGGCAGGCAAACTGGCAATCAATCACACAATGAAAATATTCGGGATCTTTAATGTCTGTTGGATTCAATTCATTCTCTCCCTTTTGTATCTGTTTTCATATTCATTCAATCTATTTTTTAACCACAATATGGGGGGCTTGGGAAGCACTTTTTTAAGAAGTGTGGCAAGAAGGAGTTCGAGTTTCCACCTCTGCCAATCACCTTTGGACCCTTTTTGTCAATATCCAAAAGAAACACTTTAATTTTTATTGGTTTGTGCTAATCTCCGAGTGAACAATGGAATAGTTTCGGTTCAATTATTTCTGTGATTAAAGAGAAAAACAATATCTTTTTTAAAAAAATTGTCTACCAGAACCGCCTTCCGCCAAGCATTCACTGTTTCCATTTCGTTTCGTCTGCCGACAGGAGGTCTTCAGAAATCATTACGGGTTTACCCCAACGAAGTCAAGCTCCTTTTGTGGGTCACAGCGATCAAAGTGGTCATGAGCACCAGCAGCATTCTGATAAATAATGTGGCCCAAACCACATTTTTAAAACAATTCGGGTCCGAAGCCCTACCAATGATTTTCATGCTCGAAGCCATTATCTGGCCTGTCTGAATGCAAGGGATGTTGTTTAAAAGGGGCTCGGGTATATCCACCGCCCGGGTAAATGTGTTCTGAATTTTATCACTTAATAACATGGCTGGTTTCCTTATTATTTTTTAACCAGAGTTATTTCAACCTTGGAGGGGGTAATGTTCACCACCTGAACCCTGTTGTTGGGAAGATTTATGTTACGGGGATTCATATTGTAAAAGGAAATCCCGGGCGGTGCGGATAATAAATCCATGAAGGCACTGCTGTTATTCTCATTGAGCAGACTGACATCCTTTCTCAATCCCCGGCAGGTCATGGTGACTTTCTGATCAAGGGGTTTGGCAACTACCAGATTGACCGGTATATTTTTATACTGCATGGATATTTCAATCTCCCTTTCAAAATTCTGCTGACCGGCAAGCACCATCCACAGAACAAAAACCGCCGTAAAAATAATGGCCTTGATTTTGTACCGCCGGGTAAACCAGAATTTTATGGTTTCTTTTATGCTGTGGTACTGCTCTTTTTGTTCAGGGGGCATCTGTGTTAGAAGCATTGATAAGGCTTCCGGATCCTTGATTTTTTGAACGATTTGATTCATAAAAACCGAGATCTCCCCTCTTTCTTCAGAAACGATCAGAACACCTGCATCACATTGCTCTGAGAGTCCCAGGGCGGCCCGATGCCTCGTCCCCCATTCCTGGGGAAGGTCTTCCCGAACAGACAGCGGCAGATAACAGGAGACCTTTATAATTTTCCCGTTTGAAATTAAGATCCCCCCGTCATGGAGGGGAGATTCTTTATTAAAAATGGAATATAATATTTCAGGAAGGGGGTCACATTCCATGACAATTCCCTTGGTGATCAATTCAAAGACCCGGTCAGACCGTTCAAAGACGATGACCGCACCCAGTTTTTTTTTGGCAGCAGCAAAGGCCCAGATAACCAGTCCGGGGATCCAGCCGTTTGAGTTTGATTCCTGCCTTATCCCAAATGCTTTCAAAGGATTAAACCGCTCAAGTATTTGACGAATTTCTTTTTGAAACAAAATAATCAAAAGAATGACAAACACCTGCCAGAGTATCTGGAAGACCCATGTGGTCAAAAAAAGGCCCCAGGCGTTGGCGATAATAAAAACACCACTCAACGCAACAATCCCGATAATGGCTTTGAATGCCTGTGTTCCCCAGAACCAGACATAAAATTGATACGCGATGATGGTGATAAAAAGTATATCCAGCATATCCGGCAATCTGATGTTGGATAATATTGCCCATAAATTCATATTTTCCCCTCCCCAATGTATCGCCAAACATTACCATGCTTTGTTTTTCCTTGCCACTGAAAAACCGAACATGATACTCTCTTAAATCTTCAGAGGTCACAGGACAATTGGATACCGGGTGTATAATTTTTCATGGGAGACTACAATGGATAGACATTTTTTAATTGCCGTTTCTGAAAGCAAAAGTGCACTCTTTGGCGTCCGGTTTGTCGGAAATTTCTTTTCCAATAAAAAAAATATCAAGTCCACCCTGTTTTATTCCCTCGCCAAACCTCCGGCTGTATGGGGAAAGGAAAAAAACTTTGAAGCAGACCGCCGGCAGAAAGAACAGGAAAAAAAGGCCGCATCCATAGGAGAGACAGCCCTTTCAGATGCCAGAAAAGAGTGTGCTGGCCTGGGGTTTTCTCCTGATAATATTTTCTCAAAACTCAAAAAAAGAGAATTTTCCACGGTAGGCGAGATCATACAGGAAGGCGAAAAAGGGAATTATGATGCAGTTGTTGTCGGGCGCAGAGGCCTGTCAATGCTGCAAGAGGCATTTGAGCAAAGTTTCAGCACGGATCTTTTCAATCACTCGTTTACATTTCCGGTCTGGCTTTGCCGGTCATCCCATTCCGATAGAAAAAATGTTCTTCTTTACCTTGACGGGTCGGAAACATCTTTTCGGATGGCCGATCACGTGGGGTTTGTTGTGGGTCTGGAAAAACAACATCGTGTGGATATTTTGATTTCCGAAGAAACGACCGATGCAAACACCATACTGAAAAAAAGCAGGAAAATCCTGCTCGGACACGGGGTGCCCGAAGAATTGATTCGACACCTGCTATCGTCATCAGGCGATGGTGCAAAAAAAATCCTTGATGCCGTTGACAAAGAACAATATGCAGCCGTGGCCCTGGGACGCTCTGGAAAGGAAAAAAATATTTTCATGCGCCTTTTCAAGGGTCCGGTCTGCTCAACACTCTTTAAGGAACTTCAGAATGCAGCCCTTTGGATTTGTTATTAAACCAGTTTTTGTTACCCTCTTTTTTATGGAATTTTCGGAGTTGCCCCCGCCCGAACCGGTTAGTTATTGACAGACCCTTAAGTTTGGACTACGGTTTTCTATTTTTATTATAATACAAAAATCAATAATACACTATATGTGTGTGGGGGCCCCTATGAGCGAACTGCTGAGAACCATATTTTTTGAAAAACACCAGGCACTTTCCGGAACTCTGGTCGAATTCGGCGGATGGGAAATGCCCATTCAGTATCCAGACGGCATCATCAAAGAACATATGGACTGCCGACAGCGAGCCGGTATCTTTGATGTATCCCACATGGGCAGACTTATCTTTAAAGGCCAGGGAACCCTGGCCTTTTTGCAGCATGTACTGACCAATAATGCTGCAGCCCTTGACCTCTTTGAAAGCCAGTATACCCTTATCCAGAATGAGGCCGGGGGCGCCATTGACGACGCCTATCTGTACCGGTTTAAAACAGATGAATATCTTCTGGTGGTCAATGCCTCCAACCGGGAAAAGGATCTGGCCCATTTCAAAAACCACCTGAAGGCTTTCCCGCAAGTCACGATGGTGGACCAAACCTTTGAAACCGCCATGATCTCCCTCCAGGGCCCGGCCTCAAAAGCCATTATTGAAAAGATCATCACCCGGGGAAATTTACCGGAACCTGCCAGAAACCACCTGGCCACAGTCCACATCGGTTCTGCCCGGGTGGACTTGGCCCGCACCGGGTATACGGGAGAGCCCCTGGGATTTGAACTCTTTGTTGAAAACAGCCAGGCCCTCGGCATCTGGGATCGGCTTTTGGAAGAAGGGGCATCGCCCATTGGTCTCGGCGCACGGGACACCCTGCGCCTGGAAGCGGCTTTGCCCTTGTACGGCCATGAGCTGGGCATTGACCATGAAAAAAATGAAATTCCCCTCTTTGCCTCCAAGCTGTCAAAATTTGCCGTTTCCTTTTCGACCCTGAAAAAAGCCTTTGTTGGAAAACAGGCCCTTCTAGCACAATACCAGTCATTTAAAGCCATTGTGGACAGGCAGTTTGACAATATAGCGGCCCTGCCCCGGATGGTTATGCCCATCGCAATTACGGGCAAGGGTATTGCCAGGGAGGGGTATCGGGTTTTTAAAAATGATTGCCATGTGGGGTATATCACCTCGGGCACCATGGTCCCTTTCCAGGAACCTGCCGGCAGCGGGCTTGATTCCCGGTTTGAAGAAACACCCAAACGCAGGGCCGTGGCCCTTGCTCTCATTGACAGCAACCTGCTTGAAGGCGACATCCTGGAAATTGAAATCCGAAAAAAACGCTGTGCCGCAGTGGTGGTTCCCTATCACATGAGTTCCGAAGCCCCACCCTTTGTCCGGGCCATTCCCCATGACCGGTTGGGACAAGCGAGTACCCCCCCGGCCCAAAGGGATATCCCCCACCAGGCAAAAGCCCTTGTGGGAAAGGCCCTTTCCAACCACCACTGGCGGCAGCAAGAGTGCATCAACCTTATTCCTTCGGAGATGAGCCAATCCTGGCTCTCCCGAATGCTGTCCATCAGCGATCCGGTCAACCGGTATGCCGAGCACAAGGAGGTCAAGGCCTTTTCAGGAGAAAATGTATTTTACTACCAGGGAACCGCCTTTATCGAAGAGGTTGAACACCGGCTGAACCAGGAATTTCAGACCTTTCTGGGATGTGCTGCCGTCGAATCCCGGGTCATTTCAGGCCAGATGGCCAACACCGCATGCTTCAGTGCTCTGGTGGATTTTTTAAACCGGGCCGACCGAAAAAGCGAGCAGAGACGAATCGGCAAGATCATAAACAACCACATCATCAAAGGGGGACACCTAAGTGCCCAGCCCATGGGGGCCCTGCGGGACTTTGTGGCCAGGGATCCAAAGACTGAAAAACCGGCAGTGATCAATTTCCCGGTTCTAAAGGACAATCCCTATAAAATCGACATTGCGGCCTGTGAAGAGATCATCAAAAACCACCAGCCCGAGCTTGTGATCCTGGGCAAAAGTATGATCCTCCACAAAGAGCCGGTAGCCCAAATCCGGCAATTGGTAGATGCCTTTGCCCCTTCGTGTGTGGTCATGTATGATATGGCCCATGTACTGGGTCTTTATGGCCCCCATTTCCAGGAACCCCTCAAGGAAGGCGCCCACCTTGTCACCGGCTCCACCCACAAAACATTTTTCGGTACCCAGCGGGGGGTTATTGCCTCCAATTTCACCCAGGAAGATCCCCAATATGACCTGTGGGAAGCCATTAAACGACGAACCTTTCCCGGCAGTGTCAGCAACCATCACCTAGGCACCATGACCGGGCTTTTGTTTTCCGCCTATGAGATGAACCATTTTAAGGAAGATTACCAGCGACAGGTGATCCTCAATGCCAAGGCCTTTGCTCTTGCCCTTAAGGATGAAGGCATGGATGTGGCAGGTGATCCTGATATTTCCTATACCGAAACCCACCAGGTCATCCTCAATGTGGGGTATGGGCGAGGGGCTGTGATAGCTAAGGAGCTGGAAGCAAACAATATTATTGTGAATTACCAGGCAACGCCTGTGGAAGAAGGGTTTACAGCTTCCGGCGCCCTTCGCATGGGGGTTTCGGAAATGACACGGTTTGGCATGAAAGAAGCCGATTTCAAAGGGCTTGCTGCCCTCATGGCAGACCTGATCCACAGACAGATTCCCGTGAAAGAAAAAGTGCTGGGTTTCAGGAAAAACTTTTTGGAAATGCAGTATTGTTTTAAGCCTGAAGATTTGGACATGGTATCCACAGCGCTATTTGACGGATTCCAATAAGGTATAGAACACATCATTCCCCCTCCCAATTCAGGGGATCGTTTTTACTTTTAAGGGAGCTGCTTTTTTGAAGAAAAAAAAATTTTCAATCTCACGGATTTTTACCGCAAGAATCGCCTGGATTGTCAATAAAATCAATTTTGTTAACATGGCCGAGAAAATCACCCTTTCCACTGCCGGAAAGGATCTGGCAGCTCATTTTTCCAAGCTCCCGGAAAGCTGGACAAGGGCTGAAAAAATCAGTTCACTTGCCCTTGAACTCACCCTGGCACAGCTCAAAAACAAAGGGGAGGAACCGGACAGGCATGAAATAGCAGCCCTGATAAAAGAGATTGAAATCAGGTATGACCGACAGCTACATGTCAATGCAGCCACTTCCCTCTCCCTTTTGTTTAACCAGATTTTTGAACAACAAAACAAAGAGATGCCCTTTACCTCCATGGACGGCAGAGATCTTGCCCACATAGATAAACTCAAGGAATACAAAAAAAAAGGATTTGGGGTTGTTTATCTCATCAATCACTCCTCCCATTTGGATGAATTTCTTTTGATTATTTTATGGCAGCACCTGGGCCTTGGGTTGCCGGTATTTGCAGCAGGGCAGAACATGATGGCCATAAAAAGTATTGCATCAATTCTAATGGCCGGGTCCTATGTTGTCCTGCGCCATGGTGCAAACAAAAACCAGATGACGGCCCTGTATAACTATTGCCGTGCCATCAGTATGGCAGGTGAACAACAGGGCATTTTTCTAGAAGCCTGGAGAGGGGGCGCAAGGACCCGGGACGGAAGCCTAAGATATCCCAAGAGACTTATCACCTTGCAGGGTGCCATTAATATTAAAACAGGCGTTGAAACTAACGTTGACACAGATGTTGTGATTCAGCCCATTGCCTTGTCATTTACCGCGGTACCAGAAGACCTGCCCATGTGCTCACGGAAAAGCCAGGTGAGCTGGATAAGGGGGCTGGGATTTTTCAAAACCCTTCTCAAAATTCCCTTCAGCCCCAAAACATTTTTATGGAAATCTGCAAAAAACCTCTATGGCCGTGCTTATATAACGGCACCGGAGCCCTTTCTTCTCAGTGAACTAAAAGAACGACACAAACAGGACAAAAGCGGAATCCAATTGGACGAATTTGTGGCACTCTCCGCCATAAAAGCGATTGCCCGGTCAAAAAAAATAATGTCCAGCCAGCTCACGGCTCTGGGCCTGCTAAAGGCAAGAAAAAAGAACCGGATGGATATGATCGAATCGGTTACCAATGAAATGAATGCAATACGAGACTACCATTTGCAGACATTTGGGGTACCCCCGGACTTTGAAGATTTCATATTAAAAAATTGCGTAAAGAATATTGTTGCCGATGGCCTTGGCGTGCTTGTCAGAAGAAAGATCATTAAACGCTGGCGAAAGGATAAAAACGGACTCCCTGTTGTCATTAATGAGGCAGGACTCGCCTATTATGCAACCCATGCCGACAGAAGGCTGTATTCTCCAACGGCTGACCAGAATATTGTGGTGGTGGGAGCAGGCAACTGGGGATTTGCCCTAGCATCGCTCATCGGCAATAGAATTTTAGATGATAAACGATACAACAATGCCAGCCTGACGATCTTTGACCCCTGTGTCGAAGTTGCCATGCAAATGGGCCGAGACCGGAACGGAAAAGGCCGATTTGCTGAAAAACTTTTGCCCAAAAACATATTTGTCACCAGTGATTTTTCAAGCGCCTTCAGAAAAGCAAGTGATATTATCATTGCCTCCAAACCATCTGACTTTAAAGAACAATTTAAAAAAATACTCAGCGTGTCTGAACAACCCTTTAAAGCAATGATCGCAACACGGGGATTTATACCTGATACAAATACCATTCCCTACCTGACCGCCCTTGACCTGCTAAAGGAATCCAGCAGAACAGATATTACCCTTTACACCCTGACCAGCCCTTTTAATCCCGAGGACCTTGTTGAGACTCAATTGGTAAAAGGGATTATCTCAGGAACAGATGACGGCACAGACCCATTGGCGGACCTGTTTGACACCCCTTTTGTGTCGCCCTTTATTTTACAGGATCCCATCGGTGTCCAGACCGCTGATATCCTGGCCAGAATCTATGCAATATGGTTAAATTACGTCCACAGTGCAGGCCTTGTTTCCACCAGCACAGAAACAGGATATCTTATTGCCCAGATTGCGGATGAAGCTTGCACCCTTGCCATTAATTTAGGCGGTCGCAGCCAGACCTTTGAAGCAGGGAACATCCCTTGGACAGCAACCTTTACAGCTCTTTGCCTTGAAGGTCTCTGGAAAGACTTTGGTCAACGAGTGGGAAAAGGGGTTAAAAAAGGCCGGGCCCCCCATAAAATGTTTTCAAAAGTCCAAAAACTATATGAAAATGAGGGCATACACCTGCAATCTCTGCTGGATATGGGATCTGCCTTAAATTGCGCCGGACAATATTCCCTTAAAATGCCGGTTCTGGAAGAAGCCGTTGAAACCTTCATGAATACAAAGGCCTAGTTCACCGACTTGCAGTTGTTAGTAAAATGGTAAATCACCCAGCACAATTAAATTGAAACAATTAAACCAAAAGGGTTCAGCATGAAAAACATTATTGGCGGCTTAATCGCAATTATTCTTGGGATCTTTTGTCTTACACTATTCTTCTCTAAATTTATAACCTTTTTAACGGGTATTATTCCCCTGTCCCTTATCATCGGAGGCGGTCTGATCCTTTATCTTAAACATGGAGAAGCGGCATCAGACACCTGGAATAAGAGTGATATTGCAGAGGGCTCCTCTCCAATGGTGCCCCCCCAAACATCGCCAACAGCGACCAAGCCTGTTGAGACCGAACCTGTTGCGACTCCTGCAAACAAGCCCACCGACCCTGGCCCCCAATTATTTGGCAATACAGACTCACTTGTTTTTCACACGCCTGATTGTCGGTATTCAACGAACAAACACTGTACTGCTGTTTTCAATACCAGGAAAAACGCTATTCAGGAAGGATATAAGCCATGCGGGGTATGTAAGCCTTAACAACAACATATGGGCATCAATGGAATACCTCCCCCCTCCTTGTTCCAATGACACTCCATAATTTTATGATTTATTTTCATTGATTTTTCAAGTTTTGGCTGATACCCCTGCCCCATGAAAATATTTTTGGGCATATCATCCTTTCAAATACTGGCCATGTTCAGGCGAGGTCTTTTTTACAGTTACCTGACCATCTACCTGCGGCATTTTCTCGGCCTTTCCGTGACCACCACCACTTTGTTCGCCACCTTTCCCATGATTGTCAATGTATTGTCCCAGCGCTATCTATGGGGCGTGCTTTCGGACAAGTACCAAAAAAGAAGATCCCTGATCGTCTGGGGAGAAATTCTGGCGGGGCTGGGCACCATTCTCCTTTGGTATTGCCATAGGATCCCGGCGGGAAAAACCGAGGCTGGCTGGGTGGTAATTATAGGACTTTCCATCATTGAGATTTTCTGGTCCATGTCCAATATCGGGTGGAGTGCACTGATCTCCGACATTTATGCAAAAGGAAACCGAAGCTCTGTAATGGGAAAACTGGAAAGCCTGGGAGGTGTGGGCAGGGTGATGGGCGTTCTTGCGGGAGGACTTTTGTACGACCGGATGGGAACAGCCTTTGCGGGATGGGGATTTTACAATGGGATCCTGTTCTGGATATCCGGAATCATCATGTTTATGTCCATTTTTCCCATGTTTCTGGTACCCGAGGGCGGTATTGACAAAACGCTCAAAAAAAATACCCCAATAAAGGGTCAGATACAGGATCAGGACAATTTTGTCCCCCCCGTCTTTTTTGTCTTTATCGCAGCCATGGCACTGATCCATTTTGGCAGGAACTCCGTGGCCGTTACCATGCCCCAATATCTGTCCCTGCCCACAGGCCTTAATCTGTCCGCCATTACCCTGAGCCATGTGGTCAATATCCGGTCCCTGGGGATTATCATCACCGGCCTTTTCGTGGGCATCCTGTGTAAAAAATTCGGAGAGAGGCACCTTTTGGCCCTCTCTTCTTTTGCCGCAGCCCTGTCCCTGTTTATCCTGGGAATTTCAACCTCCCTTTATTGGATTTGCCTCAGTTCCTTTTTAATGGGGTTTTCCGACGTCATTATTATTGCCGCCTCCTATGAACTGGCAGCGGCCTATATCCCGGCCCAAAAAAGGGGAAGATTATTTGCCATCTTTAATGCCACTTTTTTCCTCAGCTGGGGCATGGCAGGGACTCTGGTCTCAGGCCCCATCACCGACGGTCTCATCTACCTTGGAAAATTAGAAACCTATGCCTATATGGCATCCTTTAATGCCTCGGCCCTCATCACCCTGTCAGGTGTTGTGGTCTTGTTTGCCCTTTTTCATATTGAAAAAAAATCAAGAAAAAAGAAATTAGAGAAAAATGGATGACGGTGAACGTATCCGCCACTACTCCCCTTGTTTTCCCGTTATCCGGGTGATCGCAACTTTTATCAGGGCTGTCTCGTCCATGCTCTCTTTTGGGAACTCAAAACTCCTGTTGGAATACTGGGCCATGATCACGCCAAGGCCAGCCTGCAGACCCGGGATTGTTTGATAACCGCTTCAATTAAGGCCATATCTTTTATTTCTTTTTCTTTTCGCCTCATGGAATTGCTCCTTTAAACAGGTTAAATTCTGATTGAGATATACCACTGACTCCCGGGGGACGCTCTATTGCATCATGACAATCCGATCCGCCGGTCACAAAAAGGTTGTATTTTTTTGCCCAGGATTTGAGGAGGTGCTGGTGTTCTTGAGTATGCCCGGGGTAATATACCTCAAGCCCCTTAATACCGGCTTCAATAAACTCGGGTAAAATTTGTTCAACCACATCAATTGGGGGCAGCACCTCTTTATAATGCCCTTTCCCGGGAAAAGAACCTGCGGCGGGATGGGCCAGAACCGCGACAACAGGAAGTCGTTGAATAATGGCAGCTCCCTGGGAGAGTTCTATGCCCGAGGGCAGGTAGGCAGGACTAGCGTTGCCGATCACCTGGTTGATAATTTCCTTGTCCCCAAGGCCCAGTTTTTCCGCCAGGGCCAATGCAAAATGCCGCCGGGTGGCATTTGGGCTGTAATCGGCAATATCCTGAACGAGAAGATCCCGTTTCAACAGTGGAGACACCCCTTTTGGACCAAATACCCGGTTGATTTGATCAACCCGATCCCTGACCAGGCCCTCCCCCCTGCCCTGGGTCAGAATGGATTCAAACGCCTGGACAAAACTGTCATCTGCCAGTCTCTCCCGGGAGAAATAACACAGCACATGAAGGGTTCCCGTGAAATATGGCCGTTTAAACCGGATGGAGACCTCCACACCGGGGATTACCTCAATTTGGCTGTCATCTCCTGCCTTTATAGCCTTTGTGAGTCCCTTAAGGGTATCATGGTCTGTGATACCCAGGACCTTTAATCCCAGAGCCATGGCCTGCTTTACTAATTTTTCCGGCGGAAAATCACCGTCGGAGGCGGTGGTATGATTGTGTAAATCCGCAAATATTTTTGAACCCATGGATATTTTCTCCCCCCCTGGTCTGAAATTTATGTGTCATACGCCTGTTTTTATACAGCTTCTCCATATAAAAAGAAAAAGGTTTTTAATTATTATTTTTTTTAAGATATCATTTGATTTTTATTTATTAAATGTTAGAAGAAACTAGCTCTTTTTTTTTAAAAATAACAATCCATCAAATAATACGGATAATGACATGGATATTTTGAACACTCTTGGAAAAATCAACTCACCTGAAGAAGCACTCACAATTTTTAAACAGAAAATGGATGATACCCATCTGACCCGGATATCAAAAATCGAACACCCGGAAATACTCATACGGATTGCCAATGCTATTTTTCTTTGCAACCCGGACAAGGTTTTTATCAATACCGGTTCCCACAAAGATCAAACCTTTATAAAAGACCTTGCCCTTGAGAAAGGAGAGGAAGCCCCCCTTGCCATGGCAAATCATACCATCCACTTTGATTTGGCGGGTGAACAGGGCAGAATCGTGGACCGGACCTTCTACATTACCAACCCCGGGGACCATATTTCTTCCCTTGCCAACCGCATGGAAAGAGAAAAAGCCCTGGATGATATTAAGGCAAGCCTGACCAACATCATGAAAGGCATGACCATGATTGTGGGATTTTACATGCGGGGACCTGTGGGGTCACCTGTTTCCAATCCCGCCCTTGAAATCACCAGTTCCACTTACGTGAGCCATAGTGCCGAACTGCTTTACCGCAACGCCTATGATAATTTTCACAAAGAAGTGATCCGCCAGGGCCATTTTTTCACCAACCTCCATTCCGAAGGGAAAAACAGAACCCAGGATCTGCCAGATGCCAGGGTTTTTATGGATAGAAAATTTCAGACCACCTATAGTTATAACTGCACCTATGCCGGCAACACCCTGCTGCTGAAAAAAGGAAATCATCGATTTGCCGTGGACAAGGCGGTCTACACAAACCGCGGGAAAGAATTGTCCGAGCATATGTTTATTACCGGTATTCCCGGCCCTGGGAATCGGGTGACCTGGTGCGCCGGTGCTGCCCCCAGCGGATGCGGCAAAACCACAACCGCCATGGCCGGCAGTGTCTTTGTCGGAGATGATCTGGCCCAAATGTGGATTGCCGATGACGGCAGTATCCGGTCCATCAATCCGGAAAACGGAATCTTTGGAATTGTGGAGGATGTAAACCAGGAAGGGGATCCATTGCTCATGAAGGTTTTAAGGCATGAAGGGCATGAAGTCATCTGGACAAACGTCCTCATAGATGACAACAAGGTTCCCCACTGGGTGGGCAATAATGAGCCTTCCCCGGCAAAGGGCATTAATTTCCAGGGAGAATGGCAAAACGGCAAAACAGATGAAGCTGGCTCTCCTATTCCCATGTCCCATCCCAATTCCCGCTGCACCCTGGCCTCAAGCTCCCTTGAAAACTATTCCCCGGAAGCCCAGAATCCTGAAGGGGTTCTGACCCGGGTTTTTACCTATTCCGGCAGAGATGCCGATACCATGCCTCCGGTATGGGTGGCACCAGATTCCAGCAACGGGGTGGTCATTGGTGCCTGTATTGTATCGGCGGCAACCGCAACGGAAGTGGGTGCCTCCGGGGTAAAACGAGCCCCCTGGGCAAATGCCCCTTTTATTCCCGGAGCCCTGGGGGATTACATGGATGCCCAATTCAAATTTTTCGGAAACCCCGCCATCCAGGAAGCCAACAAACCGGTGATGGCAGGACTCAACTATTTTCTAACGGAAAAATCCCGGGGCGGTACAACCAACAAACTTCTGGGTGAAAAAAAGGATGTCAAGGTCTGGCTTGCCTGGCTTGAACGGTATGCCCACGCTGAAGTAGAATTCATAGGCACCCCCATCGGAAATCTGCCAAAATACGAAGATTTACAAAAATTATTTAAAGAAATTATTAACAAGGACTACCCGCGCGCTCTTTATGACAAACAATTTTCCCTCTATATTGACAACATTATCAACCGTATCGAACTGCAGGAAACTGCCTATGCCAAGGACGAGGGAATTCCCCGGGATTTATTTGAGATTCTATCCTCTCAAAAGCAGAACTTGATCGAATTAAAAGCCCAAAAGGGAGCCATTGTAACCCCGGATAATCTGCCGGGATAGAGGACAAAAACGAGGCGATCTCACATCAAATAAGGGGGGCATCATGGGTCAAAAAAACCAGGGGAACCAATGGAACCAGGGGAATCTGATAACCAAGGTAGACCTCTACCATGTAAGAATCCCCCTTGATAAACCTTTTTATCCCAGCTGGATCCCGGGATATCCTGCCACGGACAACCGGTTTGATCTGATCCGCATCACAACCCAGGACGGGATTGAAGGGTATAGTGCCGGTCCTGCCATCGCCTCGGAAAGACAAGGGCTTGGCAATCTGATTGCCCCCTATCTTCTGGGCCATGATGCCACGGACATTGATCTCATGCTCCAGCGCCTCCGGGAGGTTTCCTATCTGGGAGTCCGGGCCAACTGGATTGAACCGGCTTTCTGGGATATCAAGGGGAAACTTGCCAACAAGCCGGTGTATGAACTTTTGGGCGGCCGAAGGGAGCCTGTGGAACTCTATGCCTCCACAGGGGAAATCAAGGATGCAGATTCCAGGATCTTTGAAGCCAGGTCACGCCTTGCCGAAGGATTTAAAACCATCAAAATTCGGGTCCATGCCTTTGATGTGCAAACCGACATCGACCATGTAAGGGCAGTTGTGGATGCGGTGGGGGACCAAATGACCATTGGGGTGGATGCCAATCAAGCCTGGCGGGTGACCATCATCAATGATGCCCCCCTATGGGACCTTGACCGGGCCAAATATTTTGCAGATGCCTGTGCCGAGATGAAGATTGCCTGGCTGGAAGAACCCCTTCCCATGGATGATTATGACGCGCTTTGCGCCCTGACCCGCTACAGCCGGGTCCCCATTACCGGCGGAGAAATCCACACCAACGGCAAGGCGGAGCTTAAAATGATGGTGGAAAAAAAATGTTATGATATTTTCCAGCCCGATGCCATCATGACCGGCGGCATTGCCCATACCCTTGAAGTGGCGGCCCATTGCAAACGCTTTGGGCTAAAATTCACCCCCCACACCTGGACCAACGGCATTGGGTTTGCCGTAAATCTCCAGGTGCTTCTTGCCAGCGGGTTCAATGGAACAAAGCCCCTGGAATATCCCATCAACCCCCCCTCCTGGACCGTTCAAAAAAGAGATGGCATCTTAAAAAAACCGTTCCTGCATGAAAACGGAATACTCACTCCCACCTTTAATCCGGGATTAGGGTTTGATATCGACAATGACAAACTCAAACGCTATAGCACCCAATTTTTCAGCATGAACAAAAGAAAACTCATGTTCTATACCATACGGGACAAGGGCCTTTTGACAGCCCTTCGGCTCAACTCAAACAAGAAAAAATATGGGGTGGATGCCAAGGTCAAAAAGACCGTCAATCAATAATCGCCAGAAGTGCCACTTCAAAAATAAGGGTTTGCCCGGGTTTGATGGATTCCCCGGCCCCCTGATTCCCATAGGCAAGATCGGCAGGAACATACAGCTCCCATTTTGAGCCTGTGGGCATGCGTTGCAACGCCTCACTCCACCCTTTGATGACACCGTTCACCTGGAAAACCGCTGGCTTCCCCCGAAGATAGGAGGAGTCAAAAATCGTCCCGTCCAGAAGACTGCCCTTGTAGTTGCATTCCACGGTATCGTCGGGACCGGGTATGGCGCCCTCCCCTTTTTCCAGAATCTTATATTGAAGGCCCGAAGACAGGGTGACCACTCCCTCCTTTAGCTTGTTGCCTTCAAGAAAGATTGCCCCTTCTGCCCGACTGGCTTGAGCCGCCTTTTCCATCTTTTCGGTCTGTTTTTGCCGGGCAATCCGCTGATAGGCCAGAAGCATCTGGCGAAGCTGCTCTTTTTCCATCTTGGGGTCTCCTGCACGGTTGTCGTTTACCCCCTTTATAAAGGATTCCAGATCAAGTTCCATGTAGCGGTTCACATTCTCAAATATGTCATACCCCAGTGCATAGGAAATCTGACGGGCCAAATCTGCTGATTCCATGACCGTAATCTCTCGTGTTTCTTTTTTCTGCACAGCCGTATTTTTTTCCCCGGCAATAACGAGTGTACTAAAAAAAAGTATCCCCACAAGCCCTGTCAGTATCATTGCTCTTTTCATTCTTGTTCTCCTTGATCCTCAATCCTGCATAATTTTCAGGTACAAATTTCATCGTGAAAACGGTAACAAAATTGGAACCGCTTTACAATATTTAACTTCCCATATCCAGGGCTAAAAACCATCCCCCTTGCTCTGGAAAAAGATACATGAACAAATGCTTCTTTTCTCCTTGATTTTATAGACTAATCTGATTAAGATTAGATTTTTTTGGATAATAGTTCATTTTTTTAAATGCCATACAATGTAACCTAATACTATTACAGCACTAGGCTCTTTCATATGGATTTATAGAACAGGAGGAAGGAATGGCAAAAATTGTATATCGTGAGGAAATGGCCCAAGGGACCATCATTCTCAACGAGATAGAAGCACCGCGCATATCCCGTAAAGCCAAGCCCGGCCAGTTTGTGATACTCCAGGCAAAAGAAACCGGGGAGCGGATCCCTTTAACCATGGCAGATACAGACCCTGAAAAAGGAACCATTACCATCATCTATATGGTGGTCGGCAAATCCACGGCCGTGTTCAAGGAGCTGCAGGTGGGAGATGAATATTATGCCCTCATCGGCCCATTGGGGGCCCCCACCCATGTTGAAAATGTGGGGAAAGTTATCTGTGTGGGCGGCGGCACCGGCATTGCCGTGCTCCATCCCATCACCCGGGCCCTGAAGGACGCCGGCAACGAGGTCACCACCATCCTGGGCTCCAGAAACTATGATCTTCTCATCATGGAAGAAAAAATGAGAGCCGCCTCGGACCACTTCCACATCTGCACCGATGACGGCTCCAAGGGACACCACGGATTTGTCACCGATGTATTGAAAGAGACCCTTGCAAAGGACGATATTGCCATGGTGGTTGCCATCGGCCCCATTCCCATGATGAAATTTTGCAGCCTCATCACCAAGGAAGCGGGGGTCAAAACCCTTGTGAGCCTCAACCCCATCATGGTGGATGGCACCGGCATGTGCGGCTGCTGCCGGGTAACTGTCGGGGGAGAAACCAAATTTGCCTGTGTTGACGGACCTGAATTTGACGCCCACAAGGTGGATTTTGATGAACTGGCCAAACGTCTGGCTTCCTACCTGGATGATGAGCGAGCAAGCATGGATGCCCACAACAATTGCAAAGTACAATAAAAGCACCGGAGACGGTTGTATATAGGGAGGAATAAATGTCAGAGAAAAAACCAAAGAAAGAAGCGGTTCCCCGGGCAAAAATGCCCGAACAGGACCCGGATGTCCGGCGCAGAAATTTTATAGAAGTCCCCCTGGGACTCACCCCTGAGATGGCCGTAACTGAAGCCAAACGATGCCTTCAGTGTAAAAAACCAGCCTGTGTTGACGGGTGCCCGGTATCCGTTAACATACCCGAGTTTATCAAATTAATTGCTGAAAGTGATTTTTCCGGTGCCGCCAATAAATTATGGGAACGTAACGCCCTGCCCGCTGTTTGTGGCCGGGTCTGCCCCCAGGAAGAACAATGTGAAGGCCGTTGCATCCTGGGCAAAAAAGGCCAACCCGTTGCCATTGGATATCTTGAAAGATTTGCCGCCGATTATGAACGCAAAAATGGGACCGGTAATGTCCCCTCTGTAAAGGAAAAAACCGGTAAAAAAATAGCCGTCATCGGTTCCGGACCATCTGGTCTCACCGTTGCGGGCGACCTTCTGCTCAAGGGTCATGAGGTTACTATTTTTGAAGCATTCCACAAACCCGGCGGTGTTCTGGTCTATGGAATCCCTGAATTCCGGCTGCCCAAAGAGATTGTGGCATCGGAAGTGGCCACCCTGGAAAAAATGGGGGCCGACATCCAGTGCAATACCGTTGTCGGGGCCTCGGTCACCATTGATGAACTGTTTGAAGAAGGCTATGATGCGGCCTATATTGGTGTGGGAGCCGGCCTGCCAAGGTTCATGAATCTGCCCGGTGAAAACCTGATTGGTATTTATTCTGCCAACGAGTATTTAACCCGGACCAACCTGATGAAGGGATATCTTTTCCCCGAATATGACACCCCCATTGCCCGAGGCAAGAATGTCGTAGTTCTAGGAGCTGGTAATGTGGCCATGGATTCGGCCAGAACCGCCATGCGCCTGGGCGCAAACTCGGTCAAAATAGTTTACAGACGCTCCCGGGATGAAATGCCGGCCAGGGAAGAAGAACTCCACCATGCCGAACAGGAACAAATTGAATTTGTTCTTCTGACCAATCCCACCCAGTTCTTTGGAGACGAAAATGGTCGCCTCACGGGCATGGAATGCCTGAAAATGGAACTGGGAGAACCCGATGATTCCGGCAGAAGAAGGCCTGTTCCCATTGAAGGGTCTGAGTACAAATTCGACTGTGATCTGGTGGTGGTCTCGGTAGGCTCCAATGCCAACCCGCTTTTAACCAACTCCACCCCGAATCTGAACCTGAACCGATGGGGCAATATTGAGGCTGATCCTCTGACCGGAAAAACCTCCAAACCAGGAGTCTGGGCAGGAGGTGATATTGTCACCGGAGCTGCCACGGTTATCCTTGCCATGGGTGCCGGCCGCGCGGTTGCCAACTCCATGCATGATTATCTGACGTTGGGCTGGTAACACACTCTGAAAAAAGTCCGAAAAAAAAACGGGACAATGATATCCTAAAGATATCATTGCCCCGTTTTTTTGAGGTGATACTTGGGTGGCGATTGATTCTTCTCAATACGGATCTTGATTGGGCAACAGTGTTTTCTCTTTTCTTTGTGTATCCAGTTCCTAAAAAATGGTGTGTCATAGTGTAACTAACTTATATTATGTCATTTTTTGATTAGGATTCGGGTTCAACTTCCGAACGGTCAACTTATTTATGTATAAACCTCCCTGTCGCAGATTTTCTGGCAGGACTGTTATTCTCCAAATAAGTGGACTGCCGTACCTTTGGGTCAAAGGATTTGAGGATACCATATATGGTGGTTTGAAAATTATAAAGAAAGCGACCATTTGCAGGGAAAGTCCACAGGATTCCCCCCTCCCTGAAAAGCCCAGATAATAGCCAGTAGTGCTCAGTAAGCTTGATATATTATAGAGTAGAATTTGAAAGAATAGATTATGATGCTGTTTCAGGTCCATAAAATTGAAACTGAACTTAAAGATAGGATCAATTGTTAATTTTAATTAAGTTTACCATTTAATAATATTAGAATTTCTTCCAATTTTTCCAATTGATCTTCCAGTTCTCTTCTTGTTATTTGCACACCGATGTCACCATGTGCAATCGAGTCTCTTGTCGATGCAGCGCTGTCTAAGGTAGCCAGGGACGTTCGCTCCTCTTGTGTAAAAAAGATACCTAAATGATTAAATAGCTTTTCAACCGCTTGAGTTTTATATTTAGGCACTCTATCTTGAGTAAAATTCCGATAATTTATCTCACTTGGATTCTTTTTGTAAAAGGAGACAATTTTACTTAAAGTTAATTCTTCCTCTTTATTTCCAAAAAAACTTCTGGTTAACAAACATACATGTATGTCTGATATGTTTCTTTGCTTAACCTCATCAATATAATGTTCGACTTTGATTTTAATGCTTGCTTCAAACTCAGAAAGCATCATTAACCACATAGCCTTTAATATATATATTTCAATATCTCCTTGAGGCTCCCCATCTCTTCCTCCGAAGTTACTGAGAACACCTAAAATTCTATCCTTTCCGTCCCTCATATTATACAGTTTTCCCTAATATTATCTCCTTTATTTTAGAAACTCTACTTTCTATCATTTTTCCTCCTGCCTGAGAATGAAGGCTTTTTTTAAAATCTTTATCAGTCATTAATTCTTCAAGTTTTTTCTGAAATTGAGATGGTGTCACCTTAATAGGTTTGTCTATGAAATCTGCGAAAGCCAACATTTCTGCATCATATAAAGACCTGTTGGACTTAACTGTCCACGTTTTTGTTTTTTTACTGAGGCTTGAAAAGGCACGATCTTTGAGATACTCATAAACTAAATTTATTGTTGAATCAAATAGCTTTGTATAGATTCTCAGTGCTTTCTTTGAAGGATTTTGATTTTTTCTCATAAAATCAGTTAAAAAAGATGATAAATTTTTAGCACGTTTATAGCCACTATCATGATATGCAAAGAAACGAAGAACCAACTCTTCATGAGCCATATTTTCTTGGTCACTTTTTAACCTTAAATTTAACATTTTTTTAAACAAAGGTCTAAGCGCTAATTCTTTCAGCAAAGCATTAAATGGACCTCTCAACGTATTATTCCTAATTTCTTGAGGTGTTAATTGTACACTGCCAAGGTTCAAACGTTCAAAAACTTCAAATTTAATTTCTTCATCCGACTCGTTCAAAATTACAATTGCTCGGATAGATCTTTTCCTAATTTCATCTCTATCCTTTTGTGCCAGTTCTGAATATTTTTTGCCGTTAACATCTCCTCTGATTTCTAATCCCTTTAAAGCGAATTCATCATTTAGAAATCGATAAAAAGTATACAAGCGTTGTTGACCATCGATTACTTCGTACTTTAATGTTTCAGCTTGCTCTGCAAAATAAATTACGGGAATGGGAATATTTAATAGAAGTGATTCTATTAGCCGTGAGCATTTATTCTCTGTTTTATCATTTGCAAGCCAAACATAGTTTCTTTGATAGTCTGGGCTTAAATCAATATCTTTCGCCTCAATCTTAGTAACTATATCTTGTACTGAGTAGTCATATGGTTGCGCTATTATGCGGCGAGGTGTTTTTTTTGAGCTCATAATTTTTACCCTAAAAAATTGATTTTAATTAAAATAATCATTGAAATAATTAAATATCAGTATTTAAAATCTCTGTAAAGCGATATTCAAATTCAACTTAACGAGCAAATGTATATTTAATATGGATTAAGATTCCATTACTGTATATTGGAGATAAAGAGAACGCGATATCCATTGTGATACGGAGCGGACTTTATGATTTTTCTCCCCCAGAGTCAGATTTTATTAAAAGTGTTGGAATTTCCGAATCAAAATCTGACACAATATCTTGTGGTTGGAGGAACTTGTATTTGGCCTACCGAAAATCAACTTATTACATTGAATACCACCGTGAAAAGGGTTCCCCCAAAATCATGTAACTAATATATTTTGTTGATATAGTGAGTTCAAAAAATATTCTAATTCATAATAATATTATTTAGTATCTATTATTCCGTTTAAATACCGAAGGGTTGACAGAAGATAGATCTGTAACGATTCAAACAGCTCCTGGATCTCCACATATTCATCTGTTTGGTGGGGCATATGCCGGGGCCCGGGTCCATTGACCAGGGAGGGAATCCCCTTTAAGTCCCTTAAAAAAGTTCCGTCCGTGGCGCCGGGAACACCATTGTAAACAGGATCCTTGCCCGTGATATCTTTGTAAGCCCCTGCTGCAGCCCTGACAATGGGTTCATCTCTTTCCATGCTGACCACGGGTTTATCTGCAATGAACTCGATCTGGGCACAAAAATCAGGATCATCTTGTGCCAACTGGTCGAGGATTTCCTTCAATTGCTGTCGTATCTTTCCATGATCCTGACAGGGGGTGGTCCGAATGTCCAGATATGCTATAGACTCCGACGGCATGACATTCAACTGTAGCGGTTCTCCCGGCGGTGGTGTCTGCACCACCGTAAAGGTGACCGATGGCCATCCTAAAAACTCGTCCTTGCCGCATCGCTTGATTTCCACTTTTTCAAAGGCATCAAAGGCCAGAATAATCCGTGCCAATCGAACATTGGTATTAATTCCGGTCAGGGGCATGGCGCCGTGGGCCATTTTTCCTTTTACCCTGACAATGGCCCGCAAAGCCCCTTTCATACTGATACACAGCTGATTTTCTTCCGGTTCTGATACCAGACAGGCGTCCACATCATCTGCGTGTCCCCGTTTGATATAGTCCTGAATTCCGATCATAAACTCCTCTTCATCGCAGACGATTCCCAAGCGCATCTTTCCCTTGAAATCAACCTTGGATTTCATCATGGCCTTGACGGTCAATAAATTAACGGCAAGACCTGCCTTCATATCGCAGGCGCCCCTGCCGTAAATTTTCCCGTCTTCAATTTCCCCGCCAAAGGGGTCATGCTGCCACAGATCTCGGTTGCCCTCGGACACCACATCTGTGTGCCCCTCAAACATCAGGCAGGGGCCGGGTTTGCCCGAATCAATGGTCAAAATAATATTCTCCCTGCCCGGAATCACCTCTTCAATCAGGGGGTCTACCCCAAGTTCCCTGAAAATCCACGCCTTAATAAACCGGACAACTCCGGCCTCGGTATTCCCGGTTTCAGGACGAATCACCGAATCTATCCGGACTAAATCCTGGGTCAAACCGATTAATTCGTCCCTGTCAATAAAGCTGAGCAGTCTTGCTTCCGTCTCTGTGATCATGGGCCTTTCCTTCAAATAATAAAAACTGTTTACAATGAACATATATCTGGCAAGCGACACGGATTAAAAAAAGGCCGGATGCTATTCAATTAATTTTTTTAAGGCCTCCAGGGTTTCATCGGCCATACCAAAGCAGTGTTCTGCACTGGGAAAGGATTGGGTGCTGACCTCCTGTTTATAGGTTTTTAACGCCTCGATGATGGTGGGTCTGATCTGGGCATATTGTTTGACAAATTTGGGGGTAAATTTATCAAACAACCCCACCATGTCATGGGTGACCAGTACCTGGCCGTCTACATCGGGGCCGGCTCCTATACCGATCACAGGAATATGAACCGCCTGGGCAATCAATTGGCCGAGGGGGGCTGGAACCGCTTCAACAATGATGGAAAAGGCACCGGCATCTTCCAGGGCCTTGGCATCGTCGATGATGCTTTTGGCGGCCATTGCATCCTTGCCCTGCATCTTAAATCCGCCAAGGGCGCTTGCGGTCTGGGGGGTCAGACCGATATGCCCCTGAACAGGAATTCCCGCCTTTACAATGGCTTTCACCGTGGGGGCAAAATCAATCCCGCCCTCAAGTTTAACCACATCGCACCCCCCTTCTTTCATCAGGCGACCGGCATTGACAATGGCCTCCCGGACAGAGGTGTTGTAGCTCATAAAGGGCATATCACCCACAATAAGCGCTTTTTTACATCCATTGCCCACAGCCCGTATGTGGTGAATCATCTGATCCATGGTGACTTCAACGGTGCCGTCCAGCCCCATGACCACCATGCCTAATGAATCTCCCACAAGAACGATGTCCACACCGGCTTCGTCTGCCATTAACCCGAAGGGATAATCATAGGCCGTTACCATGACAATTTTTGTGTTCTCTATTTTTTTTTGTTTGATATCATGAATGGTAATTTTTTTTGGGTTCATTTTATTTTACTCCTGAATTTAATCTGTAATGATGACAAGGCATTCACTTTTGGTGTCGCCGGCATTGTGCATCCGATGGGGAATTGCCGGGTCAAAATGGATGGCATCCCCCTAGTCAAGCCGGATTGTTTTTTTCCCGTAAATAAACTCACTCTTCCCCTTGATCACAAATATAAATTCCTCACCCGGGTGTTCATACAGTTTTGTAGGGGTCTTGTTGATGACGGGGTATTTTACAATAAAGGGTTCTATGAGTTTGTTGGATCGCGAGCTTGACAGTGAATAAAAGTTCAATTCTGCAGTTGCCTCTCTTTTGTTCACCTGTTTACGCTCATTTTTCAAGGTGACGGCATAGGTTTCTTCGTCTTTTTTTTCATAATATGCAACTTTCGAATTATGCGTCAAGGCTTTAATTGAAAATCCAGTGTCTTTTTTTAGAGAACTGAATTAATATGATTTTCCTATAATATAAAATAGATGAATAGAAAAAAGAGAGAACACAAGGAACATTATCATGGCAGACAAACAATTTGAGTTAAAAATAGGAAAAAGGACAGAAACCTTTTCAATACCCCCAGAGCAGGTTCTTTACGAACTTGTCGGTAAAAACCGTGAACCACCAGAGGATATGGCTGCAGCCTATCGACACGCGCTGGAACATCCCATTGACAGCCCCCCTTTAAAAGAAATTATTAATCCCGGTGAAACAGTGGCCATTGCCGTCAGTGATATCACCCGGGTCTGGCAGCACAATGAATTAACCTTGCCGATATTGATAGACTATCTGAATGAAGCGGGGATAAAAGACAAGGACATAACCGTCATCATAGCCGTTGGCGCCCACCGACAGAATACGGCAGCGGAAATGGAAGAATTGTGCAGCAAAGATATCTGCAATCGGGTTCGGGTGGTCAATCACAACGCCTGGGACACGGAAAACATGATCTATTACGGTAAGACCAGCCGGGGAACCGCAGTTTCTTATAATCGTATCGTGGCAGATGCGGACCGGGTTATTTTAACCGGCGGCGTTATCTACCATTACATGGTGGGGTATGGGGGCGGACGAAAAAGTATCATGCCGGGTGTGTCTTCCCTTAAGACTATCCAGCAAAGCCATATGTGGGCCATGGGCAAGTCCCTTGGCGACGGGTCAAACCCCTTGGCCGCCAATATGAAAACCAAGGGAAATCCAGCCCACGAGGACATGATGGAGGTGGCTGCCTTTCTTAAAGCCGATTTCATCGTGAATGTGGTTCCCAATCTGGATGGGGATATCACCGGCATTTTTACCGGCAACTGGATCACGGCCTGGTTAAAGGCAACCCAATTGGTTGACGAAATTTTCGGTGTAACCATTCAGGAACAAGCCGACATTGTTGTCGCATCCGCCGGTGGTTACCCCAAAGATATCAACCTCTATCAATCCCAAAAAACCATTGATAACGCTGTTTACGCCATGAAAAAAGGAGGAATTGCCATTATCCTGGCGGACTGTCCAGATATAAAAGAACCGGGTGAGTTTTTTGACTGGTTCAACCATCCTTCGGCATTTGCCATGGAAAAGGCTGTACGGGAAAATTTTCTGATCTCAGGCTGGGTTGCGGTTCGGCAGCTGGAATATGCCAACCTGGGTCTCATTATACTGGTGACCCAGGAAAAGAACATTGAAGTGTCAAAAAATGCAGGGGTTATAGGTGTGACCACCATGGAAGAGGCCCTGAAAATTGCCTATGAAAAATGTGGGTGTGACGCCCCGAAATTTACGATCATGCCCCAGGGCGCCAACACCTTTCCCATTCTTGAGGCGTAACCGATTGCTCAAAATAAAAAGACAGGATCAAAGGAAAGAAAATGATTAAAGTTGGAAAACAAAATCTGATAACAGACGTTCCGGGAATACGAGTCGGGAATTTTCATGATCAAAGGATTCGATCCGGTGTGACCGTTATCATCCCCGATGAACCCGCCGTTGCCGCAGCGGATATCCGGGGCGGGGGACCCGGAAGCCGTGAGACCGAGGCCTTAAGCCCCGATTGTCTTGTGGATGTGGTCCATGGGATTGTTTTAAGCGGAGGGTCTGCCTTTGGACTGGATGCAGCCGGAGGGGTCATGGCAAGCCTGAGGGAACAAAAGATCGGCTTTAACCTGGGGGATGCCATTATTCCCATTGTTCCTTCGGCCATTTTGTTTGACCTATTAAATGGCGGTGATAAGGAATGGGGCATTCGATCCCCCTATTTTGATATGGGGGTGAAGGCGGTTGAAAAAATTGGCAAAAACTTTGACCTGGGAAATGTGGGTGCAGGGTATGGGGCAATCGCTGGCGGGCTAAAGGGGGGGCTGGGCAGCGCCTCCTTTGTTTTTTTTGACGGCAAATCAGAGATAACCCTTGGGGCCATTGCAGCGGTAAATTCCATGGGATCCTTGACCATGCCCGGCAGCCCGACCATGTGGGCCTTTCCCTATGAGCAAGACCAAGAACTTGGCAACCAGCCCATGCCGGATAAAAAAATAAAGATGGATTTGGACTTTACCTTTGAGCTGCCCATTGGTAAAAATACAACATTGGTGACCGTTGCCACGGATGCAGCTCTGACCAAACCCCAGGCCAGGCGGGTTGCCATCATGGCCCAGGATGGGTTGGCCCGGGCAATCAGACCCATTCATTCACCCTTTGACGGGGACAGTCTTTTTGTCCTGTCAACGGGGAAAAAAGCACTTTCAGATCCCGTAATCGGTGTATCCAAGCTGGGTATGCTGGCTGCGGATTGTGTGGCCCGGGCAATTGCCCGGGGGGTTTACCAGGCTCAAAGCCTGGGTGACTTGGACAGCTACCGTGATCGGTACGGCAGCTAAAAACAAAATTATTCAAGGAGACAAGATGCGTAAAATGAAAACCCTTGTTACTTTAATCGTTCTAACCCTGGGAATCGTCATAGGTCCGTCGGCTATAGCAGCAAAAAGCAGCTTGAATTTAGGGATGGTCCTGGAACCCCCCCACCTTGATCCCACTGCAGGGGCAGCCGCTGCCATTGATGAAGCGGTCTATGCCAATATCTTTGAGGGGCTGACAAGAATTGATAAAAATGGTGCTGTTAAACCGGCACTTGCCAGCAGCTGGACGGTTTCAGACGATAAAAAAACCTACACCTTTAATCTGCAAAAAAATGTATCCTTCCATGACGGTGCCGTCTTTGATGCCGATGATGTGGTCTTCTCCCTGGACAGAGCCCGTGCCAAGGACAGTGTGAATGCCCAAAAGGCATTGTTCAAACCCATTGAATCGGTCACCAAACGAGATGCCCATACGGTGGTGGTGACATTGGCCCAGCCCACGGGTGGTTTCTTGTTCAATATGGGTTGGGGAGATGCCGTCATGGTGGATGAGGCCAGTGCGGCAAAAAACAAAAGTCATCCCATTGGCACCGGGCCCTTTAAGTTTTCCAAATGGGTAAAGGGTGATCGGGTTGTGATGGTCAGAAATGACAGCTATTGGGGAACAGCAGCCAAGCTCAAATCCGCCACCATTAAAATCATTCCAGATCCTGCTGCGGCTGCTTCGGCAATCCTGTCCGGAGACATTGACGCATTTGCCAATTATCCTGCGCCGGAAAGCCTGGCACAACTTGAAAGCGATCCCCGATTTAAGGTGGTCATCGGCACCACCGAGGGCGAGACCATCCTTTCCACCAACAACCAAAGAGGCCCTTTCAAACGCTTAAAAGTCCGCCAGGCCATCGCCCATGCCCTAGACCGTAAGGCCGTTATTGACGGAGCCATGTTTGGTTACGGAACCCCCATCGGGACCCATTTTGCACCCCACCACCCCGCCTATGTAGACCTGATCGCAACCCATCCCTATGACCTTAAAAAAGCGAAGCAACTTTTGACCGAAGCCGGTTACCCCGATGGATTCAAGGCGGTTATCAAGCTACCGCCGCCTTCCTATGCGCGACGGGGCGGTGAAATCGTGGCCTCCCAGCTCCGAAAGATCGGGATTGACCTGGAAATCATTCCAGTGGAGTGGGCCCAATGGCTGGACCAGGTCTTTAAAAACAAAGATTATGATTTGACCATTGTCTCCCATACCGAGCCCATGGATATCGGCATCTATGCCAGGAAAGACTATTATTTTGCCTACGACAGCCCCAGGTTTCAGGAATTGATGAAAGAATTAGACGCCACCGTGGATACCCAGGCCCGGTATGACATCCTGGGACAGGCCCAGCGATTGATCTCACAAGAATGTGTCAACGGATTTTTGTTCCAGCTGGCCAAACATGGGGTGTGGAACAAAAAGTTGCGGGGATTATGGGAAAACAGTCCGGTCCAGGCAAATGACCTGACAGAGGTCTATTGGGTTGATTAACAGTTTCATTTAATGCAAGACATATCGGTCAGCTGTTCCAACAAAATGACTGGCTGATACCATTTTTTTAAAAGTAGGGCAAATGAGAATTTTTCTGATAAAAAGAATCTTTACGCTGTTGCTGACCCTGCTGGTGGCAACCCTGGTGGTCTTTGTTGTCCTTGAAATCCTGCCGGGAGATCCAGCGGCAGTGATGCTGGGAATCAATGCAGAGCCCGAGACACTCAATGCTCTGCGGGCACAACTGGGCCTTAATCGTCCGGTTTGGGTCCGGTATCTTCATTGGGTGGCTGATTTGACAACGGGAAATCTGGGCATCTCCTACACCTATGATGTACCGGTATCGGAGTTGATTTTAAGCCGCATCACCCTCAGTTTTCCCCTGGCCTTGCTGGCCATGACTCTGTCTACACTCATCGCCATTCCCATGGGTATCATGGCCGCTTCCCATCACAATAAGCCCATGGATTTTTTAGTAATGAGTTTTTCCCAGATGGGTATTGCCATTCCCAATTTCTGGTTTGCCATGCTGCTGACGCTTCTGTTTTCAGTCACCTTCAGGCTGCTGCCGGCTGGCGGATTTGCCGGTTGGGATGCGGGAATACTCCCTGCCTTCAAGTCTCTTTTGCTGCCCACAATCGCATTGGCTCTGCCCCAGGCAGCCATCCTTGCCAGGGTCACCCGTTCGGCATTGCTCGAGGTCTTAGAGGAGGATTTTATCCGCACGGCCAGGGCCAAGGGGGTTAACAACCAGGGAACCTTGTGGAAGCATGCCCTGCGCAATGCCTTGATACCCGTTGTTACCATCATGGGACTGCAATTTTCTTTTTTGCTGGCCGGAACCATTATCATTGAAAACGTGTTTTATCTGCCCGGGATCGGACGGTTGATTTTCCAGGCCATTTCCCAGAGAGACTTGATTGTGGTGAAAAATCTGGTTGTTTTGTTGGCAGGGGCGGTGATCATGATCAATTTCATGGTGGATTTGCTGTATGCAGCCATTGATCCCCGGTTGAGAGGGGGCGAAAATGTTTAGAACCCTGGCGGAGATTCTGGGACACGGGCTTAAGAACCGCAGTTTTGTCATTGGCGGAATGATGTCGATGCTCTTTTTCATGGTGGCCTTCCTCTCCTATTTTTGGACGCCCTATCCGGTTGAAAATATCAATATCGCAGAAAAATTACTCACCCCCAGCAGCAAATATTTGCTGGGGACCGATCACTTTGGCCGGGACATCTTGTCCATGTTGATCAAAGGGGCACAAAATTCTATAATTGTCGCCTTTGTTGCCATTGGCATCGGAATCGGTTTCGGGGTTCCCCTGGGACTGACCGCTGCCGCTAGAAAAGGATGGGTTGATGAGTTGATCATGCGGTTCAATGATTTAACCTTTGCCTTTCCTGCCCTTATTTCCGCCATCATGATCACGGCAATTTTAGGCCCGGGATCGGTCAATTCGATCATTGCCATCGGCATTTTCAATGTACCGGTTTTTGCAAGGGTTGCCCGGGGGGCTGCATTGAGCATTTGGAAGCGCGAATTTATTCTGGCGGCCAGAAGTGCGGGGAAAGGTCAATTTAAAATATCTTTGGAGCATGTCTTGCCCAATATTGCCAGCATGCTCATTGTCCAGGCCACCATTCAGTTTGCCTTGGGCATCCTGGCAGAAGCCGGCTTAAGTTATCTGGGCCTGGGAACCCAGCCCCCCATGCCCAGCTGGGGAAAAATGCTCAATGAAGCCCAGACCTTTATGTATTTTGCCCCTCAGCTGGCCATTTACCCCGGAATCGCCATTGCCTTGACCGTCTTGGGGTTGAATCTGTTTGGGGACGGATTGCGGGATGTTCTTGACCCAAAACTCAGGAGAAGCCGGTAAAAACATGAGACGATTAAAAGCATGAGCCTTTTAGAGGTACAGGACCTGTCCGTCAGCCTGAAAACCGCCCACGGGCTGCAAGATGTCATCCACCATATTAATTTTTCCATGGATGCCGGAGAAACACTGGGGATCGTGGGGGAATCCGGCTGTGGAAAATCCATCTTTGCCCTGGCGCTCATGTCCCTTTTACCAACCGATTCCCAAACCAAGGGAAAGATCATCCTGGAAGGCCAGGATGTGTTAGGCTTAAATTCCACCCAAATATGCAGCATCCGGGGCAATCGGATCGGGATGATATTCCAGGAACCCATGACCGCCCTGAATCCTGTACAAAAAATTGGTGCCCAAATAGGAGAAAGCATCCGTCTGCATTTAAAATTTTCCCGAAAACAAACCCTTGAACGGGTGACCGAGCTCATGGACAAGGTCGGACTTCCCATCAGCAGATTTCCCTTAAACCTTTATCCCCATCAGCTTTCAGGCGGACAACGGCAACGGGTGATGATTGCCATGGCAATTGCCTGTAACCCCACCATCCTCATTGCAGATGAGCCGACCACGGCATTGGATGTGACGGTTCAAGAGCAAATTTTGGATTTGATCCGGGATTTGGCAGATTCTTCCGGCATGGCCCTGATAATGATCAGTCATGATTTGGGGGTTATTGCACAAACAACCCAACGAGTAATGGTGATGTACACAGGTAACATTGTAGAAATGGGAGATACCGTGGATGTTTTCCAGAACATGTGCCATCCCTATACCCATGGTCTTTTTTCCGCCATTCCCCATGTGAGCGCCTCAACGGATTCCAAGCGGAAACGACTGACCAGTATCCCCGGTCAGGTACCGGAACTGCATAACAGACCTGCGGGATGTAATTTTGCCGATCGTTGCCCACGGGCTTCCCACAAGTGCAGAAAAAATGAGCCCCCTGCAACAAGGGTGTCAGATCATCATCGGGTGTGGTGCTATCACCCTTTACATCAATTTGAGTCGAAATAGAGAAGATACAGATGAAACAGCCATTGGTTAAAATTCAAGACCTGTACAAGGATTATTCGCTTCCCAAACGCTATTTGTTCCAAAAGGCGCTGGTTTTCCGTGCCCTTCACGGAATTAACCTGGAATTACAAAAAGGCGAAAATTTTGGCATTGTGGGAGAATCGGGCTGCGGAAAATCAACCCTGGCCAGAATCGTCATGGCCCTTGACGAACCAACAGCTGGCACGGTTTTTTTTGAGGGTGAGAACATATTTAAAATATCTGCGGCCCGGCTCAAACACGCAAGGCACAATTTCCAGATGGTTTTCCAGGATCCCTATGGCTCCTTAAATCCGCGGAAAAACATATTAAAAATTGTCTGTGAACCCCTGGAAACCTTGAGAGAAAAGGTGTCAACCGCCCAAAGAAAAGAGCGGGTGGGTCAAATTTTGACCGAAGTGGGGTTGAATGCCTCGGATATGGATAAGTTCCCCCACGAATTTTCCGGGGGCCAACGCCAGAGAATTGCCATTGCCAGAGCATTGATTACCCGCCCCTCTTTGATTGTGGCCGACGAGTCGGTATCGGCCCTGGACGTATCGGTCCAGGCCCAAGTATTAAATTTAATGATGGACCTCCAGGAAAAATACAATCTTACCTACATGTTTATCAGCCACGATTTGAGTGTGGTCGAATACATCACAGACAAGGTAGCCGTCATCTACATGGGCCAAATTGTGGAGCAGGGAACCACCAAATCCCTGTTTAAAACCCCCCTTCACCCCTATACCAGGACCCTGCTCCGGGCAGTTCCCGACGTGAACCCCTTGAACAAAAAGAAAAAAAATAAAGCCATCATTCCGTTGTTTGAAAAGACCGATGCCAGCTGTTCTTTCCTTGACAGATGCAATAGGGCCACCGCAGCCTGTGTGAAAAATATGCCGAAACTATTGGAAAATCAAGGTCATCTGGTGGCCTGCTTCAATGCTGGGTAACCCCCTGCCACGGGGTATTGGCATTTTTT